>Ga0070741_10006483_pt1 | contig 25080 bp, 26 predicted proteins | sample Coa_R1_4_FD_66440 | JGI IMG/M metagenome (GOLD analysis project Ga0070741, IMG submission 66440) | Surface soil microbial communities from Centralia Pennsylvania, which are recovering from an underground coalmine fire - Coalmine... | ecosystem: Environmental > Terrestrial > Soil > Unclassified ... | reverse complement strand
CCGGCGGGCGCGCCGCGGATCTCGCGCTCGAAGCCGATCACGAACGACAGCGCGTACGCGATCGCGACGTGGCCGAGGGTGACGGCCTCGGCGTGGTTCCACATCAGGCGAGCGGTGGGACGACGTAGCCCCCGCACAGCTCGCCGAGGTGGCCTGCGACCGCGATCGCCTCCCGATCGCGCAGGTAGGGGGTGACGACCTGCACGCCGACGGGCAGACCGGCGGACGTGCGGCCGATGGGTGGCACGGCGGAAGGCAGGCCGACGACACCGATGAGCCCGGGCCACTGGATGACGTTGAGGTACGGCACCGCTTCGCCGTTCACCTCGATCGAGCGCGTGAAGAAGTCGCCGTCCTGCGTGTGCGGGATGGCGGGCGTCGGGAGCACGGGGCACAGGAGGACGTCGTAGGTCTCGAACCACTGCGCCCACGTCGCCCGCAGTGCGGCCCGTTGCTCGTCGCCGCGCAGCCAGGCGCGGTGCGTGCCGCTCATCGCGTCGGCGGTCTCGTCGTCCATGCTCGGCGAGATGGCGGCGGTGATGAGTTGCACGAACAACCCGACCTGCTCCCCGAAGTCGACGGGCGGGTGCGCCTCCTCGACCTTCGCGCCGGCGCTCGCGAGCGCGTCGGCGGCGCGCTGCAGCAGCGACCGGTACTCGTCGTCGATCGGGCACGACGGTTCGTCGAACCACACACCCACCCGCGACGACGACACGTCGGCGTGGCGGGGCGCGGGCAGGTCGACGCGCCACGCGATGGCTCGTTCGGGCTCGGGTACCGCGAGCACCGACATGAGGAGGTCGAGATCGCGGGCGCTGCGCGCCATCGGTCCGAACACGTTGATGTCCGCGTCGGTGGTGCCGCCGCCGACATGGTCGAGGTAGCCGCGCTGGGGCACGACACCGAAGCTCGGCTTGAGCCCGTAGGTGCCGCAGCAGTGCGACGGGATGCGGACGGAGCCGCCGATGTCCGTGCCGAGCTCGAAGCTGGTGAAGCCGCACGCCACGGCGACGGCCGGCCCACCCGACGACCCGCCCGGGGCGCGCGACGTGTCCCACGGGTTGTTCGTCGTCCCGAAGATCTCGTTGTACGTCTGCACGTCGCCCGACCACCGGGGGACGTTCGTCTTCCCGAAGACCACCGCGCCGGCGGCCTTCAGGTGGGCCACGGCAGCGGCGTCCGCGGTGGGCACGTGGTCGCGCAGCTCGACCGCGCCGCCGGTGGAGCGCACGCCCTCGACGGCGATGGCGTCCTTGACCGTGACGGGCAGGCCGTGGAGCGGGCCGTGCACGTGACCCCTGGCGAGGTCGTCGTCGGCCACCGCCGCCGCTTGCCGGGCGCGCTCGACGTCGAGGGTCACGACGGCGTTGAGCTGCGGGTTCAACCGGTCGATCCGCGCCAGGAACAGGTCGAGCAGCTCGCGGCTGCTGACGTCCTTGCGCCGGACGGCGTCCGCCAGCGCGGTCGCGTCCTGCGTGGCGAGGCTCTCGTCCATCGCATCATGTGAGCACACCGGAACCTGACACGCGTGTCAGACCACGGCTACCGTCGCAACCGATGGGGGCCCTCGACGGCAAGGTCGCGATCGTCACCGGTGCGGGGCGCGGCATCGGACGCGGTGAGGCACTCGGTCTCGCCCGCGAGGGCGCGGTCGTCGTGGTCAACGATGTCGACGACCCGCAACCGACCATCGACGCCATCACGGCCGTGGGAGGCAAGGCCTTCGCCAGCGACGACGACGTGGCGTCCTGGGACGGCGCCCGCGCGCTCGTGCACCGCACGATCGACGAGTTGGGCAGCCTCGACGTGCTCGTCAACAACGCCGGCATCCTGCGCGACCAGATGTCGTTCAAGATGGACGAAGCCGCGTTCGACGACGTGCTGCGCGTCCACCTGAAGGGCCACTTCGCACCGACGCGCTTCGCCGCCGAGCACTGGCGGGCGCGCGCGAAGGAGGGCGACGCGGTGCGTGCCGCGGTGATCAACACGTCGTCCGAAGCGGGGCTCTACGGCGGTACCGGTCAGGTGAACTACGTGGCCGCCAAGGCCGGCATCGCGGCGATGACGATCGCGCTCGCGCGCGAGTTGAAGAACTACGGCGTCACGGTGAACGCGATCGCGCCGCGCGCCCGCACGCGGATGACCGAGACCGTGCTCGGTGACTTCGGCGCGCCGCCCGCCGACGGCGGGTTCGACGAATGGGATCCGGAGAACATCGGTCCCACGGTCGCGTGGTTGGCGAGCGACGCTGCCGCCGACGTCACCGGCCAGGTCTTCGTCGTGTTCGGCGGCCGCCTCCACCTGATGGAGGGGTGGACGATGGTCGGCGAGATCGAGCAGGGCGAGCGGTGGACGGTCGACGGCATCGCCGCCCGCAGGCAGGAGCTGTTCGGCGATCGCCGCACGGGCGCGCCGATCATGGGATTCGGGAGGTAGGGATGGCAGCGATGACGGAGCTCGAGGGCACCGAGCTCGGCAGCACGAAGGTGCGCATCGAGTCCGGCCCGGTGCGGGTCTTCGCCACGGCGGTGAAGGACGGCGCGCCGCAGTACCGCGAGGACGACGCCATCGTCCCGCCGACGTTCCCGTTCTCGTGGAGCTACTGGGGCACGATCGACGGCGCCACGAAGGGCCTGCCGATCGACAAGCTGCGCGGCAAGGGGCGGATGATCCTGCACGGTGAGCAGGAGTTCGTGTACCACCGCAACGCCCGCGTCGGCGACGTGCTCGAGGGCACCGCCCGCATCAGCGAGGTGTACGAGAAGGACACGCCCTCCGCGCTCATGGAGTTCTACGTGCAGGAGACGTCGTGGAAGGACGCGGCGTCCGGTGAGCCGGTCGTCGACGTGAAGTTCACGTTGATCGTGCGAGACACGGCGGTGAAGCAGAAGGAGGGGTGATGCCCTCGGTGATCGATTCCGATCAGCACCTGTACGAGCCGAGGTCGATGTGGCTCGACCACGTCGACCCGTCGATGCGTGACGACGCGTTGCGACTCGTCGACGACGACCGCGGGTTCACGTGGTTGACGTGGCGTGACCAGCGCATCGAGTTGGCCGACGCCCATCGTCCCGGCGACACCGCGTCGTGCGGCACGCACCGGCAACGGCTGAAGCGGGGCGAGCCCTCGGAGTACCGCTACGACGACGCGGTGCCCGACGCGTACTGGTCGCCACGGGCCCGCGTCGCGTTCCTCGACGACACCGGGCTCGATGCCGCCGTCTGCTTCCCGAACTTCGGACTGCTGTGGGAGCGCCGGCTCTCGTCGTCGCTGCCCGCGCTCACGGCGAACATGACGGCGTGGAACCGGTGGTGCGGCACGGTGATCGAGGAGAGCGGTGGACGCCTCCAACCCGTCGCCCACCTCACGCTGCGCGATCCCGACTGGCTGGTGGGCCAGCTGGACGCGCTGACCGCCGCCGGTGTGCGGCTGGCGATGATCGCGCCTGCGCCCGTCGACGGACGGCCGCTGTCGCACCCCGACCACGACCGGCTGTGGTCGGCGTTCGTCGACCACGGCGTGACGCCCGTGTTCCACGTCGCCGACCAGCCGCGGGTGTTCGACGACTGCTGGTACACCGACGAAGAGGCGTTCGTCCCCGTCATCGAGTCGGCGTTCCTGTGGGTGCCACCCGCGCTGGCGTTGACCGACCTCATCCTGAACGGCGTGTTCGAGCGCCATCCCGACCTGCGCGTCGGTGTGGTCGAGCTGAGCTCGATCTGGGTGCCGCAGTTCCTGCTGATGCTCGACGGTGCCAACGACTTCACGACGCAATTGAACGGCGCGCCGCTGGTCGCGCTGCCCCGGCGCCCGAGCGAGTACTTCCTCGAGCGGGTGCGCATCTCGTCGTTCGCCTACGAGGACCCGCGGCGCCTCACCGCCAAGGCCGGCGACGTGTTCATGTTGTGCAGCGACTACCCGCACTCCGAGGGCACGGCCGACCCGCTCGGCGCCTACACCGCCGCCGGCTGCGATCCCGCGCAGCAACCGGGTCTGTACGAGCGCAACATCGAGCTCCTGCTCGCCTGAGTTCTCCGCGCGTCGATGGTCGTGGCATGACCACGCACGCGCTCAAAACGCATGGAGGGCGGGGAGCACCTCGCTGACGAAGCGTTCGGTGGCGGCGGCGGCCTGGTCGCGATCGGCACCGAGCGAGGGGCCGACGATCACGAAGCGGTCGATGCCGAGCGCCGCCATCTCGTGCAGGCGCTCGACGCAGTGGTTCGGCGCGCCGACGATCCCGAAGCGGTCGACGAAGTCGTCGTCGAGCTGCGCCGCCTGCGGGGAGTCGGCGCGTGTGTGCTGCCGCATGTCGTACGAGTTGCGCAGCCGCGTCAACGTCTCCGTGCCCCCGTCGAACAGCGGGCCGGCCGTGCGCCCGTGCATGACGTTGAAGCGGGCGAACGTCGACATGCCGCCGCTGGCGAGCTTGCGGGCGACCTCGACGTCCGGATGGGCCACGACGTTGACGAACGCACCGATGCCGACGTCACGGCCGGCGGCACGGACGCGATCGATGGCCCATCGCAGCCGGTCGGCGTCGGCCCCCACGCCGAGCGTGACGCGGTCGGCGAGTCGCGCCGCGACGTCGATCACGCGCGGTCCGGTCGCGGCCACGTCGACGGGCACCTTGGGGAGATCCGGTGGCAGCCAGTGCAGCCGGCTCGACGGTGCGGTGGCGTCGAGGCCGAGGGCGTCGACGGGTGGTGGCGGTGACGACGGCGCGAACGGTGCGAGCGCGTCGAACGGCACCTCCTCGCCCCGCAGGTACGCCTGCACGACCTCGACGTAGCGCGCCAGGTGCGCCACCCCGGCCGGTGCGTGCCCCAGGTGCGCGAGCGCGGAGTCGCCGCGGCCGACACCGAGCACGGCGCGCCCGCCCGACTCGACGTGCACGCTGGCGATCGCCGACGCGGTGACGGCGGGATGCCGCGTGAACGGGTTCGTCACACCGGTGCCGAGCAAGAGCCGATCGGTGACGTGGGCGGCGGACGTGAGCGCGACGTACACCTCGCCCGCGAGGTTCTGGCTGTCGACGACGACCATGCCGTCGAAACCGGCGGCCTCGGCGCGCGTCGCCATTCGCGCCGCGAGGCGGGGCAACGAGAGACCTGTCGTCCACACCTCCACGGCGCCGCAAGCTACAACTGACGCGTGACGGTCGACGTCCTGCACGCGATCACGCTCGGCGACATCCTGCGCGAGAACCGGCGCAGCTACCCGTTGCGGACCGCGGTCGTCGACGGCGACGTGCGCCTGACGTGGCCGCAACTCGACGACCGCGTCAACCGGCTCGCCAACGCCCTGCACGACCGCGCCGGTGTCGGCACCGGCGATCGTGTGCTGTGGCTCGGGCAGAACTCGTGGCGCGTCCTCGAGGCGTTGCTCGCCGCCGCCAAGCTCGGTGCCGTCTTCTGCCCCGCGAACTGGCGCCAGTCCGTCGACGAGTTCGCGTTCGTCATCGACGACACGTCGGCGCGCGTCATCGTGTGGCAGGACGAGGAGATCGGCGACACCGTGCGGGCGGCGCGTGACGCGGCCGCGTCCGCCCGCGACAGCGTCTGGCTCCGCCACGACACGGACGGCGACGACGACGACGCCGACGACAGCTACGAGGGGTTCCTCGCGCACGGCGAGCCGCGCGATCCCGACGTCGTCGTCGACCCGGCCGCACCCGTCCTCCAGCTCTACACCGCCGCGTTCTCCGGACGCCCGAACGGCGCGCTGCTGTCGCACTGGGCGGTGCTCGTGCAGGACCTCGTGATGGGCAACCTGCAACGGGTCGACAGCGAGTACGTGTACCTGAACAGCGGCCCGCTGTTCCACGTGGCGACGTTCATGACGACGCTGGCGACGTTCCACTTCGGCGGCACCAACGTCTTCACCCGACGCGTCGACGCCGAGGAGCTGTGCCGGCTCATCGCGACCGAGCGATGCAACGGCGCGTTCCTCATGGGTCCGACGATGAAGCAGATGGTGCAGGCCAACGCCGACGGCCGCTTCGACCTCTCGTCGTTGCGCACGTTCCCGGGCAAGCCCGAGTGGAACGCGATGGTGACCGTCGACGACAGCCCGTGGGCGCGGCGACCCGCGGGGTTCGGCCAGACCGAGGTGATGGGGATGCTCACGCTGAACGCGTGGGGCGGCGACGCCACGGGGACGTCGGGCCGGCCGTCGCCGATGGCGCTCGTGCGCATCGTCGACCCCAACGGCAACGAGGTGGCGCCGGGCGAGGTCGGCGAGATCGTGGCCCGCGGTCCGACCGTCATGAACGGGTACCTGCAGCGCGAGGACCTCAACGCGCAGCGGCTCGCCGGTGGCTGGCACCACACGAACGATCTCGGACGGCGCGAGGACGACGGCTCGCTGACGTGGATCGGGCCGAAGACGCGCCTCATCAAGTCGGCGGCCGAGAACATCTACCCCGCCGAGGTCGAGGGCGCGCTGCAGCAGCACCCGGCCGTGAAGGAAGTGGCCGTGATCGGCGTGCCCGACCGCACATGGGGGCAGTCCGTCAAGGCGATCGTGGTGCTGCACGACGGCGCCTCGGCCACGGAGGACGAGCTCGTCGAGCACTGCCGTTCGCGCATCGCGTCGTACAAGAAGCCACGCACGATCGCGTTCGCGGACGGATTGCCGCGTGCGGGGTTCGCCGTCGACTACGCCGCGCTCGACGAGCAGTACGGCGGTGGCGGGTACCCGACCTCGTTGCGGTGAGGCCGCGTCGCGACGGTGACCGCGTCAGCCGCCGAGGAAGCGGATCTCGCGCGTCGCGAAGCGCCACTTCCCGTCGGCGCCCCGCACGAGCGTGTCGTGGTAGCGACCGGCGGACGTGATGCGGAAGCCGTCGCGCGCGTTGCCGGCGACGAACGTGTAGTCGGTGACGCCCGTGGCCGTGCCCGCGCCGGCGTCGATGTCGACGACGCTCTGACCGAGGAAGTGCTTGCCCCGCCGCTCGGGCGGCTGCGCCCCGACGATGAACGCCTTCACCGCGGCGCGCCCTTCGTGTGCCTGGCCGAGCACCGAGAACGTGGCGTCGTCGGTGAACAGGTCGGCCCATTCGTCGAAGCGACCGTCGTCGCACAACTGGCAGTACAGGGCGAGTGTGCGGCGTACGCCTTCCTCGTCGGACACGGGCGGAACGGTACTGTTTCCCTCCGATGGCGAACATCCTCGAGTTCCTGCGCGGGCTGTTGACGGCAGCCGACGAGCAAGAGCGCTTCCGCGGGAACCCGCACGGTTACCTCACCGCGCACGGCTTCGGTGACCTGTCGGGCGAGGACGTGGCCGAAGCCATCCGGGCCATGGCGCGCACGCTGCCCCCCGACGTCGCCGACCGCCTGGCGCCCTACACCGACGACGACGGATCGCTGCCGGCGGTGCGTCCGCAGATCGGCGAGTCCGAGCTCGATGCCGCCGTGCGCCAACTTCAATTCGCCACCTCGCTGACCGACCTGATCTCCGTGCCCGTCACTGCCGAGCCCGAACCCGTCGCCGCCGAACCGGAACCCGAGCCCGAGCCCGTGGCGGCCGCCGCCGAACCGGAACCGGAACCGGCGCCCGAGCCGGAACCGGCGCCCGAGCCGGAACCCGAGCCCGAGCCCGTCGCCGCCGAACCGGAACAGGCGCCGGAGCCCGAGCCCGAGCCCGTAGCGGTCGAACCCGAGCCAGCGCCGGCGCCGCCGCCGCCGCCGCCTGCACCAGAACCGGCCCCCGCGACATGGGCCGAGCCGGCACCCGTCGTCGTCGAACCCGAACCGGAGCGTGAGCCCGTGGCCGTCCACGAACCCGCAGCGATCGTCCCGTCACCGGCTGCGGCCGGCGGCGGCGCCATCGACCCGTACGCCGCCTTCGGCGAGGAGCTGGCATCGATCATCCGCCACGCGGGCGACCAGATGCAGGAGGTGCTGCGCCGCGCCGAGGACCAGGCCGATGCCGTCGTGCGCCAAGCCGAGCGCGAGGCGGAGACCATCCGCGAGCAGGCCGACAACGAGGCGAACTCGACGCGCAACACCGCCAACGAGGAAGCAGCCGCCATCCGCGCCGCGGCGCAGGTCGACGCGCAGAACATGCGGGAGACGGCGACGCAGGAGGCCGACGCCATCCTGCAGGCAGCGAAGTCGGCCCGCGAGGAAGCGCGCGTGTTCAAGCAGTCCGCGCGCGACGAGGCCAACGCCATCCTCCAGAACGCGCGCGCCACGCAGGAGGACGCGCAGCGGCAGGCATCCGAGCTCGTGAAGAACGCCGAGCGCGAGTCGAGCGCCATGCTCGCCGAGGCACGCACGCGCCGCGACGAGATCCGGGAAGCCGAGCGCGAGCTGCGCAAGCGGTTGCAGGGCGTCGAGACGGTGTTCCGCACGCTCGAGTCGGGCTCCGTCGTCCCCGACGAGGTGTGAGCTAGGTCTGCCAGGTGCCGTCGGGCTGGCGATGCCAGCCACCGGCGGCGTGGTTGCCGCCGTCCACGTGCACGGTGGTGCCCGTGACGAAGCGGCTCAGCCGCCCCGCGAGGAACACGGCGACGCCGGCCACGTCGTCGACGTCGCCGCGGATCGGCAGCGCCATACGGGCCGACACGTCGGCCATGTCGGGGAGTCCCGGTACGGGGATCACATCCGGCGCGATGCAGTTCACGCGGATGCCTCGATCACCGAGCTCGAGCGCGAGTGACATCGTGAGATTGGCCACGGCCGCCTTCATCGCGGCGTAGACGGCGAAGCCCGGCGCGGCCCGGTGTGCCTCGATCGACGTGACGTTGATGATGGACGAACCCTCGTGCATGTGCGGTACGCAGGCGCGCACGAACGACGTCACCGAGGTGAAGTTCTCGCGGATGAGCGCGTCCTGCCCGTTCTCGCTGACGTCGAGGAACGACGCACGGAACCCACCACCGGCGTTGTTCACGAGCACGTCGACTCGGTGCGACAGCGCGCTCACCGCGTCCTGCACGAACGGTTCGACCTGGGCGCGGTCGCGCACGTCGAGCACGCCCGTCACGACGGGACGACCGAGCGCGTCGATGGCGCGTGCGACGCGCGCCAAGCCGTCGGCGTTGCGATCGCACAACGCCAGCGACGCGCCGAAACGCGCGAACGCGAGCGCGATCGCCTCCCCGATGCCCTGCGCGGCGCCGGTCACGACGGCGACGCGTTCGGTCAGCAACGCGTCGTCGGGTGCGAGCACGTCGCGAAGTTACGTGACGCCGGCGAGCGCGGCGGGGAGCGGCCGGGTGTGCACGACCGTGAGCACCTGCACGGCGCGGGTCAATGCGACGTACAGGAGCCGGAGGCCGGCGTGGTGGTCGTCGTCGGGCTGCACGAACTGCGCAGGCTCGACCACGACCATCGCGTCGAACTCCAACCCCTTGGCCTCGGCGGGCGCCACCACCACGACGTGGTCGGGCACGGCACCGAGCACCTCACCGGCGACCCCGCCGCCGACCCCCTCGGGCACGACGACACCGACGGACGTCCACCGCGCCGCCAGCTCGTCGACGACACGGCGCACCGTCGCGAGCAGCGCCGCCTCGTCCACGGCGACGACCACCGGCGCCGCACCGGCCGCCCGCACGGAACGGGAGGGGCGCACGTCCGGTGCTGCTTCGGGCAGCAGCCGGTTGGCCCACTCGATGATCGGCGCCGGCACCCGGTAACCGAGCTCCAGCTCGGCGAGCTCGGCGCCCACCGGCGAGCCGAGGTGGCCGAGCACCGCCTGCCACGAGCGTTGCCCGCCGGGGCGGGTTGCCTGGGCCAGATCGCCGAGCACGGTGAGCGACCGCCGCGGGCAACGGCGGGCCAGCGCCCGCAACTCCATGGCGGTCAGGTCCTGGGCTTCGTCGACGACGATGTGACCGTAGGTGTGGCGGACGCCGTCGACGATGGCGGAGGCCTCGTCGACCAGCACGAGATCGGCGGCCGTCCACGGCTCGTCGTCGGCGCGCTTGGTCGCCTTGCGCACGAGCAGGCGCTGCTCGTGCTCCTCCAGGACACCGGTGCCCGCGGCGCGCAGCGCGGACGGTGACGACAGCAGCCTCCGCACGACCGCGGGCGCGCTCGCCGACGGCCACCACGAGTTGAGCGCACGCTGGAACGTGCGGTCCGTGCGCAGGTCGTCGCCGCGCGCGACGTCGAGCGCTCCCAACCGCAGCAGCCGCGTGCGCAGTGCGTTGCGTCCGACGTTGTGCGGCACGTCGCGCGCACGGATCTCCTCGATCGCGGCTCTCACGTCCCGAACGCGCAATCGCACGGTCCCCCATGCCGTCGTGATCTCGACGTCGCGATCGGGCATGGTGATCGTGGCGTCCACCGCGCGCCGCAGCACCTCGGCCATGCGCGCGTCGCCCTTCAACGCCGCGACCGTGGCGGTGTCGAAAGCGCGGACCCGTCCACCGACCAGACGCTCCATCGTCGTCTGGCGCACGGCGGTCTCACCGAGCGACGGCAGCACCTGCGCGATGTAGCGCAGGAACACCGGGTTGGGCCCGATCACGAGCACGCCTTCGGAGTCGAGGAGATGGCGGTGCTCGTACAGCAGGAACGCGGCGCGATGGAGGCCCACGGCGGTCTTGCCCGTGCCCGGTCCTCCCTGCACGACGAGGCAGGTGTCGAGCGGCGCGCGGATCACCACGTCCTGCTCTGCCTGGATGGTGGCGACGATGTCGCGCATGGCGCCGGTCCGCTCCCGCTCGAGCTCGGCGAGGAGTGGGTCGGGGATGCCGCCGTGGCGCGCCGCGTGCACCGAGTCGGGATCGTCGAACACCTCGTCGAAGAGGTCGTCGAGCGCTCGCCCGCTCATCACGAAGCGGCGGCGGCGGCGCAGCCCGAACGGATCGGAAGCCGTCGCCCGGTAGAACGGCGTCGACACCGAGGCCCGCCAGTCCACGACGACGGGTGTGCCGTCGCCGTCCTCCACGTGGCGGCGCCCGACGTACCAGGTGGCACCGGGGTCGGGGCCGTCGTCCTCCTCGTCGATGCGGCCGAACGCGAGCGCGGCCACGTCGGTGTCGAGCGAACGCAGCCGTTGCGTGAGATGCCACCGCGCGACCTCGCCGTCGACGGCTTGTGCGGCCATGTCCTCGATGCCCACCACCGCGGCGGTGCGCTCGCGCATGGCGCCCAGACATCGGTACGCGTGCGCGAGGTGGGCTCGCTCCTCTTCGAGGTCCGGATGGGTCACCGATCGCTCCTTTCGTGTGGGGACGCGCGCGAACGCCCCGCGGATCCCGAGACAGAGGGGTCCGCGGTGCGTACAGGATCGACGGTACGCCCGCCGTCAAGCACGCTGCGGTCGGGGTAGACAGGAGCCCGTGCCGTGGTCCGGCTCCACGAAGGGGCGCCTACTCGTGGCGACGCCGCTGCTCGGTGATCCCAACTTCGAGCGCACCGTGGTCTTCATGCTGGAGGACAACGACGAGGGCGCCCTCGGCCTCGTCCTCAACCGGCCGTCGCCCCTCGACGTCGACGAACCGCTGCCGGACTGGGCCCGCTTGATCGCGTCCCCGCCCGTCGTGTTCGTGGGCGGGCCCGTGTCCCGCAACTCGGTGATCGCGCTGGCGTCGCGCTTGCCGACCTTCGAGCTGCCCGAGGACACGTGGACACAGGTGGAGGGACCCGTCGGCGTCCTCGACCTCACCGCCGACGCCGACTCGGTGGGCGGCGGGCTCGAGGAGGTGCGGGTGTTCGCCGGCTACGCGGGCTGGGGGGAGGGCCAACTGGCGGGCGAGATCGACGACGGCGCGTGGTTCGTCGTCGATGCGCGCGCCGCCGACACGTTCACGGCCGCGCCCGAGCGGCTGTGGCACGACGTGCTGCGCCGCCAGCCGCCGCCGCTGCGGCTGTTCGCCGACTACCCACCCGATCCGTCGGTCAACTGAGCGCCGCCCGCGCGCACGTCGCCGCAGGGAAACCTGACGGGGGCGTCATGGTACGTTCGGCACGCGATGGGGGTGAGCGGCGAGCGGTGGCGGAGCATCGACTGCGGTGCGGTCACGCCCTTCGAGAACGCCGCGGTCATGCCGGTGCTCAGCCGCAACGTGGCGGGGGGCGCCGATCCGATCGCCACGACCTCGGTGTGGGGCCAGACCCACCTCAACGTCGGCTGGTTCGACGACGTCGACTCGACCCTCGACCTCGCGGCGTGCGAGCGCCTCGGCGTGGCGGTGATCCGGCGGCCGCTGTACGGCGGCGGCACCGCGTTCTACGACGCGGGGTGCGCCGTGATGTGGGGCTTCCTGCTGCCGAAGGAGCGCTACGCGGACCTCGACGAGCAGCTCGCCCGCTTCCAACCGATCATGCTGCGGGCGCTCGACAAGCTCGGGCTCGGTGAGGTCGTGTTCGAAGGGTCGAGCGACCTGCGCTGGCACGGCCGCAAGCTCGGCGCGTTGACGGCGCAGGACGTCGTCGCCTGCAACTCCGTCGGCGGCTTCCTCAACATCAAGCCGCCGGATCTCGACCTGTACCTCCAGGTCGTGCGCATCCCCGACGACAAGTTCAAGGACAAGGTCGTGAAGGACATGCGCGAGTACGTGTGCACCGCGCAGCAGGTGGCGGGACGCGAAGTGACGTACGAGGAGTTCCGCGACGCGCTGCTCGCCGCGCTGGAGGAGTCCGGCATCGAGCTCGAGCCGAGCGAGCTCACCGAGGGCGAACGTCACGGCCTGGAGAAGATCGGTGGTCGAGTCGGCAGCCCGGACATGGTGCGGCGGATCTCGTCCGACCGCTTCCGCGCCGACGCGCCCGCGGGCACGCGCGTCGGGTTCGGGAACCACAAGGGCCGCAAGCTGTGCCGTGCCGGCGTCGCCCTCGACGACGACGGCGTCATCGTCGCCGCGCTGATGGCGGGCGACATGCACGTGAGCCCGCCCGACACGATCGATCGCGTCGCCGCCGCGCTGGCCGGCGCGCCCGCCCATGACCGCGACGAGGTGCGCCGCCGCATCTCGTCGGTGTTCGACGGCGAGGACGTGCACCAGGCGGAAGCGGCGATGGGTGTCACCACCGACGACCTGCTCGCCGCCGTCGACAAGGCCGTCGCCGAGGCAGAGGGAGCCCGCCCGTGAAAGCGCTCGTGTTCGGCGACTTCCCCGACCCGATGCCGCCCCAACCGCCCGAGGACGCGCCCCGCCTCGTCCGCCACCTCGCGTTCACGCCGATGGTGCTGAAGGACATCCCCGACCCGAAGCCGCTCGGGCCGGACTGGGCGGTGATCCGTCCCCGCCTCACGGGGATCTGCGGATCGGACACCAAGCAGGTGCTCATGGACTACGAGCACGGCGACGACAGCCCGATGACGGCGTTCATCTCCTTCCCCCAGGTGCTGGGCCACGAGGTCGTGGCGACCGTCGAGGAGGTCGGTCCGGACGTCGAAGGCGTCGAGGCCGGCGACCGCGTCGTGCTGAACCCGTGGCTGTCGTGCGCGCCGCGCGGCATCTCGCCGTTGTGCCCCTCGTGCGAGGCGGGCGACTGGAGCCTGTGCTGGCACTTCCACGACGGATGCCTCGCCACCGGGATCCACACGGGCAACTCGTCCGACGCGACGGGCGGCTTCGCCGAGCTCGTGCCGGCGCACCAGCAGATGATGATCCCGGTGCCCGACGGCATCGCCGACGAGGTGGCCGTACTCGGCGACCCGTTCGCCGTGAGCCTGCACGCCATCACCCGCAACCCCCCGCCACCGGGCGGCAAGGCGATCGTGTACGGCGCCGGCGCGCTCGGCACGTGCGCCACGGCCATCCTCCGCGCGCTGTACCCGACCGTCGACGTCGCCACGGTCGCAGCGTGGGACGCGCAGGCGACGCTGGCCGACGAGCTCGGCGCGACCGTTTTTCGTCCCGAGCCCCGCGAGACGCTGCTCGAGCAGTTGGCGGACTGGTCAGGAGGCGTGCTCCGCCGTCCGTGGGAGGGCCTGCCGGTCTGCTACCCGGGGTTCGTCGACGTCGTGTACGACACGATCGGCGCACCCGCCACGTTCGAGATCGACATGCGCGTGCTCAAGGCGCGCGGCACGATGGTGCAGCTCGGTCTGTCGTCGTGGGCGCGCGGCGAGTTCACGCCGATGTACTTCAAGGAGATCCGCTGGGTCGGTTCCAACGCGTTCGGGATCGAAGAGGTCGAAGGCGTGCGCAAGCACGGCATCGCCCACTACCTCGATCTCGCATCGTCGGGGCGCATCGACCTGACGGGCATGCTGACGCACACGTTCCCGCTCGAGGACTGGCGGGCGGCGTGGACGACGCTCATCGACCAGGAGACCACCGGTGCCATCAAGGTCGCATTCGACTTCCGCCGCTGAGCTGTTCGAGAAGCTGCGCCGCAACGTCGTCGACGGACCGGGCGAGCTCGATCCGCGCGTGCGCCGCGCCGCCTTCGCCGGCGACGACGTGCCGGCGTCCGCAGCGGCGTACGTCGAGAAGGTTCGCGCCCACGCCTACAAGGTCACCGACGAGGACGTCGCCGCCCTGCGCGCGGCCGGTTGGACGGAGGAGGCGATCTTCGAGCTGACGATCGCCACCGCGCTCGGCGCCGGCCTGTCGAGGCGGGAGAAGGCACGGGCGGCCATGCGCGCCGCGAACGCAACACGCACGGCGGAGGTCACGCGATGAGGTTGTCGGTCGTCGATCGTGGACACGAGGGACGCGCCCGTCTGTGGGTGTGGTTCCTCGATCGCAGGGGCGGCGCGCCGGACGTCGTGCGTACCCTGATGCACCGTCCGCAGTTCTGGGGCCGTGTCGCCAGCGACGCGTTCCACCAGGTGCTGCGAGGGCCCTCGCCGTGGTCGGTGGGCGACCGCGAGTTGTTCGCGGCGTACACCTCGAAACTCAATCAGTGCCCGTTCTGAACGGGCGCACACGGCGCGGTCGCGTCGTTCGAACTCGGAGCAGACGTCGTCGAGGCGGTGTACGCGGACCCCGCGAGCGCGCCGGTGTCCGGCGAGGTGAAGGCGGCACTGCGGTTGATCGAGGTGTTCACGCTGCACCCGGACGACCTCGCTCCGGCGCACATCGAGGAGGCGCGCGCCGCCGGCCTGTCGGACGAGGCGATCGAGCACGTCTTCGACGTCTCGGCCATGTTCAACATGATCGACCGCATCGCCGACTCCTTCGAGTTCCACGTGCTCGACAAGGAAGGGTTCGACCGGGGCGCGCAGATGCTGTTGAAGTTCGGGTACCGGTTCATGCCGCTGCTGTGGCCGGGTCACGGCTGACCGCCGTACCGTCGGCCGTGTGATCGAGCCGACCTACACGCACGCCCGCGCGGGCGAGTACGCGCGGCCGCGCGGTCCGTGGGACGGGCCGACGATCGACGCCGCGCTGTCGGCCCACGACGGTGCGGACGTGGCCGAGCGCGTCGCACGCGTGGCCGGTGGGCTGCGGGCGGCCGGTGTGCGGTTGCACGACGCCGTGTGCTGGCAGCGGCCGAACGGTGACGACGTGCGGTTGCTGCTGCGAGCGTGCTGGCGCATCGGCGCGGTCGCCGTACCGATCCACCACGCCGCCGGGGCGGCCGATGTCGACGTCATCGTCGAGGACACCGCGCCCTCGTTGGTGGTCGAGGACGCGCTCCCGGACGGCGAACCCGTACGTGACGGCGCGTCGTCACCGGCGGACGCGGCGGTGGTGCTCTACACGTCGGGGTCGACGGCACGGCCCAAGGGCGTGATCCACACCCACCGCGGCCTCGCCTACAAGGCGCGGCTCATGGCCGCCGTGCACGGGCTGCAAGCGGACGACGCCGTGCTGATGCCGGCGCCGCTCGCGCACATCTCCGGTCTGCAGAACGGCATCACCCTGCCCGGTGTCGTCCCGATGCGCGCGGTGTTCATGGCGCGCTGGGACCCCGAGGAGGCAGTGCGCATCATCGAGCGCGAACGCATCACGTTCATGATCGGACCACCGACGTTCTTCATCTCGTTGATGGCGGCGTCGAACTTCACGCCGTCCGCGGTGTCGTCGTTGCGCCTCGTGTCGTCGGGCGGCGCTGGCGTCACGCCCGCGTTCGTCGAAGAGGCGCAACGGGTGCTCGGTTGCGTGGTCAAGCGCACGTACGGGTCAACCGAGGCACCGACGATCACGACGACGCAACCAGGCGACGATCCCGTGAAGGCGATGACGACGGACGGGCGACCGACCGGCGCGGTCGAGTTGCGGACGGACCCGGCCACAGGAGAGCTGCTGGTGCGCGGGCCGGAGTTGTTCTGCGGGTACACCGACCCGCGGCGCAACGTCGACGCGTTCACCGACGACGGATGGTTCCGTACCGGTGACCTCGCCGCGATCGACGACGACGGATGGCTCACGATCGTCGGTCGCCTCAAGGACATCATCATCCGTGGCGGCGAGAACATCCCTGCCGCCGAAGTCGAAGCGACGCTCGAGGCCCACCCCGCGGTGCGCCACGCCGTGGCGGTCGGCGCGCCCCACGAGCGCCTCGGCGAGCAGGTCGTCGCCTATGTGATGGTGACGCCCGGCGCGGGCTTCGATCTGGCCGCGTGCCGGGAGTGGTTCGCGACGCGAGGTGTCGCGAAGTTCAAGACGCCGGAGCACGTGGTCGTCGTCGACGAACTGCCCTTGCTGGCGGCAGGGAAGCCGGACCGCGGCGCGCTGCGGGCACGCGCCGCCGACGACGTGACGGCATGAGCGACCCGAACGAAGCCCGCGAGACCGTCGACGCCGGCGAGTTCGGTGCGTGGCGCGCCATGCTGCGGGCCGCGCTGCGCGGCGAGCGCGACGCGGACGTGCCGTGCGGCTCGTGCAGCGCGTGCTGCACGTCGTCGCAATTCGTGCTCATCGAACCCGACGAGACCGACGCGCTCGCCCACATCCCGAGTGAGCTCCTGTTCCCCGCGCCCCGTCGACCGATCGGTCATGTCGTGCTCGGCTACGACGAGCGCGGCCACTGCCCGATGTTGCGTGACGGCCGTTGCTCGATCTACGAGCACCGCCCTCGCACGTGCCGCACCTACGACTGCCGCGTGTTCGCCGCCGCCGATGTCGCGCCTGCCGAGGAGACGAAGGTGGCAATCACGCGTCGCGTACGGCAGTGGCGCTTCCGCTACGCCGGCGAGGACGATCGCCGCGCCCACGACGCACTACGGGCGACGGCCGCGACGTTGCAGGCGGACGGCGTCGACCCCGGCGAGGCCGCCGTCCGGGCTGCGACGGCGGGCGGGTGAGCGCTCACAGGACCGATTCGCCGGCCTCCACCTTCGCCCGCAGGAGGCGAGCGAGTCGCGCGCGGTGCGTCACCGCGTCGCCGAACGCGAGCGCGTCGAGCTGGGCGCGCTTCAAGAAGAGATGCGTGTCGTGCTCCCACGTGAACCCGATGCCGCCGTGCACCTGGAGCGCGCTGGCCACGACGCGGGTGGCTGCGTCGGAGCACCACACCTTGGCCGTCGACGCTGCCACCGATGCATCGGGATGGCCGGCGGCGAGGCACCAGGCCGCCCAGTAGACGGCCGACCGCATCCCTTCGACGTCGACGAGCATGTCCGCCAGGCGGTGCTTCACCGCCTGGAAGCTGCCGATGGGCTTGTCGAACTGCACGCGGTCCTTCGCGTACGCCACCGACTCGTCGAGCATGTGCTGCGCCCCGCCGAGCAGCTCCGCGGCATAGGCCACCGCGCCGTGGTCGACGAAGCGCGTGACGGCCGCCTCGTCGCCGACGACATCCGCATGCGTGAGCGACGCGGGATCGAGCCAACCGACGGCGCGCGTGACGTCCATGGCCGGCTCGCGCGCGGGCCGCGCGTCGCGCACGTCGGCGACCACGAGCTCGCCGTCGCGCACGCACACGACGACGTCCGCCACCGGCGCGTACGGCGCCACCTCGGCGCGCGCCGCGGCACCCACGCACGCGATCGCCTCGCCGCTGAGCAACGGCGAAGACCACTGCGAGCCCGCGAGCGCGGTGGACGCGACGATCGACTGCACGATCGGTGCCGGTGCGACGTGCGCGCCGACCGCCTCGCACAGCACGGCCACCTCGACCCATCCGAGGCCGACACCGCCGTCGCCTTCGGCCACGGCGATGCCGGTCCAGCCCTGGTCGACCATCGCCTTCCACAGCTCGTCGTCGTAGGCACCGCCGGCATCGACGATCGCGCGCACCTGCGCGGACCCGCTGCGGTCGTCGAGCAGCTCACGCGCCGCGTCGCGCAGCGCCTGCTGGTCGTCGCTCAGTTCGAAGTCCATCAGCTCGATCGCTGTTGGGAACCTGACACGGGCGTCAGCATACGATGACCCCGTCGTGGACCTCACACCCACCCCCGAGCAGGACGCGTTCCGCGCGTCGACGCGCGCGTGGCTGGACGACAACCTCCCGTGGGAGTACGGCAAGGGGTTCCCACCGCGCTTCGACGACCTCGCCGACGAGGTGGCGTTCCTGCGCGGGTGGCAGCGGCAGCTCGCGGACGCGCAGCTGGTCGGCGTCACGTGGCCGGTCGAGTACGGCGGGCGTGGCGCAGGGCCGCTGCACCACTTCATCGTGCAGGAGGAGCTGGCGCGCGCTCGCGCCCCCGAGCTCGTGGGGCGCATCGGCATCAACCTCGTCGGACCGACGCTGCTGGCGCACGCCACGCCCGAGCAACGGGCGCGGTGGCTGCCGAGCATCCTGCGCGCCGACGAGCTGTGGTGCCAATTGTTCAGCGAGCCCGGCGCGGGCAGCGACCTCGCCGGGCTGTCGACGCGCGCGGTGCGCGACGACGCGCGCGGCGGCTGGGTCGTCGACGGCCAGAAGGTGTGGACGTCGTACGCGCAGTTCGCCGACTGGGGCTTGTGCCTGGCGCGCACGACCCCGCGCGACCTCGCGCCCAAGCAGCGCGGCATCACCGCGTTCGTGATCGACATGCGTGCAGCGGGCGTCGACGTCCGCCCCCTCGTGCAGGCCACGGGCGAGGCCGAGTTCAACGAGGTGTTCTTCGACGCCGTGTTCGTCCCGGACGATCACGTCGTCGGCGCCGTCGACGACGGTTGGCGGGTGTCGTCGTCGACGCTGACCCACGAGCGGGGCACGAACCCGCGCCAGCTCGTGATCCACGTGCAGTTGCTCGAGGAGCTGCTGCGCATGGCGATGGAGTCGGGCGCGTACGACGACCACCGGTTGCAGCAACGGCTCGCCGAGGCGTACGTCGAGGTGCGCCTGTTCCAGCTGCACAACTGGCGCTCGTTGTCGCGGCTGGCGCACGGACGCGAGCTCGGCCCGGAGGGCTCCGCGCTCAAGCTCTACTGGAGCGAGATGAGCAAGCGGCTGCACGCAACGGCCATGGCGGTGCTGGGCCCCGCCGCGCCGCTGTGGCGCGACGCCGACGGCAACCCCGGCGGCGGACGGTGGCAACGCAGCTGGCTCTACTACCAGTCGTCGTCGATCTTCGCCGGCACCAACGAGATCCAGCGCAACATCATCGGCGAACGCGTGCTGGGACTGCCGAGATGAGCGGGCCGCTCGCGGGCCTGCGCGTGCTCGACCTGGGGACCCGCATCGCCGCGCCGTTCTGCGCGGGCCTGCTCGGGGAGATGGGCGCAGACGTCATCAAGATCGAGCAGCCCGGCACCGGCGACTTCATGCGCGAGATCGGTCCTTTCGAAGACGGGCACTCGCTGTTCTGGGCCGTCGAGGGACGGGGCCGGCGCAGCGTGACCCTCGACCTGCGCACGCCCGAGGGTCAGGAGCTGTTCCGGCGCATGGCCGCGACGGCGGACGTCGTCGTCGAGAACTTCCGTCCCGGCACGCTCGAGCGGTGGCACATCGCGCCCGGCGACCTCGACCGTCGCCTCGTGGTCGTCCGCATCTCGACCTTCGGCCAGGACGGTCCGCTGGCGACGCGGCCCGGGTTGGACCGCGTCGGCATCGGCTACGGCGGGCTCATGCACCTCACCGGCTACGCCGACCGGCCGCCGGTGCGGGTCGGCGTGACGCTGTCCGACTACCTCACCGGCGTCTTCGCCGCCAACGCCGCCGTCGCCGCCCTGTACCACCGCGACGTGCGCGGTGGTGACGGCGCGGTCGTGGACGCGTTCCTCTACGGCTCGGTGCTGCGCATCCTCGAATGGACGCTCGCCGCGTACGACCGGCTCGGCGTCGTGCGCAGCCGCGAAGGCAACCGCCTCGCGAACTCGGCACCGCTCGACAACTACCCCACTGCCGACGGCAAGTTCGTGTGCATCGTCGCGGGGAGCGACGCCAACTTCGCCCGGTTGTGCAAGGCGATGGCGCGCGCCGACCTGGTGGACGACGAACGATTCGCCCGCCTCGCCGACCGCGCCGCGCGCAGCGACGAGATCAACGAGCTCGTCGCGTCGTGGACGCGGTCGTTGCCCGCCGTCGACGTCGAAGCGGCGTGCGTCGCGCACGACGTGCCCGTCGCGACGGCGTACACCGCGGCCGACATCTTCGCCGACCCGCACATGCAGGCACGGGGCGACCTCGTCACCGTCGACGACCCCGTGCTCGGGCCCGTCCGCCAGCAGGCGCCGTTCCCACGCTTCGTCGGCGAGCCCGTCGTGACGCCCACCGGCGCGCCCGAGCTCGGAGCCCACACGCGTGCCGTGCTGCACGAGCTGCTGGGCCTCGGCGACGACGAGCTCGACCGGCTCGAGGCGGAAGGCATCACGTGAGCGAGCTGTTCCGGGTCGAGGGCGAGGACCTGGTGCTCCTCGGCGGGCGGTCGCGCTCGAGCGGGTTGCACCACTTCCCGCGCTCGGACGTCTGCCCGTACACCGGCGCCGACGACGTCGAGACCGTCGAGCTGCCGCGTTCGGGATCGTTGTGGTTGTGGACGTCGGTCACGAGCGCACCGCCCGGCTACGACGGTCCCGTCCCCTACGGCTTCGGCGTCGTCGAGCTCGACGGCATCGACCTGCGCGTCATCGGTCGACTCACCGAAGCGGATCCGAACGCGCTGCGGGAGGGCCAGCCCGTGCGCGTCGTGGCGGAGCGCTTCGGTGACGTGACGACATGGGCGTTCGCACCGGCGTGAGCGGCGTCGAGATCGTCGGCGCGGCGATGACGCGCTTCGGCCGCTTCGACGACCGCACCGCCATCGACCTCGGCGCCGAAGCCGTCATCGGCGCGCTGCGCGCCGCCGGCGAGCCCGCCATCGATGCCGCGTTCTGCGGCACGGCCTACACCGGCGTGGCCGCCGGGCATCGCGTGCTCGGGCGGCTGGGACGCACCGGCGTTCCCATCGTCGACGTCGAGGCAGGGTGCGCGTCGGGTGCTGCCGCGCTCGCGCTCGGCGCCGCCGCCATCCGATCGGGGCAGCACCGCACGGTGCTCGTCCTCGGCACGGAGAAGATGCCGAAGGGCATGATCCGCTCGTCGTTCTTCGAACCGTGGCAGGAAGCGGCGGGCCTGTCGCCCGCGCCCGCCTACTTCGCGCTGCGCGCGCAGCGCCTGCTGCGCGAGCGCGGCCTCACGAAGGACGACCTCGCGGCCGTCGTCGTGAAGAACCGCGCCAACGGCGCGCACAACCCGCTGGCGATGTTCCAGAAGGCGGTGACGGCCGACGACGTGCTCGCGTCGCGCGTCGTGTGCGAACCGCTGCACCTTTGGATGTTGTGCTCGCCGAACGAGGGCGCGGCGGCTGTCGTGTTGCGCGCCGGTGACGGCGGCGTGCAGGTGCGCGCCGCGGAGGTGCGCTCGCACCTGCCGGGCAGCGTGCTGAACGAGGCGACACCGCTGGCGGGCATCCACGACGAGGGGATCACGCCGCCGACGACGCTCGCCGCCGACGCCGCGTACGCCGCCGCCGGGATCGGTCCCGACGACGTCGACGTCGTCGAGTGCCAGGACACCGACGCCGCCCGTGAGCTCCTCACCTACGAGGAGCTGCGGCTGTGCGAGCCCGGCGCGCAGGCGAAGGTGCTGGCCGACGGCGACGTCGCGCTCGGCGGACGGCAACCGGTCAACCCCAGCGGTGGGCTGCTGTCGAAGGGCGAGCCGCTCGGCGCGTCCGCGCTCGGTCAGGTCGTCGAGCTCGTCGATCAGCTCCGCGGCGAATGCGGCGCCCGCCAGGTGCCCGGCGCGCGTGTCGCGCTCGCCCACACCGTCGGACGGGGGGCCAACGCGAGCGTGGTCCTGCTCGCTCGCTGACGAAGTGGTTGAATCGTCCCCGTGCGTCGGCTGCTGGGGATGGCGGCGATCGTCGGGGTCGCGTGGGTCTGCATGCCCATGGCGCGCGCCGACGACGTGCAGGTGACGGTCGCGGACGACAACGCCTACAACCCCGCGGTCGTGCACGTCGCCGAGGGCGGGCGTGTCGTGTGGACGAACAACGGTCCGAACAACACGCACAGCGTGACGCCCGACGACCCCACGCTCTACACCGACCCCTGCAACCCGACGACCGGCGACAAGTGCCTGCATCCGAAGGACACGTTCATCGTCACCTTCAACGCGGCGGGCACGTACGAGATCCACTGCCAGTTCCACTCGACGATGCACATGACCGTGATCGTCGATCCGGCGCCGACCACGTCGACGTCGACCTCGTCGAGCACGACCACGACGGCGACGACGCGCCCACCGGGCGCGAGCACGACGGTCACGGCCGGCGCGCCGCCGTCGGTCACGAGCACGACGGCGCGTCCGTCCACGACGACGTCCACGTCGCTCCCCCGCGCCCAGGTGCAGCTGCGCAGCTCCCCGTCGAGCGACGATCTCGCCCCCTGGGCCGTCGCCGCCGGCGCGCTGGCGGGCGCGACGGCCATGGCCGGCATCGTGCTGGTGCGACGGGGCAGGGTGCCGTTCGGGTGATCGAGCGGTTCCACCCGGGTCGCTACGATGCCGGCGACACAGCGGGGATTGCGGGGAACGCGGGGAGGGTCGGGGAATGACGGCGCAGGCGACGGCGGCGACGACGCACGGGCTGGCCACGGGACGGGAGCACGGTCCGTTCATCACGAAGCTGAACACGACATGGCACCGCCGCGGCATGTGGCTCTTCCTCGCCTTCGTGCTCGCGCACTGGGGCGAGCACATCGTGCAGGCGATCCAGATCTGGGTGCTGCACTGGAAGCGGCCGGACGCGCTCGGCATCGTCGGCCTGTGGTTCCCCGAGCTCGTGCGCGGTGAGTACCTGCACTACTTCTACGCGGTCGGGATGCTCATCGGGTTCATCATCCTGCTCCCCGGCATGGTCGGCCGCGCCCGCACCTGGTGGAAGGTCGCGCTCGCCATCCAGGTGTGGCACCACTTCGAGCACCTGTTGCTGTTCGGCCAGGCGCTGCTGCACGAGAACCTGCTCGGCAAGCCGGTGCCCACGAGCATCGTCCAGCTCATGTTCGAGCGGGTCGAGCTGCACCTCTTCTACAACGCGATCGTCTTCATCCCGATGCTGATCGCGATGTACTACCACCTGGTCCCGCCGAGGAACGAGGTGCGTGCGACCTGTTCGTGCGCAATCGAGAACCGGCTGCGCGCCAAGCAACCGGAGCCGGCGCTCGCGGACTGAATCGCTTCGTCAGGACAGCACGAGGTCGGCCAGGCGCTGGCGTTGCCAGCCCTGGTAGCCGAGCAGCAGATCGGTCTGCTTCGCCTTGCGGTAGTGGAGGTGGGCGTCGCAGTCCCAGGTGAACCCGACACCGCCGTGGATCTGGATGGACTCCGCGGTGACGTAGTTGGCCGCTTCCGCGACGTACGCCTTCGCCATGGCCGCTGCCTCCTCCCGCACCGGCTCGTCCGCGTCGGACGCCCAAGCCGCGTAGTGCGTACCGACGCGCGCCAGTTCGAGGCGGTGCAGCATGTCGGCTGCCTTGTGCTTGATCGCCTGGAACGTGGCGATCGGCCGGTCGAACTGCACGCGGACCTTCGCGTACTCGACGGCGAGCGCGTTCGCGGTCTCCATCGAACCGATGAGCTCCGCGCACAACGCCACGTTGGTGTCGTCGACGATGCGACGCCACAGATCGGTCTGATCGCGGTCGGGACCGACGGGCACGGTCTCGCGGTCGTCGAGCACGAGCCGCGCCACCTTGCGGGTGACGTCCCAGCTCGGCACCAACTCGCCGCCGGGTGCTTCCACGAGGAACGTGCCGATGCCGTGCTCGGTGCGGGCGACGACGAGCGCCCAGTCGGCCGTGTGCCCGTCGAGGACGATCGGCTTCTCGCCCCGCAGGCGCCACCGTCCCGCTTTGCGGATGGCGCGCGTGCGCACGCGTGTGACCGGATCGTCGGCGCCGGGCTCCTCGAGCGCGACCGTGCCTCGCGTCGTCCCGTTGGCGAGTGACGCGAGCTGGTCGTCGAGACCGAGATGGCGGGCGGCGAGCGTGGCGAACACGGCGGACGAGACGTACGGGCCGGGGAACGGGACGCGACCCATCTCCTCCATGACCACCACCATGTCGACGAGGCCGAGGCCGAGGCCGCCGTTGGCCTCCGGGACGAGGAGGGCGGGCCAGCCGAGCTCGACGACGTGGCTCCACACCTCGTCGGTGATGCCGCGGTCGTCGTCGCTCATCGTCTTCACGTACGCAGGCGGGCTCTCGCGTTCCATGAAGCTGCGCACCGCGCGCCGCAGCTCCTCCTGGTCGGCGGAGAACGTGAAGTCCATGGACGATTGCGTACCACGAACCTGACGCCGGCGTCAGGTTCGACGTAAGTTGGCCCGATGGACTTCGCCCACGCTCCCGAGGACATCGCGTTCCGCGACGAGCTGCGCGGCTGGCTCGACGAGAACCTGCCGAAGTTCCTCGCCGAGTGGGGTGAGCAGGACAACGCCGCCGACGGCGAGCAGGCGCAACCGGGCGCGCACGGGATCATGGGCGCGATGGAGCGCCGCCGTGCCTGGCAGCGCAAGCTGAACGAAGGACGCTGGGCCGCCATCAACTGGCCCGTCGAGTGGGGTGGCCGCGGCGCCACCGTGACGCAGAACGTCATCTACTCCGAGGAGATGGCGCGCGCTCGCACGCCCGGGATCTACAACACGAACGGCCTGTGGCAGATCGGCCCGATGATCATCAAGTGGGGCACCGACGAGCAGAAGAACCGGTGGATCCCCAACATCCTCAATGCCGAGGACCACTGGTGCCAGGGCTTCAGCGAGCCCCAGGCGGGCTCCGACCTCGCCAACCTGCGCACGCTCGCGCTGCG
>Ga0070741_10006482_pt1 | contig 25081 bp, 20 predicted proteins | sample Coa_R1_4_FD_66440 | JGI IMG/M metagenome (GOLD analysis project Ga0070741, IMG submission 66440) | Surface soil microbial communities from Centralia Pennsylvania, which are recovering from an underground coalmine fire - Coalmine... | ecosystem: Environmental > Terrestrial > Soil > Unclassified ... | reverse complement strand
CGACGCCTTGCCCAATTTGAGCCCGGCGTGCGGCGAGATGGTGATCATGACGGCGGTCACGTCCTTGGCGCCCGGTGCGAAGACGCGAATGTTCGGCCGCGGCGACACCTTGACCATCAGGCGCACCGTCTCGCCCGGGTCGACGCGGCTCTTGTCGAGGCTGGCCTCGATGTCCACGTGCTCCCGCACGGTCGGCTTCGACGACACCTGGGCGGCGACTGCGGCCCCGAGCAGCACGACCATCACCGCTGACGGCAGATTCCGGGCGGACGACCTGGATCGCTTCATCGAGCGCGGCCTCGTATGTGATGATTGACGCGCGGTCTGGCGCCTGATGACTGATAGTGTGAGCCGCCGTCCGGGCGTTGTCCACCGTCGACCATCGATCATCGAGGAAACCTGCATGATCAAGCGGCTGCTTTCAGCCGGCCTGGCGGCCCTGACCGTCGCTTCCCCCGCTGCCGGGCAGTGGCCTCCGTACCCGAAGCGAGGCGTTCCGCGGACGGCCGACGGCCAGGTTGATATGAGCGCGCCGACGCCGCGGACGGCCGACGGCCGGCCGGATCTGACCGGCGTCTGGGAGAACGTGTGGTTCTACAACGGCAAGATCTCGCCGCCGCTCCCCTCGCCCCCCGGCGAGCCGCCCCCGTCGACCTTCGCCAACATCGGCGCAGGGTTCACGAACGGGCTGCCGCTGCGGCCCTGGGCCGCCGAGCTGCTCAGGTCGCGCAAGGAGCAGAACAGCAAGGACAATCCCGACGCCCACTGCCTCCCGATGGGCCTCATGCAGTTCCACGAGCACCCGCAGCCACGCAAGATCGTCCAGACGCCGGATCTGATCGTGATCCTGTACGAGGGCAACAGCGGCATCCGGCAGATCTTCACGGACGGCCGCCCGCTGCCCGGCCCCGACGCCCAGCCCTGGTGGTACGGCTATTCGGTCGGCCGCTGGGAGGGCGACACGCTGGTCGTCGAGACGACCGGGTTGCGGGACGGCGGGTGGCTGGACATCCAGGGCAGCCCGCTGACCGACGCCGCCAGAATCACGGAGCGGTTCCACCGGCTCGACTACGGCACGCTCCGGATCGACGTCACCATCGACGACCCCAAGGCGTACACCGAGCCGTTCACCGTTCGCGTCAACCAGCGCCTCGTGCCCGACGGCGAGCTGATCGAGTTCATCTGCAACGAGAACGAGAAGTCCACGCCGCACATGATCGGCAAGTGAGCTGGCTTCGGCGTCCGCTATGAAGCTGTCGGTCATCGTGCCCGTCTACAACGAACAGGGCACGATTCAGGAGATCGTCTCGCGCGCCCTCGAGGCCGAGGCGCCCGGCTTCGACAAGGAGATCCTCATCGTCGACGACGGGTCGACGGATGGGACGCGGCGGCAGATCGAGGAGAGCCCGTGGCGCTCCGATCCGCGCGTGCGGGTGCTGGCCAACCCGATCAATCTTGGCAAGGGCGCGGCGGTGCGTCTGGGTCTTGCCTCGGCCGCGGGCGACGTCATCCTCATCCAGGACGCCGACCTCGAGCTCGATCCGCGCGACTACGCGGCGCTGCTGGCGCCGTTTGCCGATCCCGCCACGTCCGTCGTGTACGGATCGCGGTTTCTCGGACGCCGCGCCGACATTCCGGCGCGGGCCCGGATCGGCAACTGGCTGCTGACGACGGCCACCAATCTGCTCTTCGGCGGCCGCCTCACCGACATGGAGACCGGCTACAAGGTGTTCCGGCGCGAGGCGCTCGCCGGCATCCGCCTGCGGGCGGTCGGGTTCGACTTCGAGCCCGAGCTGACCGCGGCGCTCCTGTCCGCGGGGCGCCGCATCCGCGAGGTGCCCATCTCGTACGCCCCCCGAGGATTCGACGAGGGCAAGAAGATTCGCTGGGTCGACGGCGTCGACGCGCTCTGGACGCTGCTGCGGTACCGGCTCACGCGGCCGCGGCGCGCGGCCGCGTGAGGGGCGCGCCGCCCGGATCGCGCTCGCCGGAACGGCCCGCGTTACGCTAGAGTGTCGGGTGTGACGGCAGCGACCCTTCGTAAGAATCTCGACAAGACGACGCGGGCGGGAGTCCTGCTCGCCCTGCTGTCCAGCGCGCCGGCCGCCGCCCAGCCGGCCCCGCTCACTTACGACGCCGCGCTGTCGCTGGCAATGGCCCGCAATCTGGGGCTCGAGGCCGCCCGGCGCCAGCGTGCCATCCGCGAGGCGGCCATCCGCACGGCGCGCCAGATTCCCAATCCCGACATGGCGCTCGAGGTGTCGCGTGACACGCCGCATCAGGTGTTCAGCATCGACGTGCCGGTCGAGATCGCGGGCCTCCGTCGCCGGCGGATCGATCTCGCCCGTGAGGAGGCAACGCTCGCAGATCTTGACGTGCAGGCCGAGCTCCGCAGCGTGCGGCGCGATCTGCGCCGCGCGTTCTACGCGCTCGTGGCGGCCGACGAGCGTGTCCGCCTCGCCCAGGAAGCGGTCGACATCGCGCGGCGCGTGCGCGACGCCGCCCAGGCCCGGTTCGAGGCGGGCGCCGTGCCGCGCCTCGAGGTGCTGCAGGCCGATCTCGGCGTGACGCGCGCGGAGACGGACCTCGAGCTCGCGCGCAGCACCCGCGTCTCGTCGCAGGCGAGCCTCGCCGCCGTGCTGAATTTTGCGCCCGACGAGCCGCTGGCGGTGTCCGGGACGCTGGCCGACGGCGCGCAAACGACGCTCACCTACGAGCGCGCGCTCGCGCTCGCCTCGGCGTCCAACCCGGACCTCGCCGCGGTCGACCGCCAGATGGCCATCGAAGAGCGCCGACTCCAGCTCGTTCGCGCCGAGCGGGTCCCGACGCCCATCTTCAGCGTCTCGTCGCTCTTCAATACTCCGGAGTTCGATGTGGGGCCCCGCGCGGCCCTCACCGTGGGCCTCCCCCTCTTCAGCCGCAATCAGGGCGAGATCGCCGGCTCGATCGCGGCCAGCTCGCAGCTGGCGGCCCGGCGGGCGGCCCTGCGCCGTGATCTCGAGAACCAGGTGTTCGCGGCCCTGGCCCGCGTCGACGCCCAGCGCCGCCAGGCGGAGGCCTTCGCGCGGCAGCTCGTGCCGACGGCGGCCAACCTCGAAGCGCTCGCCGAGGAAAGCTACCGCGCCGGCCGGACGTCGGTGCTCGGCGTCTTCGAGGCCCAGCGCAACCTGCGCGACATCCAGCGCGACGCGCTGCAGGCCTCGCTCGATCTGCAGATGGCGCTCGCGGATCTGGAGGAGTTGATTGGCACGCCGCTTCCCTGACTCGCGCCGGCTCCCGCCGACGTGCCCGTCTGCCGCCGGGGAGCGGGGCCCCCGGCCGCCACGCGCCCGCCTGTGGTCGGCGCTCGCGTCGCTGGCTTGCTGCGCTTTGGCCGCCGCCTGCGGGTCCAGCCGGGGGACGGCGGGCGAGGACGAGCCCAGGTCCCCCGAGATTCCGTCGATCACGGCGGACACGGCGCGTGTGGCGCGCCAGACGCTCGCCGACGAGCTGTCGGTCCGCGGGACGATCGTGGCCGTCCCGAACGAAGACGTGAAGGTGAGCGCGCTCGTCCCGGGCCGGATCAACAGCCTCACCGTCGCGGAGGGCGATACCGTCCGTCAGGGGCAGGTCATCGCCGTGCTCGACCGCCGGCCGCTCGAGGAGCAGCGCCGGCAAGCCACGGCCCAGCTCGATCAGGCGAAGGCGCAGCTCGAGAACGCACGGCTCAACCTGCAGCGGAACGAGCAGCTGTACGACCGCGGCATCGCCGCGCGGAAGGAGGTCGAGGACGCGCGCGCCCAGCAGGCCACCGCGGAAGCCGCCGTCGAACAGGCCACCGCGGCGCTCAACACGGCCAGCCTTCAGGTCGATCGCGCCGAGGTGCGCTCGCCCATCGCCGGACAGGTGGTCAAGCGGATGGTGAGCGTCGGCGAGCAGGTGGACGGCACCGCCGCCCAGCCGATCGCCGAGATCGCCAACCTCGATCGGGTCGAGCTGGGCGCGAACGTCCCCGCCGAATACCTCGCGCGCGTCAAGGTCGGGCAGCGGGCGGCGGTCTCGACCGACGCCTACCCGGGCCGCACGTTCACCGGCACCGTGATCGCCATCGCCCCCGCCGTCGACGCCGCCACGAACGCCGCGCTGGTGCGCGTGCGGATCGCCAACCCCGGACGACTCCTCAAAGCCGGCATGTTCGCCGAGGCGCGCATCGGCTTCGACGAGCGCCGCGACGCGCTCGTCGTCCCCCGAGCGGCGCTCGTCCGCGATCAGCGCGGCGCCGCCGTATACGTGGTGTCGGGCGACGTCGCCCAGCGGACCGAAGTCACCGTCGGCCTCGAGACGCCCGACGTCGTCGAGGTGCGGTCGGGCGTCCGCGAAGGCGACCTCGTGCTGACCTCATCGGTGTACGGTCTCGGCGAACGCGCCAAGCTCGTTCGGGCGCCCAGGGCCGAATAGCCGGCGCCCTTCAGCGCACCGGTACCGGGAGAACGGCGCAGGAACGATGAGGCAGGGCGACCATCAATGAACGTCGCTGGGTTCGCGTCGCGCAACCGCCGCGCCATCGTGTTCGCCGCCGCGTTCGTGACCCTGGCGGGCGCCTACTCCATGACGGCGCTGCCGAGCGGCATCTACCCCGAGGTCGAGTTCCCGCGCATCGTGATCGTGGCGCACGCCGGCGACCTCCCGCCGCGCCTCATGCAGCTCGCCGTGACGCGGCCGCTCGAGGAGGCCGCGCGCGGCGTGCTCGGCATCCGCCGCGTCCGATCGAAGACCATCCGCGGCGCCACCGAGATCTCCGCCATCTTCAACCCCGGCGCCGACATGCCGTACGCGCTGCAGCTCATGCAGGCCAGGATCGACGAGGTGCGGCCGGACCTGCCGGCCGGCACCGAGATTCGGGCCGAGCGGATGACGCCGTCGCTCTTCCCGATGATGAGCTTCAACCTTATCGGCGATCTCCCCGCTCCGGACCTGCGCGACATCGCCCAGTACCAGATCCGGCCGCTCCTCAGCCGCATCCCCGGCGTCGCCCGGGTCGACGTGGTCGCGAGCGACGAGCGCGAGTTCTCCGTCATCGTCGATCCGAAGCGGCTGCAGGCGGCGCGGCTGTCGATCGACCAGGTGGCCTCCGCGCTCAAGGCGGCCAACCAGGTGACCTCGGTCGGCCGGCTGCCGAAGGACTATCAGCAGTTCCTCGTGCTCGCCACCGGCGAGCTGCGCACCCTCGACGACATCCGCCGCGTCGTCGTCGCGTTCCGGCAGCAGGCCGCGCCGATCTACGTCGGCGACGTGGCCGAGGTACGCGAGGGCGTCGTCGATCGGACAACGCTCATCACCGGCAACGGGCTGCCGGCGGCCAACATCAGCGTGGCGCGCCAGATCCGGGGCAACATCCTCGCGATTGCAGACGGGGTGGAGCGCACGCTGCGCGAGGCGGCCGGGTCGCTGCCCCCGGCCGTCCGCCTAAACAAGGTCTATGACCTCGCGGCGTTCGTGCGCGAGGCCGTCGCGTCGGTCAGCGAGGCGATCGTGATCGGCGGGCTGCTGGCGATCCTGGTGCTGCTCGCGTTCCTCCGCGACTGGCGCGCCACCTTCATCGCCGCGACGACGCTGCCGCTCACCATCGTGGGCACCTTCTTCATCCTGCACCTGGCGAACGGCACGATCAATCTCATGTCGATGGGCGGGCTGGCCATCGCCATCGGCCTCGTCATCGACGACGCGATCGTGGTCGTGGAGAGCATCCACCGCCATCTGGCCGCCGGCGAGGCGCCGCCCGCCGCCGCCGAGCGCGGCACCAACGAGCTCGTCGGCGCGGTCATCGGCTCGACGCTGACCACGGTCGTCGTCTTCGTCCCGCTGGGGCTGCTGCAGGGCATGGTCGGCCAGTTCTTCGCGTCGCTGTCGCTCACGCTGGCGGCGGCCGTGCTGCTCTCGCTCGTCTACGCGCTGCTGTTCATCCCGGTGCCGGCGGCGGCGCTCCTGCGGCCGCATACGGGCAAGGGGCGGGACCTCGGCTGGCTGAGCCGGCAGTACGAGCGCCTGCTGCGCCGGTCGATCGCGCGGCCGTTCTGGGCCATCGGGCTGACGGCCCTCGTGGCCGCAACCGGCGTACTCCTCTACTTCCGGCTGGAGACCGGGTTCCTGCCCGAGATGGACGAGGGCGGGTACGTCATCGACTACTGGACGCCGCCGGGCACCTCGCTCGCCGAATCGGATCGCATGATCCGCCGCATCGAGGAGGCGCTCCGGGCTACGCCCGAGATCTCCGGGTTCACGCGGCGGACGGGCACAGAGATGGGCCTGTTCGCAACCGAGCAGAACCGCGGCGACATTCTCGTCCGGCTGAAGCCTCGGTCGCAGCGCACGAAGCGGGCCGACGAGCTGATTGCCGAGCAGCGGGCGCGGTTCTCCGTCGAGATGACCGGCATGACGATCGAGTTCGTGCAGATCCTGCAGGACATGCTCGGCGATCTCGAGGGCGCCCCCGAGCCGGTCGAGGTCAAGCTGTTCGGCGACGATCTGCCGACGCTCGAGCGGCTGACCGCGCGAATCGCCGCGAAGATGAAGGAGGTGCCGGGGCTCGTGGATCTCGTCACGCCGCAGCACGGCAACCCCGAGCTCGAGGTCCGCGTCGACCCGACGAAGGCGGCGAAGGCGGGGTTCACGGTCGAGGAGGTTGCCGCGCAGCTCTCCAGCGGTCTGCTCGGCAATGTGGCCACGGCCGTCCGGCGGGGCGACCGGCTGATCGATCTGCGCGTCCGCTACCCGGATGACTACCGGTTCAACCCGGCGTGGATTGCCGAGTATCCCCTCGAGAAGGAGTCCACGATCGTGCCGCTCTCGGCGACGGCGCAGGTCGCGCCGGTGGAGGGCGCGTCGGAGCTCCACCGGGAGGATCTGAAGCAGATGATCCCAATTACGGGCCGGCTCGAGAACCGCGACATGGGGAGCGTGGTCGCCGACGTGCGTCGAATCCTCTCGGCCGAGCGGTTCCCGGTGGGCTACACGTACGCCATCGGCGGGCAGTACGAGAGCCAGCAGAACTCATTTCGATCGCTCATGCTGGTGCTCACCGTCGCGCTCCTGCTCGTCCTCGGCCTGCTCGTCAGCCAGTTCCGGCGGTTCACCGCGGCGCTAGTGATCATGTCGGCGGCGCCGCTGTCGCTCGCGGGCGCCTTCGGCCTGCTCATCGCCACCGGCACGCCCCTGAACGTGTCCTCGTTCATGGGACTCATCCTGCTCATCGGCCTGATCGTGAAGAACGGCATCATCCTCATCGACCACGCCGACGGGCTCGCGGCGGCCGGCCTGGATCGCCGGGAGGCGCTCGTGCGCGCCGGAGCCGTCCGGCTCCGTCCCATCCTGATGACGACGCTGTGCACGCTGTTCGGGCTGCTGCCGCTCGCGCTGGGCCTCGGCTCGGGCGCGGAGCTCCAGAAGCCGCTGGCCATCGCCGTCATCGGCGGGTTGAGCGTCTCGACCGTCGTCACGCTGATCTTCGTGCCGACGGTGCTCTCCCGCCTGGAGTAGCGGCGCCTACCAGCGCGGCTCGCGCCGCCCGCCGCCGCGCCCGCCCCGGTAGTCCCGGTCGCCGCCGCCCGAGAACTCGGGCTTGGGCCGCGCCTCGTTGACCGTGAGCGAACGGCCGCCCAGCTGGTACTGGTGGAACTCGGTCGCGGCCTTCTGGGCCTCCTCGTCGGTCGCCATCTCGACGAAGGCGAAGCCGCGCGCACGGCCCGTCGCCGCGTCGCGCATCACGCGGACCGATTCCACGGTGCCCGCTTTGCTGAAGAGTTCCTGGAGCTCGACCTCGCCGGTCGAGTACGGGAGGTTGCCGACGTAGAGCCTTCGACCCATCGCTGTCCTCGTGCCTTCTCTGTCTTGCCTGGCCTGGCTTGACGTGTCCTGCGCGTTGCTCTCTTCCGGGAGCGCCCGGAGCGTTTGGGGGGCCTTCCCCCGGATGCGCCTCGACGCCGGGCCGGACCCCGAGGCGCCTGGCCGCTCGACCCGGTGCATCGACCGGGTCAGACGTCCAGCCGGTGGTCGCGCGTCGGCTTAGCAGTCACGTGGAGGAGGGAGCGAGTCGGGACGAGGCTCGATCGGCTCTTGACGCGGGCGAAGCAGGCGGGGCAGGCCACCAGAGGCGAGTAGTCTAGCAACGCGGCTCCGGCCGCGCAAGCCGGACCGCGGGGCCGCCACGGCCGGCGTCTTGCCCCTTTGGGCCGAAGAGGCGGCGGGCCGGGGCGTCGGTTCGGATCCCCGCGGGCTATGATCGAGGTCCGTGTCGATCCAATTGGGCTCGGAGCAGCTGCTCGCGAGCGCGGCGCTCGACGGGCAGCGCATCGGTGTGGTCTCGAACCCGGCCTCGGTCGACGGCCGCCTCCGGCACGTGGTCGACCGGCTGGCCGCGCACCCCCGCGCGCAGCTGGCGGCGATCTTCGGCCCCCAGCACGGCTTCCGCTCGGACGTCCAGGAGAACATGATCGAGACGCCGCATGCGCGCGACGAGCGGCGGCGCGTGCCCGTTTACTCGCTCTACAGCGATACACGCGAGCCGACGGCGGAGATGCTCGCCGGCCTCGATCGGCTCGTCATCGATCTGCAGGACGTCGGCACGCGCATCTACACCTACATCTACACGATGGCGAACTGCCTGAAGGCCGCGCGCCGGCACGGCGTCCGCGTGACGGTCTGCGACCGGCCGAACCCGATCGGCGGCGCGGCCGTCGAGGGGCCGATGCTCGTCCCTGGCTTCGAGTCGTTCGTCGGCCAGTATCCGATCCCGATGCGCCACGGCATGACGATTGGCGAGCTGGCGCATCTGTTCAACGAGCACTTCGGGATCGGCGCCGATCTGGACGTCGTGCCGATGCGGGGGTGGCGCCGCGACATGTACGGCGACGAGACCGGCCTCCCCTGGGTCCTGCCCTCGCCCAACATCCCCACAGTGGACACGGCCGTGGTCTATCCGGGGACGGTGCTGCTCGAGGGCACGAATGTCTCGGAGGGCCGCGGCACGACCAAGCCGTTCGAGATCGTCGGCGCACCCTGGGTCGAGGCCGAGGCGTTTGCCGAGGCGATGAACCGGCTGGCGCTCCCGGGCGTCTGGTTCCGGCCGGCGGTCTTCGAGCCCACGTTCCACAAGCACGCGCGGGCGAGCTGCGGCGGGTGTCAGATTCACGTGCTCGATCGCGGCAGCTTCCGCCCCGTCGAGACCGGCATCGCCCTCACGATTGCCTTCCGCGAGGCCGGGCGGGACCGATTCGCCTGGCGGCCGCCGCCGTACGAGTACGAGCACGAGAAGCTCCCCTTCGACATCCTCGCCGGATCCGCGGAGCTCCGCGAGCAGATCGAGCGCGGCGTGCGGGCGCGCGAGATCGCGCGGTCGTGGGAGCCGGCGGTCGAGCGGTTCCTGCCGATTCGCGAGCGGTTCCTGCTGTATCGATGAGTGCCCGCGCGGCGCCGGAAGGCCCGCCGCGGGATCCGCTGATCACCGGAAGTCCTGCGCGACCGTGACGCCGCCCGCGTCGGCGAAGACGCCGCATCCGACGCTCCGATAGGGGCCGGCGAGGATCCGGTAGTGCTCGCCGGCCTCGCCTTCGCTCCACATCTGGTCCAGGCCCTGCCGGATCACGGTCTCGACATCCGCGCGCCACATCAGCAGCTCGGTCTCGGCCGTCGCCACACCCCCGCCCCCGGTCTCGATGAAGTGCTGATGCGGTCGACCGGCCGCGCTGTCGATCCGCGCGCTCTCGGAGGCAAAGGCTTCGAGCTCTGGGGACACGGCCAGCTCCGCGAGACCGGCGGCGGCGCGGCGCCGGTTCACCTCCTGCGCGCAGAAGGCGGCCCCGGCGGCCGCATCGGCTGGCGTCACGCTCGTGGGTCCGGCCAGCGTGCAGGCCGACGCGACCAGCGTGCCAAGCAGCGCCGTCGCCGCGCCGGTCCGCAGCACGAGGCGGGTCGGCGTCATCGGCGCACCGCCCGACGCGCCGCGGTCGGCTCGGCCTGCGTGGACACCGGGGAGCCCTCGACGAGCTCTGCACGACGGCTCGGGTCCATCTCCACTCCTGGGGGTCAGCCCCTCGTCTTCGCAATCCCCGGCGCCGCGGCCTCCTGCGGCGTGGCCGGCTCGAGGTGCTTGGCGTGCAGGTGCTCGCGCAGCCGCTCGAAGGCATCGCCGGGCGTATCCGCGCGGTGCATCAGGCTCAGATCGTGCTCCGCAATCGCGCCCCATTCGGCCATCGTGGCGAAGTCCAGCACCTGATCCCAGTACTCGCTGCCGTAGAGCAGGATCTCGATGTGCTTGGACAGCTTCTGGGTCTGCACGAGCGTCAAGATCTCGAAGAGCTCGTCGCAGGTCCCGAACCCGCCCGGGAAGATCACGAGCGCCTTCGCCAGGTACGCGAACCAGAACTTGCGCATGAAGAAGTAGTGGAACTCGAAGTGCAGCCCCTCGCTGATGTACGGGTTCGCGCCCTGCTCGAACGGCAGGCGGATGTTGAGGCCGATCGTCTTGCCGCCGCCCTCGCGGGCGCCGCGGTTGGCCGCCTCCATGATCCCGGGGCCGCCGCCGGAGGTGATCACGAACCGGTGGTTCTCGGACTTGAGCGACCGGCTCCACGTGGTGAGCAGCCGCGCCAGCTCGCGCGCATCCTCGTAGTAGCGCGCCCACTCGAGGGCCTTGCGCGACCGCTTCAGCTCGGCCTCGAGGCGCGGGTCGTCGTTCCCGGAGGCCCTGGCGCGCGCGGCGGCAAAGGCGCGCTCGGCCCGCTCGCGCGAATCGACGCGCGACGAGCCGAAGAAAACGATCGTGTCCTGGATCTTCTGCTCGCGGAACCGGCGCAGCGGCTCGAGATATTCGGCCAGCATCCGAATCGGCCGGGCCTCGGCGCTCTCCAGGAACTCGGGGGACAGGTACGCCAGCGGTTGGTTCGCCATGCTCGCAGTCTGACGCGCAGCCTCGACCGGCCGGGCGCTCACGGGACCGGCCCGCCGCCGTCGGCGCTCCAGATCTCGACCGGCCCGAGCGTGAGGGCGCGGAGCGCGGGCTCGATGGACGCGCGGTCGCCGACCGCCACGGCGATCAGCCGCTCCGGCGCGAGATAGCGCGCCGCCGCCACCCGGACCTCGGCCGCCGTCACGGCGCCGACGCGCGCCGCGTAGCGGGCGAAATAATCCAGGCCGAGGTCGAACACGAACAGCGTCGACAGGTTCGCCGCCGCGCCCGCGCTCGTCTCGAAGGCGCCCGGCAGCGATCGCACGAGGGCGTCCTTGGCCAGGCGCAGCTCGTCGCCGTCCACCGGCTTATCGGCCATGCCGCGGATCTCCTTGAGGAGCTCGGCCAGCGCCGGCGCCGTGGCGTCGGCGCGCACCGCGGCGCCCGCCACGAACGGCCCCGGCAAGCGGCGGAACGCGAACTGCGAGCTGGCCCCGTACGTGTACCCGTGCTCCTCGCGCAGGTTCATGTTGATGCGGCTCGAGAACAGCTCGCCGAGCGCCGTGTTCATGACGCGAAGGGCGAAGTAGTCGGGCGTCGACCGCGGCGCGCCGATGGCGGCCACCCGCAGCTCGGTCTGCGGCGCGCCCGGCTTGTCGACCATCACCAGCCGCGCCGTCGTCGTCTCGGGAGGCGCCGCCGCGCCACCCCGCGCCGGGCTGCCCGACGCCCACGCGCCGAAGGCCCGCTCGACGAGCGGCCGGAGCTCCTTCATCGTGATGTCGCCGGCCACGATCAGCGCCGCGTTGTTCGGCACGAAATGCTGCCGCCAGAACGCCTGGAGATCGTTCTGCGAGATGCGCTTCACGCCGGCCTCGGTGCCGATCTCCGTGTATCCGTACGGGTGGCGGGCGCCGTAGAGCGCCGCGGCCACGACCCTCGAGGCGATCTGCGACGCGCTCTCACGCTGCTGCACCAGCTGGGCGAGCCGGCTGGCCCGCTGCCGCTCGATTTCCGCCGCCGGAAACGACGGATGGCGCACCACGTCGGCCATGAGGTCCAGGGTCCGATCGAAGGTCCTCTTGAGCGATCGCCCCTCGACAACGGTGGCGTCCATCGTGCTCCTGACGCTCAGCGAGGCGCCGAGCCCTGCGACCTCGTCGGCAATCTGGAGCGCCGTCCGCATCGAGGTCCCCTGATCCAGCATGGCCGCGGTGAAGCTGGCCAGCCCGGGCTTGTCGAGCGGGTTCGCGTCGCTTCCCGTCCGCACGACGAGCGTGGCCGCCACGACGGGCAGCCCGGGCCTCGGACTGAGCAGGAGCGTGAGGCCGTTGGCCAGACGGGCCGACTCGGGGATGCCGACGCGAAGCGGCCGCGCCGGGCCCGCCTGCGGCGGCCGCGCGCGCCACGGCTCGTCCGCGTTGATCGATTCGGCGCCCTTCCCCTTCTCTGCCTTCGGCACCGGCGCAGGGACCGGCGGACCAAGGACCTTCTCGCCGGGCACCGCATGGACGACGGCGCGGGCGGGCGGCTTCAGGTAATCGGCGGCGAACGCGCGGATGGAGGCGGGCGTCACGGCGCGATATCGGGCGATATCGCGCGCGAGATAGTCGGGCGTGCCCAGGAACTGGTTGTACATGTTCAGGCGATCGGCAACTCCGCCGAACCCGCCCAGCCGCTCCAGCCCCTGGATGATGCGCGCTTCGATCGTGTTCTGCGCCCGCTCCACCTCGGAAGGCTCGGGGCCTGCGCTCCGGAACGTCGCCAGCTCCTCGTCGACGGCGCGCTCGATCTCGTCCGCCGTATGGCCAGGGCGCGCAGTCACCTCGATCTGGAACATCGATCCGAGCCGCAGTGAGGACTGCCGGGCCCTCACGTTCTGGGCAATCTGGCGCTCGTAGACGAGCGTCTTGTAGAGCCGGCTGGAGGGGCCGCCGCCGAGGATGGCGGCCGCGACGTCCGCCTCCGCATCGCCGAGGGCGAAGAGGGGCGGCGTGATCCACGCCAGATAGACACGCGGCAGCTCCACACGATCGGTAACGATCCGGCGCCGCTCGGCCGTGATGGGCGGCGTGACCGCCGTGACGGGCGGCACCTGCGGCCCCCGCCTGAGCGTGCCGAAGTACCGCTCGACAAGCCGTCGGACCTGCACCGTGTCGATGTCGCCCACGATCGCCAGGCTCGCGTTGTTCGGCGTGTAGTACTGCTTGAAGAACCGCTTCACCTCGTCGAGCGTCGCGGCCTGGATGTCGGCGTGCGAGCCGATCACGTCGGCGTGGTACGGATGCCCGGGCGGAAAGATCAGCTGCGTGACGGCCTCCTCCGCCAGGCCGTACGGCCGGTTCTCCACGGTCTGGCGCCGCTCGTTGCGGACGACGTCCTGCTGGTTCGCGAGCTGCTGCTCGTCGAGCGTGTCGAGCAGGTAGCCCATGCGATCGGATTCGAGCCACAGCGCCAGCTCGAGCTGATTCGCGGGGAGCGTCTCGAAGTAGTTGGTCCGATCGAAGTCGGTCGTGCCGTTGATGCCGCTCGCGCCGGCAGCCTCGAGGAACTTGAAGTGCGTGTCGGGCGGCACGTGCTTCGAACCCTGGAACATCATGTGCTCGAAGAGGTGCGCGAACCCGGTCCGCCCGGCTTCCTCGTTGGCCGGACCGACGTGGTACCAGAGGTTCACCGCCACCATCGGCAGCCGATGATCCTCGCTGAGGATCACGTCGAGTCCGTTCGGAAGCGTGTACTTTTCGAACGACAGCCGCGGGATGTCGGCCGCCGGGCGCCGGCCCGCGGCCGGCGTGGGATCCCGCCGCGCGCGGACCCCGACCGAGGCGGCCAGCGCCGCTGCCACCGCCAGCCCGACGATCGCCCGATCCGGGCGCCGCACCAGACCTCTCATCGCTATAGACCTCGCCGCTCAGGACGCATGGACGAACCCTCGACTGCCCGCGGCCAGTATTGTCTCACCACCGCATGACTTGGACCGAGCGCGTGCCCGCCGGCATCAGCAGGGGGAGTGCCCCGACGGCTCCTCGCCGTACGGCCGGATACCTCGCGCAACGAACGCTGCCACGAGCCGGCGGCGCAGCTCGCTCGCTACGTGGCCCTGGCTGAGCGGCGCCGTCTTGAACCGCACCCGCATCGTCGTGAAGCCGTCGGCCAGCGACTGGACGCCCTGATTTTCGAGCGGCGCCAGGATGTGCGGCGCCCACGCCGGGTCGCGCGCCATCGCCGCGCCGACCTCCTCGATTGCGGCCATGACGCGGTCGACATTCTCCTGGTAGGCGATCCGAAAATCGACGACGGCGTACGCGTAGGCCTTGCTGAGGTTGGCGAGCGCCGTGACCGTGCCGTTCGGGAACACGTGCACTGCGCCGTCCCCGTCGCGCAGCACGATCGTGCGGAGGTTGATCTGCTCGACCGTGCCGTCGACGCCGTTGATTCGCACCGAGTCGCCGACGCGAACCTGATCCTCGAGGATCAGGAAGAAGCCCGAGATCACGTCGCGGACGAGGTTCTGCGCCCCGAACCCGATGGCCAGCCCCGCGATCCCGGCGCCCGTCAGGATGGGAACGACGTCGATCGACAGCTCGCGGAGGAGCATCAGGACGGCGACGAACCCGACCGAAACGGTCACGACATTGGTCAGGATGCCGCTCAAGGTCGCCGCGCGGCGCCGCCACTCGAGATCTGTGTCGGCGTGCGCGCGGCCGAGCTTGAATTGCAGGTGCTCGATGGCGAGAGTGGCGGCGCGCACGACGACCCAGGCCCCCACCACGATCACGAGGATGTTGATGCCGTGCGTCAGGAGCCACCGCCCGGCCGTCGCCGGACCCCAGCGCGGCTCGGCAATGCCGAGCCGCGTCAGGGCGAACGACACGCTCGCCGCCGCCGCGATGCCGTAAGCCAGCAGCGTCATGGCCCGGCGGAGCGCCCGCGCGCGCGCGTGGACCGCCGCGCGGTTTTCGGCGCTGACGATCTCGAGGGCCCTCAGCATGCGGCCGACGAGCACGTCCGCAATGCGCACGGCCACGGCGGCCAGCACGAAGGCGGCGGCGACGGCAAGGATCGTGGTCGAAGCGGATCGCATCTACAGCCGCTGCAGCTTCAGGTAGTTGGCGTCGGGGCGGGCGAGGTCGGCGTGGATGCTGGCGAACACCACGACGGCGCCGGCGCGGACGAGCCCGCGCGCCACCAGCTCCCGCCCGACGAGCGCGGCCGCCGCGTCGACATCGCCGCCGATCTCGCTGCGAACGGGCACGACGCCCCGGTAGAGGGCCAGCCGCCGGGCCGTCTCGTCGCGGTCGCTCGTCGCGAAGATTGGCGCGCGGGGTCTGAGCGCCGAGAGGCGCCGGGCCGTCCCGCCGCCCCGCGTGACGGCGACGATGGCCTCGGCATCGCCTCGGTTGGCCAGCGTCACCGCCGCCTCGCAGAGCGCCTGCGCCGGATCGCCCGCGGCCGCCGCCGAAGGCGCGGCGGGTTCCGCCCCGGGCGACAGGCCGAGCTCCGCGTCGCGCACAATCGCGTCGAGCATCTCGACGGCGCGGACCGGATGATCGCCGATCGCGGTCTCGGGCGACAGCATGATCGCGTCCACCCCCGAGTCGACCGCGTAGGCGGCGTCGGTGACCTCCGCCCGCGTGGGCCGGGCCTCCTTCGTCATGGACTCGAGCACCTGCGTCGCAAGGATGACCGGAATCCCCCGCCGCCGCGCCGCCCGCGTCGTCTCCTTCTGGGCGCGGGGAACCCGCTCGAGCGGCATCTCGAGGCCGAGGTCGCCGCGCGCCACCATGACGGCATCGCTCGCGTCGAGGATCTCGTCGAGATGCTCGAGCGCCTGCGGCCGCTCGATCTTGGCGACGAGCGGGACGCCGGCGGCGCCGTGGTCTTCGATCAGCCGGCGCGCCAGTTGCAGATCCGAAGCGCGCTGCACGAAGCTCACGGCCACCATGTCGACGCCCGCCGCCAGCCCGCACCGGAGATCGTCGGCGTCCTTGGCGGTCACCGCGGAGGCCGGCAGCGGCACATCCGGCGCGTTGATGCCTTTGTGCTCCCCCAGCAGGCCGCCGTCAATCACGGTGGTTTCAATCTCGGTCCCCGTCGTCCGCTCGACGCGCAGCTCGATGGCGCCGTCCGCAAGGAGCAGGCGATCGCCGGGGCGGACGGATCGGGCCAGCGGAGCGTAGGAGGTGGACACCGCGCGCGCGTCCCCCTCGAACTCGCCGGTCACGATGCGGAGCGGGCGCCCAGGCTCCAGCAGGACCGGCTGGTGCCCGGCAAGGGGCCCAATGCGCACCTTGGGGCCGGCGAGATCCTGGAGCACCGCAATCTGGCGGCCGGCACGCGAGGCCGCCGCGCGCACACGCGCGAGCACGGCGAGGTGCTCCGCCTGGGTGCCGTGCGAGAAGTTCAGGCGGAAGATCTCGGCGCCCGCCGCAATGAGCGCGGCAATCGTCTCCGCCGAGCTGCTGGCCGGGCCGAGCGTGGCGATGATCTTCGTGTGGCGCATCGCGGGGGTTTCTGCAATCCTACAATTCTGCAGTCCTCCGGGTCTGCCGTCAGTTGGACACCCCATGGGAGACATCGTTCCCGACGCCATCGAGCGCTATCTCGCGAGCCTCAACCACCTGGCCGACCCGCTAATCGAGGAAGTCGGGCGGCAGGGCCGGGCCGAGGGCCTGCCGATCATCGACGCCGAGGTCGGCGCGCTGCTGCGCGTGCTCGCCACGGCGGTCGGCGCGTCGCAGATTCTCGAAATCGGCACCGCGATCGGGTACTCGGGCCTCTGGCTGGCCGGCGCGCTCGGGCGCGGCGGCATGCTGCTGACGATGGAGGCCGACGCGGAGCGGGCGCGGATTGCGCGGGAGAACTTCGCGCGCGCGGGGCTCGGGGCCGTTGCCGCGGTGATGGTCGGCGACGCGCGCCGGCTGCTCGCCAAGGTGTCGGGGCCGTTCGATCTGATTTTCCAGGACGGAGACAAGCGCGCCTACACGGCCATGCTGGACCGGCTGGTCGCGCTGCTCAGGCCCGGCGGCCTGCTCGTCACCGACAACGTCCTGTGGGGCGGCGAGGTCGTGCCCGGCCTCCGGACGCCCGTGCGCGACGAGCCGACCCGACGGGCGATCATCGAGTACAACGAGCGCATCACGCGGCACCCGGATCTCCTCACCGCGATCGTCCCGCTGCGCGACGGCGTGGCGATCTCGGTGAAGCGGCGGTGACGACCATGACCGTTCAGGAATGGCGCGAGTGGGCGCGTGCAGACGCGAAGCGCCGGCAGCTGCCCGAGCTCGAACCGCTCCTCGAGTCGATGGCGGCGCTCCTCGAGACGCTCCGAACGGCGGACTTCAATCCGTCGCCGACGCCGCAGAGCGAGCCGCCGGAGCAGCGGAGCGCCGGATAGCTGCCGATGCGCGTCGACCCCGCGGCGATCACGATCGAGGAGTTCGGGCGGCGGCTCCGGGCCGGCGAGATCACCGCCGCCGACCTGACCGAGGCATGCCTCGACCGGATCGAGCGGGACGCCGCCCGGCTCGGCGCGTTCATCCTCGTCGCCGCCGGAGAGGCGCGCGAGCGCGCACGGCTCGCCGATCACGAGCTCGCCTCCGGCCTCGATCGCGGGCCGCTCCACGGCGTGCCCCTCTCGATCAAGGATCTCATCGACATGGCCGGCCTTCCGACGACGGCCGCGTCCCGGGTCCGCGAAGGCCATCGCGCGCGGCGCGACGCCGCCGTCGTCGCGCACCTGCGCCGCGCCGGCGCCGTCCTCGTCGGGAAGACCAACCTGCACGAGTTCGCCTTCGGCATCACGAACGAAGACTCGGCGTTCGGGCCTGCGCGGAACCCCCGCGATCTCCGGCGGACGGCGGGCGGCTCGAGCGGCGGGTCGGCCGTGAGCGTGGCAGCCGGCATGGCGCTCGCGAGCCTCGGCACCGATACGGGCGGATCGATCAGGATCCCGGCCGCCGCCTGCGGGATCGTCGGGCTGAAGCCCGCCCTCGGAGAAGTCTCGACCGACGGCGTGGTCCCGCTCTCGCCGCTCTTGGACCACGTCGGCCCTCTCGCGCGGAGCGTCGCCGACGCGTGGCTCGTCTACCGCGCGCTCCTCGGCGACCACGCCCCGCGGCCGCTCACGGCGGCGCCTCTGGCGGCCGTCCGGCTCGCCGTGCCGCGCCCGTACTTCTGCGATCCGCTCGACGACGAGGTGCAAGACCGCTTCGAGCAGGCGCTCGCCCGGTTCCGCGCCGCCGGCGTCGGCGTCGCCGATACCGAGATCGCCCACTCCAAGGAAATCGCCGCCGTCTACACGGTGCTCGGGACGAGCGACGCGGCCGCCTATCACGGCCCGGCTCTCGACCGCATGCCCGAGCGGTATTCGCCGGCGGTCCGCCTCCGGCTCGAAGTCGGACGCTACCTGCTGGCTGAGGACTACGCGCGCGCGCTGAACGGGCGGCGCGCGCTGCGGCGCGCGGTCGACGCCGCCCTCGGCGACTTCGACGCGCTCGCGCTCCCGACGCTGCCCATCCCGGCCCCCGTGCTCGGCGCGCCGTCGGTGCAGGTCGGACGATCGACGCAGCCGATTCGCGACGCCATGCTGCGCGAGACGCAGCTGTTCAATCTCACCGGACACGCCGCCGTAACGATTCCGTGCGGCCTGACGCGCGACGCGCTGCCGTGCGGGCTGCAGCTCGTCGGGCACGACACCGGGCGCCTCCTCGAGGTGGCGCTGGCCTGCGAGCGCGCGCTCGGGCGCGGCTGAGGCGTCTATCGTCGGCCTTCAGCTGAATGCCTTCCGGAAATTGTGGGCCGAGCGGGCGAGTGGCCGTTTGCGACGAGTCCCCGTCCCCTTCCCCACCGCGCACACGACGCGCGGTGGGAGCCCCATTGGAGCACGCCGCCGCGGGTGGCACGGAACCGGGGTAGAGCGAGAAGCCGCGGCGGTTCACCCTGAGTGGCCAAGTCTCCCGAAGGGCAGCATGAGGCTCTTCCCCTGATGCCTACCTGCGAACACCCATACGGTCGCGGCGGACAGCAGGTAGCGAGCCTCCACCCCGCCGCGCGCAGACCGCGCGCCGGGGGCCCCGGTCGGAGCTCCGGTTTCCGGCGTGCGGAGCTCGGGGTTCGGAGCAAAATGGCCACAAGGCCCGGTCTGCGAAGTTCCGGAAGGCATTTGCCCTAGTCAGCCAGGGCGCGAGGTCTGTCAGAGTCAGACCGGATCGGGCGTACCGCGCTCGGGACGGGGCGGCGGGGCCTCCGGCGGTCCCGCAGGGGGCGGAATGTCCGGCGGCGGCACGGGCTTCGCGTCGGGCGGCGGCCTGTCGACGGGCTCCGGCGGCGGCACCTCCGACGGCGATGGCTGTTCGATCACGCCGGCGCTTGCTGCAACGATGCTGCCGGACGGTCGGGATCCGCGAGCACGCGGCGCGCGATCGCCACGTAGTGGTCGACGGCCGCCAGCAGCTCGGGAATCGCGATGAACTCCTCGGCCGTGTGGGCGACATGGATCGATCCGGGCCCGAACAGCAGCGGCCGCCCCCAGGCCGAGAGAAACGGAATGTCGGTCGTGTAGGGAAAGACAACGGCATCGTAGCCGGGAACGGTCACCATGCGGACCGGCGGTGCCTCGAGCACGTGCTCGATCCGGACGCGCGCCTCGAGCGGCCGGATCGCGCGCCGCACCTCGTCGCCGCTCGTGACCGTCCGGAACATCACCTCGGCCTCCGCCGACGGCGAGACGACGTTGGGCGCGACCCCGCCGGCAATCAGTCCAATCGTGTAGTGGGTGCGTCCCAGCACGGGATCGGCCGGGAGCTCGATCGCCCGCAAGGCGACGAGCGCGTCGAGCAGCTTGTCGATCGCCGACTCGCCAAGCTCCGGAAACGACGAGTGCGCCGCCCGGCCTGACGCGCGCAGCTTCAGCCGGAGCATGCCGCGAGTGGCCAGGCCCAGGCGGCTGTCGGTCGGCTCGCCGTTGATGAGGTACCGGCTGCCCGCCGGCGTCCGGTTCGCCGCCTTCGCGCCGTCGCTGCCCCGCTCCTCGCCCACGACGAACAGCAGCCCGACGCGCGTCTCGCCGCTCCGCCGCAAGGCGTCGGCGGCGGCGACCTGCGCCGCCAGGATGCCCTTGGCGTCGCACGCGCCGCGGCCGTAGATCCGATCGCCCTCGACGCGGCTCGGAAAGAAGGGCGGCACGCAGTCGAGATGGGTCGAGAGGACGGCAACCGGCGGCCCGTCCATGGTGGCGACCACGTTGAAGCGCGGCCCGTCCACCGGCTGGGTCGTCACCGTGAAGCCGAGCTCGCGGAGGAAGGCCGCGAGAAAGGCGCCGGCCTCCGCCTCGCGTCCGGTCGTCGAGTCGATGTCGACGAGCGCGCGCGTCAGGGCGACGACGTCGACGCTCACGACAGCGCCTCCTCCGCGCTCGCTGCAGCGGGCCGGACGCGTGGCGCGGGATCCTCGAGCGTGCTCACCTGATCCACCGCTCGAGCTCGGTCCGGGTGTCGGTGCGCGAGTCGCGGTACTTGACGATGACGGGCGTGGCCAGCGAGAGACCCCACTCTGGCCCGCGGCCTCCCGCGACGGCGCGCGCACCCGGCACGACCACGGCGCCCTCGGGCACGACCAGCGGCGCCTCGGGCGAGGGCCTGAGGACCTCGCCGCGGACGAGGTCGTAGATCGGCGTCGAGCCGGTCAGCACCGTGCCCGCGCCGACGACCGCCCGGGCCTTGACGATGACGCCCTCGTAGAGGCCGGTATTGCCGCCGATGAGCGCCTCGTCCTCGACGATGACTGGAAGGGCGCCGACCGGCTCGATGACGCCGCCGATCTGCGCGCCCGCGCTCACGTGCACCCGCGCGCCGATCTGGGCGCACGATCCCACCAGGGCGTGCGAGTCGATGAGCGACTGCTCACCAATCCAGGCGCCGATGTTCACGTACATGGGGGGCATGCAGATCACGCCCGGCGCGAGATAGGCGCCGTCCCGCACCGACGACCCGCCGGGCACGATCCGCACGCCGGCGCCCGGCGCGAAGCGCCGCAGCGGCAGCGTGTCCTTGTCGTAGAACGGCCAGCGCCCGTGGTCCATCGAGACATCGACGGTGTCGCCGAACCGGAACCCGAGCAGGATGCCCTGCTTGACCCACGCGTTGACGCGCCAGCCGGCGGGGTGCGACGCGTCGGGCTGGGCGGCGCGGACCGTGCCGGTCGACAGCGCCTCCCGCAGGCGCGCGAAGGCGGCGCGCGCGGCCTCGCGATCCGCCGCGGCACCGGCGGCGACGAGCGCCTCGATTTCCTCGGCCAAGCTGGCGGTCATCATCAGACGAGCGCCGCCTTGAGCAGCTTCAGGTCGCGCAGCACCGCCAGGATCCGCTCCTTCGACTCCTGGCGGGGAGGGACGAGCGGCAGCCGGTAGACCTCCTCGATCAGGCCCATCGCGGCCATCGCCGCCTTCACCGGCCCGGGGCTCGACTCGATGAAGTTCACCTGCATGAGCGGCATCAGGCGCGTGTGGATGGCGCGGGCGGCGGCGAAGTCGCCGCGCTCGGCCGCCTCCACCATTTGCGCCATGTCGCCGGGCGCCTCGTTCGACGCGACCGAAATCACGCCGCGCCCCCCCACCGCCATCAGCGGCAGCGTCAGCGCGTCGTCGCCTGACAGGACGAGGAAGTCCGCCGGCACCTGGCGGCACACCTCGCACATCTGGGTCATGTTGCCCGACGCTTCCTTCACCCCGATGATGTTGGGCAGCGTCGCGAGCCGGGCGACCGTCGCCGGCTCGATGTTGCAGCTGGTGCGGCCGGGCACGTTGTAGACGATGATCGGGAGCGGCGTGCTCTCGGCGATCGCCCGGTAGTGCTGGAAGAGCCCTTCCTGTGTCGGCTTGTTGTAGTAGGGGGTGACCGAGAGCAGGCCGTCGGCGCCGGCCTTCTGCATCGCCGCCGCCGCGTGAATCACTTCCCTCGTGTCGTAGCCGCCGGCGCCGGCGAGCACCGGCACGCGGCCGTTCGCCTCCTCGACGACGATCTCGACGCTCCGGATCCGCTCCTCCGGGCTGAGAGTCGGGCTCTCGCCGGTCGTGCCCACGGGCACGAGGAAGTGGATGCCCGCGTCGATCTGGCGGCGCGCCAGGCGCCGCACGGCCGCCTCGTCGAGGCTGCCTCCGCGGGTGAAGGGGGTCACCAGCGCCGTTCCGCATCCTGTGAATCGGGTTCTCATGAGCCTCACCTCGCGTTCCGCCGCGCCTCCAGTCCTCTCAGCCGGCGATGCCCAGCACGTCCCGCATCGTGAACCAGCCCCGGCGTCCGTTCACCCATTTGGCCGCGGTCAGCGCGCCGCGCGCGAACGCCGATCGGTCGCGCGCCGCGTGCGACAGCGTGATCGTCTCGGCCGGGCCGTCGAACCCGACCGTATGGATCCCGGGGATGTAGCCGGCGCGCGTCGATGCGACGTCCACGGCGCGCGTGAATCCCGCGCGCTCGAGCGTCTTCTTGAGCTGCAGCGCCGTGCCCGAAGGCGCGTCCTTCTTGGCCACGTGGTGCGCCTCGTAGATGAAGGCGCCGAACTCCTTCTGCGAGGCGAACAGCCGCGCCGCCTGCGCAACGATGGCGTCGAAGATGACGACGCCCGCGGAGAAGTTCGGCGCGGCGACGACGCCGATGCCGGCGGCCGCGCGCCGGACCGCGTCCTCGTCGGCCTGCCACCCCGTCGTGCCGATCACCATGTTGACGCCGAGCCTCGCAAGCGCTTCGACGTTCGCCTTCACGGCGCCGGGAAACGTGAAGTCGATGGCCACGTCCACGCTCCGCCACCGCTCGTCGTCCAGGGGGCCGGCGTGCAGGGGGGACTGCGGGTCGACGATCCCGGCCACCTCGCAGCCGTAGTCGGGGGCCAGATCGCCCACCAGGCGTCCCATCCGGCCGTAGCCGACGAGCAGGATTCGCATGGATCGAGGCCCTTGAGATTATCAGCGAGCCGGGCGCGGAGTCACGCCGGGCCGGGGCCGACGAGCGCCCGGCCCGACCAGCCGGGCCGGCCGGGCCGCCCGGCCAGGCCGCGTCACGAGGCGCCGAAGAACGCGTCGTGGAGGCGGCGCATCGCGCCGGGCGCGTCGGTGTCCCTCATCACGAAGGTGATGTTCCGGCGAGAGGCGGCCTGCGACACCATGCGCAGCGGGATCGCCTCGAGCGCCGAGACGGCCCGCGCGAACGCCGTGGGATCGTCGTGAAGGTCCTCCCCGACGGCGCAGATGATGGCCATGTCGCGCTCGTGCGAGACCTCGGCGAACGTCCGCAGCTGCTCGAGGATCGGGTCGAGGCGCCGCGGGTCGTCGACCGTCACCGAGACGCTCACCTCCGAGGTCGTGACGACGTCGACCGGCGTCTTGCAGCGCTCGAACACCTCGAAGACGCGCCGCAGGAACCCGTACGCCATGAACATGCGCGTCGAGGTGATATCGATCACGGTCACGTCGCGCTTGCAGGCGAGCGCCGTGAGCGTGCCGTTCGAGGCCTGCGGGCTCGCCGTGATCAGCGTGCCCGGCGCCTCCGGGCGGCGCGAGTTCAGGATCCGCACCGGGATGTTCTTCGAGACGGCCGGCAGGATGGTGCTCGGGTGCAGCACCTTGGCGCCGAAGTACGCGAGCTCGGAGGCCTCGGCGAAGGAGAGCTGCGGCACGAGCCGAGGGTTCGGCACGACCCGCGGATCGGCCGTGAGCATGCCGTCGACGTCCGTCCAGATCTGGATCTCCGAGACGCCGAGGCACGCGCCGATGATCGACGCCGAGTAGTCGGATCCGCCGCGCCCCAGCGTCGTCGTGACCCCCTCGGGGGTCGCCCCGATGAACCCGCCCATCACCGGGACCTCGCCCCGCTCGACGATCGGTGCAAGGACGGCGGCGGCGCGCCGGCACGTGGCCGACAGGTCCGGCGCGGCGCTCGTGTACTCGTCGTCAGTCACGACGACGTCGCGGGCGTCCACCCAGACAGCCGGGATCCCGGCCTCGCCGAGCGCCGCGGCGACGAGCCGGCTGCTTGCGAGCTCGCCGGCGGCGGCGACCGCGTCCCGCAGCCGTGGCGAGACCTCGTGCAGCGAGGCGATCGCGCGGACCAGGCCGCTCAGCTGGCTGAATTCGGCCGCGAGGTCGCGGGTGACCGCCGCGAGCCGCGCGCCGCTCGCGAGCGCCGCCGCGAGCGTCACGTGCCGGTCCTCGAGATCCTCGAGGCGCACCAGCGCCTGGTCCCGCTCCCCTCGCTCCATGAGGACGGCCACCTGCAGCAGCCCGTCGGTCACCTTCGACAGCGCCGACACGACGACGACGGGCGCCCGGCCGCCGGTCGGCGCGTCCCGATCGATCTGCGCGCGCACGATCGCGGCCACCCGGCGGATCGCCGCCTCGTCGGCGACCGACGTCCCGCCGAACTTCATCACCACGCTCACGACCCCTGCTTCCTTCCCCCGGGACTGCACCCGCACGACCGGGCGCCGCACGCGGCGCCCCTCAGACCAGCCCCTCGCGGTGCATGAGCTCGGCGTTCAGAATCGCGGCGCCGGCCGCGCCCCGGATCGTGTTGTGGCCGAGCGCGACGAACTTGTAGTCGAGTACCAGACACGAGCGCAGCCGGCCGATGCTGACCGTCATCCCGCCGCCGCGATCGACGTCGAGCGCCGGCTGCGGCCGGTTCGGCTCGGCCAGGTACACGAGGGGCCGCGGCGGGGCCGAGGGCAGCCCGAGCTCCTGCGGCCGACCGCGAAAGCAGCGCCAGGCATCGATGATCGCCTCCGGCGCCGGCTTCTCGTCGAGGCCGACCGAGATCGACCCGGTGTGCCCGTTGGGCACCGGCACCCGCGTCGTCGTCGCACTCACGACGAGCGGATGCAGTCGCACCGCGTCGCCGTCGAGGGTTCCGAGGATCTTCCGGGCCTCGGTCTCCACCTTCTCCTCCTCGCCGCCGCCGATGTGGGGGATGATGTTGGCGAGAATGTCCCACGAGGCCACGCCCGGGTAGCCCGCGCCGGAAATCGCCTGCATCGTCGTGATCAGGGCCGTCCGGAGCCCGAACTGGCGCAGCGGCGCGAGCGCCATCGCCATCACCACCACCGCGCAGTTCGGGTTGGTCACGATGCGCCCCTTCCAGCCCATCGTCCGCGCCTGCACGTCGAGCAGCG
>Ga0070741_10006481_pt1 | contig 25084 bp, 24 predicted proteins | sample Coa_R1_4_FD_66440 | JGI IMG/M metagenome (GOLD analysis project Ga0070741, IMG submission 66440) | Surface soil microbial communities from Centralia Pennsylvania, which are recovering from an underground coalmine fire - Coalmine... | ecosystem: Environmental > Terrestrial > Soil > Unclassified ... | reverse complement strand
TCCTGGGGCGCCCCGCCCGCCGCCGGGTTCCCGGCCAGTGCTTTCGACAGCCAGCGCCACGACACCGTCGTGGGACTGGTGGTGCAGGTGCCGATCTTCTCCGGCGGCTTGGTGCAGTCGCAGGTGCGGCAGTCCATCGCGCAACGCGACGAGCAAAGCGACATCTTCGAGCAGGACCGCCGCAACGTGGTGCGCAACACCCGCAGCGCATTCAACGCGATCGAGGCCGGAATCAGCGAAGTGGAAGCTCAGAAGCAGGCGGTGATCTCCGCGCAGAAGGCGCTGGAGGCCACGCAGGCCGGCTTCGAGGTCGGCACACGCACGATCGTGGACGTGCTGATCAGCCAGCAGAACCTGTTCCAGGCGCAGAGCAACTATTCGCAGGCGCGCCACGCCTTCGTGATCAACCAGCTCACGCTTAAGAGTTCCGCCGGCACGCTTGAAGTGAAGGATCTGCAGGCGGCGAATGCGCTGTTGCAGGGGGGCTGATCCTGACGGCGGAAAGTCGCGCGGATCCCGGCTACCGCCAGCTTCCGGCCACGGCGAATCACGGGTCGCGAGCCGGTCCCCGATTTTCGATTCCCGATTGCCTGCTCTTGCTGCGCGCGTAGATCCGCTCGATCAGCACCATCGTGCGGCGAACCGCGCCACGCTCGCGCGCGAACACCACGCGCGCGGCCACGCCCATGCGTTGCCGCAACGGCGCGTCCCGCAACAGTTCCAATACCGTCGTACCCAGTTCGCGCGCGGACTCGACACGGCGCGCGCCGCCGGCCTCGATGAGGCTGGTGGTGATTTCCTCGAAGTTGAAGGTGTACGGTCCGGCGAGTACCGGTTTGGCCAGTGATGCCGGCTCCAGCACGTTGTGGCCGCCGATCGGCACCAGACTGCCCGCCACGAAGGCGATATCGCTGGCGGCGTAGTGGCGCATCATGGCGCCCATCACATCGATCACGAAGCATTGGCAGTCGCGGCCCGGCGCTTCCGTGCCGCTGTGAGTGGCGACGCTGAAACCGAGGTTGCGCGCCGAATGCTCGACGCTGCGGAAACGCTCCGGGTGCCGTGGCGCGATCAGCAGCAGCGCGTCCGGCAAGCGCGCCAGCACTGAAAGATGCGCTTCGAACACCGCGAGTTCCTCGCCCTCGTGCGTGCTGGCGGCCATCCATACCGGCCGTTGTTCGCCCCAGCTCCTGCGCAAAGCCTCGCCGCGCTCGCGCACACCCTGCGGGATCGGCATGTCGAATTTCAAATTGCCGGCCACGCTGACCTGCGCTGGATCGGCACCCAGCATGCGATAGCGGCGCGCGTCGGCGTGCGACTGCGCGGCGACATGGCTGACGTTCGCCAGCGCCTGCTTCACCAGCGCCCGGATCGGCGCATAGGCTCGCAACGAGCGTTCCGACAGCCGCGCATTGGCGATGATCAGCGGAATGCCGCGCTCGCCGCAGATGTGGAACAGGTTGGGCCAGATTTCGGTTTCCATGATCACCGCCAGCGCCGGACGCGTGCGGTCGAAGAAGCGCCGCACCGCACGCGGCAGGTCGTAGGGCAGGTACATGTGAAACACATCCTTGCCCAATTGCGCACGCACGCGTTCCGAACCCGTGGGCGTCACCGTGGTCACCATCATCGGCGCACGCGGATAGCGCCGCCGCAAGGCCTGGATCAGAGGCAACGCGGCGTTGACCTCGCCCACGGAAACCGCGTGCACCCAGATGCTGTCGCGCAGCCCGGGGTCCGGAAAATGGCCGAAGCGCTCGCGCCAGCGCGAGAAATATCCGCGATAACGAACACCGCGCGCGAACAATCTCCACACGATGAAGGGCGTGGCCAGATAGATCGCGATGGTGTAGAGGAATCGCAGCATGCGCATGTTCCGCGAGGTCGGGCGAGTATAGCGATCGTGATTGCTATGATCGCGCGCTCATGCAACGACCCGCTTTCCACGCATCGCTGTTGATGCCGCAGAACTGGCCGGCGTGGCTGGGCGTGGCCGCGCTGAAATCGCTGGTGCTGCTGCCTTATGGATTGATCCTGCGTGCCGGCGCGGCGTTCGGCACGTTGGTGGCGCCGCTGCTGCGCGAGCGACGGCGCATCGTCGCGCGCAACCTGGAATTGTGCTTTCCCGAAATGGATGAAGCGGCGCGCGCGAAGCTGCGCGAAGCCGCGCTGCGCGACATGGGCGTGATGCTGGGCGAGTTCGCGCTGGGCTGGCTGGCCTCGGATCGCAAGCTCGACCGGTTGCGCGTGAACATCGAGGGCATGGAACATCTGCACGCGCTGCGCGAACAAGGCCGCGGCGCGCTGCTGGTCGGCGGGCACTTCTCGCATCTGGAGCTGTGCGCGCGGCTGATCTCGCACCGACTGCGCATTGCCGGAATGTACCGGCGCATGGATTCGGATGTCTTCGAATGGCTGGTGCTGCGCGCGCGGCTGGATTACGCCGACGCGATGTTCGACAAAGACGAGTTGCGCGCCACGGTGAAGTACATGAAGCGCGGCGGCTTCGTCTGGTACGCGCCCGATCAGGACATGCGCGGCAAGGATTCGGTATTCGCGCCGTTCTTCGGCATTCCCGCTTCTACCATTACGGCCACGCATCATCTCGCGCGGTTGTCGGGCGCGGCGGTCGTGCCCTTCTTCCACCGCCGTTTGCCGGATGGCGGTTACGCGTTGCGGCTGGAAGCGCCTCTGGAGGATTTTCCAACGGCGGACGTGCTGGCCGACACCGCCCGCGTCAACGCGCTGATCGAGCGCATGGTGCTGGAAGCGCCGGAGCAATACCTGTGGTCGCACAAGCGCTTCAAGACCAGGCCGCCGGGAATGCCGGCAGTGTATTGAAGCCAGGGAGCAGGGCGAAGGGAGCAGGGAAGAAGCTCATCGCAGCGATCCCGTACTTTTCCCTGCTCCCTGCTCTCTACGCCCTGCTCTTCTTGCCTCAAACAATTTCGCGTACTTCAAGAACACGTAAAACGCGCCGATCACGCTGGCGATGAAGCCCGCCCAACCGGAAAGAAAATAGCGCTTGAAAAAATACTGGCGCAGAAAGAAGACCGGCGGATACAGCAGCATCATCGCGCCGCTGAAGCGCTGCCGTTTCGCGATCTTGTGCGCCACCATGCCCGACGAATAGCGGTTGATCTTTTCCACGCGCGCGGCGATATCGCCGTCGCCGTCGTTGACGAAATCGGCCGCGTGCAGCGTCTGCACCGGCCCGTCCACTTCCACCGCCGCGTGCACCGGCACGTCGTTCATGCGTCCGCGGCGGCGGTCGAACAGGCGCAGATGGCCGTTGCGCCATGAATGCCGGTGCTGCACCGTCCAGAACATCCGCTCGCGGCGCGGCAGGCGAAAACCCGCGACCTGCGGATTTTCCAGCGCGCGTTCGATCACCTCGCGCGTGCCGGGCGAGAGCACTTCGTCCGCGTCAAGATTCAAGATCCAGTTATGCGAAGCCATGTCGATCGCGCGTTGCTTCTGGGGACCGTAGTCGTCGAACGGATGGAAAGCGACACGCGCGCCGTTACGCTTCGCGATTTCCACCGTGGCATCGGTGGAACCCGAATCCAGCACCACGATTTCGTCGGCGAAATCCGCCGCGGCGAGGCAGCGCTCTAGCGTGTCGGCGTTGTCGCGCGTGATGATCACCAGCGAGAATTTCTCACGCGCCATGCTGCAGCTCCGTGCGCCCGGTGCTCGTCCCGAACCGGTTTTCGTTCGCGTGCAGCGCCGCGATCCACAACGCCAGCAACCACCAGAACAACAAACCCCACCAAGCTGAATAAAACGCCAGGTGCGTGTTGAGCGGGAACACCATCACGAACAGCGCGAGACTCGCCGGCGCGGCACGCGCGCGCGCCGCGGCGTCCGCGCGCCGCCACGCACGCAACGCCATCGCAACACCGATCAGCCACAAGGCGAGCCCGATCGTCCCGGTGTCGTCCAGCACTTCCAGCACGATCTGGTGCGGATGGCAGGCACCCTGCCCCACGCCGCAGGCTTCGTCGCTGAGAAAGTGATCGCCAGGCGGCGCGAATTGCGGATACACGTAGCGGAAATCGCGCACGCCCACGCCGTTGACCGGATGGGCCTCGTACATCCGCAACGCCGTTCGCCAGATGTCCATGCGCCCGCTCAGTGCGAGATCGAGCCCTTGTGAGGCGCCCCCGAACGCCTCGAGCGTGCGCTGCATGCGCTGATCGAATCGCGACGAAGTTTTCCAGGCGACGCCGATGGCCAGCACTGCAATCGCGCACGCACACGCCGCCCACAGCACGAAACGCGCCGGCGTGCGCGCCTCGCGCCAGAGGAATACCAGTGCGACCAGCGCATACATCAACCACGCCGATCGTTCGCCGGCCAGCAGGATCGGGCCAAGCAGGAACAGCAGCGCGACCACCGCCGCGACGCGTCCGAAATGCGTGCGCGCGCTCCACAATACGAAGGGTGACAGCACCGCCAGCACCGGACCCAGCTTCAGATCCTCCGCGCCGAAGATGCCGGAAATGCGCAGCGCCTCGGCTGGGCCGCCCAGGCTGTAGCCGGTAAGGATCTGCACCCAGGCGTCCAGTGCCCACAGCGCGACCAGAACGCCGGTGAAAAGATGAAGCGCCCGCAATCGCGACTCGTCGCGCACGATCCAGCAAACGTAACAGCCGAACGGCGCGAACCGGATCAGCGCCGCGACTGTGCTCCAGCTCTTGCCCGACGGCACCGCATCAAAGGCCGAGATCAAGGCGGCCACGAAGTAACACAGCCACATCGCCAGCAACAGTTTGGAGGCTGCATTGTCTTTCGGCAGCGCGGGGGTCCGCGCGAACAGGACCAACGCACCGATCAGGCATGCCAGCAGCGCGATTTCACTGGAACGTCCGAACGGCAACAACAGGATCACTGCGGCGATCGGCAGCAAGGGTGCGAGCGAAACGGCTTTGCCCTGCACGGCGGACGGCATCGATCGGCCTGCGTGGAAACAGACGCGATTGTACGTGCGGGTTACCGGTTGTTGGCTATCGGTTTTGGATTCAACGCAGTCAGTCGAACCCGCAACCCCTAACCAACGAGTCACGCGTTCGCGACTTCTCCGTACAGCTTCAGCGTGGCTTCCTGCATGTCGCTGAGACGGTAACTATGCAACGGCGCGATCGGCGGCGCGGCGCGCAGCAGCTCGGCGGCGCGCTCGGTCAGTTTTTCCACGTCGCCCGGCGGCACGCGACCCGCAGGGTACAGCTCGGCCAGCAGTTCGCCCACGCCGCCGTGCGCATAACCCGCGACGGGGCGGCACAACGCCAGCGCTTCGACCACCGTGCGGCCGAAGCTTTCGGGCTTGTTGGAGAGCTGCAAGACCAGCGCCGATTCGGCGAAGATGTCGCGCACGTCCGGGCGCGGCGGCGTGAACACCACCGCGTCGGACACGCCGCGCTCGCGCGCCAGCGTCTGCAATTCGGCCAGATAGGCTTCGCGTCCCGCTTCGACCGCGCCCAGCAGCAACAGGCGCGCGTCGATCCCGCGCGTGCGCAAGCCGGCGACGAGGGCGATCGCATCCGCATGCCCTTTCAGACGTGTGCCGCGGCCGGGCAACGTCAGCAGCGGCGCGCCGGTCAGTTGCGGAAACTCGGTGAAGAAGCGCTGCCGCCAGGCGTCGTCGGGCCGATAACCGTAGGGAAATTCATCCGGATCGATGCCGCGCGGGATAACCGTCAAGCGCGCGGGATCGACACTGTAGTGGCTCAACACGAAATCGCGCACCGTCTGCGAAACCACGATCACGCGCTCGCCGCGTGTCATGATGCGACTGTAGCTGCCCGGCGTGTTCAAACCATGGACGGTGGTGACAAAATGCGGTTTTTCGCGCATGCCGCGCAAGGCCAACCAGCCGACCCAGGCCGGCAGGCGCGAACGCGCGTGCACGATGTCGGGGCGGATTTCCTCCAGCAACCTGCGCAGCGGACGCACGTGACCCAGCGCGCGCAGCGATTTTCGCGAAAGGTCCAGCGGTACGTGTTCGCTGCCCTCGCTGTGCAGTTGTCCGATCAGGCGCCCGCCGGCGGAAATCACCACCGAACGGTGTCCCGACGCGACCAGCGCGCGCGCGACTTCCAGCGTGGAGCGTTCGGCCCCGCCGCTCTCCATCGCCGGCACCAGTTGCACCACGGTCAGCGGACGGGTTTGCGGCGTCGGAGAATCGGGCATGGATGGAGACGCGATGAGGGCTTGCGCGGAATACATGCAAAACGACAAGCAAGAAACAAGCCTCGAACCGCGATCCATCGCACATTCAAGCGCCGCGGCACGACAGCCGGGCTACTTGCAAAAATTCCGTGAACAAAGACGCGGCTATTTCAAGACGAAGATGGCGCCGCAATACGGACACTGCGATTCGCCGCCGTCTTCCTCGATCGGCAGATACACCCGCGGATGCGAATTCCACAGCGCCATCTCCGGCAAGGGACACGACAAAGGCAGTTGTGCGCGCGTCACTTCGTAACGGCGCTGCGCATTGGCCTGCAGAGTGGCGTGTCCTGCGGATTGGCTGCTCATATGCGTTCACTGGAATCGGCGGGCCCTATTCTAGCTCGCGCGATGCGCTCACTGCGCGCCGGCGGATTGCTCCAGCGGCAATACCTTGGACTGCCATGCGTGCGTTTCGATTGCTTCCGCGCTGATCGTCACCTGCAGCGCATCGCCCACCATCGGTATGCCCTCACCTACACCGAACGCGCTGCGATCGAACCGGGCGGTTGCGCCGAATCCCAGCGCAGGTGCATCGATCATGGGATAGCTGCCGGCCTTGTTGAGGGTGACGTTGAGCGTCACCGGATGTGTCACGCCGTGCACCGTCAGCTCGCCTTCCACCACGAACCGGCTCCTGCCCGCCGCGCGCACCTGGGTGCTGACGAAGGTGATCGTCGGATATTTCGCCACATCCAGAAACTCTGCGCCGAGCAACTGCTTGTCCAGCGCCGGCACGTGCGTGTCGAGGCTCTTTACCGGAATGCTGACACGCACCGATGACTTCGAAGGAGCATCGGTGTCGTACACCAACGTGCCCTGCACTTGTCCGAATTGGCCGCTGGGGTGCGAAAAGCCCAGATGATCCCAGGAGAAAATCACCTGCGTGTGCGGAGGATCGAGCGTGTAGCGCACCGGTGCCGCGACGGCGGAAGCCGCGGCACCGAGCAGGGCTGCAAACAGGACTGCGGATTTCATGCGATTCTCCTATCGATTGACCGCGCCGCGCAGAGATCGCCGAAACATGCGATAACGCGCGCCTTCGATACGTAGACGAAGCCGACACGCGAAAATCGACATGCGCGAAGCCTGGGTGATCACCGACGGCGCAGCGGGCAACGAGCGGCAGGCGCTGGCGCTGGCACAAGCGCTGAACGTATCGGCGCGCGTGCTGTCGTTGCCGCTGCGCAAACCGTGGGCGTGGGCCGCGCCGCGCGAATTGCCCGGCGGACGGCTCGCGCTGGGCACGCGCGACCGCGAAGCCTTTGCGCCGCCGTGGCCGAAGCTCGCGATCGGCTGCGGCCGCTCCGCTGCCCTGCTGACACGTTTGCTGCGGGAGTTGTCTGATGGCGAGTGCTTCTGCGTGCAGATCCTCGACCCGCGTATCGATACGCGCCATTGGGACGTGGTGATCGCGCCGCGTCACGACGGCTTACGCGGCGACAACGTGATCGAAACGCTGGGCTCGCTGAACCCCGTGGATGATGCGTGGCTGGCGAACGGCCGCGAAGCTTTCGCCGATTTCGAACACCTGCCGCGGCCGCGCATCGCGCTGCTGCTGGGCGGGACGCGCCGCGGCATCACCTTCGACGATGCATATGCGCGAACGTTGATCGCAGAACTCACGCAGCGACTGCAGCGCGAAGGCGGCAGCGTGATGGCGACGGCTTCACGGCGCACACCACCCGAATTCGCCCATCGGTTGCGCGAGGCGCTGTCGGATTTTCCGGGCGTGTTCTGGCTCGATGAAAACGACGGACCGAACCCTTATCCGGGCCTGCTCGGCTGGGCCGACCGCATCGTGGTCACTCCCGATTCGGTCAACATGCTTTCAGAAAGCGCCGCGGTCGGCGTGCCGGTGCATACGCTCGTTATCGCGGCGTTGCCCGACAAACTCGCACGTTTTCACGCCGAGCTGCGCGAACGCGGTTCATTGCACGATCTGGGTGCGCCGATCGTTCGATCCGGCGTGGCTCCGCTGCGCGAAACCGCGCAGGTAGCCGAACGGCTACGTCCAAAAATCGAATCCGCCGGCGCGCGCCACGCGCAGGACTTCGGCGGAGACTGACACCAAAGTTTCGTCGCGTGGCACCAAGCGCGGACGCGCATCCAACGTACAGGCCAGCGAGCGCGCGAGCAGCAGCGCGTGCGCCTCTCGCAGGGTTCGCGCGTCTGTTTGCGCCAAATCGCCGGCGCCGGCGCAAAGATCGATCAGGCCGGGTGTGTCGGTGCGCTCCGCGAGTCGTGGATGCCGCTCCGCGTTCAGCAGCACCAGACCTTGCAGCAGAAATTCGATGTCCAGCAATCCGCCCGCGCCTTGTTTCAGATCGAACATTCGTGCGGTCGACCGGTCGCGTTCGGCGCGCCATTGCGCGCGCATGCGTTGGATCTCGGCGATCGTCGCCGCGGCTTCGCGCGGGCGCGCCAGTACGCCGGCGCGTTCGCGCGCAAACGATCCCCGCAGGTCGGTATCGCCTGCGACCGCGCGCGCGCGCACCAACGCCTGGTGCTCCCACAGCCACGCGCGTTCGCGCTGATAGCCGGCATACGCGAACAGACTGGCCACCAGCAGACCCTTGCTGCCGTCGGGCCGCAGGCGCGTGTCGATTTCGTACAGGCGGCCGCCACGCGTGGGCGTGGACAACCAGTGCACCACGCGCTGCGCCAGCCGCGCGTACCAGCGCGTGCCTTCCAGCGGACGCGCGCCTTCGCTGGTCGTCGCGGCACGCACGGCGTCGTAGACGAACACCAGATCCAGATCGGAAGCGAAGCCCAGTTCGCATCCGCCCAGGCTGCCGTAGCCGATCACCGCGAACCCGGAAGCATCTCCGGGCAACCGACCGTGCTGCGCGATCAGTTCGCGGCTCGCCAGTTCCAGCACCGCAGCCGTGACCGCGCCGGCTGCGTCGGCCAATCGGCGCGACGTGGTCACGGCATCGGTGTGGCCATCGCGCAAGGCCAATCCCGCGCGCAATACAAAGCTGTCGCGCCATTCGGCGACGGCGGCGAGCGCATCTTCGGGATCCTTCTCTTCGCGAACCGCATCGATCAATTCGCACGCGATCAGATCTTCATCGTCGGGCAAGTGTTCGAGCCGCGGATCGAGCACGTCGTCCAGCAACAGGGGTTGGGCGATCACGCGTGCGGCCAGCCACGCGTCTTCGGCGCACAGGCGCGCCAGACGCGCCCGCGCCGCCGGATGCTCTTCCAGCAGTGCAAGATAGGCCGAACGCCGCGCGATCGCCTGCACCAGCTTGCCGAGATTGATCAGCGCCGCGTTGGGCGCGCGCGTCTTGCGCGCCGCCTCGATCAGCAGCGGAAGCAGGTGATCCAGCCGTTCTCTGCCGCGCGCGGAGAGACCGCGCAGCGCGGCCGCGCCCGCGAGTGCCGAGGTCAGCGCGTCATCCGCGACGAAGCCGGCGCTTTGCAATGCCTCCGCATCCAGTGTCTGCGCACGCGTCGCCCGCCACAGGTTGTCACCGGCTTCCGAGGACTCCACCGGCGCGTGGTCTTCCGTCCGCGGCAACAACACCGCCGCGAAGGCTTCTCCGACCCGCGCGCGATGCGCATCCAGCGCGGTTTGCAGCGCATCCCAATCGGAATAACCCGAAGTGATCGCCAGCCGCGCGCGCGAGAGTGGATCTTGAGGCAACGAGTGTGTCTGCTGGTCGGCGAACATTTGCACGCGGTTTTCCAGCCGCCGCAGGAACGCATACGCCTCGCGCAAGACCTTTGCGCGTGCGGAAGACAGATAGCCGCGGCGCGCGCAGACTTCCAGTGCGGGCAACAGGCCTTGCACGCGCAGCGCCGGATCGCGGCCGCCCCGGATCAGTTGCTGCAATTGCACGATGAACTCGATCTCGCGGATACCGCCGGGACCGAGCTTCAGGTGATCGGCCAGATCGCGGCGCGCGACTTCCGCGTCGATCAGCGCCTTCATCTCGCGCAGGCCCTGCAGCGCGGTGTAATCGAAATAGCGCCGATAGACGAACGGCCGCAGCAATTCCAGCAGGCGTTTGCCCGCGCCGATGTCGCCGGCGACCGGGCGCGCCTTGATCCAGGCGTAGCGCTCCCAATCGCGGCCCTCGCGCTGGTAGTACTGCTCCATCGAGGCGAACGAGGCCGCCACCGGCCCCGCTTCGCCGAACGGACGCAGGCGCAGGTCCACGCGCGCGGCGATTCCCTGTGTGCCGGTTTCGCTCAGGCTGCGCACGAATTCCCGCGCGACGCGTGCGAAGAACTCGGCGTTGTCCAGCGCGCGCGCGCCGTCTGTTTCGCCGGCTTCCGGAAACGCGAGGATCAGATCGACGTCGGAAGAGAAATTCAACTCGCCGCCACCGAGCTTGCCCAGTGCCATTACCACCAGCGATTGCGGCTCGCCTTGCACGTTGCGCGGAATTCCATAGCGCGCGCGCATCCGCGTTTCGGCGCCGTGCAACGCCGCCGCGATCAGCGTCTCGTACAGGTCCGTAGTACCGGACAGCGTATCGGCCAGCTCGTCCAGGCCATTCACGTCGCGGAACACCAGCCGCAGTGCTTCGGCACGGCGGAAGCGGCGCAGCTGCGACGAGAAATCATCCGCTCCCGTCTCCGCAAGCAACGCCACTCGCGCGGAGGCCGGCGCCGGATCGCGCAACCGCTCGAGTCCGCGCGCGTCAAGCAGCGTCGGCTCGTGGCGCAAGGTCTGATAAGCGAAATCGCTGGCCAGCAGCAACCGGCGCAGACGTTCGGAAACACCGGCGTCGTCGTGCAGGCGGATGCCCGCGGTGCGGCAAATGCCGGTCAGCTCCGAGTAACGAGTCTCGGCGAGCGTGGTCAACGCCCGCGGCTGCAACGGCGTTGTAACTGTTTCCATCCGTCCGATTATGCCGCCCTCCGCCAACGACCGGTTCATGTCAGGCCGGTTACATTGATGCTCCGGAACCGGTACAGCCCGCGTGTCGAACAACCGCTTCTTCCAACGTCATTCCCTGTCTCTGCGCGCGGCTTGCGCCGTTTTGCTGGCGCTGTTCTTCGTGCTCGCCACCGGAGTGCTGGATGGCGATCCAGGTGTCTCGCCGCTGAATCTGCTCGTCGCACCGCGGGCATTGATCGCCAATGCGTTGCCCGGCTTGCTGCTGGCGATGGCATTGCTGGCGCTGACGCGCCGCGCGCTGCTTTCGGCGCTGCTGGCCTTTGGGACCGAGGCGCTGTTGTACTGGGTCAACGCGCAGAAGGTGGCGAATCTGGCTTCGCCGCTGGTGCCGGCGGATTTCCACATGCTGGGCCAGTTGCGCGAAGGCGGCGCGCATTTGCTGGAAGGTTACGCGCACCTGAGCGCGTGGTGGTTGCTGGCGGCGGTCGCCGGGGTTCTGATCCTTATCGCGCTCTGGCGTTACGAACCGCCGCTGCTGCCGCGCCGCGCCGCGCTGCGCGCGGGCGTGGGCACATGCGCGGCCGCGGCCCTGCTGTCGTTGTGTGCCGGCTGGTCGGCGTGGCACGTGCTTTACAACCAGGGCGCGCTCGCGTTCCAGCCGTGGTCGGCGAGCGAATCGGCCAAGACCGGCGGCCTGATCACGATGTTGACTCTGTATCGCCTGGATTACGCCGGATCGCACTCCAAGGTGGACACGCAAGCAGCGCGCGCGCTGCTGGGCAGCACCCAAAATGCGGTGCGGGCGCGCATGGCCGCGGGCAACGACGGTCTGCGGCCGGACATCGTGATCGTGCAGAGCGAATCCTTCTTCGATCCCGGCCGCATGCGCGGCTATGCGCCATTCCAGTTCATTCCGAATTTCGAGCGTCTTGCGGGTCAGGGCGAATCGGGACCGCTGTACGTGCCGACCTTCGGTGGCGGCACCATCCGTACAGAATTCGAAGTGCTGACGGGTTTGCCGCTGCGCTACTTCCCGCAGGTGCAATTTCCGTATCTGCAATTCAGCGCCAAGGTGATCCCGGGCTTGGCACGTACGCTACGCTCCAACGGTTACACCACGCTGGCGATCCACGACAACTACCGCGGCTTCTGGAATCGGGCCAGCGCGTTGCAGCGGCTGGGCTTCGATCGGTTCATCGCGATCGATGGTTTTCCAGCGAACGCGCCGCACGATGGCCATTACATCGCCGACCGCGCGCTGACGGATGAAATCCTGAAACAGCTTCGCGATTCCGGCCCGCCGCAATTGATCTTCGCGATCAGCATGGAGGCACATGGCCCGTACGATGGCAACCCGGGCCCGATCAACGTCGCCGAGCGGGATGCGATTCTCGTTCCGCCGGGCGTCACAGGGGTCGCCAAGACGATGCTGCAGAACTATCTCTATCACGTGCGGCATGCGGACGAACAGCTCGGCCGGCTGGCCGATGCGTTGTCGCATCGCGCGCGGCCCACGCTGCTGATGTTCTACGGCGACCATTTGCCGGCACTCGGGCAGGCGTTCGAGGTGAACGGTTTCAAGGATGGACAGGACCAACTCGCGCAGACCGGTTCGTGGCTGCTGATCGATCCGGCGCACCCGCAAGGTGGCCGGCCGGAGGCGCTCGCAGCCTGGGCTCTGCCGGGTCAACTGCTGGAACGCGCGGGCATCCGCGACGACGCCTGGTTCGCGCTCACCGACGTGATGGCGCCTCAGCTTTCGCCGCTGACGCGTGCGCCGAATGCCTTGCCCGTGCCGGAAGACGCGCAGCAGCTCGCGCTCGATCAAGGCATGACCAACGTCGCGCAACTTCGGTTGAAGGGCAAACTGCAGCAACTGATGCCCGACGGCGACATGCAAGCCGAACTCGCCGCTCGCATGCCGCACCCGCAGGCGCAACCGGTACTCGCCACACCGAACGGCGCATCGCAGTAACTTTGCATTCGCCGTGACATCCGGCACTCGCGGCCGGATCTGGGCGAGCGCTTACTCGCTGCGGCCATCACGGAGCGAGCCCGCCATGACGCGTTCGATCTGTACGTTGCTGCTGCTTGGAATCGCCGCAAGCGCCGCGGCCGGGGGAGCCGGAATCGCGCCCAACCGGCTCGACATGTTCGTGGGCACCTGGCACGGCAGCGGTAGCATGAACGCGGCACGCGGAGAGACTCCGCAACATCACCAAGGCAGCAATGCTTGCCGATGGTCGAGCGCCGCGCATCTCTTCCTGGTTTGCGACGGCGTGTTCCGCGTCGATGGTTCACCCGGCGAGCAGCATCAAATTTCGGTGTATGCCTACGATCCGGCCACGGGTCTTTACAGCTTCGCCAATCTGGGCGGCGGCCACGTCGGCACGCCCGGGCTGAGCCTGGACGGGAACACCTGGACTTATTCAGGAAAATTCACGGACGAAAGCGGCAAGATCCATTGGTTTCGCACACTCAACATCTTCGATTCACCGGCTCGCTACCGCTACGAAATCCAGAACAGCGACGACGGTGTGCACTGGACGACCACCGGCAGCGGAGAATCGCGCAGGCAATAGAGGCAGTCCGCGTGTCCGAAGCAAGGCGATCAACACCATCCCCAGCCAACCCTTCCCTTCAGGGAGAGAGCTCAAAGCAAAAACCCCGCGATTTCTCGCGGGGCTTTTGCTTTGGACTTTGCTTTACGCCGGCACATGGAGGTGCCGGCGCGAGCACTCGCAAATTCATGGACGAATTTGCGAGTGAAATTAAAAGTCCATCCCACCCATGCCGCCCATCCCGGCGCCGGCACCCGCGCCATGGTTGTGCTCTTCCTTCTTCGGCGCTTCGCCCACCATTGCTTCGGTCGTGATCATCAATCCGGCGATGGACGCGGCATTCTGCAGCGCGGTGCGGGTGACCTTGGTCGGATCGAGGATGCCCATCTCGACCATGTCGCCGAATTCGCCCGACTGGGCGTTGTAGCCGAAATTACCATCCTTCTCGGCGACCTTGTTCAACACCACCGAAGGTTCTTCGCCGGAGTTGAGCACGATCTCCCGCAGCGGCGCTTCCATTGCTCGCAAGGCGATCTGGACGCCGAAGTTCTGGTCTTCGTTGGCGCCCTTCACGTTCTTCACGGCCTTCAGCGCGCGCACCAGCGCCACGCCGCCCCCCGGCACCACGCCTTCCTCGACTGCCGCGCGCGTTGCATGCAACGCGTCTTCCACGCGCGCCTTCTTCTCCTTCATCTCGACTTCGGTCGCGGCGCCGACCTTGATCACCGCCACGCCGCCGGCGAGTTTGGCCACGCGCTCCTGCAGCTTCTCGCGGTCGTAATCGGAGGTGGTCTCCTCGATCTGCGCCTTGATCTGCTTGATGCGGCCTTCGATGGCTTTGGAGTCGCCGGCGCCATCGATGATGGTGGTGTTCTCCTTGCTGACCACGACTTTCTTGGCGCGGCCAAGATCCTTTATCGAGGCCTTCTCCAGCGACAGGCCGACTTCCTCGGAAATCACCGTGCCGGCGGTCAGGATCGCCATGTCTTCCAGCATCGCCTTGCGGCGGTCGCCGAAGCCCGGCGCCTTCACAGCGCAGACCTTGACGATGCCGCGGATGGTGTTGACCACCAGCGTCGCCAGCGCTTCGCCTTCGACTTCTTCCGCCACGATCAGCAGAGGCTTGCCGGCTTTGGCCACGCCTTCCAGCACCGGCAGCAGGTCGCGGACGTTGGAAATCTTCTTGTCGTGCAGCAGCACGTAGGGATCTTCCAGCTCGCACTGCATCGACTGCTGGTTGTTGATGAAGTACGGCGAGAGATAGCCGCGGTCGAACTGCATGCCTTCCACCACGTCGAGTTCGTTTTCCAGACCGGAACCGTCCTCGACCGTGATCACGCCTTCCTTGCCGACCTTGTCCATTGCCTCGGAGATCAGTTTGCCGATCACCTCGTCGCCGTTGGCGGAGATGGTGCCGACCTGCGCGATCGACTTGGAATCGGAGGACGGTTTGGAAATCTTCTTCAGCTCATCGACCGCGGCGGTGACCGCCTTGTCGATGCCGCGCTTCAGATCCATCGGGTTCATGCCTGCGGCGACCGCCTTCATGCCCTCGCGGATCATCGCCTGCGCGAGAACCGTGGCGGTGGTGGTACCGTCACCGGCGTTGTCGGAAGTCTTGCTTGCCACTTCCTTCACCATCTGCGCGCCCATGTTCTCGAACTTGTCGGCCAGTTCGATTTCCTTGGCAACGGACACGCCGTCCTTGGTGATGGTCGGCGCGCCGAAGCTCTTCTCCAGCACGACGTTGCGGCCCTTGGGGCCCAGAGTTGCCTTGACCGCATTGGCCAGGACATTGACGCCGCGCAGCATCCGCGCGCGCGCGTCTTCGGAAAAACGGATTTCTTTGGCTGCCATGGTTTTGATTCCTTGAAATGCTTTGCTTTTGATCGTCATACCGGCGAAAGCCGGTATCCAGTTTTGATTCGACGAAGAGCTGGATTCCGGCTTGCGCCGGAATGACGGCTAATTCGAGGCGACTCGGTCAGCCTTCGATGATCGCCATCAGATCCTCTTCGCGCATGACGAGCAGTTCCTCGCCATCGACCTTGACTTCGGTGCCGGAATACTTGCCGAACAACACTTTGTCTCCGGCCTTCACCGCCAGCGGACGGACCTTGCCGTCCTCCAGGATCTTGCCGGTGCCCACGGCCACGACTTCGCCTTTAATGGGTTTTTCGGTGGCCGTATCGGGGATGACGATGCCGCCGGCGGATTTGGTTTCCGCCTCCAGGCGCTTGATGATCACGCGGTCGTGCAACGGACGAAGCTTCATAGCGACTCCAGCTTGTTCAAGTTGATCGGACGCCCCTTCCAGACTGCTAGCACTCGGGGCCTAAGAGTGCTAATTGTAGGCACAAAGCCGCCCCGTGCAAGAGCGGCCCCAGCCGATGCAACGGCAATTGGGGACGGTCTGCGGCGAATCAAGCCTTGTTATCCTTTTTCTTTCGTTCCCGCAGGCGTTCCGCTATGTCCGATGCCGTCCTGCTGCTGTCTACGTGTCCCGACGCCGACTCCGCGGCAAGGATCGCCCGCGCTTTGGTCGAGGAACGGCTGGCCGCTTGCGTCAACCGTGTTCCCGGCCTGACTTCGGTCTATCGCTGGCGCGGCGAAGTCCAGGAAGACGGCGAAGTGCTGCTGCTGATCAAGACCACGCGCGACCGCCTCGAAGCGTTGCGCGCGCGATTGATCGAACTGCATCCGTACGAAGTACCGGAACTGATCGCGGTGAATATCGTGGCCGGCCACACGCCTTATCTGGACTGGCTCCGCGAACAAACACATGTGTGAGCTGGCGGGTCCGCATCCGGTCTTGCGACAATAGTCCGTTGATTACCGGCGCTGCCGAATTCCCGCGTGATGTTGCCGAAAAGCCGTTTTTTTTACCTGCTGCGGATACTCCTGCTCGCGGTGTCACTCTGGCCCGTGTGCGGCGTTGCGCGCGACGCGGCATCCGGCAACGGCCAGTTGCTGCAGGCGACCCAAGCCTTCGCCTTGAGCGCGCGTATCGGCTCCCCTGGCGTCTTGCGCCTGCACTGGGACATCGCGCCGCACTATTACCTCTATCGCAGTCGCATCCAGGTGCAATCGAAAGAGGCGGCCATGCATCTGGGCGAATTGGGCCTGCCCGATGGATTGAAGGAACACGACCCATATCTGGGAAACGTCGAGATCTATCACGACTCACTGGATGCCCGCGTACCGTATTCCGGCACCGCGGCGAATCTGCGGATCGCGGTGACGTTCCAAGGCTGCCATGAGGTCGATCCGAAAATCTGTTATCCGCCACTCACGCAGGTTTTGTCGGTGCCGCTAACTGGTCCTCAAGCCGGCGCGATCATCCTGCCGGACTCCGATGTCGCGCAACGCGGCGCCGCGCGCGGGTTGCGAACCGAAGTGGCTGACGAGTTCAGCCAGCCCCGCGAAGCGAATTCGGCATCCACGACTGCAGCGACGACGGTCTCGCCGATTTCCGGCTTGCCGCTGGCTTTGCTACTGGCATTCGTCGGCGGTCTGATCCTGAACCTGATGCCTTGCGTGTTGCCGGTGCTGGCGATCAAGGCGATCGGCCTGCTGGAGAGCGCGGAAAGTCCGGCGCGGGCGCGCACGCACGCGCTGGCCTACACCGCCGGGGTACTGGCGAGCTTTCTCGTGATCGGCGTTTGCATCCTTGCGCTGCGCAGCGCCGGACATGCACTCGGTTGGGGCACGCAACTGCAGCAGCCGCTGGTGGTGGCGGTACTCGCGTGCGTGCTGTTCGTGCTGGGGCTCAACCTGTCCGGCATCGTGCGAATTGGTCTGGGGATCGGTTCTACGGGTAGCGCGTTGATGATGCGGCCCGGCCTTGCCGGCGATTTCTTTACGGGCGTGCTGGCGGTGGTGATCGCCAGCCCATGTACCGCACCGTTCATGGGCACCGCGCTGGCGTATGCCTTCGTCGCGCCGGGCGTCGCGGCACTGCTGGTGTTTCTGATGCTCGGACTGGGATTGGCGTTGCCGTTCCTGCTGATCGGTTTCATCCCCCGCCTCGCCCGCTGGCTGCCCCGGCCGGGCCGCTGGATGCAAACGCTGAAGCAATTTCTGGCCTTTCCGATGTATCTGTCCGCGGTGTGGCTGGTATGGGTGGTGGCCAACCAGCGTGGAGTCGATGCCGCCGGATTGGTGCTGATTGCCATGGTGCTGGTAGCGATGGCGCTGTGGTGGCTCGAACGAAGCCGTTCAGGGCACGGAAGCGCGATGCTGCGCGGATTCGCGATCATTCCATTGCTCCTCGCGATCGCGCCGATCGCATTGATCGCGCGATTGCCGCCACCCGATGCACCGGCGCATTCGCAAACCGCGGCGATTCCCTACGACCCGGCGCGGCTGGCACAACTGCGGGCCCGGCACGTACCGGTCTTCGTGAACATGAGCGCGGACTGGTGCGTCACCTGCAAGGCCAATGAATACGCCGTGCTCGACACCAACGCATTCGGCGAACTCCTGCGCCGCACGGGAACCGTGTACATGCAGGGCGACTGGACACACGAAGATCCGGCCATCAGCGCGTTCCTCAAGGAATACGATTCGCCCGGTGTGCCGCTTTATGTGCTGTTTCCACGCGACGGAGGACCCGGCCGCAAGCTGCCGACGGTGCTGACCACGGGACTGCTGCAACGCTCGCTCGCGGCGGCGGCGCAATGATCGATCGCCGCGCCACAGTGGCGATCCTGATCCTCGCCACGGCCGCCGCGTGCGGCGGCTGGTGGTTGCAGCGCCGAATGCAGGCGCCGCCAGTTCCGCCTGCTGCCGCGACACCTTCCGCATCGACCTCGCTACGAATCGGTGATCGAGCCGATGACTTCGTGCTCCCCGATCTGGCGGGCAAACCGCAGCGCCTGTCGCAATGGCGTGGCCGCCGCGTGCTGTTGAATTTCTGGGCGACCTGGTGCGCGCCTTGTCGCAAGGAGATGCCGGCGCTTTCCGCCGCGCAATCGAAACACCCGAATGTACGCATCGTCGGCGTGGCGCTGGACCAACCGCAGACCGTGCGCGACTATCTGAAGCGCACGCCGGTGGATTACCCGATCCTGATCGGCATCGATGCCGATCCGGAGCCGACCCTGCGCTTCGGCGACACCATCGGTGCCTTGCCTTACAGCGTGCTGGTCGGGCCGGACGGCCGCATCGAGCGCACGAAGCTGGGACCGCTGGATGCCAACGAGCTGGGAAGCTGGCTTCGAGACAGCAAGTGAATTGCTGTTGATGAAGAGTGCGGCCACGGAGCTCTCGGCCTTGGATGGCGGCTTTGGCCGCTTTTGGAGCTGCACGGGCGCTAAGCGAATCAGTTCGATTGACGCTTGAAACAGCAGCGATCATGGACGATCGCACAGGTAAAACCGCTGAACGTCTGGACAGCGAACCGGATTCGCGCCACACTCCGCGACCCGCCGGTGATCGCCGGCTCGCCGGCGAATCCTGTGGCCCAAGTCCTCGTGCTGCACGGTCCGAACCTGAACCTGCTCGGCGAGCGTGAGCCGGGCATCTACGGTCGATTGACCTTGGCGCAGATCGATGCGCAACTGACGGCACGCGCGCAAGCCGCGGGACACAAACTCGCCAGCTTCCAATCGAACGCAGAAGCCGAACTGATCGGCCGCATTCATCAGGCGCGTTCAGACGGCACGGCGTTTATCCTGTTCAATCCCGCGGCTTTCACCCACACCAGCGTCGCGCTGCGGGATGCCTTGTCGGCGGTCGGCATCCCGTTCATCGAAGTGCACCTGTCCAACCCGTACGCGCGCGAGATGTTCCGCCGGCATTCGTATTTTTCCGATCTGGCCGTCGGCGTGATTGCCGGTTTCGGGCCGGACAGCTATCACCACGCACTGGAAGCGGCGATCGCGCGGCTGCGCAAACCGCATCCGACTCCCGTTAGTCATTAACCCCTTCAACGCGCCGCTCGCCGGACGACGAGGCCTGTATGGACTTGCGCAAGATAAAAAAATTGATAGAACTGCTCGAAGAATCCAATCTCTCCGAATTGGAGATAAAGGAAGGCGAAGAGTCGGTTCGACTCTCGCGCCACGCGCCGGGCACGGCGCAGCCGACGGTGCTGGTGCAGCAGGCACCGAACGCCGCCAGTGCGGCGGCTCCGGCACCGCAATCCACTGCGCCAACGAGTTCTGCGACCGAAGCTGCGCCTGCCGCGGAACGCGGCCTGCCGCCCGGCCACGTGGTGCGTGCACCGATGGTGGGCACCTTCTATGCCTCGGCTTCGCCCGGCGCGCCGGCCTTCGTGAGCGTGGGCGCGCAAGTGAAAGCCGGCGATCCGCTGGGCATCATCGAAGCGATGAAGATGTTTAACCAGATCGAAGCGGACGTCGCCGGCACGGTTCTGGCGATCGTGGCCGACAACGGCCAGCCGGTCGAATTCGACCAGCCGCTGTTCGTGATCGGCTGACGCCATGCTCGACAAAGTCCTCATCGCCAATCGCGGCGAGATCGCATTGCGCGTGTTGCGCGCCTGCCACACCATGGGCATCAAGACGGTGGCAGTGCATTCCACCGTCGACCGGAATCTGAAACACGTCGGCATGGCGGACGAAGCGGTTTGCATCGGTCCGGCGCCGGCGGCGCAGAGTTATTTGAACATTCCGGCGATCATCGCCGCGGCGGAAGTGACCGACGCGACGGCGATCCACCCCGGTTACGGTTTTCTTTCCGAGAACGCCGATTTCGCGGAAGCGGTCGAGCAATCCGGTTTCGTGTTCATCGGTCCGACCGCTCCGGTCATCCGCCTGATGGGCGACAAGGTCGAGGCGATCAAGGCCATGAAAGCCGCGGGCGTACCCTGCGTACCGGGTTCCGGCGGACCGCTGGGTGACGACGTCAACGAGAACATGCGGATCGCGCGCGAAATCGGCTATCCCGTGATCGTCAAGGCCGCGGGCGGCGGCGGCGGACGCGGCATGCGCGTGGTGCACACCGAAGCGCACCTGGGTAACGCGATCGCCACCACGCGGGCGGAGGCACGTGCGGCGTTCGGCAATCCGCAGGTGTACATGGAGAAATTCCTGGAAAATCCGCGCCACGTGGAGATCCAGGTTCTGGCAGACGGCCAGGGCAACGCGATCCATCTGGGCGAACGCGATTGTTCGATGCAGCGGCGCCATCAGAAGGTCGTGGAGGAAGCGCCAGCGCCGGGGATCACGCCCGCGCAGCGCGCGCAGATCGGCCAAGTGTGCGTGGAGGCCTGCGTGCGCATCGGCTACCGCGGTGCCGGTACGTTCGAATTCCTGTTCGAGAACGGCCGCTTCTATTTCATCGAGATGAACACGCGCATCCAGGTCGAGCATCCGGTGACGGAACTGATAACCGGCGTGGACCTGGTGCGTGAGCAATTGCTGATCGCGGCGGGCGAAAAGCTGTCCATCAAGCAGGAAGACATCAAGATCAAGGGACACGCGATCGAGTGCCGCATCAATGCGGAAGACCCGGACACGTTCATGCCTTCGCCCGGCACGGTGAAACGCTTCGAAGGCGCGGGCGGTCCGGGCGTGCGCATCGACACGCACCTCTACGACGGCTACAGGATTCCACCCAACTACGATTCCATGATCGGCAAGCTGATCGTGCATGGCCGCGACCGCGCGACCGCGCTCGCGCGGATGCGCATCGCCTTGGGCGAGATGGTGATCGACGGCGTCAAGACCAATATCCCGCTGCAGCAGCGCATCATGAACGACGGCGGCTTCCGCCAGGGCGGCCAGAACATCCACTACCTCGAAAAGCGCATCGCGGAACAGAAAGAGAAAGGTATCGCGCTGGCCTGATCGCGCAGCGCGTGTTGCGGAATTCGGAGGTGACGCCATGCATGGTGGTCCCGAACAGCGCAACCGGCGTCACGCCGTTCGCATCCAGCTGCACGACACGGTGGTGGGCATCGAGCTGACGCTGATCAGCATCATCCAGGGTCTGGCGCTGGGCGTGCTGGCGGCGAGCGCGGTGCAACCGTTGATCGCGCTGCAATGGCAAGTGTGGCCCTACGTTCTTACCGGCTTGCTGACCGTGTTGATCTTCTGGTCACGGTCGCTGGTGCATACGCTGTCATTCATCGGCTGGCCGCTTGAGTTCGGACACACCTTCATCTATTTCGCCGCGACACTGATCGAAGCCGTGGCGCTCAGCCAGGTGTCCAATCCCGAGCACTGGTTCGCGCTGAACGCGCTTTACGCCGCGGTGGTGTGGGGGCTGTACGGCTACGATCTGCATCTGGTGCGGCGGAGGGAAGACGATTTCGACAGCCCGCCCGAGCGCGCGCTGCTGGCCGACATCATCCATGATCAGCGCGTCAACATCGGTTTCATGATGCCGGCGGCGGTTCTGTTCCAGGCGTTCGCCTGGTGGTTGGTGCACGAATTTCCGCAGGCGATGCTGGCGCAGCGCTGGCATCTGCTGTTGATCGGATTGACGCTGCTGTTCAGTATCAACTACCTGTACGGCGGTATGCGCATCCTGCGCCGTCGGCAGGAATGGATCGTCGATCGCAACGCGCACGCATTGGCCGGAGACTGAGTGGCTTTTCTCGAAATATCCCTCACCGTTTCAGCCCAACAACAGCCGCGCGCCGAGGCGGCGCTGGAAGAATCCGGCGCGCTGTCGATCACGCTGCTGGATGCCGATGCGGAAACGTCGGACGAGCGCGCGATTTTCGAGCCGGGTGTCGGTGAAACGCCGCTGTGGGGAACGCTGATATTGAATGCGCTGTTCGAAATCGATGTGGATCGGCAGGCATTGATCAACGCGCTGCATGAGGCGTTGCCGGAACTTTCGCCGGATGCGATCGGCCTGCGCGAAGTCGCCGACCAGGATTGGGAACGCGCCTGGATGGATCGCTTCCGGCCGATGCGTTTCGGCAGACGGCTGTGGATTTATCCCTGGAATATCGAACCGCCGGCCGAAGAAAGCGAGACCGCGATCGTCCGGCTCGATCCAGGTCTAGCATTCGGCACCGGTACGCATCCGACCACCGCGTTGTGTCTGGAGTGGCTGGATGGTTTGCGGCTTTCCGGAAAGACGATCATCGACTACGGTTGCGGTTCCGGCGTACTGGCGATCGCCGCGCTGAAACTCGACGCGGCACATTCGATCGGCGTGGACAACGATCCGCAGGCGCTGTTCGCCTCCCGCGACAACGCGGAGCGCAACGATGTTGCGGATCGGCTGTCATTGCACGCGCCTCATGACATGCCGAAGAACCTCGTTTGTGATGCGCTGGTCGCCAATATCCTCAGCCAGCCGCTGCACGGGCTCGCGCCGACTTTCGCCACGCTGTTGAGACCGGGAGCGTCATTCGCGCTGTCGGGCATTCTTGCCGGACAAGAAACAGAATTGCTCGACCGCTACGCGCACTGCGGTTTTACCGAATTGCAAACCGAGCAACGCGAAGACTGGATCCGGATCAGCGGATTGCGCAGCGTGGGCTGAGTCGGCACAAGGTTTCGCGATCCGGCACTTGCCGGCACGAAAACACCGGCGTAGCGTGATTCTCGACCGAGGCGCCGCAGTCTCGGACGTCCCGGCCACGTCTCCCGAGAAGAAGGAGTGGCTTATGACGTCGCTCGTACTTCATCCGCAACACGAATGCGCGCCGCATGTCATCCGCACGCTGGCGATGGCCTGCGCGATCGCGCTGAACCTCGCCGCACTGCTGATCGCGCTGCGGCCGCTGCCGTTGACGCCGATCGCGATGCCCGCAGTGCAACCCGCGATCCGCACGATCCTGTTCCAACCTCCGCGCACCTTGCCGGTCCCGCCGCCCCCGGTTCTGCAACCGGTACACCATCGCGCCCCGCATTCGACCGCGACACTTCGCGCGCCGCAGCCGATCACGGACGTGCGGACACCCAAAGCGAATCCGGTGGCGACTACGGAAACATCGAACATCTCGACGCCGGTTACGCAGCCGGTTGCGCAGCTTTCCACTTCGATCGGTTCCAGCGACGCTACCATCGCCTATGAAACCGCCACGCCGCCGCCCTATCCCATCGCCGAAGTGCGCGCGGGCGTGCAAGGCACGGTGTTGCTGCGCGTGCTGGTGGACGAAAACGGCAAGCCGGTACAGGTGCTGATCATCAAGAGCAGCGGATCGCGCGAGCTCGATCAGGCCGCACTAAAGCACGTGCTGGCCGCGTGGCGTTTTCATCCGGCGCAGCGCGACGGTCACGCGATCGAGGCATGGGCGCAGGTGCCGGTGGAATTCAAGTTGAGCGGAGCGTGATCTGCTCGAGGGCCGAACGCGCGAGCCGCAACGGCTCGCGCGCTTTTGCGATCATGGACCAGCGCTCGGACTAGTGGCGCACCACCACCGGCGCGGGCCGGCGCACCAGGTGCACGATCAGCCACACGAATCCGCCCAGCAGCAGGACGGGCAGCAGCACCGGCAGCAAGGCAAGCGCGAGGATCGGCAGAAGCACCAGCGCGGCGATGCCGGCGCCCAGGATCGAGAACATCCCGCCCAGCAGCGCACCGAACGCGCCGAAGATCGCGCCGAACAGGCCGAAGATCAGTTTGAACAAACCACCGATCAGCGCGGCCATCAGCCAGAACGCTCCGATCACCACCGCCAGGCCCAGCAATGCGAGTTCGATCATCTTCCTTCTCCGTCAATTGCTGCTTTGATGCGCCAAGACAGCAAAACGTTGCTTCGTTTCTATTGTGCGCCTTTCGGCGGCGCAGGGAAGCATGACTTATGAGACGTGCCGGTGCGTGACTTCCGGCGCATCCACTATTATGAAGTTATCACTATACTTTACTCATGTCTATGCTGCACTGAATTCATGCGCACGTGAGCGACACCGAAGTCCACCTCAAGAAATTCGAGAAGGAACTGGCCGCGGGGACGGTGTCGCTGGTGCTGCTGGCGGTGCTGGCGGCGGCGCGCGAACCGCTGTACGGCTACCAAATCGCCAAGAAGCTGGAAGGCAGCGCGGGCGGCGTGCTGGCGGGAAAACAAAGCGCGCTGTATCCGGTGCTGCGCAACCTGAGCTCGGCGGAACTGCTGGATACGCACGTGGAGCCATCCGTGGCCGGACCGCCGCGGCGTTATTACCGCATCACGCCGCTGGGCCGGCGCGTGCTGCGCGAATGGATCATCGCCTGGAACGAAACGCGCCGCTTTGTCGACGCAACTCTCAAATCGTGATCGAGGACTTCTGCTCATGAACGCAAATGCCGCACCCCGCAGCATCGCCGAATACCTCGAGCAATTGCGCGCGGCGCTGGCCGGCGCGGATCCGGCGATGATCCAGGACGCGCTCTACGATGCCGAGGAACACCTGCGCTCGGAGCTGGCCGACAACCCCGGCATGAGCGAAGCGGACCTGCTCGCGAAAATCGTCAACAGCTACGGCGCGCCGGAAGAAGTCGCGGAAATCTACCGCACGCAGGAAGCGAC
>Ga0070741_10006479_pt1 | contig 25091 bp, 28 predicted proteins | sample Coa_R1_4_FD_66440 | JGI IMG/M metagenome (GOLD analysis project Ga0070741, IMG submission 66440) | Surface soil microbial communities from Centralia Pennsylvania, which are recovering from an underground coalmine fire - Coalmine... | ecosystem: Environmental > Terrestrial > Soil > Unclassified ... | reverse complement strand
GTCAGCGCGCGTCTCGTGCCCGCCCTCGACAGCGCCGCGCTCTCGACGCGCCTGTGGGCCGCCTACGCGCTGTCGCGGCGCTTGCCCCTGGAGGACCCGGTCCTGATTCAGCTCGCGAGCCACCTGACGGACGAGTCCCCCGACCTGCGCGAGCGGCTGCGGTTCATCTTCCTGGCGCAGGCTCCCGTCTCGGATCCGGTGCGACGCGCGGTGCAAGCGATCGACGCGCCGCTGGCGGATGACCTGCGGGCGCGGGGCAAGAGCCGGCGGTGAGCGCGCCCGAGCCCAGCGGCCGCCCCTCCCTGGTAAATTACTACGACCAGCTGCCCTGAGGCCCGTTGGATGGCGATTGTACCGCGCCTTCGCTCGTGTAACCTTCGACGCATCCGAGCGGGCGTTGCCTGCGCACGGCATCGCCGATGAGGAGGCTTCCTCATGAGCAAGGAGATCAATCAGGTCGCACTCGGCAAGTTCGCCGAGGCCGTCAATTCCGGTAACTTCGACATCTTCGATCAGGTCGTCGCCCCCGACTGCGTCGATCACGACCCCGCCGCCGGGCAGGTCGTCGGTCCCGCTGGCTACCGCATGTTCTTTTCCGGGATGCGCGCCGCATTTCCGGACATGGCGGTCGCCCTCGAGACCATGGTCGCGAATGACGATGCTATTGCCTTCGCCTACACCCTTACCGGAACCCACAAGGGATCCCTCATGGGCATACCGCCGTCCGGTAAGAAGGTCAGGATCCGCGGCTTGCAGATCTCCAAATTCAAAGGCGGCAAGATGGTCGAGCGTTGGGGAAGCTCCGACGAACTGACGCTCCTCAAACAGATCGGTGCCGTCCCCTCGTGAAGGCTGTAGGAGCCATTACCCAGACGTTCCCCCCCGCGCCGCGGTGTGTTGAAGCACGCCCGGGCCCTTCGGTGGGAATACCAACGCGTTTGCTCGCGTAGAGATTGCGGCATAATCTCCGACCAATGATCGACGAAGAACTGGCCCGCGCCAGGCACTGGATGGAAGAGAAGGTACGGGGCTTCGGGTACAGCCCCAAAGGACTGAGCTGGGGCCCCGAAGGCGATGATCCGCAAGGTCTGAGACTCGACGGGATCAAGCGCGCCCTTAGAATTGATCGGGCGGATCTCGACGATGCTGCCGAGGGAAAGAACCCGGCAGTGGAGGCGAGGCTACTTCAGGACGTGCGCCACTGGCTGGCGGCGACGCGGCGGGGGTAGGCGACAGGGGCGATCGAACGTGGGCGCGATTCGACTCGACCGCTTGCCATTGCTTCCAGGTGAGCATGAGCGAGGGTCGAGTTCCTGCCCCCCGGTGTGCGAAGTGCATCGACGTCACGGCGACGGCCGTCGATTCCTGCGGGCGCACGAGCGCCGAGGCCGTCCTCCGGACGCCGGTCTCCTGCTCGAACTTCTTCTGCTGCGCGTGACGTGAATCGTACGCCTGATGCGCGCCGTGGAGCGGTCCGCGCTCCCGGAGCAGCCGGCGCCGGTCAGTCTTGATTGCAGCGGTAGCGCTCGCTCGCCCGGCGGACGGCGCGGTCGTAGGCTTCCCGGCGGAGCGGGTTGTCGCTCGGCTGGTCGGCGAGCGGCCGGCCGATCGCGTCCAGCGTATCGCGCTCGATGTGCGCGGACCGCACGCGCTCGCAGGTGCCGGATGACGAGAAGTCGCCGAGCGCTGCCCAGTCGCCGTTCCGGTCGGCGCTCTGGAGCACCCAGCCGAGGAGCAGGAGCGGGAGCAAAGCGCGGAAAGCCATCGCTCGGGGTATCGGTCGCCGTGGCGCGCGACTTGAGCGTCGTTCCGTGCGCCCTACATCCGGAAGACCATGGCGTCTTGGCGCCGAACGGGCCATGGCGCGAGAACGTGGTGGCGCGCGCCGATCCTGAGGCCAGCGCGGTCGAGCCGTGCCCACCCTCGACGCCCGCTGAGGAACAGCGTGAGGACGCGAAGCGCGACCGCGCGCGCCCGAAGTATCGGGCCTCGGCGCGACCTCATGCGCCGGGCGTTCGAAGCGGATGTCCTCGCGTGTGCTGGCGACGATCGAGGATCCGGCCGTGATCCAGCGTCGTAAGAGCGGCGATTCCGCGCCGCGTGCGCGCGCCACGTGCGGGCGAGGTCGGGGGCGCGATCAAGTACTATGGCGCCCACGCCACGACCACCCGCGCGCTTGGTGCGGCACCCTTCGTATGTGCCTCGAGCGTCACCTCGAGCCCGTCCGGCAGGACGGCGAGCGCCGGATCTTCGGCAATGACACGCGCGCCTCCTCCAGCGTCGGGCTCCACGGTGCCGAGCGAGGTCCACGTGGCCCCATGCCGCACCCACATCTGGTAGGTCTGTCCAGCTGGCGCCGGCGGCAACTTGGAGAACGTGACCACGGCAATCGCGACGCCAGGACGGGCACGGTAGCGGGCATGGGTCTCTTCGGGCGTCCCGGCCACCGGGGCCAGGCGCAGGTTCACACTGTCGCTCGCGGTCACCATCGACAGCGCCCGATCGTAGCGCGCCGTCGTCGCGTGCTCCGACCGGTAGCGGATGCCGAGGGCGGCCAGCAGGCACAGCGCGGCGAGTGCCGCCGAGTGCGGTCCGAGCGTGCTGCGGAGCCTCTGCAGGCCCGCGCGGATGCGTGTCTTGGCCGTGCCGAGCGGCAGGCCGAGCTCGGCCGCGACCTGCTCGTGCGTGAGGTCGTCGACGAAGGCGAGGCTGAGTGCCTCGCGCTGCGGAGGTGGGAGCTCGTCGAGCGCCGACTTGATCACGGCGCGACGATGCTGCTGCCACGCCGCCTCCGCAGGCCCGGGGTCGCTCGCGGGGAAGCTTGCGAGCGCGAATCCCTCGGGGTCGGGCACGATCTCCGGCTGACGGCTCTGGCGGCGGAGCTCGTTCAGGAGGCGGAAATGCGCGATCTGGAGCACCCACGAGCGGACGGTGCCCCGCTCGGGATCGAACCGTCCTGCGTTGCGCCAGACCGCCAGGAAGACCTCCTGCACGAGGTCTTCGGCCGCGGCGCGGTCGAGCGTCGGGAGGGCCAGGCCGAAGATCAGCCGGGCGAAACGTTGGTGGAGCAGCCCGAGCGCCTCCGCGGAGCCCTCGGCGACCCGACGCATCAGCTCCTCGTCGCCGGCGGCGTCTTCCCTCGATGGCATCCGCCGCTGTGCGTTCCTGCGAGCGTACATCGCCGCTGAGTGGTGGCGCGAGGCGGCACCCATTCAGTCCACGCGTGCCACCGCACCTCTGCTACCCGCTTCTACACCGGGTGAGGCGATCTGGATTGGGTCCGCCTCGGCGACCGGCCGGACGAAGCGGACGAGGCCGGCGCTGACGAAGAAGAGGAGGGTGAAGGCCACGCCTACAATCAGCGGGCTATAGGGGTCCGCACCGGGGGTGACGAAGCAGGATGCCGTCCAGAGCGCCATCAAGATGGACGCCCGGTGAGTGCGCAGGGTGTCGGGTGAGACGATCCCCATGACCACGAGACCCGTGACCACGAGGGGCAGCTCGAACGTGACGCCGAAGGCGAGGAGGAAGTAGGCGACGAAGGTGAAGTAGTTGTCGGCCGTGATGATCTCGACGAAGGATCGATCGCTGAAGGTGAGGAGCCAGTTGAGGGGGTATCGTAACGTCACGAACCCGACGCCGAGCCCGGTGACGAAGAGGAGGACCCCGAGGAGGGTGAACGGCAGTGCGTGCCGGCGCTCCGTCCCGCGAAGCGCCGGCGTGACGAACGCCCACAGCTGGTAGAGCCAGACGGGGGTCGCGAGCGCGATCCCACCCGCCAGGGAGAGCTTCAGCACGACCGCGACGGCCTCACCGACCCCCGTCACCGCGATCCGGTGTCCGCCGCCGAGGGCCTCCAGAGCCCCCGCCTGCGCGGGAAGTGGCCGCAGGAGCAGAGCGAGGATGGCGTCGTGGAACACGAAGGCCACGGCGGTTCCGACCATCACCGCCGCGACGCAGAAGAGGAGGCGGTGCCGGAGCTCCTCCAGGTGCTGGACCAGGGTCATCGGATGCCGAGGTCGGGACGGCGACGCGAGTTCGTCATTGATGATGTTCTTGAATCCTCGACCGACTTACCGTGCCTCGTGCTCGGTAGCGGGCGCGTCGGAGGGTGTCGGCGCCGGTGCCGGCACCTCGTTCATCGACTTCTTGAACTCGCTGAGCGCCTTACCGAGGGCGTTGCCCATCTCCGGCAGGCGACGCGGACCGAAGATCAACAGGGCGATCACGCCCACGACGAACAGCTCGGGCCAATGAAATCCCATGGGTTCTCCTCCTATGGACGGTTGGTGGTGGTTGCGGCCGCGTCGGCGCGGGCCAGTCGGCTTCGCAGGCGGGTGTTCTCAGGAAACTCGGCGCGCAGCCGCTCGAGTACGGCACGGGCTTCGGGCTGGCGTCCGAGGGCATCGAGCGCGTCGGCCGTGAGCCAGCCGCGGCGGAAGCGCAGCCGTGGCTCGTCCGGCGTGGGCCCGAGCCGTTCGAGGATCGCGATGGCACCCGCCGGGTCGTTCCGATCCTCGAGCAGCGCGCCTGCGGCCCGCACCTGAACCGCGGTGTCGCTCGGGAAACGCTGCGCGGCGAGCTCGAGAAGGCTCGCGGCGTCCCCGCCACGTCCCGACTTTTCGTCGAGCTCCGCCTGTCGAAAGAGTCCAGCCAGGAAGAGCCGCGCGACGTCCTCGGGATCACCACTGCGGATGCCGACGCCCCCGGCGTGCCCGTACACGATCTCGCCGCCGAGCTTGCCGGTCTGTAGGATGCCGAGGAACGCGAGCAGGCCGAACCCGGCGGACACGAAGGACATCGTCCGGACGATCGAGCGCCCACGAAGTACGAGCGTCAGGAGCTCGACTCCCCCGACGACAAGGACGACGTTTCGTGTCCGCTCCCCCCACAGCTGGTGAACACGCACGGCGGCGGCAACACCAGGCGCGGCCTCGACTGCCACGTGCGCGTCCTCCCCCGACTGCGCAGCGACCAGCGTTGCGGCCGTGGCGAGCAGGATCAGCGTTATCGCGGCCGGCCCCGCGAACGCGCCTCGGCGCGTGAGCGACAGCCAGCGGAGAAAGACGCCGCCCGTGAGGAGGCCGATCGCGAAATGGATGACGATTGGATGGTAGAAACCGAGGTCAGGCATCGGGTTCCCCGCTAGCCGGCGGCCGCGACACTCTGCTCCGCGTTCGCCGCGGGGTGGTGGGCATCCGTGCGCTCGATCCGGAGCGTGACGACGTTCGCCCGCGCCTCCATTCGCCAGCGCGCGAGGCGAGTTCGCACCGCGGAGGCGTCGAGGCCGAGCGCGTGGCAGATGCTCAGAAAGGAGCAGGGCCAGCCCTCGTCGTCCGCCGCGAACCATGCGTCGACCTCGTCCGCGAGCCGCCGCGCCCGCAGCGTGCGGGCGTCGGCACTTCTCCGAAGGTCGAGCAGCGCCGCCCCGAGCACGGCCAGCATCAGCCGCTTCTCCGGCGGCAGCGCGACGGACGGCCGGAAGAACTGATCGGGCAGGATCGTCTCGGGGACGACCCCGGGGCCGTCGAGGGATCCGAGCGTGGAGTCGATCGGCTCGAGGCGCATCGTGGCATACCTCCGCTAGTCGACGACGACGATCTCTCCGGCCATGTCCTCGTGGCCGTCGCCACAGAACACGTCGCATCGGAACTCGAAGGTGCCGGTGCGGTCCGGGACGATGCGGACGCGCGTCACCTGGCCGGACTTGAGGTCGGCGCGGATACCGAATTCGGGAATCTTGAAGCCGTGGTCCCGATCCAGGGCGGTGATTTCCAGGATGACCGGGACGCCCTTTTTGAGCGTGATCTCGTTCGGCGTGTACTCGAACCTCTTCGCCGTCATGTGCACGACCTCTTCCGCCCCGGCCGGAACGGCGGCCGTCGCGAAGCGATGCCAGCCGGCCGCCATCCCGACGGCAGCGAAGACTACGAGGGCCGTCACCGTGAAGATTCGCTTCATCGCTCAGCTCTTCTCGACCGGCCACTCGGTGAGTGCGAGGTCGTCGCCGCCAGCCTTCTCCTGGACGGAGCGGAAGCCGAGCCCGCGGTAGGGGTTCGCGGCGTCCCACGGGATGGGCGCCTTCTTCGGTACCGAGTGCGGCGCGGGCAGAGGGAACATGAGACCCTTCGCGGCGTGGTGCGCGATGTGCCCGGTCATCTGATGGTGCTCCTGATGGATGTGCCCGTAGAAGACGGTCACGTACTCGTAGGGCATGAGCGCCTCGATCGCCGCCGCGCCGTCGCCCGTCGCCCAGTCCCAGTCGGGGGCGAGGTCGAAGAGCGGGCGGTGGGTGAGCACGACGATCGGGGCTTCTTTGTCGAGCTTCCGGAGGTCGGCACGGAGCCACTGGATCTGGTCGTCGCCCAGCTTGCCGGTCGGGTCGGATACGTTGTCGAGCACGATGAAGTGCACGCCCTTGTGATCGAACGTGTAGTGGGTCTCGCCGAAGAACTCCTTGAACGCCCCGGCGCGGTCGAGCGACGCGTCGTGCTCGCCGGCGAGATACCGCTGCGTCTTCACCTTGAGCTTCCCCACGGCGTCGCGCACGTGCGCAAGGCGCTTCCGGCGCTCCTGGTCATCGTCGGTCGTGTGCGTGAGATCGCCGGTGAAGACGATGAAGTCGGGTTGGTTGGGGAGCGCGTTCACGTGAGCGATCGCCTTGTCGAGCGTGCCCTCCGCGTCCGGGTTCACCGCCGGACCCGTGAAGCCCCAGTGGAGATCGGACATCTGGAGGAACATGAAGTCCTCTCCCTTGCCCTTCGCGGCGGCGAGGCTCACGCCGCGCAACCCCGAGCTGAAGACGACGCCCGCGATCCCCGCCGTGGTCAGGCCTGCGAGCTGGATGAATTCGCGCCGATCCAAGTGTCTCGTCATGTGCAGTGCACCTCCGACAGCCACTACACCGGCACATCCGCGTTGGATTGATCCGTCGGAGATCCGCCTTTCGGGTGCCGGACCATCCGGTGAGGTCGTCCCGATGCCCGCCGGCGATGAAGCGCGAGCCCGAGCGTTCTAGCGGGGGCTCGGCGGAAACGGGGAAGCCACCGCGGCGCGCGCACCGCATCCGACACGGCGGCACTGCCACATATCAGCCTGGGTCAGGCCCGGTCTCGGTGAGCACATCCAGTCGGAAGGCGAGGCGCGTTGACGACAATAATCGACGATCGCCACCGCGAGAACAGGCAACAGAACGACGGCGACCCCATGACGACCTTCACCGAGATGACGGGCCTGGCCCCGTGGCCATTTTCGCGCTGTCCTTCGCGCTCGTTTCAATGAACCTCGTGCCCTACCTGCTTGGCCGCGCCGCCAGTACAGGCGCGCCCGCATCTTTGTCGCTGGGGTTCTTCCTGACGGTCTGCAGCGGGCTCGGCTTCTTGCTCCTGCGCCGACCTCGTCAGCCAACGCCAGCAGGTTCACGTGCGACTTCAAAGTTGACGCCTGACGAAGCGCCGGAAGCGTTACGCTGTGGCGAAATGCGGGTTTGCGTAAGCGCCGAGGCCGCGTTGGAGCGGACCGCCCCCGTACCTGTCGACGTCTCCACTTCCGCTCCGGCCGCTGCCTGCCCCACGAGGATCAGCGGTCGCTGCGTCGAGGATGCAACATCCATGCGCCCGCGCTCGGTGTAGTTGAGGGCAGAGCATCAGACTCCTGCAGTCTGCCACGGAGGGACGGACCATGAGGCGCGACGTGACCATGTTGGAATTGGTGACCGCGGTGACCGAGCACGCCAGGACCGAGGGCGAGGCGATCGCGACCATCGTTCATATGATCAACTCGGGGGCAGTCCGGCTGTGCGGCACCTTCTCCGGGGCACGTATCGACCTTGCAGAGTTCGACCAACGGTGACTGCCGCCGTCCTTGCGGTCGCGCCGGGGCCCCGCGCCCAGCCTATGCCGACGCCGGCGCCGACCCTCCGGTGAGCAAGTGCTCCGACTTCGGCTGCGAACAATGGGCTTGCACCCGCGCGCACCGAAGCCCTGTTGAAGAGATACTCGTCACGATACTCACAAGACGGTAGCGCGCGCTGATCGCGCTTAGCGCACCACCTCACAACGCTGTGGTGTCAGCGCGCGGGTTCTCGCCGCGACACTGCTGAGCGGCGTTGACCGTGCTCGAGTGGAGCGTTCACGCGCTCGCGGAGCGTTCCAGCCCGCAAATCCGAATTGGGCCGGCCGGTGTAGTGCACCAGCGATAGCGGTTCGCCGCACGACAACGACTGTTTCGAAGGGAGAACTATGACACGACGACCATCGAACGAAATGACGACGAAGTCCGCAGCAGCCGTCATCGGTTGGATTTCCATGTTGGCGATCGTGGGTCTCGCGACCCTTCCCGCGCACGCCAAAACCATGCCGGCGTCCGAGCGGATCAAGGGGGAGCAACCGCCGCCGCCCTGCCACCCCAACCCGCGAGCGGCACGCGACATGGAGAGCGTCGCCAACCGGGATGACATCCGCAAGCTGCCAGCGCCCCTGAAAGAGCGGCTCGTTCACCTGGCCGGCCGACCCCACAGCGTCTTGCCCGTGCAGACATTCGCCGAGGCCGATCAACCGAGCCAACTGTTCCAATATTACCTGCTCGATACGACCGGGTTCGAACCGAACGTGTTCACGACGAGCATCCCGGGTGTCAACGATGCCGCGCAGCTGTCAGTCACCGGGGCCGATTGTGGACTGCCGACGATCGGGACCGTCCGCGTCGTCCTCGAGCCCAAGCCGGATCTGCCCACCGATCCCAACGATCCGCACGCCTTCATCGATGTCTTCACCGACATCGATCCCCTGTTCGTCATCAACAACGAGAGCGGCTGGTACGAGGGGTGGATGATCCACGACCTCACCGTACCGAACGTCGCTCCGGCGCGATCGGACGGCACGGGTGCCGCGACGTTCGGCACGATCACGGCAGCCGACGCGGACGCCCTGAAGGCCATGGGCACCATGGGCGCCGGGAACAACGTTCCGGGGAATATCTTCACGACGGACGGTCTGGCAGTGCACTTCCCGAGTGCCTCCGATCGCTTTCCGGACCTGCAGACCAACGTTGTGCCCCTTCAGGAGAGCATGGGGGCATACAACGCCATGCAACAGAGCGACGTGCATGCCTACTGGGAATTCAACTACCTCGGAACGAACTGGATCCATCCCCTCTATGAGCTCCCCTTCACGGGAGGCTTCCCCGACGCGTTTGGTCTGGCTCCCGACGCGTTCGGGGACGGGGAGATCGGTCAGCTCCAGTCCATCGTCCCCGGCTCGGGACCGCGCGGCGTCAAGAACCTCGCGTCTGTGTTCGGCGACAACCCGAACCTGCCGCGAGATCCCGACAAGTTCGATGGGGACGTGGATTCCCAGCGGGAATTTCGGCAGCGCGGGATTCCGAGCGGACTCGCCAACGAAGTCCTGTTGGACGTTTACGAGAGGCCCGCTTCGTTTGAACCGAGCGTGACGGACCTGGAGCGCCGGCTGTTCGACGCGTACGCCGCGGAGGTCGCCCGCGTGGACCAAAACGGCGACGGCATCATTTCGGCCGTCGAGGGCGATATCGACACGCCGTCGGATGGCTTCCCGGACAACGTTCGCCTGTTCCTCCCGGCGACGGCGTTCGACCGCTTTGCCGTGACGCGGGAGATCAACGACGGGTTGCTGGCGCCCCGCTTCGCCCCCAGCCAGCGCGCGTGGATTCTGACCGGTATGCGCGTACCCGTGAGCCCGGCGGTCCCTGCTTCGGCCGGCCGCGACGCTGACGACCGCTAAAGACCACCGGCGACTACCAGTTCACTCATTCCGACAGGAGGGATGCCCCATGACAAAGATATTGCTCACCGTCGCGCTTCTATGCGCCAGTCTTTCGCGCCTAGGAACCGGGTCGGCCCATGCTTCGAGCGATGCGAGCCAGCCTGATCAGGTCATCCAGTGGAACCGCACGCTGCTCCAGATCCTCCAGACGCCGGGCGCCCAGCCGGCTACGGTCCATCCCACCCGGAGCATGGCCATCGTGCACCTCGCGATTTACGACGCGGTGAATGCGATCAGGGGCCGGCACGCGTCGTACCTCGTCTTGCACGCGACGCGTAAGGCATCACCCGATGCCGCTGCGGCGGCGGCGGCACACACCGCCCTGCTGTCGCTCTTCCCGAGCCAGCAGTCGGTGATCGACGCGAAGTTCCAGGACTCCCTGTCGCAGATCGGGGGCGGGGCGCACGTCCGCCAGGGGATCCGGGTCGGGAAGGCGGCCGCCAACGCCATCCTGGCCGCCCGCGCGAACGACGGATCGGACAGCACGGCGCCCGTGTTCGTGCCCCAGCCGGGGCCGGGCGAGTACCAGCTCACGCCGCCGAACTTCCAGCAGCCCGTCTTCACCAACTGGGCCGACGTCCGGCCGTTCGTGCTCGACACCGCTGGCCAGTTCCGCCCGCCGCCCCCGCCCGCCGTGACCAGCGCGCGCTACACGACCGACTTCGAGGAGATCGAGTCGCTCGGCAAGAACAGCAGCACCACGCGGAGCGCCGAGCAGACGGAGATCGGCCGGTTCTGGGGCGCCGCGCCGGTGCAGAACGTGTGGAACCAGATTGCCCAGACCGCGGGCCTGTCGTTCGACAACAGCCTCGAGCAGAACGCCCGCATGTTCGCCTTGCTCGATACGAGCCTCGCGGACGGAGTGATCGCGCTCTACGACTCCAAGTACGCGTACCACCGCTGGCGTCCCGTCACGGCGGTGCAGGCGGCCGACACCGACGGCAACCCGGACACGACGGGCGATTCCAACTGGACCCCGCTCGCCGTAACGGCACTCGACCCGAGCTACGCCGGCGCCCATGCGGAGATCAGCCAGTCGGCCGCCACCACGCTGCGCGATTTCTTCGGCACCGACCGCCTGGACTTCTCCCTTACGAATCCCGGCCTTCCGGGCGTCGTGCGGAACTTCCAGAGCTTCGCGCAGGCCGCGGACGAGGCGGCCGTGAGCCGCATCTACGCGGGCCAGCATTTCCGCTATGACGAGGACGCGGGGCAGGCGCTCGGCGACGAGGTCGGCGACTTCGTCTTCGACAGCATCCTCCGTCCGATGGCGCACGGGGGGGCGGCGGGCGCCCCGGTGACCCGGAGCCGTTCGTGAGAAAGGGCCCCAACCGTCGGTCGCCGGCTCGGGCGGTCAGGGCGTCAGCACGATCGGTCCGCTCGTCCGTCGACCCTCGAGGTCCGCGTGTGCCCGCGCTGCCTCTGCGAGCGTGTACCGATGCCGGACCTTCACTCGGACCGCTCCCGACCGGATCGCCTCGAACACCGACCCCGTGCTTCCCACGAACTCCTCGCGCGTCGCCACGGAGCGCCATCGACGGCCGGGTCAGGAACAGCGACCCCCTTCATCATCAGCACCAACGGCTGGAACGCCGGCACGGGTCCCGACGCGTTCCCGAAGCTCACCAGCATGCCGCGCGCCCGGAGGGAGTCGAGCGACGCCTCCCATGTGTCCTTGCCGACCCCCGTCGTACACGACGTGCGCCCCAACGTTGCCCGTCAGCGCCCGCACACGCGACGCCAGGTCGGCCCCGTGATCAGCACGTGGTCGCATCCGTGCCGCCGCGCCACCTCGACCTTCGCATCCGATCACACCGTCCCGATCACCGTCGCGCCGAGCGCCTTCGCCCACTGACACGCGATCTGCCCGACGCCGCCCGCGGCGGCGTGGAACACGATCGTCTCGCCGGGGGACACGCGATGCGTCCGGCGGGGCAGATACTCGGCCGTCATGCCCTTCAGCATGATCGCCGCGCCGCGCGGGGTTCGTGGGGCAGCGTCCGACTCTGGAACGTTCTGACAACTTTTCCCGGTTGTCGTTTCCTACAGCCCAACTCTCGGGGCGCCCGTCCGGACTTCGCGCGCGGTCCTTGCCCCTCCCCGTGGCCGCGCAGCTCCAGGGAGACAGCGGTGCCTGCTTCGAAGCTCGCGACGACGCGTCGGGTGTGATCGACAACCACCCGGTCCGCGGGGTGGTCAAAGCGCGAGCGCAATAGGATGCGGTCGACGGCCCCGACCAGACGCTACCTGCCGAGCGGCCGCGCGAGCCCGGAGGCTCGGGGCCATGAACGCTACATCCGGAAGACGCCGAAGGCGTCGCTGCCGCGGACCACGTTATTGAAGGCGGCGCTGAGCGCGATGCCGAGCACGGTGCGCGTGTCGCGCGGATCGACGATGCCGTCGTCCCACACGCGCGCCGTCGCGTAGAACGCGTTCGACTCCTGCTCGATCTGCTCCTCCACCATGCGACGCACGGCCAGGTCTTCGGCCTCGTCATACGTCTGCCCCGAGCGCTCGGCCGCGCCCCGGCGGACGATCGACATGACGCCCGCGAGCTGCTCGGGGCCCATCACGGCGATGCGATGGTTCGGCCAGGTGAAGAGGAAGCGCGGGTCGTAAGCGCGCCCGCACATGCCGTAGTTCCCGGCGCCGTACGAGCTGCCAATCATCACCGTGAACATCGGCACGGTCGAGTTGGACACCGCGTTGATCATCTTGGCGCCGTCCTTGATGATCCCGCCCCGCTCGTACTGCGTGCCGACCATGAAGCCGGTGATGTTCTGGAGGAAGAGGAGCGGCACGTCGATCTTGTTGCAGAGCTGGATGAACTGCGCGGCCTTCTCCGACGAGTCCGAGAAGAGGATGCCGTTGTTGCCGAGGATCCCGATCGGGTAGCCGTGGAGGTGGGCCCAGCCGGTCACGAGCGTCGTCCCGTACGCGGGCTTGAACTCGTCGAAGCGCGAGCCGTCGACGAGGCGGGCGATGACCTCGCGGACCTCGAACGGCTTCCGGACGTCGGTCGAGCCGATGCCGAGGAGCTCGTCGGGGTCGTAGCGGGGAGCCTCGGGCTCCGCCATCTTCGCCTGCCCGAGCTTCCGCCAGTTGAGATGCGCCACGATCTGCCGGCCGAGACGGATCGCGTCGAGCTCGTCCTCGGCGAGGTAGTCCGACACGCCGGACACGCGGCTGTGCATCTCGGCGCCGCCGAGCGACTCCTCGTCCGTATCCTCGTTGATCGCCATCTTGACGAGCGGCGGCCCGGCCAGGAACACGCGCGCGGCGTTCTTCACGAAGACGGCGTAGTCCGACATGCCCGGCACGTAGGCGCCGCCGGCGGTCGAGCTGCCGAAGACGAGACAGATGGTCGGGATGCGCTCGGCGGAGCGCCGCGTGAGCTCGCGGAACGTCCGCCCGCCGCGGACGAAGATCTTCGCCTGGTTCGGCAGGTCGGCGCCGGCGGACTCCGTGAGATTGATGAGCGGCAGGCGGTTCTGCGCCGCGATGTCCATGGCGCGGGCGCCCTTGTCGAGCGAGTACGGGTTGGACGCGCCGCCCTTGACGGTCGGGTCGCTCGCGGAGACGACGCATTCGACGCCGCTGACGACGCCGATCCCCGTGACGACGCTCGCGCCGACCGTGAACTCGGTCCCCCACGCCGCGAGCGGGGAGAGCTCCAGGAAGGGCGCATCGCGGTCGAGGAGCAGCTCGATCCGCTCCCGCGGGAGCAGCTTATTCCGCTCGCGGTGCCGGCGCACGTACTTCTCGCCGCCGCCCGCGCGCGCGAGTGCGAGCTGCTCGTCCAGGATGCGGACCTGCTCGAGCATCGCCGCATAGTTCACGCGGTACGCCTCGGAGCGGGGATCGACGCGGGTCGGGAGGACGGGCATCGGATGCCGAGCGTCAGATACCGAGGATCTTGGCGACGACCTGCTTCATCACCTCGTCGGCGCCGCCGCCGATCGCGGCGAGCCGCGAGTCGACGAAGGCGCGCGCGGCGGGGTTCTCCCAGCAGTAGCCGGCGCCGCCGAAGAGCTGCATGCACGACGTCGCGACGAGCTGCGACATGGTGGTGGCGAAGACCTTCGCCATCGAGATGTCGAGCGTCGCGTCCTCACCGCGGACCATCTTCCGGATGCATCGATATGACAGCTCCTGCGCCGCCGTGATCTGGATCATCAGGTCGACGAGCTTGTGCTGCGTCACCTGCATCTTGGCGAGGGGCTTCCCGAAGAGCTTCCGCTCCTGGCAGTGCGCGAGCGTCAGCTCCCAGAGGCGCCGGGCCGTCACCGGCGCCGTCACGACGACGACCATCCGCTCGTCCTGGAACTGCATCATCTGCTGCTGGAAGCCGCGGTTCGGATCGCCGATCGTGTTGGCGACGGGCACGCGCACGTCCTCGAAGAAGAGGAGGCCCGTGTCCGAGCCCTTGTTCCCGATCTTGTCGAGGAGCTGGTAGGTGAACCCGCGGCTCTCGGTCGGCACGATGATCTGCGTGAAGCCGCCGTAGCCCGCGTCCGGATCCGTCACCGCAAGAAGGCAGAGCCAGTCGGCGGTGGCGGCGTTGGTGATGAACATCTTGGAGCCGTTGATCACCCAGTGGTCGCCGTCGCGCACCGCGCGGGTCTTGATGCCCGCCACGTCGGACCCCGCCGACGGCTCGGTGACGGCGATCGCGGCCACGTGCTCGCCGCGGATCGCCGGCACGAGGTAGCGCTGCTTCAGCTCCTCGCTGCCGAAGCGGTGGAGCGCGGGGGTCGCCATGTCGGTCTGGACCGAGATGCCCATGCACACGCCCGCGTTGTCGCAGAGGGCCACCTCCTCGAGGAAGATCGCCTGGTAGGAGTAGTCGAGCCCCTGACCCCCGTACTGCTCGCCGTAGCGGATGCCGAGGAGGCCGAGCTCGCCCATCTTCCGGTAGAGCGACTTGTCGATGCGGCCGAGCTGGTCGAACTCGCGCGCGCGCGGGGTGAGCTCGGTCTGGACGAACCTGCGGACGGTGTCGCGGAACGCGAGGTGCTCGGGGGTGCCGTAGACGTCGTCGCCGGGGTTGGCCATCGGGGTCCTCCGCGACGTTTCCTAGCGTATCGCCCGGCACGAGGCGACGGATGCGGCGGTCGGGAACCCGGACTTCACGGCCTCGGGGGTAGGTGGTCTAATCCCGGGCGGTGCGTGTCGCTCCCGGCGCGGGTGGCCGCCCCGACTTCCCGGGTTGTGCGCCCAACGCAGAGGAGGTTGTCGTGAGCGACGCGACGTACAAGGTGACCGAGGTGGTGGGGACATCGGCCGAGAGCATCCAGCAGGCGGTCCGCAACGGGATCGGGCGGGCGAACCAGACCCTGCGCAATCTCGACTGGTTCGAAGTCACCGAGATCCGCGGCCACATCGTCGACGGTGCCGTCGGCCACTTTCAGGTGACGATGAAGATCGGGTTCAAGATGGAGGGCTGACGCCTCCGGCCGAGCGTGCCCGAGTGGGGAGACCGTCCCGGGGCCTGGGGTGACTAGATGCCTATTCCAGCGAGGGCATCCACCACCCCGCCGATGGCGTGCGTCAGCGTCGGGTGTGTCTTCTCGAAGGCGCTGACGGCCCCACGCAGCTGCTCGATGATCGACTCGGGCTGCGTGCCTGGCTTCTGTTTGCGCTCGAGCAGGTCCTCGATGTCGGCGAGCACGCTGCGGAGCAGCTCGCGCGACCGCTCGTCGATCGTGTCGGCACGCTGGAGCTCGGCGTGCAGCTGCTCGAGCATCTGGCGCAGGTGCTGTTCCCCCATGCCGGTAATGTTACCCGAAGCGGCGCATGGAGGTCGAGGTCGTTTGTCGGCCTCGCGCGTGCTCGATGCGCCGCGTTCCAGCTGGTGACGGCGATGAACCCGTGCGTGTGCGGCTGGCTCGGAGACGCGTCGGACCAGTGCCGCTGCTCACCACCGCTGATCGACCGGTACCGCGCGCGCGTGTCCGGGCCGCTCCTCGATCGCATCGACCTGCACGTGGAGGTGCCGCGGGTGGCGGTGGCATCGCTGGGTGAGGAAGGAGCGGACGGCGAGTCGTCGGCGACGATTCGCGCCCGGGTGGTCGCCGCCCGCGCGCACGAGCAGGCGCGCCTCATGCGGTTCGGCGTGGCGGTCAACGCGGAGGTGCCGGGGCGCGAGGTGCGCCGCGTCTGTCGCATGGATGCACGCGGGCGGCGGCTCCTCGAGGCGGCGAGCGAGCGGTTGGGGCTGTCCGCACGCGCGTACACCCGCGTACACCCGCATCCTGCGGGTGGCCCGGACGATCGCGAACCTGGCCGGCGAGGAGGAGATCACGATGTCGCATCTCGCAGACGCGATCCAGTATCGCAGCCTCGACCGGCGGGCCGGGGCGTGATCCGCGGCCATTCCCGACCTAGACCGCTCCAGCCATCGACGCCGGCGATCGCGATCTCCTCGCGTGGCGCGTGTCCCCACCGAGCTAGCGAGCCGATTCTCCCCGCGCGCGATCTTCATCGGAAGCCTCCGCTCCATGGCCCGAACGAAGCCGAGCGCACGCATTGCGTCGGCAAGTTAGCGAAGATGCGCTGGCTGTAAGCAGGACTACCGGGGCAGTGACCGAACTTCTTATCGGACGTTGCCCCAGCTCCCCGCGCGCCCGCGGCGCGGGCGTCGGGGGCGGGCACGACTCGAGCGTATCCGCGCCAGCTGCGAAGCCCGGACACTCGCGTTGCCCGTCGGACAAGGGGTACATACTCTCTACTTTCGTCTGAGACCTTTCGCTGTCCAAGGAGAGGACCAGGACCATGTCCAACGGCGATCAAACCGCGAACGACATCACGGCCGAGCAGGTCAACACGTTACTGAAGTTCGTCGAAAACAATCACAAGCGAAAGAAATCGGTCAAATCCCACAAAGGTGATAAAGGGGAGTGCTGGGCCCTTCCGTACAAAGCGCTGGCCGCGGCCGGGGCCGACAAGCCCTGCAACAGCTGCGGCGACGAAGCGCTATACATCTGGGGGCGCCGGGTGGGTGTCAAGAGCTTGGCGCCGGGGGACATCATCCAGATCGAAGGCGCCGCGAAGCTGACCAACAAAGACGAGACCAGGACGCTCCAGTTCCCCCATGAACACCACACGATGATTGTCATTAGCGTGGAATCGCCCGGGGCCGACGGGCCCGTCGTCAAGGTGGGCCACCAGTGGTCCGGCATCACCGTCCGATACGACACGGTACGTCTGGGCTCGAAGACGGGCGAAGGGGTGTTGTACTACTATCGGCCTCAATCTACCAAGAAATAACGCGGAATGATGAGAACACACCTGGCCGCCTGACCGGTCCGGATCTCACCCAACACCGCTTTTCCCGCCGCCTCACACGCGACGCGTTCGGGCAATCTGCCCGCTCGGCACCAGCAAACCGCCTACTGGTTACGGAGCGACGTGGGCGGCATGGTAGACGCGATCAGGACGAGATCGGGGCGGATACCCCTTTGTGGGGCTTATCTTCGCAGCACGCCACGAACCGGACCGGCTGATCGGCGAGAAGCTTCTCACCATCGCTGTCCGACCCGAGCCGATGGCGCGCGCCGACCGGCCATCATGGGCATCTATGCCGTTAGGTGCCTCACCCCAGTCCCGACCCTTGACGCAAAAAGGGTGCGGGTCCTACCCTGGCGGCAACCCGGACTGACGGGAGCAGGATGAGCATCGAGAGGCCGAGGATTGACCCGCGCCCATCCGTGCGCCGGCGCATCGGAGGGCCGACGGGGCCGACGCCGGGAGCGTTCCTTTTGGCGAGCAGGTGAAGGTGTCCCGTCTGTCGCCGGGAACGACTGCGAAGTGCCGCCTCGACGGGCGCCGGGCCCATCGCATACTAGCTAGCGTCCTACTTTTCGTTCCCCTCCTGGTCGCCCTCCCACGCGTGAGCGCGAACCCGGGGGACGTCGACGCGAGCTTCGGGAACGGCGGGGTTGTCACAGTGCCGCTCGGCAACGGTGCCCTTGTGGGCGCCATTGGTACTACGCAAGCGGAGAACATCGTGGTCGTCGGAAGTGTCTTTGGCGACAACGTCGACGGCGTGCTCGCGGACTGCTTCGTCGCGCGCTTCGGGCCCAGCGGAAGCCTGGATACGAGCTTCGGCCGCGGAGGAATCGTCACCACAACGGGCATGCGGTGTCGGGCCGATGCTCTTGCCTTGGGCCGTGACGGAAAGATTCTCGTGAGCGGCGTGGCCAGCTCCCCCGGTGGTACGTTGATTGATCGGTTTATGCTGATGCGCCTCGAGCCGAACGGTGACCTCGATCAGACGTTCCAGGGCGGCACCGTCCTGACAGCCATTCCGGGTTTCAACCCCGCGTACACATCAATGGTCGTGGAGCCTGGCGATGATCGGCCGGTAGTCGCGGGTACCGATGAGCAGCATTTGGTAGTCATACGGTATGATACGGATGGTGCCGTAGATCGCGACGGGTTCGGGGTCGCTGGAATTGTCAACGTTCCGCTTGAACCTTTTCTTCCGCCTGTCGGCGTGCCGGCGTTCTACCAGATTGCACTCTCGGGAATTAGTGCCATGCGAACCGGGCACCTCGTCGTCACGGCATCGCTTTGTGATTTCGGTCGTTTTCCTCAGCCTCATTGCAATTTAATCCGCTGGCGCTATTCAGCCGATGGTCAGCCCGATACGACCTTCGGTGGCGGGGTAGCGTTCGACAATACGCAGTTGATCGACACCACTTTCGTGCAGGCTATCCAGCAGCCGGACGAAAAGATCGTCGCCGTGGGTCAATCGTCTCGGGATGGTTACAGTGAGCTCATAATCGTGCGTAACAATGCGAGCGAGGGAATCGATCCAACATTTGGAGTCGCCGGAATCACGACGACCCGCGTACGTAATGCGCAAGAGAGCGAAGCTGCGTCGGTCGTTGTGCAGCCCGATGGGAAGCTTATCGTAGGCGCGTTCGTCGAAGAACTGTCGATAGCGATCGTTCGGTACGATGCGACCGGAAACCTCGATCCATCCTTTGGCCAGGGCGGAGTTGCGACCGTAGCCATCGCCGACAGGCTTGCTCTTCAAGGAGACAAGCTTCTGACTGGAGGAGGTGGCACCGAGAGGATTGCATTGGCACGCTACAAACTCTACGTGCGATGCGGAGATGGCGTGAAGGAAGGGGACGAGCAATGCGACGGCGGCGAATGCTGCACGCCCGACTGTCGGTTCCGTGGGCCCACGGAACCGTGCGCCGGGATAACCCCAGTTTGCCAGGAGCCGCGCGTTTGCACTGGGACTCAAAGTGAATGCCCGACAAGGCCTACATTCATGTCACGGGGTGAACCGTGCTTTCCAGACGAGAGCTGCACGATCGGCGCCTGTGATGGCCTTGGAAAATGCGATCCCAGAGGCGCGGTATGTCGAGCCATGAGCAAGGTCGCCAAGAATGGATCTCGAAACGTCAGGGTCAAGGTGGCCTGCCGGTCCGACACAGCAACGAATTGCTCCGCACGAATGGTGCTCGCGTCAGACATTGAGGGATCGCTCCGGTCATTTCGGGACCACGCTGTCTTGTCTGACGACATTACCGAAGTGCAAGAGGCGAACACCCGGCGCATTAAGGGAAGCAAAGGGCTCCTCAAGTACAAGAAGGTCCTAGTCCTTCGCCTGAACGAGCGTGGACGCCAGTTGCTCCGGAGGGCCGATGTTCGCGGCCGCGTGGAAGCGACGTTCAAGCGGCAGGGACGCGAGTTGCACGCACCACCGCTGCTTGTCCATCTTCTTCGCATTCTGAGGAGCAACAACCAGTAACGACGGGGGCACGACGGTGGCCGCGACGCGGTCGTCTCGACCGCGAAGGACAGGTTCCCAATGGTGCGCCCATGACGCGCACCCCGCTCACGCCACCCGCTGGGTCGGCCCTTCAGAACCGCTGCGTCGAGCCGACCCGGACACCGCTCCCCTCCAGGTTGACGCCACCCAGACGACCGTGGCCAGGTGGCCGCGGAGGGGTGGATTGCGATGGCGGATGTTCCTGAGGACGTACAGCGGTGGACAGCGAAGCGCCGGGTCGCCTTGGTGCTGAGCATTGTCCGCGGTGAGAGGTCGGTGGCGGAGGCCGCGCGCAAGCACGGGCTGACTGTCGCCGAGATTGAAGACTGGCAGGAGCGCTTCCTCTTGGCAGCCGAGAACGCGCTGCGGGCCCGGCCGAAGGACGAGGAGGCCCTCAAGGACGAGCAGATCAAGAAGGTCAAGCAGAAGGTCGGTGAGCTCCTCCTCGACGTGGACATCCTGCGGGAGGCCGCGAAGGGCCTCCCTACGGACCCGACGACGTCCGGCGACTGAAGGAGATCATGCCGGGCGTTTCCGAGCGTCGGGTCTGTGACCGGTTGGGCGTACCGCGCTCGGCGGTGCGCGAGCGGACACAAGGACGGCACCGGCCCATCGTGGATGAGGTCCTGGCTGCACGCCTGCAGCGATTGATCCTGCTGCATCCGACCTTTGGCTACCGCCGACTCTGAGCGCTGCTCCGGTTCCACGAAGGTCTGCCAATCAACCGCAAAGCCGTCTACCGCGCGCTCCGGCTCCAGGGCTGGTTCGTCCATCAACGCCAGACAACGCCTCGGCCCCGGGTCCGGGGCCGGCGCAGCCGCGCGAGTCGGAGCAACGAGCGGTGGGCCATGGATGTCACGCACATCGACTGTGGTGCCGACGGCTGGGTGCACCTCGCGGCGGTGATCGACTGCCACGATCGCGAGCTCGTCGGTTACGAGTTTGCTCGCCGCGGTCGCGCGAAGGAGGCCGAGCGGGCGCTCGAGGCGGCGTGCATCGACCGCTTCGGGACCCTGCGCCCGGACGGTGATACGCCGCTGCTGCGCAGCGACAACGGACTCATTTTCCAGAGTCGGCGCTTTCGGGCCGCGTGTAAGGACTACCGACTCCGTCAGGAATTCATCACCCCCTACACGCCGGAGCAGAACGGGATGATCGAGCGCTTTTTTCGTAGCCTGAAGGAAGAGTGCGTCTGGCAGCACTGCTTCCCGAGCTTCATCGAAGCCCGCCGCGCTGTGCGGCGCTGGATCGGATGGTACAACGACGGGCGGCCGCATCAGGCGCTCGGTTATCTCAGCCCGCGCCAGTATCGGGCGCGACAACTTCAACGTGTGGCTTGACCGCGGGGGAGCACTACACCCGCAACTTCGATCCCGAGGGTGCGCTCGCCGCACCTTCGGCAGCGCTCGTAGCGAGGACATCCACCCGAGCATCCTAGCGCAGGGCGGCCGTGTTCACGAAGCGCCGTCCTTCATGCGCGGCGAGGCGGCCGCTTCGCATCCCGTCACGATCGCAAAGAAGTCGGCCCAGTTCGAACATGCGCGGCCGCCGCTCGCCGAGCTCCCACCGCGTCACGGTCGCCGGATCGACGCCGAGGAGCCGGGCGGCGGCCTTCTGGCTGAGCCCCAGCGCCACCCGCACCTGCCGGAACCGCTCGCCCGAGCTCTGTAGCGCGGCCCAGGGACAGTAGCCGAGGAAGCGCGTGATCCGCGGGATGGTCCGCGCCGGCGATGTCGTCTGATGCCGCTCCCAGTGGATGATGGTCTCCACGGAGCCCGGATTTCGTTAGCAACTTCCCTCTGGAGGAGCCGCCGCAGGATGCGTTGCCGGCGAAGGTGCTCGCCCCAGGTCCGAGGCTCCTTCGGAAGGGTCGAATCCGCCGGCTTCCGAGCACTTAGCCTGAGATGGCAACAAGGCGACGCAGGGGTGCGTGTGGAGTGGCTCGGCGACGCGTCGGAACAGTGCCGCTGCACGCCGCCGGTGATCGAGCGCTACCGGGCGCGGGTGTCGGGGCCGCTCCTCGATCGGATCGACCTGCACGTCGAGGTGACGCGGGTGGCGGTTGTATCGCTTGCCGAGGAGGCGCCCGGCAGCGAGCCGTCGGCGACGATCCGGCCCACGTGCTCGGGGCCCGCGCCCGGCAGCAGACCCGGCTCGCGCGTCTCGGCGTCGCCGTCAACGCGCAATCTCCCGGGGCGCGAGGTGCGGCGGATGTGCCGGTCGACGCGCGCGGGCGGCGGCTGCTCGAGGCTGCCAGTGAGCGGCTCGGGCTCTCGGCGCGGGCGTACACGCGCATCCTGCGCGTGGCGCGCACGATCGCGGATCGGGCGAGCGAGGAGGATATCACCACGTCGCACCCCGCCGAGGCGATCCAATACCGGAGCCTCGATCGGCGTTCCTCGCCCTAAGGGCCCACGGCAGCCTGCTCACGCAACGCCATCGGTGCCACGGCGTCCGTCCGATCCTTGACGCCTCGCAGCGAGCTCATGGTAGGTAGCCTGCAGACGGACCGACATTTCATTGCTCAACGGCGGAACCGTAGCCTTCGGGAAGATGCCTCGTTGGTTTCGGAGATTCGGCGACATTCCGGGCGTCGCCTACAATGCGGATCCCCGCGTCGACCGCTCGAAACTTTCCCGCCACGACGACGTCCCCAAGAGACAGACCTATACCTCCGAGGGGAAACAGCACGAAAGTCTCTCATGGCCGGTCCGCGGCGGCACGACATCCGCCTCTCCGGCACAAGACCACGCCCCCAAGGATGATTCTACGGCGAGCCTCCTCCGCTACGTGAGCGAAGTGCTGGAGCTCCCGGGACAGGCAAGCGACTACCACTTTGCAGTTCAGCGGGTCATCGAGGATCTCTGGAAGCGCAGGCGAGAAGAGCGTGACGTTCTCCCTGAACTCGAACGACTGTGCTGGCTCGACATCCGACTGATCGAGACTGCGCCCGAAGCCATCTCCTCCGAACTATCCTCAGCGGATGCGGACGGCCGGCCCATCTTTGTACGGGTTCTCGCTTTCTCGCACCTCGTGTACCTCTACGAGCGAGAAGGGCTTCTCCATGAGGCGCTCGACGTCGCCGAGCGAGCGAAGCGCTTTGAGCAGGGCGAGGATGATTGCACGCGGCTCCAAGAACGCATCGCACAACTCCGCTCCTACGATGCCAGCTGAGGCACCCCTCCATGCCGTGCTTCCTGCAATGTCATTCCTCGAGTACGCGTTCCTGCGTTGGGTTCTCACGCCAGCGACACGCCCCGAGATCGCCGCGCGCGTCTATCCTCAACGCGAAGTCGAGATTGACGGCCGGAGATACAAGATCGACTACGAGATTGAGGGCGATACCAAGCGCTTCGCCATCGAGCTCGACGGATTCGAGTTCCACGGCAGCCGGAACGCCTTCACCTATGACCGGCTCCGCCAGAACGACCTGCACGCTTCCGGACGGATCGTCGTCCGCTTCTCCTATGATTCGATTCGCCTCGAGACGGGTCGGTGTGTTGCCCAGCTTCAGGCCATTCTCGCGTTGGATCCGCTTCTCGTCGGGCTCCTCGTCGCCCAACCGGCGATTGAACGCGCGCACATGGACCCGGACCCCTTCAAAGCGCTTACGCCGGCGCCCCACGGGAGCAACCAGACGAACGCACCTCCCATGACCTACTTCGATACCGTCCGCGACAAGATCAATCGGCGCACCCTCCGCGATTGCCAACTCCAGGCATTCGCAGCGCTTGCGAACTACTTCCACGCGGGCGGTCGACACGCCGCCTGCGTGATGTCGGTCGGTGCCGGCAAGACCGCCCTGGGTGTCCTTGCCTCACTCGCGCTCACCAAACGGCGCGCGCTCGTCGTTACCCCAGGAAGCGTCATCCGTGGCACCTTCGCGAGGGCCTTCGACCATCAGGCCATCGGGAACGCTCTCTACGGACTGCCGGGCGGCCCCCTCATCCCCGGGTGTCGGCCACCGCGCGTCCTTACCCTCGACCGCGAAGAAGGAGCGATCAGAGCGATCACCCGCGACGACCTTCTCGCCGCGGATGTTGTCATCACGAACTTCCACTCCCTCGGAACGGGCGAGGATGCCGACGACCTTCTCGCGAAGCTCACGCCGGGCGACATCGACTTCATCGTGGTCGACGAAGCCCACATCGCAGCGGCTGAGTCCTATCAGCGCATCTTTCGCCACTTCGTGGAGGCCTGCACACTTCTCATGTCTGCCTGTTTCCAGCGGCTCGATGGAAAGCCGATCGATGCGGACGTCGTTTATCGCTACCGCCTGATCGACGCCATCGCGGACGGGAACGCGAAGAACCTCCGCGTCCACCGTTTCGCTCCGAATCCTGAGCAGACCACCTACGAGATGGTGTGGCCGGATGGCGCACGGGAAGAGATCGTCGGGAAGGACGCGATCCTGGAGCTGATCAAGGACGAGCGGAAGCTCGCCCGCATCACGGCGAAGTCGCACGAACCGATCCGGCAGGTGATGCGCGCGGTGAAGGCCGCCCTCGACCAGCAGGCGGAGCTCCTCTACCCCGTGAAGCCGCGGGTACTCTTTTCCGCGTTGGGAGAACGGCATGCCGAGCAGATCACTCGGATCGCGGAGGAACACGACATCCCGTGCGGCTACCTCCATCACTCTATGACCGACGTTCGCATCCGAGCGATCCGGTCCCGCTTCGAAGAGGACGCTGGCGATCTTCAGGGACTCGTGCAGCTCCGGATGCTCGGTCAGGGTTACGACTTCCCGCCGATCACGGTGGTGGTCCCCACGCGTCCCTACGGCAGTTTCAGCGAGTTCTACCAGTTCGTGGGTCGCGGGATCCGCGTCATAGCGCATCCCGCCTTGACCGGCCGCGTGGGCCCGAGCCAACAGTTCCTCGAGGTGATCTATCACGCCGAACTCGGCCTCGACGAGCACATCGACACGATCTATCGCGAGAACGACATGGATCCTCTCACGAGCCAGCTTCCGCCCGACTGGGCGCGGGCGGGAAGCCGAGAGCAGCTTCCGGGTACGAAGGGGCACGACGTGGCTGGACGTCCAGACGCGTTTGTCCTCTTCGAGCGCGGGGTGATCGAACGACGGGTTGTTCATGACGAGGCGCGCGTCGAGCTGCGCCGGGCAGAGCGCGAGCGTGAGGCCCTCGCGCAACGCTATGCCGCGTACGTGCAGACGAATCCGAACCCCGTGACGTTTGAGCAGTACGTCGCGATTTTGAAGGACCTCAATGAGTGAAGCCGGGGCGTCCTTTGGTACGCGCGTTCTCGAAGCTGGCGCAGCGTCCGACATCCTCGTGCTCGAGTCATCCGAGGGGCGAGCTCCTCGCTTCGAGGCGATCGACGCCTTCCTCGGCGACATACTCGCGCGTTCGCTCCGCGGGTCGCGGATTGTTGCTGCGTCTCACGGCGCACGGCGAGACAAAATCAGGCTCGAAGATCTCTCCGCCGACCAACGGAAGACCCTCGACGACGTGTATGGCCCGGATCGGCAGCACGGACGC
>Ga0070741_10006478_pt1 | contig 25092 bp, 27 predicted proteins | sample Coa_R1_4_FD_66440 | JGI IMG/M metagenome (GOLD analysis project Ga0070741, IMG submission 66440) | Surface soil microbial communities from Centralia Pennsylvania, which are recovering from an underground coalmine fire - Coalmine... | ecosystem: Environmental > Terrestrial > Soil > Unclassified ... | reverse complement strand
ATTCCCTCGAGGGCCCTCTCAGCGTGAGGTCGAAACCCGGTCGAGCAGGGCACGGAACATGCCGAGCCCGTGCGCGACGTGGAAGACCGGGAAGACCGCCGCCACCCTCGGAGCGAGGCCCAGCGGCTCTCGGCGGCGCGAGATTCCGAAGAGCGAGAACGCGGCACACGAGAGCCCGTAGGCGATCGCCTCGCCGGCCAGGAGCTTGCGCGCCGTGCCGCTCGCCGGCGCGAGGCAGCCGAGGCCGACGACCGACGCGACGAAGGCGAGGGGCACCACGCTCCGTACGTTCAGGACCCGTCCGTGCTTCGCCGAGACTCGGCCCTTCCAGAGGCCGTACTCGTAGTACTGCCTGAACAGGCGGCGATAGGTGCCTCGGGGCACGTACTCCACGCGAATCGCGGGGTCCAACAGGATCCGTCCGCCCACCAGCCGGATCCGGGCGTTCAGGTCGTTGTCCTGGTTGCGAACGAGCTGCTCGTCGAACCGGCCGACCCGCTCGAACACGGACCGCGGAAATGCGCCGAACGTGACCGTGTCCACCTCGACGGGCTCGGGCCCGGCGCCGTGCCTCGTCCAGCCGATCCCGCCGAACGGCGTCTCCATCGCACAGGCGACTGCACGCTCGGTCTTCGTCCTGCCGACTGCCACCAGCATCCCGCCGACGTTCCATGCGCCGCTCTGCCGGAGCAGGGTGACACAGCGGGTGACGTAGTCCGGCGGGTAGTGGGCGTGGCAGTCCATCCGGACGATCACGTCGCCTCGCGCCCGTTCCAGGCAGCCGTTCAGCCCGGGTGACACCCACCGCGCGGGATTGCGGACGAGCGTGAGCGGAACCGAGTGCTCGGCCGCGGCCCGCTCGAGCAGCTCGACCGACTCGTCGTCGGATCCGCCGTCGGCGACGATCAATTCGACGAAACCTGCGTAATCCTGGCTTGCGACGTCCGCCACGAGATGCTCGACGTGCTCGGCCTCGTTCAGCATCGGCACGATGATCGAGACCGATGCCGGTCTGCCTGCGGGCTCGGCAGTTTCACGCTGGCTCATCGTCTCTGCCTCTTCGGCATGCGGTCTGGCGACCCTTAGCGCGAGGTTGGACGCTTCGAGCACGACGGGGATTGACAGTAGACCGTCGAGACAGTATTGATAGCTGTAGGAAGGGGCCCTTGGGAGAGCAGTAACGAGAAGGTGCCCCGGGGAGAGCGAACGTAGTAAAACCTACTTGGGAGAGGAGCTCGCGCTGCGCCGCTTGCATCCGGCGTCGGAGACGCGTCTGGCTATATGGCAGTTGACCAGCTGACGGAACTGGTCGAGTCCTCGGCGCTCGCACGCACGTCGCTCCTCGGCGGCGAGGCTCAGGCGGCCTCCACTCGGCGCTCTCGCCGTCGGTGGAGCGCCTCGACGTTCGTCGTCGACCTGGTGACGACGACCGTCGCCGCCGGGCTGACGCTGCTGCTCGCGCCGGACATGGGCATCGCGAGGAGCCCGGTCGCCTGGGTTGCCGCGCTCCCGCTGATCGTCCTGGCGGTCTTCCGACTGCGCGGGTCGTACGCCCTCCGCCTCGGGACGAGCCTGCTCGACGATCTGCGGCTCGTGCTCGCAGCGACGGCGATCTCGGCCATGGCGGTGATCTCCCTGCGGGTCGCCACGAGCAACGAGGCGTACGTCGCGGCGCAGGAGATCTGGCAATGGATCCTCACCGCCGGGCTCGTCGGGATCGGGCGCGCCACGTTGTTCGTCCGGGAGGATCGGCTGCGGCGCGCGGGCCAGCTCAACCGCCCGACGCTGATCATCGGCGCCGGCACCGTCGGGAACCTCGTCGCCAAGCGCCTTCTCAACCGCCCGGAGCTCGGTCTGAAGCCGATCGGATTCCTCGACAAGGAGCCGCTCGCCGACGGTGCGCTCCCCGTCCTCGGCGCCAGCTGGGATCTCGAGCGCGTGATCGAGGAGTACGGCGTCGAGCACGTGATCGTCACCTTCTCGACGGCGCCGCACCACGTCATGCTGCGGATCGCGCGGACGTGCGAAGAGCTTCGTGTCGGCGTCCACCTGGTTCCGCGGCTGTTCGAGAGCGTCACCGACCGCCTCACGGTCGACCACCTCGGCGGCCTGCCGCTGATCTCGATGCACCGTTCCGACCCGAAGGGCTGGCAGGTCGCGCTCAAGTACGTGACGGATCGAGTCCTCGCCGCGGTCCTGCTCGTCGTCTGCGCTCCCGTTCTGCTGCTCGCTGCGCTCGCCGTGCTCCTGACGATGGGGAGGCCGGTCGTGTATGCGCAGCCTCGCGTCGGCCGGGACGGGCGTCGGTTCACGCTGCTCAAGCTTCGCTCCATGCGGCCCGCCGACGACGAGGCCGAGCTGAGCGACGAGGAGCGGGTCACGCGGATCGGCCGATTCCTCCGCAAGACGGCGCTGGACGAGCTGCCCCAGCTCGTGAACGTCGTCAGGGGCGAGATGAGCCTGATCGGCCCGCGCCCGGAGCGGCCCGAGCTGGTCGACGTGTTCGAGCGCGAGGTCTACCGCTACGACGCACGTCATCGCGTGAAGTCGGGCATCACGGGCTGGGCCCAGGTTCACGGCATCGGACGCGGCGAGCAGCGCTTCGCACACACGGCCCTGGCCGATCGCGTCGAGTGGGACAACTACTACATCGAGAACTGGTCGCCCTGGCTCGACTTCAAGATCGCCCTGCTCACCCCGCTCGCACTGATTCGGTTCACCCAGCGCTAGCCGCGCGCGGCGACCTCGACGCCCGTACCGCTCCCGACGCCAGCGTTCCGTTCGCGTACCGTTCGTCCCGCCCGCATGGCACCTGCGCCACACTCCCTCTACGTCGCGCCGGGCTCGGCCGCCCGGACGTTCGCGGAAGGAATCGGCTGGCTCTGGCGACTCGAAGCGCGGTTGGAGCCGGGCGGACAGGCAGTCGGATTCGGGACTGCGGCAGAAGCGCCGGCGCTGCGGGAGCTCGTCGCCGGCTCGCAGCTCGCAGCAGCCGTCGTCCTCGTCGGAGCAGACGAGGCCGAGGCGCCGCCGCGGCCGCAGAGCCGCGTCGTCGGCGGCATCGCCCGCTTCCCGGACGGAAGCGTCAAGGGCCTCCACCGGACGTTCCTCGAGGGGCGCGCGCTGATCTCGTCCAGCCTCGGCGCCCACGCGGTCGAGCACGACCGGCTCGTCTACGCGGGTGCGTCGGCGAGCGAGTGGGGCGCAGCGAGCGCGTACTGGCTGTTCACCCTGGTCGCCGACCTTCTGCGACGGACGCTCGCGCGGCCGCTCGTCGTCCTCCCGCCTCTCGGTTGCATCCGGCTGGACGACGTCCCGGGGACGGGGCAGCAGCAGCTCACCGGTCGCGGGCACTCGGACGGCGCCATGAGCAAGCGCATCCGGACGATCATGGGCCACGCTCGCCGGGCCGGCGCGAAGCTCGTCGTCGCGGTCCCGTCCGAGGCGTTCGTGGACGGGTCGGCGGCGCCCCTCGACGCCGTCTGGCCCGACTCGGTTCGCGCCCTCGCCGAGGGCGTCGCCGCCGGCGTCTTCGAGCCTGCCTGCCACGGCACCCTGCACGTCGACGTGGAGGCGCTCGCCGAAGGCGTGGTCGAGCCCAGGGAGTTCGAGCGGCTCAGCGAGGACGTCGCGCGCGCGCGGATCACCAGCGCCGTCTCGTGGCTGCGCGAGGCAATCGGCGAGCCTGCGAGCTTCATCGCACCGGCCTGGGGATACAGCCCGGGAACGCTCGCAGCCTCCGCGGAAGCGGGGCTGCCGACGTGGCGCGCCCCACGCCCCGGTCCGCTGCTCGACGGGCAGGAGTTCTTCGAGACGACGCGCGACAGCCTGCTCGGGATCAGCCGGACGGACTACCGGTTCCTCTCGGCCCTGGCACGGGTCGGCGTGCCGCCGACGGTCGTCTTCCACGGGCGTCTCCTCGACCACCGCCGCGACACGCTCGAGCTTCCCGGCGATGCGCTCGCCTGCCTGAGGCTCGCCTACCGACCTGATCTCTTTCGCCTTCCGCGGGTTGCCGGGGTGCGCTGGGTCGGCGCGCGCGAGCTGGTGGACGCTCTGCGGGCACACGACGAGACTGCGCTGAGCCCGGACGGCCGGACGATCGCCGGGCCCGGCTCGTCGCGGGTGCTCGCGTGAGCAACGGCGGCCGGTCGGCGCTCACCGGCGGCCTGAGCGCCGACGTCGTGCTCACGACAGAGGCCGCGCTCGACCTGGCGCCGCAGTGGCGGGTGCTCGCAGAGGAGGCCGGCAACGCCTTCGTCAGCCCCGAGTGGTTCCTCGCCTGGCAGCAGCGCTACGGACAGGTCGACGCGCCGTACGTCGTCGTCGTCCGAGACGGCGGCGGCGGCCTCCGGGGCGTGATGCCGTTCGTCAAACGCAGGACCGGCCCGTTCTCCGTGCTCCGCTTCGCAGGCGGTGCGCTCGGCGACCGCTTCGAGCCGGCCTGTGCCCCGGCCGACCGTACCCCCGTCGCGGCAGCGGCTGCGGTCGCCCTCCAGGAACGCGGCCGGGATTGGTCAGCCGTCGTGCTCGATTGGGTCGAGGACGACGAGCCGTGGCTCGACGCGTTCGTCCGGGAAACGCGCCGCGGGCTCGCGCGCACCCGCGTGCGGACGACGCCCCTCCCCTACCTCGACCTCTCGGGGCTCAGCTGGAAGAGCTACCTGGCGTCGCGAAGCAGGAACTTCCGCGGCCAGCTGGGACGCCGCAGGCGGGGGCTGGAGCGCGATCACGAGGTCGTCTTTCACACGGTGACCGACGGGGCCGAGATCGAGGCCCGGGTCGAGACGCTCTTCAGGCTCCACGAGAGCCGCTGGCAAGGGCGAGGTGCGTCGTCGCTCGCCGCCGAGCGGCGACGGCTGTTCCTGGGCGACTTCGCGCGGCTCGCGCACGAGGCCGGCTGGCTGCGGCTCGTGTTCGTCGAGCTCGACGGCAAGCCTGTGGCGGGCTGGTACGGGTGGCACATCGGCGAGCGGTTCGCGTACTTCCAGGCGGGCCTGGATCCGGAGTACGCCGGGCACAGCACGGGCTTCGTCCTGCTGGGGCATACCCTCGAAAAGGCGTTCGCGGAGGCTGCCGGCGAGTACGACTTCCTGCGCGGCGACGAGGACTACAAGCTTCGCTTCACGGACACCACGCGGCAGGCGTCGACCTGGTTTCTGGCGCCGCGACTGCATCCGGTACGCGGGGTCGTCGCAACCCTGCTCCTCGCGCGCGGCATCGCCCGCCGTCTGCCGGCTTCCCTCCGCACGCCTCTGGAACGATTCACGAAGCGGGACGGCTCCAGCCCCGAGTAACGCGTTCCGGCGTCAGATGTCGCTGTCGCCGAACAGGAAGTACCAGTTGTTCCGGTCGAGGAAGTCGACGGCCTGCGCGCTGTCGTCGCGTGTGTAGACGCGAAGTCGCGAGCGCTCCGGACGCCGCAGGAAGCCGAACGAGCGCAGCCGGTCGACCAGCAAGCTCTTCGTCTCGAGCAGCGTGACGCTGATCGCCGCGTTCCGTTCCCGCCTGGCGTCCAGAACCAGCTCCGACAGGACCGCGTCGACCGCGTCTCGCGACGGGAGAAAGCCCACGTCCTCGACGTAGCGGACGCCGTCGATCGTCTTGTAGACGACGTAGCCGAGGACTCGAGCGCCGTTCTCCACCACGGCGAGGATCGAATGGCCGCCGAGCCGATCCGCCGGGTGATCCTTCTCGTATCGCCAGTCGAGGAGCTCGACGCTCCGCCGCGCGGTGATCGGGTGGTGCCTCGACATCGCGTCGAAGACCTCGTCGAACCGCTGGTCGAAGCGCTCCACGTGCTCGGCCCGCACGTCTCGCCGGCGCCGGTAGAGGCGCTCGCGAGAGATCAGCGAGAGGATCGGATCGACGAGCACCGGCCCGAGAGTCGAGGCGAGTCGTCCGACGAGGGGGCGCTGCGCCGCCTTGCCGGCAAGCGACTCGACCCTGAGCACCTTGATGAATCGGCTGAGCTGGCCGACGTCCACGAAGCCGATTCGCGCGGTGACCGGATCGGAGTTCTGATTGGGGAGGCCGTAGACGAAGTGCAAGCCGTTGGCGTCGAGCGCGTCGACGGTGGCACGCTGCAGAGCGAGCGCAGGCCCGAGGACCCTGTGGGGCCGGTCGACGACGAAATCGCCTCCAATCGCCCCGCGCAGCGGTTCTCCACCCACGGACAGCTCGATCGGAAAGAGCGTGGCCATGCCGACGAACTGGCCCGTCATCGTCTCCTCGGCGAAGAACACGAGCGCCGGACCGAAGGGGCTCTCGGTGTAGTACTTCGGGTATCTCGCGTACGTCACCTCCGGCGGCACGTCGAAGTTCCGGAGGGTGAGCCCGAGAGCCTCTTCCCTGTGTGCATGCGGATCGCCCTCGACGATCCTGTACTTCGCGCTCATACGCTGCGGCCGGCGTCGGCCGTGACGGCGCTCAACGCTGTTCTCTCCTCGCTCGCACCTTCCGACCCTAGCCGTCGCGCCGGCGCAGCGCCGGGAAGAGGATCACGTCACGGATCGTCTCCCGCCCCGTCAAGACCATCGCGAGCCGGTCGATTCCCAGCCCCAGCCCGCCGGTCGGAGGCATCCCGTACGCGAGCGCCTCGACGTAGTCCGGATCTCCGTGCTCCCCGCCCGCGAGCCTCGCCTGCTCCGCGAAGCGCGCCGCCTGCGTCTCGGCGTCGTTGATCTCCGAGAACGCGTTCCCCAGCTCCATCCCCCCGACGAAGTACTCGAACCGCTCCGTCAGCTTCGGATCGTCGTCGGTCGCCCGCGCGAACGGCGACAGCTCGATCGGGTAGTCGTAGACGATGGTCGGCTGGACCAGCTCCGGCTCGACGAAGTGGGAGAAGGCGTGGTCGACGAGCTGTGCCCAGGTTCGATCCTGCTTCGTGTCGACGCCGCGCTCGTCGAGCCGAGCGCGGAGCTCGCGCTCGTCCTCCGTCCAGAGGTCGCGCTGCCGGAGCGCCTCGACGAAGCGAACCCGCTGCCACGGCGCCTCGAGGTCGACCTGGTGCCCGCGAAAGGTGACCACGGTCCCGCCGACCGCTTCCCGGGCCGCGAGCTCGACCAGGCTCTCGATCCGGGCCATCGTGTCGCGGTAGTCCGCATACGCCTCGTACCACTCGAGCATCGTGAACTCCGGCTGATGCTTGAACGAGACCCCCTCGTTGCGAAAGTCCTTGCCGATCTCGTACACGCGCTCGAGGCCGCCCACGATCAGCCGCTTCAGATACAGCTCGGTGGCGATTCGCAGGTAGAGGTCGCGGTCGAGCTCGTTCGAGTGCGTCACGAACGGCTCGGCGAACGCCCCTCCGTACCGCGGCTGGAGGATCGGCGTCTCGACCTCGACGAAGCCGTCCGCGTCGAGGAAGCGCCGGATCGCGGAGACGAGGCGCGAACGGACGATGAAGTCGCGTCGCGTGTCCTCGTTCATCAGCAGGTCGAGGTGGCGCTGCCGGTAACGGACTTCCGGATCGGTGACGCCGTGGAACGTGTCCGGCAGCGGCCTCGTGTTCTTGCTCAGCAGCTCGAGATCGTCGACGGCCAGCGACGGCTCGCCTCGCCTCGTCTTCGCAGGCCTGCCGGTGACGCCGATCACGTCGCCGAGGTCGAGGTCGACCTCGCCCACCCGGGCGGGCTGGACGAGCAGCTGGAGCTTGCCGCTCCGGTCGACGAGGTCGAGGAAGACGAGCTGCCCGAGGTCCCTCCGCCCGAGCACCCGCCCCGCGACGCGGTGGACGCCTTCCCCCTCCGTCCCGCGCTCGAGAGCCTCGGCCTCGACCCGAACGTCGGAAATCGCGGCGCGATCGGGAAAACGCTTCGGCGCGGCCATCGCCCGCCGAGTCTAATCGCGCGGGCTCAGGCGGCCTTGATGTCGAGGATCTTGAACTTCAGAGCGCCCCGCGGAGCCGCCACCTCGACCACTTCGCCCTTCTTGCGGCCGATGATCGCCTTGCCGACCGGAGACTCGTTCGAGAGCTTCTGCTCGGCGGGATTCGCCTCCGCAGAGCCCACGATGCGGTACTCGACCGTCTTGTTCGCCCCCATATCGCGCAGCTTGACCATCGAGCCGATCGAGACGACGTCCTTGGCGATGTCTTTCTTGTCGATGACGCGGGCGGACAGCAGCCGCTCCTCGAGCATCGCGATCCGGTGCTCCAACAGCGCCTGTTCGTTCTTCGCGTCGTCGTACTCGGAGTTCTCGGCGATGTCGCCGAACTCGCGCGCAACGCGAATCCGCTCCGCGACCTCACGGCGCTTGTCCGTCGAGAGGTACTCGATCTCCTGCTTCAGCTTCTCGTAGCCCTCTTTGGTGAGGATGACTTCCTTGGGCACAGGCTCCTCCGAAAAAGAAATGCGCGGCGCTCACGGCGCCGTCGCGGGCGGGAATGGTAGCGAGAGCGGACTCCCTGCGCAAGAGGACCGCGCCGCTACGATTTGCCTGCATTTTGCCCCTGGATCTCCGTTCGTCCTGGTGGATCGGCCCTGTCGAGGTGCCGACGCGCGTCGTGCTCGCGCCGATGGCGGGCGTGAGCGTGCAGGCATTCCGCCGGCAGGGGCGCCGCTTCGGGGCCGGCCTCGTGTGCTCCGAGATGGTCAGCTGCGCCGGCCTCCACCACGGGAACGAGCGCACGCTCGGCTACCTGCGGATCGCGTCCGACGAGCACCCCCTGGCCGTCCAGATCTTCGGCTCCGAGCCGGCCCTGATGGCGGAGGCGGCTCGCATGGTCGAGGACGCGGGTGCGGACATCGTCGACATCAACTTCGGCTGCCCGGTGCGCAAGGTGACGAAGACCGGCGCCGGGGCGACGCTGCTGGACGACCCCGACCGCGCGTGCAGGATCGTCTCCGCCGTGGCAAAGGCGGTGGACGTGCCCGTGTCGGTGAAGATGCGCCGAGGCCTCGAGGACGGGTCGCGTGCGTGCCTGCACGTCGGTCCGCGCCTGGTCGACGCGGGTGCCGCGGTGCTCACGCTGCATCCGCGCTCGGCGAAGCAGATGTACACGGGCGTGGCCGATCACACGCTCACCGCCGAGCTCGTCGCCGCCGTCGACGCGCCGGTCGTCGCCTGCGGCGACATCACGTCCCGCGCGAGAGCGCAGGCGGTGCTCGCGAGCACGGGCGCCGAGGCCGTGATGGTCGGCCGGGGGGCGCAGGGGAACCCGTGGGCGATACGAGAGATCGTCGAAGGCGACACGGCCGAGCCCGACCGCGACGAGGTCGTTGCGGAGCTGATCCTGTTCATCCGCGAGACGGTCCGGGAGCTGGGCGAGCGGAAAGCGTCCGGGTTCCTGAAGAAGTTCTACGGCTGGTACCTCGGGCGCGGCCGTTTTCCTCGCCCCTTCAAGCAGGAGCTCGTCCAGCTCGAGTCGACCGACGCCGTCGTCGAGCGACTGCTCCTCGCCGCGCCCGGCGCCGTCGAGGTGCTCGCGCGGCTGGAGGAAGAGAGCACGCTCGTGGACGACGTCCTGCTCGAGCTTCCGATCTCGATCTACGGCGGCGGCTGAGGAACGGGGCCGGGCGCTCCCCCTCGAGCGCGCTAGCGGTTGAGCTCCCAGACGATCCGGAGCCCCTCGAGCGTGAGCCACGGATCGACCCGGTCGATCGTCCGGGCATGAGGCGCGATCAGATCCGCGAGGCCGCCGGTGGCGACCACCGGCGCGTCCGACCCGAGCTCGTCGCGGATGCGACCGACGATCCCGTCGACGAGACCGGCGAAGCCGAACACGAGGCCCGACTGCAGGCCCGCGGCCGTCGTCTTGCCGATCACCGCCGGCGGCTCGGTGAAGTCCACCTTGACGAGCCGGGCCGCCCGCGAGAACAGCGCCTCCATCGAGATCTCGACCCCGGGCGCGAGCACGCCGCCGACGTAGTCGCCCTCCGGTGAGACGATGTCGAAGTTGGTCGAGGTGCCGAAGTCGACGACGATGCACGGCGCCCCGTAGCGGTCCTTCGCGGCGACGGAGTTGGCGATCCGGTCGGGGCCGACCTCCCGCGGGTCGTCGTACCGGATCTGGATGCCCGTCCGGACGCCCGGGCCGAGCACCAGCAGCTCCGCCTCGGCGTAACGCTCGGCGAACGCCTCGTACTCGCGGATCAGCGGAGGCACCGTCGAGGACAGGCAGATCCCGTCCACCTGCGCGAAGTCGAGGAAGCGCGAGACCAGCGCGCCGAGCTCGTCGCCGGTTCGCTGCGCCTCGGTCGCGACTCGCCAGTGGCGGGCCAGGGTGCTTCCGTCGAACAGCCCGAAGACGGTCTGGGTGTTGCCGACGTCGACGGCGAGGAGCACGGCCGCGAGCCTACCGCGGCTCGAGGCGGCTAGGGCTCGTCGTCGCTTCCGAGCGGCTCGCCGATGCGCTCCGCGAGCGCCTCGGCGCTCAGCTTCGGCTCCTCGCCCTCGCCGCGCAGCTCCTCGACGGTGACGTCGCTCGAGGTGTAGACCTCTGCGCGCGGGATGATCCGCGAGGGGCGGTTCTTGTCCCAGACCCACACGTCCTCCATCGTCAGATGGAAGAACGGATAGCTGGGCTGGGGGCGGGGCTGGAGGTCGAGCTTGTTGCAGAGGTACGTCGCGTCCTGCGTCAGCACGCAGTAGCGGAAGAGCGGGAAGACGGCCGTGTACTCCTTCTTCAGCTGAAGCTCGAGCTCTGCCTCGAACTCGTCGAGCTCGTCGAGGTGGGACATCACGCCGATTGTAGCCGGGCGAGGATCTCGGCCAGCGGGCCGAGGCCGGGCGCGTCGAGGCCGGGATCGAGCTCCACGAGCGGCTCGAGCGCGAACAGCCGTTCGTGCAGGCGCGGGTGCGGAACCGTCAGCCCGGGCTCGTCGAGGACGCGGTCGCCGTACAGGAGCAGGTCCAGGTCGATCGTGCGCGGCCCGTACCGCGGCCCGTCCCGGGTGCGTCCGAGACGTTGCTCGATCGCGAGCAGCCGCTCGAGGAGGGCACGCGGAGGAAGCTCCGTCTCGACGGCCGCCGCGGCGTTCAGAAAGGGCGGCTGGTCGGCGAAGCCGACGGGCTCGGTCTCGCGAATGGTCGAGACGGCGACGATGTCGATGCCCGGCTCGGAGGCGAGCTCGTCGACCGCGGCGCGGAGGGCGCCGGCGCGGTCGGCGAGGTTCGCGCCGAGCCCGATGTAGGCCCGGGCCACTAGCGCCGCGCGCGCTCCGCGGTCGCGGCCGACCACTCGGCCGGGATGCCGGCCGGAGCCGGCTTCCGGACGCGTACGCGCACATGCGCGACCGGGAACCTGGCCGCCAGGGCGTCCGCGACGGACGCCGCCAGGGTCTCGATCAGGTCGACCCGCACGCGGTCGGAGACGTCCTGCACGGTCGCGGCCACCTCACGGTAGTCGACGGTCGCCTCGACCCGGTCCTCGTCCGGCTCTGCGACCTCGAGCGCGACGTCGAAGAGGAAGGTCTGGCCCTCCCGCTGCTCCTCCTCGAGCACGCCGTGGCGACCGAAGACCTCGAGGCCGTGGAGCTCGACGATCATGCGAGCATCGCCTCTGCGACGGTCAACGCCTCGACCGTTTCCCGGACGTCGTGGACACGCAGGATCGCCGCACCGCGCTCGAAGGCGGCGACCGCCGCGGCCACGCTGGCGGCCAGGGAGCCGGTGGTCGCATCCGGATCGCCGAGCAGGCGGCCGAGCGAGCTCTTGCGCGACAGGCCGACCAGGACCGGCCGGCCGAGCCCGAGCAGGACGTCGAGCCGGCGGACGAGCTCGACGTTCTGCTCGACCGTCTTGCCGTACCCGATGCCCGGATCGAGGCAGATGCGACCCTCGGCGATCCCGGCTGCGACGGCGAGCCGGAGCCGCTCCTCGAGGAAGGCGGCGACCTCGGACACGACGTCGTGGTACCGCGGTGCGGCCTGCATCGTCCCCGGCTCGCCCTGCATGTGCATCAGGCAGAGGTACGCATCCGCGTCGGCGACCACCGCGGCCATCTCGTCGTCTCCACGAAGGGCCGTGACGTCGTTGACGAGCTCGGCGCCCAGCGCGAGCGCGCGGCGCGCGACCTCGGCCTTGGAGGTGTCGATCGACACGGGCAGCCCCTGGAGCTCCTCGAGCACCGGCACGACGCGGCGGAGCTCAACGTCGAGCGGGACTCCCGCAGAGCCGGGCCGTGTCGACTCGCCGCCGACGTCGACGATCGCGGCGCCTTCGGCGAGCATCCGCCGGGCCGACGCCGCGGCGGCGTCGACGTCGAGGTTGACGCCGCCGTCGAAGAAGGAGTCCGGCGTCACGTTGACCACGCCCATCACCGACGGGCGCGGGAATCGCTGCTCGATCGGCGACCGGGTGGCCAGCTCGCGCAGCGAGGCGGCTAGGGCTTCGCGCCTTCGGGCGGCGGCGGCTGCGACAGCGCGCCCGGGAGCGGGAACGGCTTCGGCTGGGGCCGCGGCCGCTTCGCCGGCTCGGGCTTCTTCGGCTCCTCGGCCGCCGGCGGCGTCTCCTCGCGGAAGACGTCCTCCTCCGGCTCGCCCGCGAGCAGGCGCTCGAACTGGTCCTTGTCGATCGTCTCGCGTTCGATCAGGATCGCGGACAGCTTGTGCAGCTCGTCCATGTGGTCGCGCAGCACCTGGTGCGCCTTCGCATGGGCCTCCTCGATCACACGGCGGATCTCGTCGTCGATCTCGCGGGCGATCTCCTCCGAGTAGTCCGGCTCGGCGCTCATCTCACGGCCGAGGAAGGGCATGTCGTGGTTGCGGCCGAGCACCCGCGGGCCGAGCTTCTCGCTCATCCCGAAGCGCATGATCATCTGCTTCGCGGTGCCCGTGACCTTCTCGAGGTCGTTCGCGGCGCCGGTCGTCACCTCGTGGAAGACGAGCTCCTCGGCGGCACGACCGCCGAGGGACATCGCCAGCTGGTCCATCAGCGCGGACTTGGTGGTCAGGTAGCGGTCCTCCCGCGGCAGCGAGATCGTGTACCCGAGTGCCTGACCGCGGCTGATGATCGAGATCTTGTGCACCTCGTCGGTGTGCTCGAGGTAGTGGCCTACGAGGGCATGGCCCATCTCGTGGTAGGCCGTGATCTTCCGCTCCTCCTCGGAGAAGAGCCTGGTGCGCTTCTCGGGGCCCGCGATCACGCGCATGATCCCCTCCTCCAGCTCCTCCTGGTCGACGACCTTCTTGCCGCGCCGGGCGGCCAGCAGCGCCGCCTCGTTGACGAGGTTCGCCAGGTCGGCGCCGGTGAAGCCGGGCGTTCCGGCGGCCAGCGTGTCCAGGTCGACCTCGGGGGCGAGCGGCTTGCCCTTCGCGTGCACCTCGAGAATCTTCCGGCGGCCGTTGCGATCGGGGCGGTCGACGACGATCTGGCGGTCGAAGCGGCCCGGGCGGAGCAGCGCGGGGTCGAGGATGTCGGGCCGGTTCGTGGCCGCGATCAGGATGATGTTGTCCTTCAGCTCGAACCCGTCCATCTCGACGAGGAGCTGGTTCAGCGTCTGCTCGCGCTCGTCGTGCCCGCCCCCGAGGCCGGCGCCGCGGTGACGGCCGACGGCGTCGATCTCGTCCATGAAGACGATGCACGGCGCGGCCTGCTTCGCCTGCTCGAACAGGTCGCGCACACGGGAGGCGCCGACGCCGACGAACATCTCGACGAAGTCGGAGCCCGAGATCGAGAAGAACGGCACGCCGGCCTCGCCGGCGACGGCGCGCGCGAGGAGCGTCTTGCCCGTGCCGGGCGGCCCGTAGAGCAGGACGCCCTTCGGGATCCTCGCGCCGAGCGCCTGGAACTTCTTCGGGTTCTCGAGGAACTCCTTGATCTCCTGCAGCTCCTCGACCGCCTCGTCGACGCCGGCGACGTCCTTGAAGCCGATCTTCGGCGAATCGGGCGCCATCCGCTTCGCGCGGCTCTTGCCGAAGCTCATCACCTTCGAGCCGCCGCCCTGCACCTGGTTCATCAGGAAGATCCAGAAGCCGAACAGGAGCACGAACGGAAGGAGCGACGTGAGGATCGACCACCACGGGTTCGAGCCGGTTCCCTTGGAGTCGAAGTTGACGTCGTTCTTGATCAGCTGGCTCTGGATGTAGAGCCCCGACTGGTCGCTCGGGTAGTAGACCTTCAGCTTCTGGCCGCTCTTCAGCGTCACCTGGAGCTGGCGCTTGCCGGGGCTGAAGACGGCCTCGTCGATCGTCTGCGGCGCGGTCTGGATCCGCGAGATCACGTCGGCCGTCGTCACCTTCTTCGCAGCCTTCGACTTCGGGATCAGCGTCTGGCTCGCCAGGTAGACGAGCAGCACGATCACGATCAGAGGGAAGAGCGCGCTACGGAAGAAGCGATTCACGTGAGATCTACCGCGCAGGGTAGCAGGGCGGATTCTTCGTCCCGGCCCGCCGGAGTCCTGTGTCTATACCCCTTCGGGGATCAGCTCCTCGCTCAGAACCCCCACATAGGGGAGGTTTCGATACCGCTCCGCGAAGTCGAGGCCGTAGCCGATCACGAACCGGTTCGGGATCTCGAACCCGATCCATCGAACCGGCACCTCGATCTCGCGCCGCGCGGGCTTCGTCAGCAGCGCGCAGACCTCGAGCGACGCCGGCTCGCGCGACTCCAGGTTGCGCATCAGGTACGAGAGCGTCAGCCCCGAGTCGATGATGTCCTCGACCACGAGCACGTTCCTCGCCTCGATGTTGATGTCGAGGTCCTTGAGGATCCGGACGACTCCGGACGAGTCGGTCTGCGCGCCGTAGCTCGAGATCGCCATGAAGTCGACCTCGCAGGGCACCGTCAGGTGTCGCATCAGGTCGGCCATGAAGAAGACGGCGCCTTTGAGCACGCCGATCAGGAGCAGATCGCGGCCTTCGTAGTAGGCGGAGATCTCGGCGCCGAGCTCGGCGATTCGCGCCCGCAGCGCGTCCTCCTCGATCAGGACCTCGCCGACCGCGCGCTCGAGCTCGGTGTTCATCACGCCGGCGTCACCCGCACGCGTGCATCCTCCACGATCCCGGGCACGGCGACAACCTCACCGCCGCGGGCGACCACCGGCCACCCCTCGCGGTCGGCACGCGGGACCTTCGCGTCGACGAAGACGTCCTGGAGCTTCTTCCGCCGCCCCGCGAGGCGATCGCCGGGCCGGCGGCCGCGCACGACCAGGCCGGGCTCGTCGCTCTCGATCAGCCACGGCCCCCAGCGGACCGCCCCTCGCTCGAGCGAGACCTCTCCGTACTCACGGACGGCCTTGATCCCGCCGCCGAGGTCGGCGGTCTTCGATCCCTCCCGCGCGGCCAGCAGCTGGAGCAACGTGTCCTCGAGCGCACGCGGGAGTCGCGGCCGCTCCTCGGCCAGCCGCGCGATGTTCCGCTCGGCCCCCGGGTGCAGCGTTCGCAGGATCGGCACGAGCTCCTCGCGGATCGTCCCGCGGAGCGTGTCACGGTTCGAGGAGTCGATGCGGAACTCCAGGCCGTGCTCTCGACAATAGGCCTCGGTCTCCTCGCGCCAGACCCCGAGCAGCGGCCGGACGACCCCGTCATCCCGCCGGACCTTGATCCCGCGCGTGGAGCCGCTCGCCGCCAGCCGGTAGAGCACGGTCTCGACCTGGTCGGACGCGGTATGGCCGGTCGCGCGCAGCCCGAACTCGGCGGTCAGCGAGTACCGAAGCTGCCGAAGCGCCGCCTCCGTATTGCCAAGTAACAGACTGTCACTTGCGTCGAGAACCGCGGCCCCGAGCCGTTCTCGGCAGAAGGCGGCGTCCGCCTCGGACTCGTCTCCTCTGAGCCCGTGGGCGACGTGCACGGCGGAGACCCGGTAGCCGAGCGAGCCGAGCACGTGCCAGAGGCAGGTCGAGTCGGCGCCGCCGGAGACGAGGCAGGCGACCCTGCCGCCGGGCGGGATCAGGTCGTGGCGGCGGATGTGCTCCTCGACGCGCTCGAGCAGATCCATTGCCGCCATTGTGCCCGGGATAGGGTTGCCGTCGTGCTCGACGAGCAGACGCCGTTCGGCAAGCATGCTGCGACCCGGCTGCGCGAGGAGATCATCGGCTGGCTGACGACGGTCACGCCCGACGGCGCGCCGAGGCCGGTGCCGATCTGGTTCCTGTGGGACGGCGGCCGGTCGATCCTGCTGTACAGCCGCCCCGGCAAGCGGAAGCTGGACAACATCGCAGCCAATCCCAACGTGAGCCTCAACCTGGACAGCGACCGCGTCGACGCCGACATCGTCGTCTGCTGGGGAGAGGCGCGGGTCTCGGACGACCCGCCCGCGGTGCAGGTTCCCGATTACGTCGCCAAGTACGCGGAGCGCATCGCCGCCCTCGGCTGGACGCAGGAGGGTTTCGCCGCCGACTTCTCGGTCCCGATCCGCATCGACCTGACTCGCATCCACGGCTGGTAGGGACATGGCAGGGGTCTGACCCCTGCCTGCGACGATTACGTGTCGATTTCTCCACAGCGGCGCTCAACCATGCGCCCCATTGCCCCTTTGAGCCATGGCAGGGGTCTGACCCCTGCCATGGCTCAAAAGATCAGGCTGCGGTAGGTGATCGTCCGGCGCATGCCGATCGACTCGTAGACGCGGATTGCGGGGTCGTTCTCGGGGCGGACGAAGAGGCAGACGCGTGGCACGCGTGCCAGCAGCCGCCGGCACAGGTCGCGCATCGCCCGGCGGGCGTTGCCCCGGTTCCGGGCGGACGGGTCGACCCAGACCTGCTGGAGCTGAACCGCTTCCGGCGTCCACGCCGACGCCTCCGCCTTGAAGAGGATCGTGCTGCCCTCCACCCAGAGCCACGACCGGCCCTCTCCGATCTGCGCCTGTGTCCGCCAGCGGAACGCGTCGGCGTCGCGCTCGAGCGGGTTCAGGCCGATCTCCTCCTCGTGGGCCGCCGCGCACGCCGGCACGAGCAGCGGCAGATCCGCGAGCGTCGCCTCGCGCAGGCCGGTCCCCCCCGCCTCGGGCTCCTCCTCCAGGACATACACCGGCTGACCCGGACGGTCCTCCCGGGGGGCGGGCATTCGCCGCTCCGCCGCCTTCCAGAGATCGGTGACGGCCGACTCCTCACCGATCACCATGCGCGCGCGGCCCGCCGCCGCCACCTCCGCGAAGGCGCCGCAGCCCTCGCCCGACGGGACGACGTTGGCGCCGACGTGGCACAGGGCGGTCAGCTGCCCGTCCGTTCCGAGCGCGGCGAAGCGCCCGAGCCCGCGCCTGGCCACGTCCTCGAGGAAGACACGCTCCACGGGGTCGCGCGCACAGAAATCGAGGATCTGACGCAGCGTCGGCTCGAAGGGACCCACTTCACCCCGCCTTATACCGCGCGGAAGCCGTAGGCTTCGGCGCGATGCCGATCCACCTTCGAGCCGAGCCCGGCGACTACGCAGACGGCTGCCTCCTTCCGGGCGACCCGCTGCGGGCCAAGTACATCGCCGAGACGTTTTTCGAGAACCCGGTGCAGGTGAACGGCGAGCGCGGGATGCTCGGCTTCACCGGCACCTTCCGCGGGAAACGCGTCTCGGTCCAGTCGAGCGGGATGGGCTGTCCCTCTGCCGGCATCGTGATCGAGGAGCTTGCCTCGCTCGGCGTGAAGAAGATCGTCCGGGTCGGCACGTGCGGAGGCCTGCAGCCGGATCTCGACATCGGCGACCTGATCGTCGCACTCTCGGCCACGCCGGCGGACGCGACCCCCCTCCACCTGATCGCGAACGAGCCGCACGCTCCCACCGCCGACTGGGAGCTCATCCACGGAGCCGTCCACCACGCCAAGGAGCTGGGCAAGAAGGTGCGGGTCGGGCCGATCGTCTCCAGCGACGTCTTCTACAACCCGGACATGAACCAGTACCAGCGCTGGAGCGAGCGCGGCATCCTCGCCGTCGAGATGGAGGCGGCGATGCTCTTCACGCTCGGGGCCCTGAAGAAGGTCCAGACGGGGTGTCTGCTGATCGTCAGCGACGTGGTCGTCGCCGGCGAGTTCGTCCGCATCTCGGACGAGGACATGCAGAAGGCGGTCGACCAGATGACCGAGCTCGCGCTCGAGACCGTCACTGACTGACCTGGTCTTCCTCGTCAACCCGGCGTCGGCAGCCGGATCGACGGGCCGCCGCTGGCCCGAGATCGCCCGCCGGGCGGCCGCCGCCGGGCTGCGGGGCGACACCCTCGTCTCGGAGCACCCAGGCCATCTCGGAGCCCTCGCATCCGAGGCCGTGCGAGCCGGTGCCGCACGGCTCGTCGTCGTGGGAGGAGACGGGACCGCGCACGAGGTCGTGGACGGGCTGATGAGCGCGGGCCTGGGGTCGAGCGTCGAGCTGAGCCTGCTTCCGATCGGCACCGGGAAAGACCTCGCCCGCAGCCTCCGGATCCCTCGCCGGCTGAACGCGGCGATCGAGGTCGCCAGCGGCGGCAGCGTCCGCTCGATCGACGTCGGCCGGGCGACGTACACGACCGATGCGGGCGAGCGCAGCTCCTACTTCGCCAATTTCGCCGGCGCCGGGATCAGCGGCGCGATCGCCCGCCGCGCGAACGAGACGACCAAGGCGCTCGGCGGCCGGCTCTCGTTCCTCTGGGCGACGGTCGCCGTCTTCAGCCGGTGGCAGCCGGCAGAGATGACGCTCGAGATCGACGGCGAGCGGCGTGACGCCCGTCTGCTGGAGGCGTTGGCGATGAACGGCGACTACACGGCCGGCGGGATGTGGATCGCCCCTGAGGCACGCCCGGACGACGGCGGCTTCGACGTCGTGCTGATCGGCGACTTCTCGAAGCCCGAGTTCGTCACGACCTTTCCGAAGATCTACCGCGGCACCCACGTCTCGCACCGCAAGGTCGAGGTCGTTCGGGCCCGCGAGCTACGCGTCGTCGCGCCCAGCGCCCTGCCCGTCGTGCTGGACGGCGAGCAGCCCGGCACGACGCCGGTGCGCTTCGAGCTCGTCCCCGACGCGCTGAGGCTTCGCGTCCCCTAGGTGGACGGCTTGCGGGCGCGCGTGGTGCTCGTCCGCGACCCACGACCCCGCGCCGCGGACGCCCGCGTCCGGGCCGGCTTCGAGAGCGCGTCGAGGCGGCGCTCCAGCTCGGCTACGCGCCGCTCGAGCGGGTCGAGGCTGCGCACGCGCTTTGCGAGCTCGTCGACCTGGTTCCGGAGGCTGTTCGCAGCCTCGAGGAACCGGCTGCCGCCGGGGAGCTCCGCCAGGCGCTGGAGCGCCTCCTCGCCGCTCTGGGCGAGGCGGCTGATCATGTCCTGCTTGGGCTGCTTCCGCTGGGGCATGACCAGGACAATAGCGCTGCGGACGGCTCAGGGATGGATCACGACGGGCGTGCCGCCGAAGGCGGCCGCGAACAGCGTTCGCAGGGTCGGGTTGGGGACGCGGATGCACCCGTTCGACACCGCGCGCCCGATCGACCACGGCTCGTTCGTGCCGTGGATCCCGATCGGCCCGCCCTGCGCCCAGCCGGTCAGGACCGGCGAGAACGCCGAGACTCCGAGCGCTGCAGGACCGAACGGGCCGGACGGATCCGCCGCCTTGATCCGCTGGTTGACGTAGAAGCGTCCGATCGGAGTCGGCGTCGCCGGCGAGCCGACGGCGACGCGGGTGGTCAACACGCGCCGGCCGGCCCGGAAGAACGTCAACCGGCGGAGAGAGATGTCGACCTCGATCCGCGTGCGAACCCGCTCGACGGACACGTCGGCCGGGCGCACGTAGCCGACGACGCCGTTCGGGCGCATCGGCAGCTTGACGCGGTACCAGGAGGCCGCACACCTACGGTCGACGATCGTCCCGACGATCAGGAACGTCGTCGGATAGCCGTTCTGGTTCAGCCGCTCGAACCGGGCGAACGGCCGCCGGTCGGGCCGCCGGTACGCGACCGTCCGGCCTCGCGCAACCGCGGCATACGCCACCGTCGGTGTCCCGACGGGCCGCAGCATCCCGCCGACGCACTCCCGCGCCGGGTGCCGGCCGCCGAGGGCAGGAGCGGACGTGATCGCCGCCGCGGCGACCAGGAGGCCGAGCGGAGCCGCCTTCACGATTCCGGCAACACCCACGGACGTGAATGGTTGCACGGCCCGGCCGGCCGCGACGACCAGGATGATCAGTCGACCGAGGAGAGCACCGCCGCCAGGATCTCGCCTGCGGCGGCGTCGATCACGAGCTCGGCCCGGCGGTCGTACCCGGTCGGGCCCTTGTTGACGATCGCGAGCTTCGCCCCGCCTGCGAGCGCCTCGCCGGGAAGGCCCGCAACCGGGTAGACCTCGAGCGACGAGCCGACGACGAGAAGCAGCCCGGCCTTCCGCACGAGCCGGGACGCCTCCTCCAGGGCCGACTCCGGCAAGAGCTCGCCGAACATGACCACGTCCGGCTTCAGCACCGTCCCGCAGTCGGCGCAGACCGGAACCGGGAGGAGCTCGACGACCCGGTCGAACGGTTCCCGACGACCGCAGGCCGGGCAGCTGGACGACCTCAGAGAGCCGTGTACCTCGATCACCCGGCGTGATCCCGCCAGGTCGTGGAGCCGGTCGACGTTCTGGGTGATCACCGCCTCGACCAACCCGCGGCGCTCGAGCCCGGCGAGCGCGTAGTGCGCCGGGTTCGGCTCCGCGTCCTGGAGCACGCCGAGCCGCTTCGAGTAGAACTCCCACACCTTCACCGGGTCGCGCCGGAAGGCGTGGATCGTCGCGTACTCCATCGGTTCGTAGGCGCGCCAGATGCCGGTGGGCGACCGGAAGTCGGGGATGCCGCTCTCGGTGGAGATCCCCGCGCCCGTCAGGACCACGCAGGGCTGCGACTCCACGATCAGCCTGGCGAGGCGCGACGCGGCCATCGCGGCGATAGTACGCGCGTGACGGACTTCCGCTTCTCCACCGATGTCACCGTCCGCTTCGCCGAGACGGACGCGCAGGGCGTCGCGCACAACGCCGCGTACCTCGTCTGGTTCGAGGTCGCCCGCATCGACTACCTCGCGCGCTTCCGCGAGGGCTACCGCAGCATCCAGGCCGAGGGATACGAGGCGCTCACGGTCGAGGCGCACGTCCGGTACCTCAGGCCGGTGTTCTTCGACGACCGGCTCCGCATCCACGCCCGCTGCGGCGACGTCCGCGGCGCCCGCTTCCGGTACGAGTACCTCGTCGAGCGGGGGAACGAGACCGTCGCCGACGGCTGGACGCAGCACGCGGTGATCGACCGGGAATCGTTCCGCCCGACGCGAATGCCGGAGTGGCTGGCGGAGGCGGTCGCGAACGCGGAGCGCTAGTTCGTCGTGCCGGCCGGGGCGCCGGTCGTGGCGGCCGGCGTCGTCTCCGCGGGCGTCGTCTCCGCGGGCGCCGAATCGGCCGGAGTCGTCGTCGTCGGCACCAGCTCGGCGGGGAGGAAGGTGCTCGGGTCGACCGGCTTCGGCTTGGGCTTCGGCTTCTTGGTGCCGACGCGGACGACCTCCTTCTCGCCCTGGTAGCTCGAATACCAGGTGTTCTCGTACAGCAGCTTCCCGTCCTGGTCGTAGACCCGCCGGGTCACGCTCGTGGAGAGCGGCGCCGATCCCGACTCCTCGACCACCTTCTGTCCCTTCGGCAGCTTCGGGTCCTTGATGATCTGCGTCGGCACCGGCCCGGTCGTCCGGAGCGGCGCGGTCTCGCTCTCGACACGGCGATGCTGTGGCGTCCCGTACAGGTTCACGGTCAGGGTGCTCGAGCTGACGAACGTCCGCAGCAGCAGCCAGTGGTCGGTGTCGTTGACGAACTTGAGGTCGATGTCGGGGTAGTTGACGGTGGCGTCGCGGCCCTGCGGGTAGTGGCTGATGTACAGCGCGTGGTTCGTCCGCGCGGTGATCGGCAGGCCCGCCTCGTACGCGGCGTTGAAGACGGTGGTCGACACCTGGCACGTTCCGCCGCCGAGGCCGTTCTGCAGCTCGCCGTTGATGATCACCGGCGCCTCGAGCAGCCCCTTGGCCGCGTTGCGCTCGCCCGTCGTGGCGTTGAAGGAGAACTCCTTGCCGGGCGCGATCAGGGCGCCGTCGACGAGATGGGCGACCACCTGGACGTTGTGGATGCGGTTCGGCACGCCGCCGTACGAGGTCGTGTAGCTGCCGACGATGCCGGTGATGCCCATCGCGCGCGCATCCTCGGTCGTCCGCTTCGCGGGCTGCGTCGCGACGGCGATGGGCGCAGTGCGGTTGACCGTCCGCAGTCCGGCCGCGAGCATCGCCGCCGCGGTCTTCGGCACGTCCAGGACTCGCGCGTCGACGGACGGCCTGATCCTGATCCCGCCGGTGGTGACGACGAACTGCGCGTCGCGGGCCGGCGTGTTCACCACCTTCTGCAGCCGCGCGAAGTAGGCGTCGGCGCCCTGCCCGCCGATCCGCACCTTCGTCGCGCCGTCGGCAGGCAGCTCGAGCAGGGTCGCGAGCCGCCAGCGCGGGATCCGGTACCGGGTCGGCCCGAGCGTCAGGACGATCGGCGAGGACACGATCGTGCGCACCTGCGCCGCGGCCGCGGCGAGCTGCGCCGCGGTCACGGTGGGATCGTCGACCTTCAGCGGCAGCTCGACCTTGTTTCCGCGCGCAAAGGACGCGAGGCCGGCGACGATCGCGCGGCCCGCCGCCTCACGGTCGAGGACACTCCCGGCGCGCGCGGGCAGCACCGCAGGCTTGAGGCCGTGGAGGACGACCGCGGCCTCGTGATGAGGCTGGTCGACGCGGGCGGCGATGCGGGCGAGAACCGCGTTCAGCTTCGTCCTGCTGTAGGCGGCGTCGGCGGCCACGTCGTCGCCGAAGAGGCGAACCTTCAGCCGCCGGAACCCGCGCAGAGGGCCGAATCCGTCCCCGTGGTGGCGCGCCGCCGCCACGGCGCCGTCCCAGTCCGGGCGAAGGCCGATGTCCGCGGCGCTCAACCGGAACGCGTGGCCGTCTGCGACGAAGCGAACCGGCGTGCGCAGCGCGATCTGGGACCGCCGCCGCAGCAGCGCAGTCGCTTCGGCCTCGGAGAGCCCGCCGACCTCGACCCCGTCGATGCGCACACCCTTGGCGAGCGTTCCGGGCGATCCCGCGTAGACGATCGCCCCGACCACGACGCCGAGAACGAGGAGCACCGCGACCGCGAGCGAGAGACGCTTGATCCGGCGCGCGCGAGCCTGCCGCTGCCGGCGTACGTAGTAGGGCGAATGTGTGGCTCCTGCCTCGAGGCGCAAGTTTGCGAATTGTACTGATGCGATCGGGCCGCTTTCGAGCGCCTCAGGATCCCGCCGGTCGGGCTCCGCACCCGCGTACGCGCGGGCGTCGAAAGCCTAGACTCCGGCCCATGGACTTCGAACTGACCGACGAGCAGCGGCTGATCCAGGAGACGGTGCGGGCGTTCGTGGACGAGCGCGTCCTTCCGGTCGCGATCGAGAACGACGTCGAGCACAGACTCGACCTCGAGCTGATCGAGGGCATGGCCGAGCTGGGCATCCTCGGGATCGTCATCCCCGAGGAGTACGGCGGCGCCGGTCTCGACTTCGTCGCCGAGGCGCTCGCCTGCGAGGAGATCGAGCGGGGCGAGGCTGCCTTCCGGACGCTGATCTCGGTTCACGTCGGCCTGAACTCGCTCTCGCTGCTCAGGTACGGCACGGAGGAGCAGAAGCAGCGCTACCTCGTTCCGCAGGCACGGGGGGAGAAGCTCGCCTGCTTCGGCCTGACCGAGCCGGGGGCGGGCTCCGACGTCGCCTCGATGCGGACGACCGCGCGGCGGGAGGGCGACGTCTACGTCCTCAACGGTCAGAAGAACTGGATCTCGTACGCGACGGTCGCCGACCACCAGCTGGTCGTCGCGAAGACCGACCCGGAGGCCGGTCACAAGGGGATGAGCGCCTTCATCGTCGAGCGCGAGTGGCCGGGGGTGACGACGCGCGAGACCGAGAACAAGCTCGGCATCTGGGCCGGCTCGACGGGAGAGCTGTTCTTCGAGAACGTCGAGGTGCCGGCCGAGAACCGCCTCGGCGAGGAAGGCCAGGGCTTCGAGATCGCGATGCACTCGCTCGACCAGGGCCGGTTCACGGTCGCGGCCGGCGCGTGCGGCGTCGTCCGCGCCTGCCTGGAGCGCTCGGTCGCCTACGCGCGCGAGCGGGAGACGTTCGGCCAGCCGATCGGCCGCTACCAGTTCGTGCAGGACATGATCGCGACCATGGTGCTCGGCTACGAGACGTCGAAGCTGCTCGTCATGCAGGCGGCCTGGATGAAGAACCAGGGCAAGCGCAACACCCGGGAGACGTCGCTCGCGAAGTGGCACGCGACCGAGTCCGCCTTCGAGGCCGCCCACCTCGCGATCCAGGTGCACGGCTCGTACGGCTATTCGGCCGAGTACGGCATCGAGCGGTACTTCAGGAACGCGCGCGCGCCGATCATCTACGAGGGCACGACCCAGATCCACAAGATGATGCAGGCCGAGCACGCACTCGGGTACCGGCGCCTGAACGGGCACACGGGCGAGGTCTCGCCGCTCGTGTCCTGGGGTCCGGCGCTCGCCAGCGCCTGACGGACCTCCGGTGCTTCCGGCCGCGCTCGTCGCCCTGACGCTCACCCTCCCGCAGCACGGTCTCGTCGTTCCGGGCCGGACCTTCGGCGGCGTGGCGCTGGGGGCGTCGAAAGCACTGGTCGAGCGCGCCTGGGGAACCCGCCACGGAACGTGCTCCGGCTGCGCGCGGCCGACGTGGTACTTCACCTACCAGCGCTTCGAGCCGCAGGGCGCCGGCGTCTCGTTCCACAACGGAAAGGCCGACTCGTTCTTCACCCTCTGGGCGCCCGACGGGTGGCACACGAACCGCGGCCTGAAGGTCGGCGACAGCGAGGAACGCGTCGGCGCGCTCTACGGCGTCCTGCCGCGTGCCGAATGCGGGACGTACTCCGCCTTCGTCCTTCGGCGCGGACGCACCGACACGCAGATCTACGTGCACGAGCAGCAGGTCTGGGGCTTCGGCCTCAGCCCGGCTGGGGCTCCGCCTTGCCACTGACCTCGCCCTCCAGGCGGATCAGCGAGGCGACGAGCGGGATGGCGGCGATCACCGGCACCGCGCACACGGGCCAGAGGGCTTCGTAGCCGTCCGTCTTCTCCAGGTACGGCTTCATCACGTCGATCATCACGCCGGCGACGAGGGGGCCGACGAGCAGTCCGATGCCCTTGGTCGTGGTCGCCAGCCCCGAGATCGCGCC
>Ga0070741_10006477_pt1 | contig 25093 bp, 24 predicted proteins | sample Coa_R1_4_FD_66440 | JGI IMG/M metagenome (GOLD analysis project Ga0070741, IMG submission 66440) | Surface soil microbial communities from Centralia Pennsylvania, which are recovering from an underground coalmine fire - Coalmine... | ecosystem: Environmental > Terrestrial > Soil > Unclassified ... | reverse complement strand
CGGGCCGCTCGCTTTGTCGCCCCTCCTCGACGATGTCCCGCATCGCCTGCGTCGGGGCTTCGCGCGTTCGGCCCGTCAGAACCGCAACGGTATTGCGCCGAATTCGAGGACAGAGCACTACAGCCTCCGCAGCAGCACCCGCTCCACTACGTGATTGCTTCCCTTTTCCAGGATCAACCTCGCGCGCTCGCGCGTCGGCAGGATGTTCTCGCGGAGATTCACCAGATTGATGTTGTTCCACGCGTTGCGCGCCACTGCCAGTGCTTCCTCATCGGCCATCGTCGCCAGCGAATGAAAGAACGATGCGGGGTCCTTGAACGCAGTCTCGCGCAACATCTGAAAGCGGCGCATGAACCATGACTCCAGCTCTTCCTCGCTCGCATCGACATAGATCGAGAAGTCGATGTAATCCGAAACGAAGACGGAATGCGCGGTGCCGCTCTGCAGCACATTGAGACCTTCGAGAATGACGATGTCGGGATGCTCGATCGTCACATCGCCGTCAGGAATGACGTCGTACTGCAGATGCGAGTAGACCGGCACGCGCAGCGGCGCGAGTCCCGACTTCAGCTCCGAGAGAAACCGCACGAGCCGCTGCCGGTCATAGCTCTCCGGGAATCCCTTCCGCTGCATGATGTCGCGCTCGCGCAGCGTCTCGTTCGGAAAGAGAAAGCCGTCGGTCGTCACCAGATCGACTCTCGGGTGATCGGGCCAGCGCGAGAGCAGCGTTCGCAGCACGCGCGCAGTGGTCGACTTCCCTACCGAAACACTCCCGGCGATCGCGATCACATACGGCACCCGCGGCGCGAGTGTCCCGAGGAAGCGCGAGCTCACGCGATGGAGATCCTGGACCGCGGCGATGTGCAGATTGAGGAGCCGTGAAAGAGGCAGATAGACCTCTTCCACTTCGTTCATCGACAACGCTTCGGTGATTCCGCTCAGCTCCGCGACATCGCTCTCGCGCAGCGTCATCGGCGTCTCGCCGCGAAGCCTCGCCCACTCGTCGCGCGAAAACGTCAGATACGGCGACTGATCATCAGCCATGCGCTGCGCATGATGGCATACGCCGCCCGTCCCCCTCTCCCCGCATTGCGGGGAGAGGGGTCAGGGGTGAGGGGCGTCGAAAAAACCTACTTCTCGTCTCCGAAGTTCCTGATGTCGTCCCCGACATCCTTCGCTTCCACGACCGGATCCTCTCCCTGCACCATCACGCGAATCTGCTCCACGACCTCGGGATTCGCCAGCGTGGTCACGTCGCCCACCGGCAGATGATTCGAGATCGCAGCGAGCACGCGGCGCATGATCTTGCCGGAGCGTGTCTTCGGCATGTCGGGCACGATGCGCACGCTCTTCGGACGCGCGATCTTGCCGATGAGATTCTCGAGATTGTTCACCACCGCCTTCTCGATCGCAGGAGTCGCCGTCACGCCGGGCTTGAGCGCCACGTAAATCTCCGGCACGCGTCCGCGGGCATCATCGGCAACCGGCACGACCGCGGCCTCCGCGATCTCACCCACGACGAGGCACGCCGACTCGAGCTCTTTCGTTCCGAGGCGATGTCCGGCCACGTTGATGACATCGTCGACGCGCCCGAGAATGCGGTAGTAGCCGTCGGGCGCACAGAGCGCACCGTCGCCGGCGAAGTACGGCCAGTCGCGCCAGTCCTTGCTCTCCGGATCCTTGCAGTACTTCGCGTAGTACGTCTTCACGAAGCGATCGGGATCTTTCCAGATCGTCTGGAAAATGCCCGGCCACGGATTGCGGATGCAGATGTTGCCCGCGCGCCCCGGCGGCAGTTCATTGCGCTCTTCGTCGTAGATCACGGGATGAATCCCCGGCACGCCCGGTCCTGCGCTTCCCGCCTTCATCGGATCGAGCGCAGGTTTCGTGCTGCAGAGGAAACCGCCGGTCTCGGTCTGCCACCACGTATCGACGATGACCGCTTCCTTCCGGCCGACGGTGTTGTAGTACCAGCGCCAGACTTCCGGCTCGATCGGCTCGCCCACGGTCACCATCAGCTTGAACTGATGGTTGTACTTGAGAGGCTCGTCGGGACCGACTTTGCGCAGCATGCGGATCGCGGTCGGCGCCGTGTGGAAGATGTTGACGCCGAGCCGCTCGGCGATGCGCCACGGCCGTCCCGCATCCGGATACGTCGGCACTCCTTCGTACATCACGTTGGTCGTCCCAAGCGACAGCGGGCCGTAGACGATGTAGCTGTGCCCGGTGATCCAGCCGATGTCCGCCATGCACCAGTAGATGTCCTCCTGATGAATGTCGAGGATGTACTTCGCGGTGCCGGTGACATACGCGAGATAGCCGCCGGTGCTGTGCTGGCAGCCTTTCGGTTTCGCCGTCGTCCCGCTCGTGTACATGAGAAACAGCGGCGCCTCGGCCGGCATCGGCACGGGAGCGACCACCTGGCCCTTGTAATTGGCCAGCACGTCTTCCATGAAGTAGTCGCGCTCATCGACCATCGGCGTGTTGGAGAGATATTTCCCCTCGTGGCGGCGCCAGATAAGGCATTTGTCAACACGTTGACCTTCGGCGAGCGCCGTCGTCACCGCGATATCCACTTTCTCCTTGTGGTCGATCGGCTGGCCGCTGCGGTAGTAGCCGTCCATGGAGACTAGGACATGGCTGCCGGAATCGGCGACACGCTGCCCGCAGGCCACGCCGGAGAATCCGCCGAAGACGACGGAATGGATGACGCCGAGACGCGCGCAGGCGAGCATCGTGATCGGAAGCTCGGGGACGAGCGGCATGTGAATCGTGACGCGGTCTCCCGCCTTCAGCCCGCAGAAATCGCGCAGCAGCGCGGCGACTTCGTTCACGCGGTTATACAGCTCCTGATACGTGATCGTGATCGTCGGCTCGCTCTCGAGCTCCGGAACGAAGATGAACGCCGCCTTTCCCTTGTGGGTCTTGAGATGGCGGTCGATGCAGTTGTAGCTCGCATTCAGCGTTCCGCCGGTGAACCATTTCCAGAACGGCGGGTTGCTCGAGTCGAGCGTCTTGTCCCACTTCCTGAACCATGTCAGCAGCTCGGCATATTCGTCGAAGCACTGCGGGAAGTTGTCGAGCGAGAAACGTTTGCTGACACTGGGATCCTTCAGGTTCGCCTGCGCGATGAATTCCGGAATCGCGTAGAGATAGTCCTCTTCCTTCCAATGGACTGCGATCTGCGCCTCGGTCAGTTCGAGGGTGGGATTGCTCATTGTGCGGCTCCTTTCGCCGCCTCCAGCGTTGCTGCCGCTGCGGCGCGCGCTTTCTCATCCGGACGGTTGGCGATCATGATCGCGGCGAGCGCGACGACTGCCAGTGCGCCGGCCGTGTAGAACGCCACCGTGTAGTTTTGATACTTCACGAACATGCTGCCGCCGATCTTCGGACCGACGATGCCGGCAACCGCGTACGCAGTGAAGATCCAGCCGTAGTTCACGCCGAGATTCTTCGTGCCGAAGAAGTCGGCGGTCGTCGACGGGAAGACCGACAGCAATGTGCCGAAGCAGTAATAGACGCCGAAGATCAGCGCATAGACGAAAACGAGATCTTTGACGTTGGCCACGACCGGCATCAGCAGCGCGGAGACGAGGATCATCAGCCGCAGCGTCTGCAGGCGTCCGATCTTGTCGGAGATCGCACCGCTGAGAATGCGGCCGAGCGCGTTGCCCGCCGCGGCGATGAGCAGCGTGAGCGTGGCCGCCGTCGCGGGAAGCCCGACGCTCTTCGCAAACGGCACGAGCTGGCTGATCGTCATCAGGCCTGCCGATGCGCCGAGACAGTAGGCGATCCACATGAGCGGGAACTGCTTCGTCCTGACCATCTCCGATGGCGTGTAGTCGATCGCCGTCGCGACGACCTTCGACGTCGCGGCAGGCACCCATCCCTCGGGCTTCCATCCGGCGGGAGGATTCTTCAGCAGGAACGATGCGATCACCGTCGCAACGAAGTACCCGATGCCGAGCCAGAGGAACGTGCCGCGCCAGCCGGCGCTCTTCAGCATCGGCGGAACGACGAAGCCGAGAATCGCGGAGCCTGCGCCATAACCGGCAACGGCAAGGCCGACGGCGAGACCGCGCTTGTCAGGGAACCATTTCGAGAGCACGGGAATCGGCGTCGCGTAGCCGAAGCCGTTGCCAATGCCCATGATCACGCCGAGCGTGAGGTAGATCCATGTCAGGCTGTTCGTGAAACTCGCCAGCACGAGGCCGGAGCCGAGGAAGATCGCGCCGATGAGCGAGATGCGGAACGGCCCCAGCTTGTCCTGAATGCGGCCCGCGACGACGAACGACGTACCGAATACGAAGATCGCGATCGTGAAGACCCATGAGGTCTGCGCGCGATCCCACCCGAATTCCTTTTCCAGCGGCGCGACGAAAATACTCCAGGCGTACAGCGAGCCGAGAGAGAGATTCATCAGCAGCGCACCAGCGACGCGCCACCAGCGATTGAGAGAGTCCATGAGCGTTTCTCCTTTCCCCTGTGTAGGACAGGCGCCCTCGCCTGTCCCGCTATCGCCTGTCTAGAAATAGAAGAACTGCAACTGAATCGACATCTGATTGCTCTTCCTGCCGACCTTTGGCGAGATGCGCGTATAGAGAGCTTTCACGTTGGCGTTGTGGCCCATGAGGAAGTAGTTCACGCCCCCGCCGTAGCGGCGCTCATCGCCGGTGCTGGTGTCGGCGCGATTGCGGTCGGCGAACTGCACGACCGGCATCCACTTCGACTTGCCGGCGAGCGCGCCGAGCTCCAGCAGCGTGTCGCGCTGAGCAGGCAGCGACTTGAGGAACGTGCCGCCGTCGTAGCGCACGTGATCGAGCTGCGCCGTGATCGCGCCATTGCCGACCGGATGATCGAAGAAGACATCCGCCGCATACGCACGGTACTTGTGCTGATGCTCATAGCCGGCGCCGACCGTCAGCACCTTCTTCTTGCCGAGGTAGGTGCCGGTGTAGAAGTAGCCGCTCTCCGGATCGAGGAAGCTGTAGGCAACGCGCGACGTGAAGCGCAGCTCGCGCTGCTGGTTGTCGCGCATTCCCTGGAAGATGCCGGTGCGGTATTCGAGCTTGTTGTTCAGCAGGTAGCCGCGCGCCTGCACGCCGGTGTCGCGTCCCGCCGATGACTGCGTCGGTCCGCTGTAGGCGAACGTATAGGCGCCGTAGTCGATCGGCATGAGCGTCGTCGCCCCCTGCAGGCCGTTGCGCGAGACCGAGGTCAGCATCAGCCCCGCATCGATCATCAGCTCCGGACGCACCTTGTATTCGACATATGCGTCCTGCAGGAACAGCGAGACCTGGGTGTTCTTCGTGCCGGTGGTGAGCGACTTGTTGATGTTCGGCGAGTCGGTCTCGACGAAGAACGTGAGGTTCGGCGCGATCTGGCCGCCGAGGAGAAGACGCGCGCGGCGGATGAAGATGTTCTGCGCGTAACCGCGCGTCGCGGCATCCTGAAGCTCCTCCGCCTGCGTCTGCAGGAGGATGCCGAACTTCAGATTGACGTTGTCATTGACCTTGATCGCCATCTGTGCCGAGGCGGCAGAGGTGAGGAACAAGGTGAGAACGAGAAGTTTGTGACGAATCGAGCCCACAGTCAGCCTCCTTCACACGGTCATGTGTGACGCGGGTCAACATCGGCTCTGAGGAAGGAAGGGGCGATGAGGTGAGAGAACCATTTTCACTGGTGCGGTCGAACCAGGATGGGACGGATGGGACGGATGGGACGGATGGGTGGAATCGGTGTTTCGTGATCCGGCTCACGCTCTTCACCTCCCCTTTCGCATCAGAATCCTCTGTGCTCGCCGCGTTTGTGCTCGCGTTTGCCGTCGAGGGAGGGGCGATTCCTCTCGAGTGGCCTTTGTTTCCGCCGAACAACTGGTGGAACACCGACATCAGCAACGCTCCCGTCGACGCCTCGAGTGCGACGATCATCACCTGGATCGGGCCTAACCGAGGACTGCACCCGGACTTTGGAGGGGATGCGGGGGGTGGAGATGTCTACGGATTTCCCTTCGCGGTCGTCGACAGCAGTCAGCCGAAGCTGACGGTCGATTTCAGTTCGTGGGGCTGGCCGGACGAAAGCGACGGCGTCGATCACAACAATGGCAATGTGTCGTTTCCGTTCTATCCGGTCCCGAGCGAATGCATCACGCAGAATGGCTGGGTCGAAGGCGGACAGCCGGGCAGCGTTGACCAGCACACCACGGGCGATCGCCACATCCTGATGGTCGACAAGACGAACAATGCGCTCTATGAGCTCTACAACGTCTGGTACGACGGGACGAAGTGGCGCGCAGCCTCCGGCGCCTACTGGAACATGAACACGAACAACCGCCGCACCGATGGCTGGACTTCGGCGGATGCGGCGGGACTGCAGATCCTTCCGGGACTCGTGCGGTACGACGAAGCGTTCGGCGACGGCGAGATCCGGCACGCGTTCCGGTTCACCCTCAGCTCGGCGGCGGGCTATGTCTTTCCCGCCTCGCATCGCACGTCGATCCCGAACGGCGATACACCGCCTCCTTATGGATTACGGCTGCGGCTCAAGCCCACGACCAACATCTCCTCTTATCCCGCCTACGTCCAGAAGATCTTCCGCGCGATGATGAAGTACGGATTGATCCTCGCCGATCAGGGCAGCAACATGTACATCAGCGGCACATACGACACGCGCTGGGACAACGGCGTATTGAATCCCGCGTTCGGCGCGCTCAAGGCGAGCGATTTCGAAGTCATCGAGCGCGGATGGAAGCCGTCGTACTCGTACATCATCGCCTTCCCCTCCTCCTCCGCCGGCAATGGCGACACGACGTCGGCAACCGTCACCGTCTATGACGCGAACAACAATGTCGCGACGGGCTACACAGGGACGATTCACTTCACATCCACCGATGGCGCCGCCACCCTCCCCGTCAATTACACCTTCCTCGGCGCGGATGCCGGCGTCCACACGTTCACGAACGGATTCACGTTCCGCACGACGGGAGTGCAGGTCGTGACGGGAACGGACACGGTGGTGAACACCGTGACGAATTCGCGCGGCATCACAGTCGGCCCGCCCACGCCCACCGGGCTTACGGCGACGGCCGACACGACGACGCATGTGTCGGTCTCCTGGCTCGCATCGCAGGGCGCTGTGTCGTATGAGCTCGTCAGGATCTCGGCCGCCGGCCAGCAGACGATCCCTTTGGCGGCGACGAGCTATGGCGACACCGTGACCGCGGGCGGAGCGTACATCTACAAGGTGAGGGCGATCGATTCGTCGTCGCGATATTCGGGCTACAGCGCGCCGGACATCGCGATGGCGAGAACGTTCACCGACGATCCGCTCATCGCGAATACAACGGCGGTCAAAGCCATTCACATCACCGAGCTGCGCGATGCGATCAACGCCTTGCGGCAGGCCGCAGGAATCGGCACGACGACGTTCAGCGATCCATCGCCGTCTGCGATGAGCATCCGGAAGACGCATCTCGACGAGCTGCGCGCGGCACTCACTGCGGCGCGAGCAGCCGCAGGCCTGACCAACGCCGCGTACACAGATCCAACGATCACGGCGCAGAGCACAAAGGTAAGAGCAGCGCACGTCCAGGAGCTGCGCGACCGCCTGAAGTGAAGCGGGGCGAACTGTTACGTTCGCCGTCGGGATGCTCGACGAAACCGCAGGAACGGGTAAGCCTGACGGCCGAGGCGTAGAATGCCAGCCATGAAGGTCATCACCGGCAAAGTTGTTGGTGGCAGCGTCCAGCCTGAAGGTGTACAGGATGGGACGATGGTCGCGGTCTTGACCTCTAATGACGCGGGCTTTCAACTCGAGCCGGAGCAGGAGGCGGAACTTTCTGCTGCTCTGCAGGAGATCAAGGCCGGAGAATTTACCCCCGGCGCTGACGTGATTCGTGAGCTCAAAGGGCTTCGCCGCCGTTGATTCGCGGGAGCATGGTCCCACGATGAGGTTACGTAGCACGATGCAGGGTCGAGTCTCCACAATTCAGCCCATGGATGGCACACCTCTAACTCACTGCTGCACCTGCGTTCGATCCCTCTGCCGATGACCGGCCTCGCGCTATACTCGGCCCCACGCAATGACAAGACGACTCGCCCTCTTCCTCCTCATGGCTGCGACGCTGTCTTGTACCCGTTCGCATCAGGAAGGATCGGCCGCGACTGCCGCGAGAAAGGCGCCGGCCCCGGCGACCAGCGCTTCTCCTCCCCTCACGCAGTCCCCAGCACCCAATGAAGAGCAGCAACCTCTTCGAGTCGGCGGAGACGTTGTGGCACCCGTCGTGATCTCGCGGGTCGAGCCTACCTACGAGAGTTGCGCGAACGAGAAGAATGTGTGGGGCTTCCCGATCCTCGAGGCCATCATCGATGAGCGCGGCCAGGTCCGGAATCTTCGGCTCCTCAAACCCGTCCATCCGTGCCTGGAAAAGGCGATTCTCCCCGCAATACGCCAGTGGCGCTTCAAACCCGGCACCCTCAACGGCAAACCCGTGCCGGTCATCTTCAATCTTACGGTGAACATCCACTACCGGTAGCTGCCTAACCCGCCATTGCAGCGGGGGACGAACCTGTTTCTTCTTCTACAATGACAGTCGCCAGAGAGCCACTCATGAGAGACGGAGATCCCGATGTCGTGCTCAGTGTCATCGATCGGTTGTACTCGTGGCACGCTCGTAAGCCGGGTTATACGCTGTTCGGCGCGTATGCCGGGCGGCTCGTGCTGACGAGCCATCGCCTGATGTTCCTCTCGACAGGCACGAACGGCATCCTGCGGTCTCTTGCCTACAATGCCGCGGGCGGCCTGCCGGCGCAGCTCACGTTTGGTCAGACACGCACCGAAGAGCTGGACACGAGCGCACTCACCAATCCGGGCAGCCTGAATCTCGAGCTCCACCGTGTCGCACGCCTGCAGATTTCGCGGCGCCTCGATTTCAGCAACTACCTCGTGATCGAAATCCCGCGCACGGACGGCTCTTCGCGCTTCATCTCATTCATGAGCCGCTACGGTATGACGCGCGACAAGCTCGTTGCGTTTCAGGAATCGCTCGAGCGCGCACGCGCGGCGTTACCGGATTTGCCCTCGCACCCCGGCAGTTGAGTGGTGCGTCACGTGCTCTTGTGACGGCAATCATTCGCCCCCGGCACAACTTTTCACGACCATACTTCCCGATGTCCCGCGCCTCAGAAGAAGAAGTCTTCCTGCGCGTGCTCGACACGCTGGCGCTCTGCGCGGATCCGCTGTTCGCTCTCAGCGAGCGGCATCGCATCATCTTCTGGAACAAGGCGATCGAGCGGCTCCTCGGCTATACGTACGACGATGTCGTCGGACGCTCGTGCGGCGATGTCCTCGCCGGCGTCGACGCCTTCGGCAATCGCTACTGTTCCGAAGTCTGTCCCGTCCTCTCCATCGCCCAGCGCGGCGACGGCGTGAAGCAATTCAGCCTGCACGTCCGGGCGAAGGACGCGAGGCTCGTCCCGCTCGACATCGCAACGGTGAAGTTCCAGATCCCGCAGTCGCGGCGCATGGTCCTGGCGCACCTCGCCCAACCGTCGCGCGAGCAGGTCTCGATGACGCGCGAAGCTCCCGCGCATCTCAACCATTCGCTGCACCCGGATGCGCGCATCCGTTCACTGACGACGCGCGAGAACGAGATCCTGGCGATGGTTGCCTCGGGCCGCACCACCGGCACGATCGCCGGGAGTCTCGGCATCTCCCCCCTCACCGCGCGCAATCACATCCAGCATCTCTTCGCCAAGCTCGAGGTGCACTCGAAGGCGGAAGCGGCGGCATTCGCGTTCAGGATGGGAATCGTCTAGCGATCGCCGCTCACAGGCGCTGTTTCAAATCCTGATAGTCGTTGTCGGACAGCGTCTTCTCCGCGACGCCGAGCAGGGTCTCGAAGACCGGCTTCGGTGCGTTGTCTCGAACGATCAGATAGAGATCGGCGCGCTCCGGCGCACTCAACGCGGGCAGCATGAACTCGAAGCTCGACGCGACCTGCTCGAGCGCGAGGCTCGTGCGGAACCTCGCGACCGAATCCGCGAGCTCGTCATGGGGACAGCGCTCCCACAGCGCGGGATTCGCGACATCCTCCTCATCGGCGAGATGCTCGAGGTAGGCGCCGATCCAGCGATTCAGCGCGGCATAGAACGCCATGCCCGCGGCGCCCCGATCGGCCGCGGATGTGACGTTGTTCAACTGCTCATCGAGCACGTCGAGCACCGGATCGAGCGTCGCGTGCTGCCGTTCCATGTACTCCGCAACTTCCGGCGCATACTTCAGAAGCAGCGGCTGCATGTACGCATCTTCATGCGTGCTGTGCTCGCGCAGCGCGCGCGTGAGGCGCATGAACTCATCGGTGAGCCGCGCGATCGCCTCGTCATCGTGCAGATAGTCGATCAGTCCCGCACGCGCCGAGATCTCGAACAGCGCGCGCCGGATCGCCTTGTGATAGTTGCCGTAGAAATTGATCTTTTCTTCGGACATCACGGAGATTGTATGTGGAGTGCGGACGCCTCGTCCGCACAATGAAGGCTCAGGCTCAGTTCACCGGCTCCCGATCGCGCTCGCTCCAGGTGCGGATCGACGACACGCTCTGGAAGCCCCGCGGCAATTTCAGGCCGCGCTGCGCGCGCTTGCCGAGGTACGTGTCGAGGTCGGCGCCCTTGAGATTCGTGTAGCGCTTGCCCGCCGTCACCACGAGAATTCCCCCTTCGGGCACGACCGCGACGCCGACGACTTTCTCCGGCGCGATCGGCGTGCGATGGATCTTGATCGTCTGCACGCCCTTCCCCTTGCCGAGCTCGGGAAGCTCACTAACCGGGAACAGCAGCAGCTTCCCTTCCGTCGTCGCCGCGGCAACGCGATCCGACTCCATCGACGTCACGCGCTGCGGCCGCAGCAGCGTTGCGCCATCGCCGACGTTCACGATCGACTTGCCCGCCTTGCGGTCGGTGATCATCTCGCCGAGCCTGATGACGAAGCCGTAGCCGTCATCCGTCGTCAGCAGCCAGAGATCATCCGGCTCGCCCATCATCACGCCGGTGAACGACGCGCCCGGCGGCGGCTGCAGCGATGACGTCAGCGGCTCGCCATGGCCCTTCGCCGACGGCAGCTCGTGCGCCGGCAGCGCATACGTGCGCCCCGTCGAATCGATGAACACCGCCTGCTGATTGCTGCGTCCTTTCGCGGCGTGCAGGAATGCGTCGCCCGACTTGTACTGCAGCGCGGTCGGATCGAGATCGTGTCCCTTCCCCGCGCGGATCCAGCCGCGCTCGGAGAGCACCACCGTCACCGGCTCGGACGGAATCAGCGCCGTCGGATCGAGCGCCTTCGCCGCCTCGCGCTCGACGATCGGCGACCTCCGCCTGTCTCCGAATTCCTCGGCATCGCGCTCGAGCTCATCCTTCACCTGCTTGTGCAGCAGCTTCTTCGAGCCGAGGATTTTCTCGAGGTTCGCGCGCTCGGTCTGCAGCTTCGCCTGCTCGCCGCGGATCTCCATCTCCTCGAGCTTGTTCAGATAGCGCAGCTTCAGCTCGAGAATCGCCTCGGCCTGCAGCTCGCTCAGCTTGAAGCGCTGCATGAGCACCGGCTTCGGCTCGTCTTCGCGGCGGATGATGCGGATCACTTCATCGACATTGAGATACGCAGCGAGGTAGCCGTCGAGGATGTGCAGCCGTGCGTTGACCGCGTCGTAGCGGTGCTGCAGGCGGCGGCGCACCGTCTCGATGCGGAACTTCAGCCACTCCTCGAGCAGCTCCTTGAGGTTGAACTGATGCGGCCGCCCGTCGAGGCCGATCATGTTCATGTTCACGCGATAGGTGCGCTCGAGGTCCGTGGTGGCGAAGAGATGGTTCATCACCTCTTCGACGTCGACGCGATTGGAGCGCGGGACGAGTGCGATGCGCGTCGGCGACTCGTGATCGGAGTCGTCGCGCAGATCCTCGATCATCGGCAGCTTCTTCGCGTTCATCTGCTGCGCGATCTGCTGCTGCACTTTCTCGCCCGACACCTGGAACGGCAGCGCGGTGATGACGATCTCGCCATCCTCGTACTCCCATTTCGCGCGCTGGCGGATCGTGCCGTTCCCCGTCTTGTACATCTCGCGCAGCTCGGAGGGCGGCGTGATGATCTCCGCCTCCGTCGGGAAGTCGGGTCCCTTGATGTGCTTGGTCAACTGCGCCAGCGTCGCCTCGGGGTTGTCTAACAATTCGATGCACGCGCCGACGACTTCGCGCACGTTGTGCGAGGGAATGTCGGTCGCCATGCCGACCGCGATGCCCGACGCGCCGTTGAGGAGCACGTGCGGCAGGCGCGACGGAAGAATCTTCGGCTCCTTCAGCGTGCCGTCGAAGTTCTGTCCCCAGTCGGTCGTTCCCTGATCGAGCTCGCTCAACAGCGTCTGCGCGAACTTCGCCAGCTTCGCCTCGGTGTAGCGCATCGCCGCGAATTCTTTCGGGTTGTCGGCGGAGCCGAAGTTCCCCTGCCCGTCGACGAGCGGGTAGCGCATCGAGAACGGCTGCGCCATGAGGACCATCGCCTCGTAGCAGGCGGAGTCGCCGTGCGGATGAAACTTGCCGATGACGTCGCCGACCGTGCGCGCCGATTTCTTCGGCTTCGAGTTGGGCCCGAGCCCGAGCTCCGACATCGCGTAGATGATGCGGCGCTGCACCGGCTTCAGACCGTCGGCCACGTGCGGCAGCGCGCGGTCGAGAATGACGTACATCGAATAGTCGAGGTACGCCTTCCGCGTGAACTCCGACATCGCCTGCGACTCGATGTCGATCATCGTCGGCGGTGGAGTGAGGGACATTTGATTCTTGGATTTGCGAATGGCCATAGCGGTCACGGAGCGCGGGCGTCTCGCCCGGGGCTGGTTCACGGATCGGGCGGGACGCCCGCGCTCCTATTTCCTCTTCACACCTTTGAGTACAACCTGCACGAGCTCGTTCGGCAACGTGGCGCGGAGTGAGGAACGGGTGATCAGCTTCCGGTTCCACATCGCGCCGACGATCATGTCGATCAGCAGTTCGGCATCGCAGTCTTTGGAGATCTCGCCGCGGTCGATCGCGCGGCGGACCACCGCTTCGTAGATCTGGCGGCGCTGCCGCGTCGACTGCAGCAGCAGCTCGTGCAGATCGGGATCGAGCTGCGATTCGCCGATGAGTCCCGCGAAGATGTCGCCGAGCTTTCCGCTCAGAATCATGTGCGCGCGCTCGGCGACGGCGAGCAGGTCGCCTTCCAGCGTTCCCGTGTCCGGCGTCTCGAACGGCGGAAGCAGCGTGGCCGTCGCCGCGGAGACGAGCGTTCCCTTCGAAGGCCAGCGGCGATAGATCGTCGTCTTCGCGACGCCGGTGCGCTCCGCCACTTCATCCACGGTCATGTCTGCGTAGCCCTGTTCCTGCAGAAGACCGAGCGTCACTTTCAGAATCTGTTCATCGGCGCCTTCGCGGCGGGGACGGCCGCGGCCGCGCTTCGGTGCTTCGGGTTTCGTTGCCATCAGTCGAGGACCTCTGCCTTGTTTCCTTCTTCCATGAGCCATGTCTTGCGATCGCCGGCGCGATTCTTCGACAGCAGCATGTCGATCGTCGGCGTGGCAGGCTCGTCGAGCGTCAGTTTCACGAGGCGGCGCGTGTCGGGCGCCATCGTCGTCTCACGCAGTTGAATCGGATTCATCTCACCCAGCCCCTTGAAGCGCTGGATGTTCACCTTCCCTTTGATGCCTTCCGCCTCGATGCGGGCGAGGATGCCGTCGCGCTCCGCGTCATCGAGCGCGTAGAAGACATTCTTTCCGACGTCGATGCGATAGAGCGGCGGCATCGCGACGAACACATGCCCCTCGCGTACCAGCGCCGGAAAATGTTTGACGAAGAGCGCGCACAGCAGCGTGGCGATGTGCGCGCCGTCGGAGTCGGCGTCGGCGAGAATGCAGACCTTGCCGTAGCGAAGACCGTCGAGCTTGTCCGATCCGGGATCGACGCCGAGTGCGACGGCGATGTCGTGCACTTCCTGCGACGACAACACTTCGCCGGAGTCGACTTCCCAGGTGTTGAGGATCTTGCCGCGCAGAGGCATGATCGCCTGGAAGTCGCGCTCGCGCGCCTGCTTCGCCGAACCGCCCGCCGAATCTCCTTCGACCAGGAACAGCTCGGTCCGCGAGAGATCCTGCGACGTGCAATCGGCGAGCTTGCCCGGCAGCGCGGGGCCGGAGGTCAGCTTCTTGCGCTCGACGCGCTTTCCCTGCTTGAGGCGCACCATCGCCTGCTCGATGCAGACGCGCGCGATGCGCTCTCCTTCCGCGGTGTTGTTGTTGAGCCAGATCGAGAACGCGTCCTGCGTCACCCCGGAAACGAATGCCGAGGCTTCGCGCGAGGAGAGGCGGTCCTTGGTCTGGCCGGTGAACTGCGGATTGAGCATGCGCACCGACACGATGTAGCTGCAGCGCGCCCACACATCTTCCGGCGTGATCTGCACGTTGCGCGGAAGCAGATTGCGGAACTCGCAGAACTCGCGGATCGCCGACGTCAGTCCCGTGCGGAAGCCGTTGACGTGAGTGCCGCCCTGCGTCGTCGGAATCAGATTGACGTAGCTCTCGGCGACGAGATCGCCATCATCCGGAATCCAGACCGCGGCCCAGTCGACCTCTTCGTCGCGTCCTTTGAAATGTCCGACGAACGGAACGTCGGGGATGATCGGCGCGCCGGCGAGCTCGGACGTGAGGTAGTCGGTGAGACCGTCTTCGAAGTACCACTCCTCGCTGTCGGCCGGATCCTGCTCGCTGATGAAGCGCATCCGCAGCTTCGGGCAGAGCACTGCCTTCGCGCGCATGACGTGCTTGAGCCGTGGGATCGAGAACTTCGGCGAATCGAAGAACGACTCGTCGGCCCAGAAGCGGACGGTCGTGCCGGTGTTGCGCTTGCCGACCTGTCCAATCACTTTCAATTCGGACTTCTTCTTCCCGTCGGCGAAGCTCATCGAGTATTCGTTGCCGTCGCGCCGCACCCAGACCTGCAGCTTCTTCGAGAGGGCGTTGACGACGGAGACGCCGACGCCGTGCAGGCCGCCGGAGTAGCGATAGCTCTTGTCGCTGAACTTCGCGCCGGCGTGCAGCCGCGTGAGGATCACCTCGACGCCGCTCACGCCTTCTTTCGCATGCTTGTCGACCGGCATGCCGCGGCCGTTGTCGGCGACGGAGAGCGAGTTGTCGTCGTGCAGCGTGACCGTGATCTCGTCGCAATAGCCGGCGATCGCTTCGTCGGCGGAGTTGTCGATCACCTCCTGCGCCAGATGGTTCGGGCGCTCGGTGAGCGTGTACATCCCAGGGCGTTTTCGGACAGGCTCGAGTCCGGTGAGAACTTCAATTGCAGAGGAGTCGTAGGTCGTCATCTTGGGCGGCGGGATTGTATAGGACGATGGGACCTATGGGACCTATAGGACCTATAGGGAGCCACCCATAGGTCCTATAGGTCCCATAGGTCCCATTCGTCCAATCACCGCGACGCCGCTGTCGCCACCGGCACTGCAACTGGCAACGACCGGACCACCGCTACCTTCCCATTCGCATTCTTCTCGTCGGGATCGTTCGTGCGCGAGGGCGTCGAGGTGATGAACGCCTCGAGCTCCTGCGGCGTCATGCCCGGACGCTCCGACAACACGCGCGCGGCGATGCCGGCGATGATCGGCGTCGCGAACGACGTCCCTGACCGGAGATTCGGCCTGCGCCCGCGATAGTGATCGTTCGCGGTGATCGTCGCGCTGAAGATCTGCTGCGCCGGCGCGAGGATCTCCACCGCGCCGCGGCAGCCGCCGATCCACGTCTCGTTCTGCGCGGTGATCCCGCCGACGGTGATGATGCCGTCGATCTCAGGACCGAGGATTGCGGGAAAGCGATCGACGATGCCGTTGCGGCCGCAGCCGCCGTCGATGTTGTTGGCCGCGACGACGAAGAGGAAGTGCTTGCCGTTCGGATCGGGGCTGCCATTCGCGTCGACGCCGTCGATCATGTCGCGCATCTTCTTCTCGACCGCGTCGTACGACACGACTCCCTGCGACGACATCCCGCTGATCCGCTCCAGCACCCACCCGCTGATGTTCACGATCGCCGTGTGGAACTGCGGCGCATCCGGACTCCACGCATGGTGGATGATCGCGTTCAGTCCGTCGAGATAGGTGCGCGTGGTCGCCAGGCCGTGCTCGTTCATCACGCGGATGCTCACGATGTCGGCGTCCGGCGCGACGCCGATGTTGCGTCCGGCGATGATCGACGCGACGCTCGTGCCGTGCGACGCCGCGACGAGCTCGGTGTAATCGCTGTAGCAGGGGTCGAGTGCCTTGTTCGCGCTCCTGCAGTTGGAGGCGCCGAGGCGGACGGTGCCGGCGACATCGAAGCCGGCGAGCACGCGCGAACCGGCCGGCCCGCCGAACTCCGTGTGCGCCTGATCGACGCCGGTGTCCATCACATAGATCACGCTTCCCGCGCCGCGATTGCTGCGGTCGTAATGACCGTCGAGCTTCGCGTCAGGATGGCTGATCCGGTCGAGGTACCAGAGGAGATTCTCGGCGCCGCCGTCGGTGCAACTGCCGAGGCGCGACGAGGAATGCTGGGCATCGAGAGGAACTTCGATCTCGTTGCAGTGCGTGGCGATCACATCGGGAGACACCGCGAGCGCTGCAGACGCTGCGAGCGCAAGCAGGAGAACGACCGCGAGCCGGATGGACCGTTCCAATGGGAAACCTGATTGTGGACGACGTTGGACCGCTGCGATTCAGGATGCGACAAACAGTTCGGAAGCGCAAGATAATTCAGACGCGTTGAACTACCTCGCTCACCTCTTTCTCGCCGGCGACAGCGCGGAATCGCTCATCGGCAATCTGGCCGGCGACTTCGTCAAGGGGCCGCTGCATGAGGGACGGTTTCCGCCGGCGATCGCCGAGGGAATCGCGAAGCATCGGAGGATCGACGCGTTCACAGATTCGCATCCCGATGTCGCCGCGTTCCGCCGCGTGCTGATTCCCGAGCATGGGCACTGGTCGCGCGTGATCGCCGATGTGTTCTTCGATCACTTTCTCGCCTGCGGCTTCGAGGAATGGGGCCGCGAGCCGCTGGAAACGTTCGTGGCGCGGGTGCATGCGACACTTGATCAACATCTTGACCTTCTGCCGGAACGGCTCCGCGCCGTCTACCCCTTCATGCGCCGCGAAGGCTGGCTCCTCGGCTATCGCGAACGGGAAGGAATCGAGCTGGCCCTGCGCGGCCTCTCGCGGAGAATCGCGCGGCATCCGCCGCTGTACGAGGCGATGCACCTGCTCGACGATGCGCGCGGAGAACTGGAACGAAGGTTCCGCGCGTTCTTCCCCGACGTCATGAGTTTCGCGAAGTGAAGTGGGGTGCGGACGTCCCGTCCGCACATTGGGGGCACAGTGGGGTGCGGACGCCTCGTCCGCACCTGGGGGGCACAGTGGAGTGCGGACGCCTCGTCCGCACATTGGGGGCAAGCGGAGCACCGCTGCCTCGACGGCAGCGGCTCGCGGACGAGGGCGTCCGCGCCCCACCTGTTCTCCCGGACTGCAGACGGAGCACCGCTGCCTTGACGGCAGCGGCTCGCGGACGAGGACGTCCGCGCCCCACCTGTTCCCCGTCGATACGAGGTAGGGACGGAGGATGACTCCGCCCCTCCCTCCGAACCGGACTGGCGGATCTCCCGCATCCGGCTCTCCAGTTAGTGGACCGATTTCACGGACTGTTGGAACAGCAAGTGCGCCTCCGAAAGGCTGAAGAGGCCTCGCTGCTGAAAGAAGATATTCGGCCAGCGGAAATGATCGTATCCGCCACCACGGCCGCGCCGTTTGCTCCGTTTTCGCAGGATCGACCGCAGGCGCATGCGCACCCATTGGTCGAGCTTCACGAATGCGGAGCGGGAGCTGTGTTTGAAGTACTCGAACCAGCCGCGTAGCGTCGCGTTCACGGATTTGATGATCGCGTCGAGACTGTGACCGTTTGTCCTCGGCGTTTTCGCGCGCAGGTTCTCGCGGAACTTCTGTTCGCTTTTCGGCCGCGGATATCGGCGATTCTCGAAAAACCGGTATCCCAGAAAGTCGAACCCAGGTCGCAGAGTTGCATCCACCAACCTCGTCTTGACCGGGTGAAGCCTCAGCCCCCGCTCGGTCATCGATTCCGTCAGCAGCGTCATCGCTCGCTCTGCCTTCTCCCGGCTCTCGCACAGAATCACCATGTCATCTGCGTACCGTACCAATCTGTATCCAGCCTCTGTCATCACGACATCGACCGGGTGCAGGTAAATGTTAGCCAGCAGCGGACTGATGACGGCTCCCTGCGGAGTTCCCCGCTCCGGTTGCCATCGTTTCATTCCGTCCATGACGTCCTGTTCGAGAAACTGCTCGATCAGATCGAGGAGTGATCCATCTGCGACCTCTTTCGCAACTTCGGCCATGAGGCGTTTCTGGTCGATCGTGTCGAAGTACTCCTCGATATCCACATCGACCACCCACGTCCGCCCCATCGCCAGCTCCTGTTCCACCACACGCAGCGCATCCTTGCATCCTCGTCCCGGCCGAAACCCGTAGCTGCATTCGACGAACTTCTTCTCGAAGATCGGTTCGATTGTGTTGAGGATGCTCGTCTGAACCACTCGGTCGATGATCGTCGGCACCCCCAGCGGACGCTTCTTTCCATCGCTCTTCGGGATCCACACTCTCTTCACTGCGTACGGCTTGTACGTTTGCTCTCGAAGTTGTTCACTCAGCCTCGTCAGCCGCTTTTCGGCTCGTTCGGCAAATCGGCGGATCGACATCCCATCCACTCCTCCGCCTCCTCGCCGTGCTTCGACGTGTTTCCACGCGATCGCCAGGCTCTCCTTCCGGTACACCTTATCGATCAGGCTGTGCCACTTCCCTCCCTTCACTCCGTTTTCCAGAGCCTCCAGCATGCGCTCCGTCCATATCGAGCGTTCCACCCAGTCCCATCGGCCCGTGGCTTCTCTTCCGCGTTCTAGCTCTTGCACTGCTCGCAGTTGTTCGTCGCTCTCCATTTCCGTCACGCATCCACCTTCCTGCCCCCCTTTGCTCTGCGCCAGTTACGGCGCTTCCTCGCTCTTATGAGGGCTCTGTCGTCTCCCGTCAGTCAGCTCCTTCGGGCGACGATCCCCGTTTCACATCATCTGAACTTCTCTGTCGTTCTGTCTCCAACCACGCCATGCCGTCCCACATCGCTTTCTTTGCGCTTGTTTGTTCTCGCGACTGGGTTTTTCCTTGCAGCGCCGTTTCCCGTCTGCGCGCACCAAGTCTCCAAGCTTCGCCCTTCACTCGCGGGCTCGCTACGGCATCACGCCGAATCGAGTTTCTCTCGTACGGACCGACAGAGTCGCCGCCGGCTGCTCTCCACCCCACCTTCGGGCTACTTCTCCCCCGGTGACGCAGTTGCCTTTGGCTTTCGACCAGTCAAGCGTTTGGTCGAGAGGGGTCTCACCTCCTTTTCAGATGTGCGCTCGGGCGCACGGGCGCGGACGTCCTCGTCCGCACATTGGGGGCACAGTGGGGTGCGGACGTCTCGTCCGCACATTGGGGCAAACAGAGCACCGCTGCCTCGACGGCAGCGGCTCGCGGACGAGGACGTCCGCGCCCCACCTGTTCTCCGTCGGACTGCAGACGGAACACCGCTGCCTCGACGGCAGCGGCTCGCGGACGAGGGCGTCCGCGCCCCACCTGTTCTCCCGGACTGCAGACGGAGCACCGCTGCCTCGACGGCAGCGGCTCCACCTGTTCTCCGTCGGAGTGCGGACGCCTCGTCCGCACATTGGGGGCACAGTGGAGTGCGGACGTCTCGTCCGCACATTGGGGCAAGCGGAGCACCGCTGCCTCGACGGCAGCGGCTCGCGGACGAGGGCGTCCGCGCCCCCACCTGTTCTCTGTCGGAGTGCGGACGCCTCGTCCGCACATTGGGGCAGACGGAACACCGCTGCCTCGACGGCAGCGGCTCGCGGACGAGGGCGTCCGCGCCCCACCTGTTCTCCGTCGGAGTGCGGACGCCTCGTCCGCACATTGGGGGCACAGTGGGGTGCGGACGTCCCGTCCGCACATTGGGGCAAACAGAACACCGCGGACGAGGCGTCCGCGCTCCACCTCGTCCTGCTCACGATACGATGCGCCCATGAAAAGCGTTCAGGAGACCTACGCCCCGCACAACGCCTGCTTCGGCTGCGGGCCGTCCAACGAGAAAGGCCTTCGCATCCGCAGCTTCGAAGAAAACGGCGAGCTCGTCGCCGAGTGGCGTCCCGAGAAACATCACGAGGCCTTCGACAACGTCCTCAACGGCGGCATCTGCGGTGCGCTCCTCGACTGCCACAGCAACTGGGCGGCGACGATGCACCTCATGCATCAGAACGGCAGCGCCACTCCTCCGTGCACCGTCACGTCCGACTTCCACGTCTTCCTCAAGCGCCCCACGCCGACCAACACGACGCTGCACCTGAAGGCAAGAGTCGTGGAGTCCTCCGCAGACCGCGCCGTCGTCGAGGCCACGCTCGAAGCGAACGGCAAGATCACCGCAACGTGCCGCGGAACGTTCGTCGCGGTCACCGAAGGACATCCCGCCTACCATCGCTGGTAACGCATGCTCACGGCGCTCCTGCTCGCCGCAATTCTGATCCGCCCTTCGCGCGCCGGCTGGTTCGAGACGCCTGCGCGCTGGCTCCCCTCGCATGCAGTCAGCGCGGACACGCTGGTCGCCCTTGCCCGCGACGCGCGCGTCATCGCCCTCGCCGACGCCACGCATGGGACGCACGAGTTCTTCGCGTCGAAGCAGGAGCTCGTTCCGAAATTCGCGGCGGCGGGCGTGCAGACCATCGCCTTCGAAGCGCCCTATGCCGAGTGGGAGCGCGGCAACTACGACGTCGCGGACTACTACTTCTGGCACAACGAAGAGGCGCTCGCGCTCATCGCCTGGGCGCGCGCGCAGAATCCGCCGCTGCGCATCATCGGCATCGATTGCGCCCATCCGATCGAGGCGATCGATCTTCTGCTCGAGCGCGTTCGTGCGATCGACGCCTCGCTCGCCGCCGGCCTCGAGCGGCGCTACGGCTGCCTGCTCGACGATCGCGATCATCCCAACAGTTACTCGGGTCTCAGCGCCGCGGATCGCGAGGTCTGCAGAACTTCGATCTGGTCCGTGCGGCCGCTGCTGCACGATGCAGAGCTCGAGCACAACGCGCGCGTCATCGAGCAGGGCGAAGAGGCGCTGTACACCGGCCTGCGCAATCGCGACGGCGCGATGGGCGAGAATCTCGTCTGGGCCTCGCAGCAATACGGCCGCACCCTCGTCCTCGGCCACAACGAGCACTTCGGAAAGACGCCGTATTCACTCTTCGGCGGCGAGCCGGCTGCCAGCGCGGGAATGGCGGTGATGCAGGCGCAGGTCCCCTACTTCGCGGCCGGCTCCGTCGCGCTGCAGGGATCGTTCGTCACGTATGACGAAGGGCGCTTCATCGACGAGCCGTTCCCGCAGCCGGCCGCGGACGACATCGCGATCGCACTGCGCGAAGGTGGATCGTCGTACTACCTGCCGCTGCGCGGTGTGCTGCCGGCGTGGCTGGCGATGTCGCATCACATCCGCATCGCCGGCTCGAGCGGACCGGTGCTCAGTCTGAAGGAAGATCTCGCCGCGAAATTCGACGCGTTGCTGTATGTCGAGACGTCGACGCCGGCGCAGTTGCGGTGAGCCTCACCCGTTCTGCTGCAGCTCCGCGAGAATCTCGTCGATCGCATCCGCCGCGCTGTCGAGCGGCAGCACGCACGTGCCCGCGCCTTTGTGTCCCCCGCCGTTGAAGCGCGACATCAGCTCGCCGACGCTCGTCCTGCACGTGCGATTGAAGATGCTGTGGCCGACCGCGGCGATCACGCTGTTCTTCCCCGGACCCCAGTGCACGCGCAGCGACACATTCGACTCCGGGAAGAGCGTGTAGATCAGAAAGCGGTTGCCGGCCGGCATGTCGGCGCTCTCGCGCAGATCGGTGACGACGACATTGTTCAATTGAAAACTGTTGCGGCGCAGCAGATCCTTGAACGCGACGAGCTCATTCCGCAGCCGGTCGACGCGCGCTTTCACCTCGGGTTGCGCGAGCACTTCGTCGATGGTCATCGTCTTCAGCCAGCCGACGAGATGATTGAAGTAGTCCTTGAAGCTGCCGAGGCCGGAGCGGCTGTCGATGGTGTAGCCGAGGAGGATGTAGCCGCGCGGATCATCGACATCCTCGGGAGCGAGCTGCGCGGCGTCGAGGCGATCCGTCTCCGCGACGAGCTTCTCGTGCCGCAGCAACTCCGGATCGTTGGGATATTTCTCCGTGTAGTAGTCGTAGACCACGCGCGCGGCCGACGGCGCGATCGCGTGCCGCCCTTTCACATCCGCGGGCGGCCGCTCGTTGCTCTCGGTGAGAATGTGGTGGTCGAACCACATGCCGCAGGAGGGGTGATACGGAACGTTGGCGAGGATGTCGCCGCGGCCGATCTCGATGCGCTTGTCGGTGATGTCCTGCGGATGGATGAGCACGATCTCATCGATCGGCTCCTTCATCGTGATGATCACGGCGCATGTCAGACCATCGAGGTCTCCACGCGTGACGAGTCGCATCCGAATCCTCCGGAAGTGAAAGTTGTACCATCAGAAGAGGCGTGCCAGCAACGCCGCGACCGCGGTCTCGACTCGCAGAATGCGCGGACCGAGGGAAATGGAGGCGAAGCCGGCGCGCGCGAGCGACGCGATTTCCGCGTCGATGAACCCTCCCTCGGGGCCGATGACGAGGGTTGCGGGACCGGTGATCGCACGCGGGCATTCCATCCCTCCTGCCGGATGTGCGACGAGTGCGCGCGTGCCGGCGGCGATCGCGGGAAGCTCCTGCTCGACGAAGGGACGGAAGAGGCGGCGGAGCTCGATCGACGGCAGCGTGGTGTCGCGCGCCTGCTCGAGGCCGAGGATCGATTGGAGGCGGAGGTTGTCGGGAGCGAGGCGCGGAGTCGACCAGTAGCTCTTCTCCACGCGCCATGCGTTGATGAGAACGATGCGCTTGACGCCCATGGATGCGGCGCCGGCGATCACGCGGTTGAGGACTTTCGGCCGCGGCAGCGCGAGGACGAGCGTGAGTGGAAGCGGCGGCGGAGGGTCGCGATCGAGCGCGATGCGAAGCGAGATCGAGTCGCGATCGAGGTGAAGAATCTCGCCGGAGCCGATGCGGCCGCCTTCGACGCCGACGGTGAGGCGGTCGCCCGCCGCAGCGCGATGAACGTCGCGGACATGTTCGAGCCGGCGCCCGCGCAGCACGACCTGATCGGGCGCCGTGAAATCAGAATCGAAGAGAAGGAGAAGGTTCACGGGGCGATGGGCGGGCGCTGTCGCGCGGCGCTGGGCGCGAGGCGCTGGGCGATCGATGCCGGTTCGTGTGATGCCATGGGCCAAGTGTCCCATGATTCAAGATGAGGAGCGCTACACGAACGGTCCCATAGCGCCCAGCGCCCAGCGCCAGCGCGCCTAGCGCCCCGCGCCACGCGCCATCGACTTTAGTATCATCCGCGGCCATGAACATCGAGGTCCGGAAGCAGAACGATGTGGTGATCATTGACTTCAAGGGGCGGCTCGCGGCCGGCGTCAGCGATGAGGTCCTGACGCAGATCGTGAACGAATTGCTGACCGAGGGCTACAAGAAGATCCTCCTGAATCTGTCGGATATGGATTACATCGACAGCAGCGGTCTTGGGGATCTCGTGCAGAGCCTCAGGATGTCGAATCGCAGCGGCGCGTCGCTGCGGCTGCTCAAGCCGCAGGATCGGGTGACGAAGACGCTGCGGCTGACGAATCTCCTTCCGATGTTTTCGGTCTACGAGAACGAGAAGGACGCGCTGGCGGCATTCTCCCAATCGTAGACGGCAGCGGCTCAGCACGGCCTCCTGCTTGCACAGGAGGCGGGCATGTACACCTCGATTCTGTTGCTGAGCTCTCTACTTGCAGCGAGCCAGGTGGTCGTCACGGGTCCGCTGACGATGGCCGCGAGCACGCAGAAGAAGATTCTGGTCGTGCGGATTGGCGCGACCGACATGCGCCGGTATGACGTCGCAGTCGGCTCGAAGAAGCATCCGACGCCGATGGGCCGCTTCTCCGTCTCGCACATCGTGTGGAATCCGCCCTGGAATCCGCCCGATGCGCCGTGGGCAAAAGGCAAGAGCGCAAAGCCGCCGGGACATCCCGACAATCCGATGAAGGTCGTGAAGATCTTCTTTCAGGAGCCCGACTACTACATACACGGGACGGACGATGAGGATTCGATCGGCGAGGCGGCGTCCCACGGCTGCATCAGGATGACGGCGAAGGATGCGGAGGATCTCGCGCGGTACCTGATGATGCACGCGGGGGCGCCGAAGGACGAGGCGTGGTTCGACGCGGTGGTCAGAGGCGGCAGGACGGCGGACGTGCGATTGCCGCACGCGGTGCCGATTGCAATCGGGCGTTAGGAACGTTGACACCGGTTGTAGACCGAGGGAACCTCGGTGAACGATGAAGACGCGACTGACGCTGTCGCCGGGAATGAATGGCACGAAGAAGCTCGTCGGCCGGTACGGAGACCGGCTGGTATGCGTGAGGTACCGGTACGACGAGAAGCGGAACAAGCGGATCAAGACGGTGGAGTTGATCGAGGACGAGGCGCCGTGGCAGTGCCCGCAGGAGATCTACCTGGTGAAGATCGCGTATCAGGAGACGGAGTTGAGGGAAGCGATCAAACAGTCCGGCGGCCGGTGGAACGCGCAGACAAAGGTGTGGGAATGCGACGCGAGAGTGGTGAAGAAATTGTCGCTGGAGCCCAGGGTCATCGGCACCCTCGCGCGTGAGTAACTAGATATCTACCGGTAGATGTAGATATCTATCGATGGATGGTTGCATCTACGGGTAGATGTGAGGCAGAGTGGCTTAATACAGAGTTGAACGAAACCGCTCCGCGGTAGTGCCGTGAGGCACGATCCCTCCAAGTTCCCACGAACATCCCTGTCCTAAACGCGCTGCACGTGAGCGGCAGCCTGGGGACCTCTTCGACTTCAT
>Ga0070741_10006476_pt1 | contig 25096 bp, 16 predicted proteins | sample Coa_R1_4_FD_66440 | JGI IMG/M metagenome (GOLD analysis project Ga0070741, IMG submission 66440) | Surface soil microbial communities from Centralia Pennsylvania, which are recovering from an underground coalmine fire - Coalmine... | ecosystem: Environmental > Terrestrial > Soil > Unclassified ... | reverse complement strand
TTTTGCTGGGGCTGCCGCAATCGAGTTCGGTGCGCTTCGGCGACTCGAATACGTACTTCCGCGGCGCCGTTTACAACACCTATGTCTCGGACGACTGGAGGGTCCGCTCCAACCTGACGCTCAACTTTGGAGTAAGGTATGAGTATTTCACGCCCTACACCGAAAAATATGGGCGCATCGCGAACCTGGATATCGCGCCCAATTTTACGGGTGTGGCCGTCGTCACGCCGGGCGGGGCGGGCCCTTACACCGGCCGGTTCCCTGATGGCCTCATCGACGCCGCCAAAAAAAACTGGTCACCGCGGGTCGGCATTGCCTGGCGGCCTTTCAAGCAGCGCCAGCTTTTGATCCGCACGGGCTACGGGATTTTTTACAACGGCTCGATTTACAGCCAGTTCGCTTCCCGGCTGGCCTCGCAGCCGCCGTTTGCCAACACAGCTACTTTGAATACCAGCCTGGCCGCGGTGCTAACGCTCGAAAACGGCTTCCCCGCCGCGCCTTCGACACAGATCACGAATACTTATGCGGTTGCCCGCAACTACCAGCCAGGCTACGCACAGACGTGGAACTTCTCGATTCAACAGGAACTTCCGCACGCGATCATCGTGGAGCTGGGGTATCTCGGGACCAAGGGTACGCATCTGGACATCCAGCGGCTCCCGAATCGAGCGGCGCCCGGGTCGCCCCTCACTGCCGAGCAGCGCCGGCAAATTGGAAACGCCGTCGGCTTTCTCTATGACAGTTCGGAAGGAAACTCGATCTACAACGCCCTTCAGGCGCGAATGATCCGGCGGTTCCGCGGCGGCATTTCGATGAACGCTTTGTACACGTATTCGAAGTCGATTGACAATGCTTCAACGTTCGGCGGGGCGGGAGCCCTGGTGGCGCAGAACGACAAAGACCTGGCGGCGGAACGGGGCCTTTCCAGCTTCGACCAGCGGCACCGGCTGAATCTGAATTTTGTGCTCTCTTCACCGGTCGGCCCGAACGCCCGGTTTCTCCGCGGCGGCGGAACGGCAGCCAAACTGCTTCAGGATTGGACCCTCAGCGGCGGCATCACGGCAGCCAGTGGAACGCCGCTGACAGCTCGAGTGCTCGGCAACCAGGCCGACACCGGCGGCACGGGATCGTTCGGCAGCGGCCGGGCCGAAGCAACCGGCGAGCCGGTCAATGCGGACGGCGGGTATTTCAACCTGGCGGCGTTTACGCTGCCCCCCCCGGGTCAATTTGGAAATGCAGGGCGCAACACCATCCCCGGCCCCAGCCAATACTCGCTAAATCTCGCAATTGGGCGCACGATCCAGTTGGGAGCGGAAACCCGCCGCCGGCTGGAGCTGCGGCTGGAAAGCCAGAATGTCACGAACCACGTAAATATCACCAACCTGGGCACGGTGGTCAACGCTTCCAATTATGGGCTCCCCACCGCCGCGGGTTCGATGCGCAGCCTGAACGCCGTAATGCGGTTTCGATTTTGAGCTATGAGACGGATCGGATTCCTGCTCTCCCTGATTGCTTTTGCGGCGCTTTCTCAAATCCGCTTTGAGACCACAACGGACCTGGTGGTCGTGGACGTCAATGTACGCGACCGCGACGGCCGTCCTGTGGAGGGCTTGAAGAAAGAGGATTTCACAATCTTCGAGGACGGCAAACCGCAGCAGATCGCGGTTTTTGAATTCCAGCGCCTCACGCTGGAGCCGCTGGAGCGCGCTGGCGAAGCGCGTTCGCCCGCCCGTCCTTCCGCACAAGTTGCGCCAGCCGCCATGCCGGCGCGTCCCGCTCTGGGGGCGCCCCTGCCGCGCTACCAGGACCGCCGGCTTTTGGTTTTCTTCTTTGATCTCTCGGCGATGAGCGCCGCGGACCAGATTCGCGCTCAGGAAGCCGCCCTGAAATTCCTGAACCAAAACATGACCCGGGCGGACCTGGTTTCCATCATGACGTTTTCCAGCCGCCTCCAGGTGATTCAGGATTTCACGGACGATCGCGACCGCCTGACTGAAGTCATACGCGGGCTGCGCGTAGGAGCTTTTTCCGATTTGGCGGACCTGGCCGATGTGGGCAATGACGACGCCGAGCAAGACACGGGCGCGGCGTTTGTGGCCGATTCGACCGAGTTCAATATTTTTAATACCGATCGCAAGCTGAGTGCCCTCGAATCCGCCGTCAAGAAACTTTCGGCCCTCCCGGAGAAAAAGGCTCTCGTCTATTTCTCGAGCGGCGTGGGCAAGACCGGAGTGGAGAACCAGTCGCAGCTGCGCGCCACCGTCAATGCGGCCATCCGATCGAACGTTTCCTTCTATCCGGTAGACGCCCGCGGCCTGGCGGCTTTGCCGCCGGGAGGCGACGCCTCCAAGGCCGCTCCCCGAGGCGCCACCGGGCTGTTCACCGGCGCGACCCAGCAGAGCCAGCGCAACCAGTTCAACGATTCGCAGGAGACGCTGTACACGCTGGCAGCCGATACCGGAGGCAAGGCGCTGCTCGATAATAACGACCTGTCGCTGGGCATCGTACAGGCGCAGCAGGATGTTCGCAGCTATTACATTTTGGGCTATTACAGCACCAATACCGCGCACGACGGGCGATACCGGCGGATCCGCGTCACGCTGGCGGGGAACCCGCAGGCTAAGCTCGATTACCGCACCGGATATTTCGCTTCCAAGAGCTTCGCGCAATTCACATCCGCCGATAAGGAGCGGCAGTTGGAGGAAGCGCTGCTCCTCGGCGACCCGATCACTGATTTGCCTTTGGCGCTGGAAGTGGATTATTTCCGGCTCGGCACGGAGCGCTATTTTGTTCCCGTCGCCGTCAAGATACCGGGGTCGGAAATCTCCCTGGCGCGCAAGGGCGCCAATGAGGAGACCGTTTTCGATTTTGTCGGCCAGGTGCGGGATGCCCGAGACAGGCTGGTGGGAACAGTTCGGGACAGCATCCGGGTCAGGCTGGGCGAGTCCAGCGCCGCCCAGTTAGGCCGACGCCACCTGGAGTACGATACCGGCTTCACGCTTCCTCCGGGACGCTACAAAATCAAGTTTTTGGCCCGCGAAGATCAAACGGGCAAGATGGGCACCTTCGAAACGGGCTTCGTGATACCGGATTTGTCGGCGCAGACCAACACCCTCCGCGTCAGTTCCGTCGTCTGGAGCAGCCAGCGGGAGCCGCTTGAGGCCGCGGTTGGCTCGGCGGAGAAGAAAAACAAGCTGCTGGCAAATCATCCGCTGGTGCACGACGGCCAAAAGCTCGTTCCCAGCATTACCAGAGTTTTTCGCAAAGATCAGAACCTATACGTCTATTTTGAAGTTTACGATCCGGCGCTCGATCCCACGCAAAAGACGCCGGAGGTAGCCGCCAGTCTGAGCTTCTTCCGGGGATCGGTGAAGGCTTTTGAATCGACTCCAGTCCAGGTGACAGAGGTATCGGCAAACCGTAGGCAAGTGGTACCGCTACAGTTTCAGATTCCGCTGGCATCGTTGACTCCGGGCCGCTATATCTGCCAGGTGAATGTAGTGGACGAACTGGGACGCAAGTTTGCGTTCCCCCGCGCTCCGCTGGTGCTGCTGCCCTGAGGCATTGGCGGCCTTCCAACCTTCATCCCTTGCGGGCCGGAAAGCATCCGGCTAAACTTGACGCTACGTTGTCTCTATGACGCGAAGGTTATTTCTAGCCGTCTGCTTGGCCGCCCTGTCCGGGCAGGCGCGGCCGGGCCAAAAACCGAAGCGCGAACCGGATATCGCAATCTTGAAGATGTCCTCCATCCGGCAAGGAGGAACAATCGAGTACGAAGGCGATCTGAAGGTCACGGCGGCCAAGCCGCTCAACGGCCTTCTCATGCGCGTCGAATTCCTGGACGCCGACGGCGTGCTGTTGAGCGCCCAGAAGATCGAAATCGAAGAAGGCACGCTCAGCCCCGGCGCAGAAAGGCACATCTCGGTGCAGGGCCACGACGTGCCCCGGGCAGTGAGCTTTCGGATCTCATTTACCGATCGCGCCAAGCGGGATCTCGCCACTGGCGGCGCCGGTCCGTATCCGCTGGACTAAACGGAGATCAGGCCGGCAGCGGCTTGCCCCTGGTTTCAACGCCCAAAGGCAACAGCAAAATTCCCGCCGCGAAGGCCGCGCCGGTCAGAGCAACCGGGATTCCCAGCGTGTGGAAATGAGAAACTCCGGCGCCCACGAGGAAGGTAATCCCGGCGCCGATAAAACGCCCTACCGAGGTGGAGAAGGCGAAGGCGCTTGCCCGGCATTCGGTGCGGTACTGTTCGGGCAGCCATAGCGTGTACATACCGAAATTGGCTCCCCCCACACCAAGAAAAAACAGGCAAACCAGGAACCACAGCAGCGCTCCTTGGCGCAAGTAAAAAACGTACCCAAACGAAACGGGAATGAAAATGAGCATGAGCGCGAAGTAGAACGCGAGGGCGGCGCGCCTGCCAAGCTTCTCCGCCAATGCCGGCAGAATCAGGCATCCGAGAATCGTGCCCAGCGAGAGGAGGATCGTTCCATAGGAAGCAAATTGGGTACCTTGCCTTGGGCTGAAGCCTTCCCGGGCGGCCACTTGGGCGACCGCCGCCGGCACATAGACTGAGCCGGCCCACAGTCCCACAATCGATACCAAAAGATACACGGAATTGAGCAGCGTCCGGCGGCGGTACTCGGGAGAGAAAAGGGCAAAGAACGCCTTTCGCATGGATGGCTTTTCCTGCACTTCCCACCGCTGCGGCTCGTTCACGCCATACCGGATGAACGCGACGAGCAGGGCCGGGGTGCCGCCCAGCGCAAACATGGCCCGCCAGCCGTAATTCGCACCGATGATCGAGTTGGCTGCGCCGGCCAGGAGCACACCGAAGTAGTAGCCGGTGTGCATGTAAGCGGAAGCCATTTTGCGCCGGTCCTCGGGCCACTCTTCCGCGACGAAAGTGCCGCCCATAGCCCATTCGCCGCCGATACCGAGTCCGGCCAGCAGCCGATAAGCGGCCAATTGCCAGACGTTGGCGGCGCCAGCCCCGAGAAAAGTAAACAGCGAATAGCAGAGGATGGTAAGCATCAAGGTAGGGACCCGTCCGAAGCGATCAGCGATGGGTCCCCACACAAAGGCAAAACCCCAGCCCACCAGAAACAGCGCGAAGAGCAGGCCCCCGTAAAAGCCGATATTGGCCGCGCTCGGCGGAATGTGCGACCGAGGCAGCAGTTGGCGGAGCGCAGGAACCATAACCAGGGCGTAGATGAAGGAATCCATTCCATCCAGCGCCCAACCGCCCCAAGCCGCCCAAAAACCTCGGATTTGATTCGGGGTGAGCGAGTGCAAGAACGAGTATAGACAAAAAGAGGCCGGACCTGCGAGACCTGCTCGCCGCGAAACGGCCTGCTGCGCCTCAGGCGATAGCGGATACTGCCATGCGCTTTTGCATCTCGTATGGGGCCGTCCGCGGCCGGAACGGCTGGAAGCGATAGCCGATGCCGAAAATGGTCTCTATGTACCTATCCGAGAATGGCTCCAGCTTTTTTCTAAGCCGGCGAATGTGAACATCGAGCGTGCGGGTTCGAATCCCTTCGCAGTATCCCCAAACCTGCCTCAGCAGCACATCCCTGGGAACAATCTCGCCGGCGTTTTGGGACAACATGGCCAGCAGATCGTATTCCTTGCGCGTCAATGTTAGAGTCGCGCCATCCAGTTCCACTCTCTGCCGCTGAAAGTGAATGATGAGATGAGGATCCTGATAAGTGGCGTCTCTCGTGGTCTTTTCTTCTTTGAGAAACATATGAATTTGATCCTGCTTTCTATTTCTGTCTCGATATTAGGGGCCTCCCAGCAGAGAGTCGTATGAGATTTGTAAAAGTTTCGTAAAACTGCGGGATTCGGGTCTAAACCGTATGCCTGCTCCCTCCGATGGACTACTGGATGCCCGGAGAACGCACGTGAAGAATGCTGTCTTGCGCAAAATGATCGAGCAGCTACGGAGGGAGCTGCAAGAAATCAGCTACGCGTTGTGGTCGCTCGAAGCACTGGCCCGAGGGAAGCCCCGCCGCGGGCGGCCTCCCAAGATCGCCGGGGAGATCAAGGAAAAACGACGTAAGAAACGCCGCTCAGGCGTGGGCCCGGCAAAAAAGTAGAAGGCCAGCCGACAGGGTGCCGATAAGCTTCGTAGCGGCGCAGTTCGAAGCCCGCCGCTTACCCCATGACTCCGGATGATTTTCGGCTCGTCTGCCTGGTCTTCGCCGTAGCATTTCTACTGATGATTATTCTGCGGCGCTGGCGGCGCACCCCGTAGCGGACCACCACCGACCAACGCACAGACCGAAGCTTTGCCGCTCCATAAGCTTTTCAGGCGGACTGCTAGAATTGGTACTTGGACCCGCAGGTCCCTTCCTGAATGGACAAGATTATTTTTCCCGCGCAGCGTCTGGCCGGTGTCGTGCGGCTTCCGGGCGATAAATCCATCTCCCATCGTTATGCCATGCTGGCGGCAATCGCCGAAGGCGTCAGCCGCCTGGAAAACTTTTCTACCGGTGCGGATTGCGCTTCCACACTTGCCTGCCTGCGCGAATTGGGAGTGCCGATCGCTTCCGAGAAGGCCACAGTTTCGATCACTGGCGTAGGGCTGAGTGGATTGCAAGCGGCGGCGCGGCCTCTGGATGCGGGCAATTCTGGCTCGACGATCCGAATGCTCTCGGGCATTTTGGCCGCCCAGCCGTTCCAGAGCGAAATTTCGGGCGATGCATCGCTGAAGCGCCGGCCGATGGGGCGCATCCTCGACCCCCTCACCAAAATGGGCGCGAAAATCGAAGCATGGGAGGGGAACTTTCCTCCTTTAAGGATTCAGGGCGCGCCCTTGCGCGGCATTGACTACGAGCTTCCGCTTCCCAGCGCCCAGGTGAAGACGGCAATTCTGCTGGCGGGGCTGTATGCCCGGGGCCCTACGACGGTCCGTGAGCCCGTTTCAACCCGGGACCATACCGAGATCGCGCTGCGCGAATTTGGAGCCGCTATCCAGGTGCAGGGCCAATGCATTCGCCTGGAGCCGCGGCCGGCCTTACGCGCCGGCAGCTTTTTTGTGCCGAGCGACCTCTCTTCAGCGGCGTTTTTCCTGGTGGCAGCGCTGCTCGTACCTGGCTCGGATGTTGTAATCAAGGGCGTGGGCCTCAACCGTACCCGTTCCGCTCTGCTCGATGTTCTGCTATCGATGGGCGCAGAACTGGCAATCTCGCAGGTCCGGCACGTGCATGGCGAGCCGGTCGGAGACGTCGCCGTGCGCAGTTCGCCGATCCGGGGAGGGGTTATCCAAGGAGCGACGACGGCCGCCGTAATCGATGAGATTCCGGTGCTAGCCGTGCTGGGCGCGTCATCGGAAAACGGGCTGGTGATTGAAAATGCCGCCGAGCTACGGGTGAAGGAGAGCGACCGTATTGCCACCGTGGCAGACAACTTGGGACGCATGGGCGTGAAGGCGAGGGCATGGCAGGACGGACTGGAAATTCCCGGCAAGTCCCGTTTCCGCGCCGCCGAGATCGATTCCTTCGGGGATCACCGCATCGCCATGGCCTTTGCCGTCGCCGCGTTAGCTGCGGACGGGCCCTCAGTGATTCACCGGGCGGAGGCGGCTTCGGTTTCGTTTCCGGAGTTCTATCAGATACTGGACACGCTGCGCGCGGACTAGCCTTCCGGCATCGGCTCCCGGCAACGCAGCCAACCGCTTCTTCAGCTTTCAGCGGCGGCAGGGTTGCTTTAGGTGGCAACGAATATGCGGGTGCGCCCGCGGAACCAATCAGGAGCGGCCGCCGTTGGCGCCGGTTGCGCTCCGGTTTCCGCATAGAGCTGGCAGATGGCTTTGCCATCGTAGAATGGGCGATGTCCACGTGACGGATACAGTCGATTGCCGATTTCTGCGGCCGAGGCCGGCCGCGGATACACTGGCCAACCGCCGGCCACTAACTGCATGTTCACGGGAATCATTGAAGAAACAGGCATTGTAGAGACACCGGGGAGCAAATTGGCCGTTCGCGCCGACCGCGTGTGCTCGGATCTGACCGCAGGCGCCAGCATTAGTGTAAATGGCGTTTGTCTCACGGCCGTCCAGGTAAAAGGACCAATTTTTTTCGCCGACCTTTCGCCGGAAACGCTCGCCCGCACGAACCTCGGCGATCTGCGCCGGGGCGATCCCGTAAATCTGGAGCGGCCGCTTTCCCCCAACGGGCGGATCAGCGGCCATATCGTGCAGGGGCACGTCGATGGAACCGGCGAACTGGTCAGCCTCGAATCGCTGCGGGATGGAAACTGGTGGTTAAAGGTCCGCGCGCCCCGCGATCTCGAGCGATACCTCGTATTCAAGGGCAGCATCGCCATAGATGGCATCAGCCTGACCATTGCCGCCCTGGAAGGCGGCGAGTTGAGTGTCGCGATCATTCCGCACACTTATAGCGCGACGAACCTTTCGCACCGCCGTCCCGGCGACCGCCTCAACCTGGAATGCGACATCATCGCCAAGCACGTAGAGAAGCTGCTCCAGGCGATGGATCTGAAGCCTGGCCGCCGGCTCACGGCTGACCGCCTGCGGGAAGAAGGTTTCTAGAAATTAGGGTTTTGCCTTAACAGGACCGGCCGTAGCGCGTGCTATCGTCAATGCCATGAGAGCCGCCCTACTGTTTCTGCCTTGCCTGACGGCGCTGTTTTTGGCCTCTGCGAGCGCAGCCCAGACGATCAAGGAGGACAATTACCCACTGCGCGCCTCGTGCTCGGACGCGGCGGAGACCGTGGCGCTGCTCAAACGCGGCGACCCGGTCCGGATCCGCTTCTCGCTGACCGGCAATGCAAAGCCGTGCTATGCCGTGTCGGTCGAGACCGGCGGCAAGACGCTGCAAGGCTATGTCCCGGCCGACGGGCTGACGAATCTCGAAGCGTATGAGGCGAAGCGCCGCAGCGACTCGGCGGCCGCTGCAAGAGCTCTGCCTGTGATCTCACGGAGCGAGGTGGAATCCGCCCGCGAGAAGGCGGTAGAGGAGCAGGAAACCGGAAAGACCAACTATGCTTTGGCGGCGCAACTGAACCTGGCGGCGGATGCTCTACAATCGGGCCGGCCTGCCGATGCGGAGCGGATTCTGGAAAAGGCTCCCGCGCCGCCCGGCCAGCGCGCGGTGGCGCTCCTGCGCGCCTATGCGCTGCTGCAATTGAATCAGCCGGACCGAGCTCTGGATGTGCTCGAACCGGCTTTGCGTACAAATAAAAAGGATCCGCAGCTTTTTGCCGCAGCGGGCCGCGCAGCTTACAACCTCGATGACCTTCCCCGCGCGCTGGCCTATCTGAAAGAATCCTTGGAACTGAAGCCCGATGAGACGCTCCAGAAAATTTATGCCCGCATCGAGCGCGAGATGAGCGCGGATAAGAGCGGCGAAAAGAGCTATGGCATGCGCTTTTTGCTCCGCTACGACAATGCCGTGGCCAGTCCGGAGTTGGCCCGCAGCATGGTCGATGTGCTCGAGCAGGAGTTTTCCCGAATCTCGTTCCAGCTCGGGTGTCCCGCCGACGAGCGCATTATTACGATCGTGCAAAGCCGCGAGGCGTACCGGCAGACCACCGGAGCGGCGGAGTGGAGCGGCGGCGTTTACGACGGAAAGATTCGTATTCCTCTGGCCCGCACGGCCACGATTGACCCCGAAACCCGGCAGACCTTCGCCCACGAAATCGTGCACGCCTGTATGGCGAATATCGGCCGCTGGCCGACCTGGCTGCACGAAGGCGTTGCTCAAAAGCTCTCGGGGGACGCGCTGCGCCCCGTCCAGCGGGACATGCTGAAAACCCTGGCCCGGGTAGGACAACTGCCGAAGCTGGAAGATCTCGGAAATAGCTGGTCGGGGTTGAATACCAAGCAGGCGGCTATTGCCTATACTCTGGCGCTCGCCGCGACGGAATTATTCGTGCAGCAGCACGGCGATATGGCGTTGCGAAACCTCATGAACAACCCGCAAAGCCTCAATCAGATCACGCCAGAGCTCGATAAAGCTCTGGCCGCGAGCTTGCAGTAGGCGCGGATGCACGCCTACCGCAGCGAATTATCTACTTCCAGCAGCCAGTCGGGGCGCTTCAAAACCTCGCGCGGGCGGCTGCCGTCGGGCGGGCCGATGATGCCGTCGCGCTCCATGACATCGAGAATGCGCGCCGCGCGCCCATAACCCAGGCGAAGCCGGCGCTGGAGAATCGAGGTCGAGGCCTTGCCCATTTCGAGCACGAGGCGCACAGCGTCCTCGTACATCGGATCCTCTTCGCCGGCGAATTCGGCTTCGTCCTCGCTCTCCTTGCCGTCTTCTTCCTTCGGCGGCGGCGCGAGGTAGGAAGTTTCGTACGCCGCCTTGGATTGCTCCTTCCAGAACTTGACAACTTCCGTAATCTCCGATTCGCTCACGTACGGCCCATGCACGCGGATCATGCGGCTCGAGCCCGGCGGCAGGAACAGCATGTCGCCGCGGCCCAAAAGGGCCTCGGCCCCCATGGAATCGAGAATCGTCCGGGAATCGACTCGCGTGGCGACCCGGAACGAGATACGCGCCGGAAAATTCGCTTTGATCAAGCCAGTGATCACATCCACGCTCGGCCGCTGCGTGGCCAGAACCAGATGAATTCCAACGGCCCGGGCCATCTGCGCCAGCCGGGTAATCGACTCTTCGACATTGTTGCCTTCGAGCAGCATCAGATCGGCTAGCTCGTCGATTAGGATCAGGATGTAAGGCAGCGGCTCGGCAGGCTCGGCCGCTTCGTCTTCTTCGAAGAGCGACAACTCCTTGTACGCCTGCGCGCGCACCTTTTTGTTGTATTGGTCGATGTTGCGCACACCTTGCGTAGCAAGCAGCTTCAAGCGCCGCTCCATCTCGATAGTGGCGTTGCGCAACGCGTACGAGGCCTTCTTCAAGTCAGTGATCACGGGCGTGAGCAGATGCGGAATATCCTCGTAAAGCCCCATCTCCAGCCGCTTCGGGTCGACCATGATGAAGCGCACTTCGTCGGGCGTCGCCTTGTAAAGGATCGACATGATGAGACAGTTCATCAGCACGCTCTTGCCCGAGCCCGTCGATCCCGCAATGAGCAGATGCGGCATGGATTCGATATTGGCGGTGCGAATCCGGCCGTTGATATCTTTGCCGAGCGAAAATGTCAGGTGCGAGCCAGAGTCCTGAAATTCCGGGGATTCGATGATTTCTCGCAGGCTGATCACCTCCCGGCGCCGGTTGGGAACTTCGATGCCCACGGTAGATTTGCCCGGAATCCGTTCGATCAATATCGATTCCGCCTGCAAGCCCAGGCACAGATCCTCCGCCAGATTCGTGATGCGGCTGTATTTGACTCCCGCTTCCGGCTTGAACTCGAAAGTGGTAACGACCGGCCCGGGATTGATCTGGGTGACTGCGCCGTGCACATTGAATTCCTCGAACTTCGAGCGGATCATGACGGCGAGTTGGCGCAGTTCCTCTTCGTCATAGGGATTGCGGCCCGCTGGCGGCTCGAGGAGCGAGGTGGGAGGGATTTTGAAGTTCGCTGCGGCGATCCTTGCCGGCCCCGTGCGCCTCGGCGCCCGATGCCGCTCCGGCGCAGGGGCAGGTTCCAGCTCGCGAATCGGCGGATCCTCGGCAAACGCGGCCGCCGGCTCTGCTACTGGGGCCGGCAGTTCAACCACCGGCGCCTCCGGCGGCTCATTCTTTGCGACCCTGCCGGAGCCGCTTGCGTCCTTGACCTCAGCCTCGCGGTCGATCCGCCGCCTGGCTAGCGCCTCAGATCTCGCGGCCTCTTCGCGGCGCCTCCGTTCCTTGACTTCCTGGCGCCAGCGCCCGTAGCGCTTGCGCCACTTGCCGAGGAATGCGAACCGCCGCTTCAGCCATCCGCCAAATCGTTCAAGACTGAATGCAGTCATCAGATAGAGGGAGAGCAAGCCGCCGATGGCTATCGCAATCAACGTGCCAGTCAAGTTCAGATTAGAGAGCAGCAGGTCAGCCGTCACCCGCCCGGTGAGCCCGCCTATCTCGATGGTGTCTTTCCACAAAAATGCAGGACGAAAAACTGTAAGGGCCGCGCAGCAGTTGACCACCAGCAAAAATGCGCCGATCAATTTGGAAACGTCCAGCGGTTCTGATCGGATCCATTTCCAGCTCAGCGCTAGCATCAACAAAGGCAGCAGAAACGCGCCAAGACCCAGGAGCTGGAAGGCGAGGTCAGCGGTGTAAGAGCCCGGGTAGCCGAGAAGATTTTCGGGCCGGGAGGCCGGCGAAGCGGTGTTCCAGGAAGGATCGAGCGGGCTGTAGGACTCCAGACTCAGCCCCAACGCGATGCCTGACAACAACAGCAACAGGCCGACCAGCTCGTTGACCCTGCGGCGGCTGGTCGGAGATAGAAATCTCATCCTTCGTTGGCCTCCGTCCCTTCACCGCTGCCGCTGGCGGACGGCTCACGGATGCATGACGGAGTCGCGGAAGAATAAAGCCAGAGCGAGTATCATTATGCCACAGATGACGCGATACCAGACGAAAAACTTCAGTGTCCTTGCCTGCAAGTAGCGGAGGAGAAAAGCGATAGCTGCATATCCGGTGACCGCGCTTACCAGTATCCCCAGGGCGAAAGGCGTGCGCATGCCGGGGGCAAGCCCGCCGCTGCGGTGGATGTTCCAGGCGGCTTTGAGAGCTGCGCCCCCGATGATCGGCGTGGCCAGGAGGAATGAGAATTGCGCGGCTGCGGCGCGTTCCAGGTTGCGGAACAGCCCTGCCGCGATGGTAATACCCGAGCGGGAAACACCCGGCACGACGGCGAACGCCTGGGCAGTCCCGATCGCGGCGGCATCGGCCAGGCTCACAGCATCCAAATCCTTTTGAAGTCTGCCCTTCATTTCCGACCACCACAGCAGCAGGCCGACGCCGATCATCGTGGCTGCGATTACGTATGGGCTGCGGAGAGTGCTTTCGGCGTAGCGTTCGAGGGCGAGGCCTGCGACCCCGCCGGGTATCGTGGCCACGACCAGGAACCAGAACAAACGAGGGTTGGCGGAGAAGTCGTCTTTTGGGTCGCCGCGGCGTCCGAGGGCCTGCGAGAGCAGGCGAATCCACGTTCGCACGAAATACACCAGCACGGCCGCCAGAGTTCCCAAATGGAGCGCGACGTCAAACGTCAGGCCCGGGTCACGCCACCCCATCAGCCAGGGAACCAGAGCCAGATGGGCGGTGCTGCTAATGGGCAGAAATTCCGTGATGCCCTGGACAATCGCCAGGACAACCGCCTGATACAGTGGCATGACAGGATTTCCAGTCGCTACCGGTGGGTAAGCGCTTCCGGCGCATGCTGTGGCGCGCCTAGCAGTTCCACCAGACTGCCATCCGGATGGAACTCGATCGGCGCCGGCCCGCCAACAATCTCCAGCATGGAATTGCGGCGGATCTCGTCGCGCAGATTTTCGCTGAGCATCAGCTCGCCGAGTTCCAATGTGTTGCGAATCCAGGCGATCGTCGCTTCCATGGTGTCAATGCGCCCGAGCGTGGGGACAACTTTCTCCAGACACATCCGGTCCGTCGGATAGTGGATCGGTGTTCTGGCCATCGGCGTGGTGGAGGCCGTCAAAGCGTTGAGCTCGGTAGGAACGCGATCGATTTTGTTGTAGAGCTTATCGGTGATCACGTCCGCCATGCCGAGGCCCACGGCGTTGCCATAGCTCAGCGCAGTCAAATCCCGGACAAAGATGCGCATGATCTTCGGCGCGTTGGGCCAGACGTTGTTGTCGCCCGTCACCGAGCGATTGACGATTTTCGTATCCATGCCCGAGCCGCTGATGTTCTTGCCCATCTCGTCCACAATCAGCAAATCGATTTCCGGCGCCGGAATGCGCGGCGCCCAGGATTTCACACGCTCCAGCAGTTCCTCCTCGCGCCGCTCCATGCCCTTCACGCCGAGCGCGTGCACCTCGCTGGTGTTGTGGTAGGCGTCCTCCAGAATGGCAAGTCCTCCCAGCATCTTGCCGGTGGCGAGCACCTTGCGCCCCACGCTGCGAATCACTCGTTCGTGGCCGAGCCGGACGGCAAAGGTGTGGTAGTGCTGCGCGCCGGCGTATTTTCCAAGCCCGATGGCCATCATTTTGTGAACGCCGCTCTCGAGCTTGCCCGCGAAATCCGTGTGCCACTTGATGCGGCTCACCAGCATCACGCCGTCGCTCTCGAAGGCCGTGCGGTCCATGACCACTTCGATGCCTTCGGGCGTCGGGCCGAGCGGCACCACATCGAGGGAGCTGATGATCGGCGCGCCCATCGTCTGCTCGATGATGCCGTAGTGCGCCAGCACATCGGCCTGGCCTTCGGCCGTGGCCGCCCCGTGGCTGCCCATTACCGGGATGATAAACGGGCGCATGCCGCGCGACTTCCAGAAATCGACCACCGCTTTGACGATCATTGCGATATTCGTAATGCCCCTACTGCCTACGCCGATGGCGATGCGCGAGCCCGGCTTGACCTGCCAGGTCCACGCCGCTGATTCCAATTCCTTCCGCACCGCCCCGCCCACGTCGGCAAGGACGCGACTCGGGAAGTGCTGCTTCACGCGCAGTAATTTCGGAAGTCGCATGGAGGTATTATGACACGGCTTGCGGAAAAGGTTTCGAACAGGCGCGCCCACGCCCGTATCCGATCTTGACAGGTGACTCAGCCATCCGTGCCCGAGGCCGCCGGCTTTTACTCGTGGCACGCGTTGCACGCAATGGGGACGCGCCACTGGTCGTGGCAGAACATGCAGTCGGCCATATTGACCGGCTTCTCCATCGTGATTACGTCGCGCTGGGCGACTGGGCCGTGGCAGGTCTCGCAGGAAATGCCTTGCCGGCTCAGGTGCGCCTTGTGGGAGAAGAAAACGTAATCGGGAATCTGGTAAACGCGGGCCCAGGGCACAGGTTTTCGGTCCTTGTAATATTGCGCGAGCTTCTGAATGGCCGGACTCTCGCGCTTTACGGTGGCATGACACCCCATGCACCTTTCTTCCTTCGGGTTGCCGGCGGCCTTCCCTGCCCCGGGCATCTCGTGGCAATCCCGGCACTGCAAGCCGGCGGCGGCGTGGGTCTTATGGCTGTACGGAATGGGCTGCCGCGGGGGCTCCGGCTCGGCGGCAAAAAGACCCCGCGCACAGAAGAAAGGCGCGCAAAGGAGCGCGAATGCGATCCGAAATCTCATCTGTAGCGGCGGGCGCCCATCGGAGTCTTCATTTTCCACGAGAAGAGCAGCAGCAGCAAGGCAGTGCAGCCATTCTTGCGCAATCTGCCGCCGCAGCCGCGAGCTATTGACCGGGGCCCGAATCGCCAATGATAATCTGACATCAGGAACGCTGATGCCAAACTTCCGCGCGGTCTTGGTGGCCGCATTCCATCTGTTGGCCGCTTACGGGTTCGCCAGCCAGCCGATCGCGAGGCAGGCGCAGCGCGAATGGCCCGTCTATGGCGGCGGGCCCGAAAGCATCCGCTACTCCAGCCTGAAACAAATTGACCGCAGCAACGTGCGCCGGCTGGAAATGGCCTGGCGCTTCGATACCGGCGATGAGTTTTCCGGCTCTGAGATGCAGTGCAATCCGATCATTGTAAACGGAGTCTTGTACGCTACAACGCCCAAGCTGCGCGTCATCGCCCTCGACGCGGCAAGTGGGAAACTGCGCTGGAGCTTCGATCCCAGCCAGGGCCGAAAGGTGTTGGGCAAAGCCCGCAACCGGGGCGTCACGTATTGGTCTGACGGTGTTGACGAGCGCATCTTTTTTGCTGCCCGGCAATATCTTTATGCCCTTGACGCCCGCAACGGCCGTCTCATTTCCAGTTTCGGCCGCGAGGGCCGCATCGATCTGCGCGAGAACCTGGGGCGCAATCCCCAGCAGATGTCGATTTCGGCCACCAGCCCGGGCATCGTCTATCAAGATTTGCTGATCATCGGCAGCATCGTGAGCGAAACGCTTCCCTCCTCTCCCGGCGACATCCGCGCGTACGACGTCCGGACAGGCGCGTTGCGCTGGTCGTTCCACACGATTCCACATCCCGGCGAGTTCGGCTATGAGACTTGGCCGAAGGACGCCTGGCAATACATCGGGGGCGCGAACAATTGGGCAGGAATGAGCCTGGACGTGAAGCGCGGGATCGTCTTCGCTCCTACAGGATCCGCCGCATTCGATTTCTACGGCGCCAACCGCCTCGGGGACAACTTGTTCGCCAACTGCCTGCTCGCCCTCGACGCGCGGACGGGCAAGAGGCTCTGGCATTTTCAGTCCGTGCACCACGACCTGTGGGATCGCGACTTTCCGTCGCCTCCGTCGTTGGTCACCGTCCGGCGCGGAGGCCGTCTGGTCGATGCGGTCGCCCAAACCACGAAATCCGGCCACGTATTTCTCTTCGAGAGGGAGACCGGCAAGCCTTTATTCCCCATCGAGTTGAGAAAATATCCTGCCAGCGACGTGGATGGCGAAGCAGCCGCCGCCATGCAGCCTCTCCCCACCGTGCCGCCCCCCTTCGCCCGGCAGATGCTGACGGAAGCCATGCTCACCCGGCGCACACCAGAAGCTCACCAGGCCGTGCTGGAGCGATTCCGGAAGCTGCGCAGCGCCGGGCAGTTCGTGCCTCCGAGCCGCGAAGGAACCATCATATTCCCCGGTTTTGATGGAGGCGCGGAATGGGGCGGCTCGGCGTTTGACCCGGAAACCGGCATTCTCTATGTGAACTCCAACGAAATGGCTTGGATCCTGAGACTGGTGGAGCGTCCCCGGGGCGCCGCGCAAACCAGCGGCCGCGAGCTGTATCAAAGAAACTGCGCCTCCTGCCACCGCGACGATCTGCACGGGACCCCGCCCGAGTTTCCTTCGCTCGAGCATCTCAGCGACCGGTTCAATGAAGCCGATGTCTACGCGATCATCCGGCAGGGGGCCGGCCGGATGCCCGCGTTTGCTAATCTCCCGCAGCCGGCGGTTCGCGCTCTGGCGCGCTACTTGCTCTACGGGGAAGACTGGCAGGTGCAAAATTCCACCGAGCCCTCGCCGATCGATCTGAAATACGGCATCGACGGCTACAACCGGTTTCTCGACCCGGAAGGCTATCCGGCCGTGGAGCCTCCATGGGGAACGCTCAACGCGATTGATTTGAACACGGGCAAGATCGCCTGGCAGGTCCCGCTCGGCGAGTACCCGGCCCTGGCTGAAAAGGGAATGCGCAATACCGGCAGCGAGAACTACGGCGGACCTGTTGTTACCGCCGGCGGCTTGGTCTTCATTGGCGCGACAAATTTTGACAAAAAGTTCCGCGCATTCGATAAGAAAACGGGAGCTCTGCTTTGGGAAACTACACTGCCCGCAGCCGGCAATGCCACGCCGGCAGTTTATGAGGCCGGCGGCCGGGAGTTCGTCATAATAGCCTGCGGCGGCGGCAAATCCGGCGCGCCATCCGGCGGGACCTACGTGGCATTTGCTCTGCCGCAGAGCCTGCTTCCTGCCCGAACCAGGAACTCCCACACCGAGAAGCGTCCGTAGGCTCTATTTCGAGGCTTATTTATTTCTCGCAGACCAGATTACGGTGCTGCCGATGCGAATTTCTCGAGGGGCAGGAGATCTCCCGCCGCAAGGCAGCCAGAGTCCGCCGGCCGAGCTCAGTGGCGGCCCCTTGCTCCGCGTGTTTCTGAGGCCAAACTGTGGCGGCCTGAAGCAAAGAAAATCTCCATCTGGCGCCGTGCGCTCGCCAGGGCCTGGAAAGGAGCAGGAGGCCGCCGGCCGGCCAGCTTGACACACGATCCGGCGAGGTATAAAAGAAAAACAAATCGTTGAACGTTGCGGCGGGGCATGATGGGGGAAGTTCTGCGGAAGTGGGATGGAGAAGGGGGTCAAAATGAACGCTAAGTTTTTACGTTCTGCTGTGGGCGCCCGAGTCCTCGCAGCCTTGTGCGCCATGACGGGTTTGTTGTGCCTGCCTCTGCGGGCGCAGGTTACCACCGCCGATATTCTCGGAACCGTAACCGATCCCAGCGGCGCGGTTCTGCCTGGAGTTCGGGTGACTGCCGAAAACCTCGACACCAGCGCCACCCGGGCGGCGGTGAGCGACAGCACGGGAAATTATCTGATTCCTTTGCTTCCTCCGGGTCCTTACAGCGTCAGGGCCGAGATGCAGGGCTTCAAGACGTTCACAGTGCCCCGGGTCGTTTTGGCGGTTGGCGACCGGCTGCGCGTGGATGTGCGGCTCGAGGTAGGCCAGTTGGAGCAGAGCGTCGAAGTGACCGCGCAAACGCCGGCGCTGCAATCGGAAAAATCTTCCGTGGGAACGCTGGTGAATGACCGGGCTGTCGAAGATCTGCCCCTGAACGGGCGGAACTTCGTCACCTTGGCCCGTCTTGCCGCGGGTGCAACGGAAGGCGTGAACAATGCGCTGTCGAGCGGGAATCGCCCCGATGACCGCCGGCGGGCTTCCTCGGTCGCCGTAAACGGCCAGCCCGACACCAACAACAATTTCCTCATCGACGGCATGGACGACAACGAACGCTTTATCGGAACGATCATCGTCAAGCCATCGATGGATGCGCTGGCCGAATTCCGCGTGGAGACCAATCTTTACTCCGCCGAAATCGGCCGCACCGCCGGCGGCGTCATTAATCTGATTACGAAATCGGGGACCAACGATCTGCACGGCTCGCTCTTCGAGTTCTTCCGGAACGAGCATCTGGACGCCAAGAACTTCTTTGCGGGCCCGGGCCCGACTCCGGCTTACAAGCAAAACCAGTTCGGAGGCAGTCTGGGTGGTCCCATCAAAAAGAACAAGACCTTCTTTTTCGGCGATTACGAGGGCTTCCGGCTGCGCCAGGGACAAACGTTCACCAGCACGGTTCCCACTCTGGCCATGCGGCAGGGGAACTTTGCCGGAGTGAACCCTATTTTTGATCCCACCACCACCCGGAGCGATCCGTCGCGACCCGGGGTGTCGATCCGCGACCGCTTCCCCAACGACCAGATTCCCCCAAGCTTGATCGATCCGGTCGCGGCAAAGGTGGTGGCCCTTTATCCGATTCCGCAGACCGGCGGATTGGTGAACAATTTCACCCAGAATCCTGCCAAAACCCAGCGCGATGACACGTTTGACGCGAAAATCGATCAGCATTTCTCCGATCGCGACATCTTTTTCGCCCGGTATTCGTTTAACGACACGAACACGTTTCTTCCTCCGCAACTGCCCAAGATCGGCAACATACAAGCCGGCGGCGACACCGCCCAGTTCGCCGGGGCCAGCCGCCAGCGCGCTCAGGGCCTCCACTTGAATTACGTGCACACCTTTCGTCCCAACCTGCTGGCGGAATTCAAGGCCGGTTATGCGCGCTACGCAATCCACACCCTTCCGCCGAATTACGGAAACAACGTCGACCAGCAGCTGGGCATTCCCGGCGGAAACGTGGACGCCGACAGCTCGGGCCTGACACAGATGGTCATTGCCGGGTTTCGAGGGCTGGGCGACAGCAATTTCATTCCAATCATTACGATCAACAACGTCTTCCAATATGTGGGAAGCGTGACCTACAACCGCTCCGGCCACAATATCAAGACGGGAACGGATATTCGCCGGCGGCAAACCAGTCCCTTCCAAAGCCCTCAGGCGCGCGGCCAGTTCAGCTTCGACGGCAACTTTACGAACGACCCTTCGGGCGACGTGGCGCGCAGCGGGAACTCGATCGCTTCGCTTTTGCTGGGGTATCCCTCGGCGACAGTCCGCTCCAAGTATCTGGTCGTCCCGGGATTCCGCAACACCGAATTTGCCGTTTACGTCCAGGATGACTGGCGCGTGACGCAGTGGCTGACTCTGAATCTCGGCCTGCGCTACGAGATTTTTACCCCGCAGCACGAGGTGGCCAACCGGATCTCGAACGTGGATCTGGCGGCCGGCAAGATCATCATCGCCGGCCAGAATGGAGTGTCGGGCAGCGCTGGCGTCCCCGGCGATTACAACAACTTGGGGCCGCGCTTTGGTTTTGCGGCAACGGTCACGCCGCGGACCGTGGTGCGAGGCGGCTTCGGGATCAACTACTACCCGATCTTCTTCGGCTCAACCTCCGCCTTGCGCAATCCGCCGTTTGTGAGCCTGTATTCGGTCAGCACCACTCCATTAACGCCGATCAACAGGATCTCGGACGGCTTTCCGCTGCCAGCGCCGACGGACCCGTTGAACCCGACCGGAAACTTGACGGCGATGGCGCTCGATCTCCGCAACCCTTATGTGGAGCAGTTCAATCTGATGGTCCAGCGCGAGATCGTCTCCGGAACAGTCTGGAACATCGGCTACGTCGGCGCGCTGACCCGAAAGGATTATATCGCGCCCAACGTTAATTTCGATTTGCCCGGCCCAGGCGCGATCCAGCCGCGGCGTCCGTACGTCTCCAAATTCCCGAACGTGCAGTCCATAGCTTTGGCCGGCAATTGGGGCACGGGCAACTACCACTCTCTGCAAACCGGCGTGGAGCATCGCTTCCGCAGCGGGCTGAACTTGGTGAGTAATTACACCTGGTCGCATTTGATCGACGACTATCCGGTAGTGGGCGGCGGGAAAGTGGGGCAGGGGCCTTGGCCGCAGCTGGTCAACAATTTCCATCTCGAGCGGGGAAATTCCGACATCGATATCCGCCATCGGTGGACGCTGATGGCCAACTATCAATTGCCCTTCGGCAGGAGCCTCACCGGCTGGCGCGGCGTAGTTGCCAAAGGGTGGCAGGCGAACGGAATTGCAGTGCTCCAAAGCGGTCCTACGATGACCGTGCAGAACGGATCGCCGCGCGCCAATACCGGCTCCGGCGACCGCCCGAACCAGATCGCCGATGGGAACCTCTCCGCCGATCAGCGCAGCACCGCTCGGTGGTTCAACACCGCCGCGTTTGCGCCCCAGCCGCTGTTTCAAATCGGGAATGCGGGACGAAACACGTTGTTTGCTCCGGGACGCGGCGAGCTTGATTTTTCCGTGTTCAAGGAGTTCAAGCCAACCGAGCGCACAACGCTGCAATTCCGGGCCGAGGCGTTTAACATTACGAACACGCCGAACTTCGGTGTGCCCGGCAACCAGCTTGGAACCGCCGCCTTCGGCGTGATCAGCGACACCGCAAACACGCTGCCGCGTAACTTGCAATTTGCCTTGAAGCTGCTGTTCTAAATATCAGACTGCTTTGTCACGCGTTCAGGTTGAACGCGGCCAAGTTCTTCTTTGAACGTAACTGAGCCCGGCCGGACGAGGGGGTTATCTGGCCGCGTCCGGATTTCGGCCATCTCCGTTCTCTGCGGCGCTCCACTGCTGTTCCAGCATTTTGGCGTACTCGCCCGAAGCGTAGAGGCAGAAGCTGAAATCGCCGGCGGCGAGCAGGGGAAATTTGACCGACTCTTTCCAGCAGGTATAGGAATAATCAGCAAAGCGGTAGTAATCGCGGAGGTACTCGGCCGACAGGATCTCCCGGGGCGGCGGCTCGCGGAACTGCGCCTGAATGCCTATGGACCGCGCGAAAATGCGGGCGTAATCAAGCACGCCCCACCGCCGCAGTTTCGCGGCGACCTCGTCCGGGGTGTCGGAAATCAGAAACTCGGCGAAGCTCTGTTCCGCCAGCCCCCGGCTTCGCAAGGATTCTGTGCGCTGCGTATAATCCATGCACTGCCCCAGCCATCGAAAAACATCTTTGCCCACAAAAAACAGCATGCGCAGCTCGGCGTAGCGGCCCTCGAGCAGCCGCTTGCGGAGCTGCTCGGCCCGGCTCAAGGCGCCGCCGTCAAGATGCAATTGCTGAGCGGCGGATTTTGCGTCTTCAAGAGCCCGCACCGAACTGGAGGCATCCGTAAACGGGTGAAGTATCAGCGGCGGAAGCTGGTGCTGCTGGACCGCAGGCGTTGATTCGGGCATCGGCTCTTCTTTTCTCATCGGCCCGCGCCCCCGAAAATAACGCGGCTGGTAAAAACTTCCGCTGCGCCGAACGCAGCTTGTAAAATCAGCCGCAACTTAGAAGCTATCTCCGCTGCTCGAGCGTGACCCGCGCCGTCAGCGGCTTGCCATCGCGCAAGACACGCACTTCCACGCGGTCTCCGACATTCTTGCTGCGCAGGGCGTAGGTGAAGTCATAAAGATTCTTAATCGGCTTGCCGTCAAACTCCACCAGAACATCCCCCGATTTCAGGCCGGCCTTGGCCGCCGGCGAGCCCTCTTTGACGTCGGCGAATTTCACGCCGTTCTCTACCTGCCCAAAATCGGGAATGGAGCCGAAATAGGGGCCATAGCCTCCGCCCCCCGAATCTCCCGCCGCCGAGCCGGCGTGCGGATTGCTTTCAGCGACCCGGACATACTGCGGCCGGGAGCCCGCTTCGTCCAAGTTCTCGGCGACGTCGAAGACCATATCGAGCAGCCGGACCGTTTCCGGACCTTCAATTTTGTCCCAGGTATCGGAAGGTTTGTGGTAATCGCTATGCAAACCGGAGAAGAAAAAAAGCACCGGAACCTGCTTGGCGTTGAAACTGGTGTGATCGCTCGAATCGTATCCGCCCGCGGAGTAGTCCAAATGGAACGAAAACTTCTTCCCCGCCTCCTCCACCATCGGACGGAATGTCGTTCCGGTTCCGACGCCTCCGACGTACACTTTGTCCTGGCGGACGCGGCCGATCATGTCGAGATTGATCATGGCCACGGTCTTATCGAGCGGTTTCAGGGGATGATTTACGTAATAATTGGACCCGAGCAAGCCCAGTTCTTCGCCGCTGAAGGCAAGAAAGACCACGCCGCGCTTCAGTTCCGATTTGCGGGCGGCGAACATCCGGGCCAGTTCCATCAGCCCCGCCGCGCCCGAAGCATTGTCATCCGCGCCCGGATGGACTTTGCCCACCATCGACGGAGCCAGCGAATCATATTGGCCCAGCCCGAGATGATCATAATGGGCGCCGATCACGATATATTCATCCGACGAACCGGGCAGCCAGGCGACGACATTATTGACGGTAGCCATCTGCCGCTCGATGTTGACGCGAGCCGATACGCGAATGGATTCCGGGAGCGCGAAAGATTGCGGCTCGAGCGTTTTATCAATCTCCTTCTGCAACTTGGCCAGCGATTTCCCCGCCTCAGCCACCCATTGCTCGGCGATCGCTGCTTTTACCTGCAACACAGGCAGGCCCTCGTCCGGCGGACCTTCCGTGAACCCGAATTTCACCAGCCGGTCTTCGTCCGAGGCATGAGCGCCGCGGTCGTTTACGATGATCAGCCCGCGGGCGCCCCGGTTTCTCGCGTTAATGGCCTTGCTGATGAAGGCGGCGTGGCGGGTGAACGCCCGGCCCCGAAACACGCTTTTGGGATCGTGCTCCTGGGGCTCATGGCGCAGCACGAGCACGATTTTGTCCTTCACGTCCAGATGAGCGTAATCGTCGTAATGATACTCAGGGGCGGTGATTCCATAGCCAGCGAACACCATCGTTCCCGAAACCGAGCCGCTGGAGGAGAAACTCAGAGGCGTAAAGTCCTGGCCGACGCGCAGGGCCGTTGTACGTCCGCCCGACTCTATCTCGAAGCGGTTGTCCGGGCCGAGATTGGCTCCCACCGAGATCGTGAAAGGCTGGAAATACGAGTCGCCGTTGAGCGGCTCGACGCCCGCCGCCCGAAACTGGTCCGCGATGTAATGCGCGGCCTTCTCCAGCTCGGGGGAACCATCGCCGCGGCCTTTCATCTCGGGCGCGGCCAGCGTACGGACGTCGCGGATGTATCGCTGGACGTCGGCGCCCGCCGCCCAGCACAGAGCCGATGCTCCCAGCAGGAAAACGAGATTGCGCGCCAGCCGCATGGTGAACCCCCGCTAGTGTTGGGGCTGAGTGAATGGAGTCGGGAGCTTGACCTCGCAGCAGGCTTCGTCGCTCTGCTTGGCCGCCTTCTGATAATCGAGCTCCAATTCGATCACTCGCTGCAAGGTGGGCCAGGGCGTAGCGCCCGACAGTTTCCGGCCGTTGACAAACACCGTCGGCGTCGAGTTGATTCCCAGCGCTTTCCCTTCCGCGATGGATTTATCGACTTCGGCCTCTGTGTCGCGCTTCTCCAGGCATTGATTCAACTGCAAGGGATCGACCCGTTTCCCTTGGATAAACTCGTTCAGTTTCTCGCTGAAGTTCCGGGTGAGGATCTCGCTTTGGTTTTCGAAAATCCAATCGTGGTACTGCCAAAATACCTGGGGATTCTGCCGGTAGATGCAGCGGCCGGCGATGGCCGCCGTTTTGGCCCAGTCATGATTCGGCAGGGGGAAATCCTTGAAATATACGCGGACCTGCGTCGGGAAGGTCTTCGTAATATTCTCGCGAAGGCTTTTAGCCTCCTCGCGGCAGTGCGGGCACTGGAAATCGCTGTAAGCTACGATCACCACTTCCGCGCCGGCCGGGCCGAAGCTGGGCTGCAAGGCCGTGGTAATCTTGCTCAGGTTGTCCCGAAACGGGTTGTCGTCCGCCGGATACACGGCGCCATCTATGATGTGCTTCCCGTCCGCGCTCACATAAAAAACCTTGTCCTGCGAGGCCAATTCGTAAGTCGCGTGAACCGTGGTTTCGAGCAGCCCTGGGACCGGGGAAGGGGTGAAGTCGGAGATCTGTACTTTGACCTCCGGAAGCCACCCGTACAAGTGGCGGACGTAAGCTTCCAGGTGCTGCTTGTTCAATGCGGATTTCGGATCGGAGGAAGCAGCGGCGGCGCTTTTAGTCGCCGCCCGCGCTGTGGAAGCTGTCTTGCCAGAGGCTGCCTTCCTGGCTGCCTGGGGAGGGGCCGCCAGAAGCGCTCCAGCGCCGACGAGACAAAGCCCAACCGAGCGGAAGTTGTGCAGCATAGAACCAATTGTATCAATTTTCGCGCTGCCGGGCCGCCGCACGCGATTTGAGCGGCGTGCGGCGCGAATGTTAAGATCGCTAGCGGGAAATGACCGCTCCGCGACCCGTCAGGTACGCCCAGTCTCGCAGTTCCGGAATCCTAGCACGTTACATTTTCAAGGAAATTGTTTCCAGTGCGCTGCTGGGAACAGTTCTGTTCACTTTCATCCTTTTCTTGCGGAAGGTGCCGCAGCTTTTTGAGCTGCTGGTTCGCCGGACGGCTTCGGGGGAAGTGGTTCTCTA
>Ga0070741_10006475_pt1 | contig 25098 bp, 23 predicted proteins | sample Coa_R1_4_FD_66440 | JGI IMG/M metagenome (GOLD analysis project Ga0070741, IMG submission 66440) | Surface soil microbial communities from Centralia Pennsylvania, which are recovering from an underground coalmine fire - Coalmine... | ecosystem: Environmental > Terrestrial > Soil > Unclassified ... | reverse complement strand
GCCGGCGCCCACATCCACATGGGCACCATCGCCGGGAAGTTGAACGGCGTGATCCCGGCGACGACGCCGAGCGGCTGGCGGATCGAGTAGACGTCGATGCCGGTCGACGCCTGCTCGGAGAACTCGCCCTTGAGCAGCGTCGGGATGCCGCAGGAGTACTCGATCACCTCGAGCCCGCGCGCGACCTCGCCGAGCGCGTCGGAATGCACCTTGCCGTGCTCGCTCGTCAGGATCCGGGCGATGTCGTCGCGGTGCTCGTCGAGGAGCTGGCGGATGCGGAAGAAGAGCTCGGCGCGGCGCGAGATCGACGTCGCGCGCCAGCCGGGGAGCGCGGCCTTCGCAGCGGCCACGGCCGAGTCGATCTCCTCGACGGAGGCGAAGTCGACCTGCGCCTGGACCGCGCCCGTGGCCGGGTTGTAGACGGGGCCTGAACGCCCGGACGTGCCGGCGACCTCGCGGCCTCCGATCCAGTGGTGGATCTTCGAAACTTCTTGCTCTTCGCGCTGCTCCGGCGCGGTCACGACTTCGGTCATCTCGCCTCCTCGGGTTTCACACGGAGCGTAGCGCGAGTACGATCCGATGATGGCCGTCGTCGAGAATCGAAGCGCCGAAGGCGACAAGGTCGTCGCCGACGACCGGCAGCACCTGATCCATTCCTGGTCGGTGCAGTCGGCGCTCAACCCGATTCCGGTCGCGGGCGGCGAGGGCCGCTACTTCTGGGACTTCGAGGGCAAGCGCTACCTGGACTTCGCCGCGCAGCTCGTCAACCTCGCGCTCGGCCACCAGCATCCGCGGCTCGTCGCGGCGATCAAGGAGCAGGCAGACACGCTCTGCACGATCGCGCCGAGCCTCGCGAACGACAAGCGCTCCGAGCTCGCGCGCCTCGTCGCCGAGGTGATGCCGGGCGACCTGAACCACACATTCTTCACGAACGGCGGCGCCGAGGCGAACGAGAACGCGATCAAGCTCGCGCGCTGGGTGACAGGGCGGCAGAAGATCGTCGTCCGCTACCGGTCGTACCACGGGGCCACGGCGGCCGCCGTCAGCGCGACCGGCGACCCGAGGCGCTGGTTCGCGGAGCCCGGCGTTCCGGGATTCGTGCGGATGTTCGACCCGTACACGTACCGCTGCCCGGCCGGCCATCCCGATCCATGCCCGGTCTGCAGCGGCGGCCCGCACCTCGAGGAGATCCTGATGTACGAGGGGCCGCACAACGTCGCTGCGGTCATGCTGGAGACGGTGACGGGGACGAACGGGATCATCGTCCCGCCCGACGGCTACCTGCAGTCGATCCGCGAGACCTGCGACCGCTACGGGATCCTGCTGATCACCGACGAGGTGATGGCGGGCTGGGGCCGCACCGGGAAATGGTTCGGCGTCGACCACTGGGGCGTCGTGCCCGACATCATCACGACGGCCAAGGGGATCAACTCCGGCTACGTCCCGCTCGGCGCCATGACCGTCCGCGACCACGTCTACGACGCGATCAAGGACCGCTTCTTTGCCGGCGGGCTGACCTACTCCGGGCATCCGCTCGCGTGTGCTGCGGGCGTGGCGTCGGTCGAGATCTTCCGCGACGAAGGGATCGTCGAGAACTCGGCGGCGCAGGGCGAGTACCTGCGCGGCGCCCTGGCCGACCTGGCCGACCGCCATCCGTCGATCGGCGAGGTGCGCGGCCTCGGGCTTTTCTGGGGCCTCGAGCTCGTCCGCAACCGCGACACGCGCGAGCCGCTCGTCCCGTTCAACGCGGGCAGCGAGGCGAACGAGCCGATGGCTCGGATCGTCAAGACGTGCCTCGACCGTGGGCTCTACCCGTTCGTGCACTGGAACGTCTTCGCGATCACGCCGCCGCTCAACATCACGCGCGAGGAGCTCGACGAGGGGCTCGGCATCCTCGACGACGTGCTCGCGATCGCGGACGAGTACTACGCGGCCTGACCTCGCAGCGCTGGCGGAGGACATCGAAGTCCTCCTGCCGGACGCGCCCAACAGCGTGCGGCTCGAACTGCCGGACTGCGTGCTGTTCCACCAGGCCGGGCTGTCCTTCCCCGAGTCCGGCGGCGCGCACCGCCTGCGGTTCGATCCCGGTTCCGCCGACGGGCGCATCGAGTCCGTGCGCGCGTGGTTCCGCGACCAGGGACGAAAGGAGTTCCTGTGGTGGGTCGGGCCGTCTGCGACGCCGCCGGACCTGGAAGCGCGGCTGCTCGGGCACGGGGCGCAGCCGTGGAGGGACGGCGTCATCGCGTCGATGCTGACCGAGCAACCTCCGCCGAAGGTGCCGGCGATCGACGTGCGGCGCGTCGAAACGTACGAAGACTTCCTCGTCGCACGCGAGATCGCATGGGCGGTCGCCGGCTTCACGGCCGAACAGGAAGCCGAGTATCGGGCGACGCAGCGGGCGAAGTGGGACAGTCGGGTCAAGGCTCGCGACGCGGCGGCGTATCTCGCCTATGTCGACGGAGAGCATGTGGGGTCGGCCGACATGCTCTTTCTTCCCTTCGCCGGCTTCCTGTCGGGCGCCAGCACGTTGCCCGAATACCGGGGCCGGGGCGTCTACCGCGCGCTCATCCGTGCCCGCTGGGACGACGCCGTGCGACGCGGGACGCCGGCCCTGATCGTCGGCGCCGGCGCAATGTCACAGCCGATCCTCGAGCGGATCGGCTTCCGCATCGTGGCCGAGCAGCACCTCCTGCTCGACCGCAGCGCCTAGCCGCAGCTGAACGTGCCGGACACCTGGTGGTGCGGGTATGCGGTCGTGTGCCCGAAGAACTTGCCGCCCGACCGGTTCCCCCAGAGCGTGATCCTCACCCAGCCGGAGATGTCCCAGGCGCCGCCGTGCCAGCGGATCACGATCACGCCGAGGTGGTAGACGCCGTCCTTCCCGGCCGGCTTACGCGTCTTCGGCGCGTTCGGGTATTTGCCGACCGTCAGCCCGAAGTAGGGAATCTTCTGGTTCGGAGCGACGACGGCGGTCCCGATGTTGACCGTGAAGAACTTCGTCGTCCCGGCACAGGAGCCGCTCCGAAGCCGGAACCAGTACTTGCCGGCGTGGATCGCGGCCGTGGCCGAACCGCAGAACTTCGTTGCCGGCTTGCCGCCGACCTTCGTCTTGCCCGGGACGCAGCGCAGGGCCCGGGCCCGGCCGGCACCGGCCGTGAGCGAGACCGCGAGCAGGAGGGCGATGCCTGCGGGGAGAGCGATCAGCGCGCGTCGTCTCAGGGGCGAGCATCTTGCCACCGCGCGGCGGCGGCTAGCAACTGAACGCGCCGGTGACCTTGATCTTCGGCGTGAAGAACGTCATGCCGGTGAAGCTCCCGGCCGTGCGGCCCTTCTTCAGCGTCACCTTCACGTTCTTGTCGCCGGCGCCGTTCAGCGTGTAGCTCTTGCCCTTCCAGATCAGGGTGACCAGTCCGCCCGTGTACGTCCCGTCCTTCGAGGCCGCCTTGTATCCGGGCCCGGCGCCCGGGTACTGGCCGACGAGGACAGCGAAGTAGGAGTACTTCTTCTTCGGGCCGCTGAGCACCAGCGAGCCGATGTTGATGTTGAAGTACTTCGACGTCGTCGTGCACGAGCCGCCGCTCAAGGCGTAGGTCTTCCCGGCGATCCTGGCAGTCGCCTTCGCCGGGCCGCAGAACGCGACACCGGAGGTGCCGCCAGAGTCGAACGGGCCGGCCGTGCAGCCGGCATGGCGTGCAGAGGCTACGCCGACGCCGACCGCGAGCGCCGCCGCGAAAGCGACAAGGATGAAGGTCGCCCGCATAATCGTGGGCGTGAGTATCTACCACGACGGCAGCCGCCGCTTCCAGGACCGCTTCGACACGCGGCGCCTCGCGGACAGGATCGACGACCGGCTTGTCCGGCCGACGATCGACGACGACGACCGCGCCTTCATCGAGGGCTGCGACATGGTCTTCGTCGCCACGGCGGACACGGACGGCCGGCCGCAGTGCTCGTACAAAGGCGGCGAGCCCGGCTTCGTGCGGGTGCTGGACGAGCGGACGGTCGCGTTCCCGAACTACGACGGAAACGGCATGTTCCTCACCGCCGGCAACGCGCTCGTCAACCCGCACGTCGGCCTGCTGTTCATCGACTTCGAGCAGCGCAGGCGACTGCGTTTGAACGGCGTCGCCACGCAGTCCGACGACGACCCGCTGCTCGCCGGGTACCCGGAGGCGCAGTTCCTCTGGCGCGTCGAGGCGACCGAGGTGTTCCCGAACTGCCCGCGGTACATCCACCGCTATCGGCTCGTCGAGCGGTCGCGGTTCGTCCCGCAGGCCGAGTGCCGCACGCCCGTCCCGGCGTGGAAGAGGCGGGAATGGGCGAACGACGTGCTCGCGGCGGGCGATCCGGCCCACGAGCCCGGCGCCGAGGTCGTCGACCGCTGAGACCCCGCGTCTTCGCGACGCGGCGGTTTCCGGCGCGGGTGCGGGAGGAGCTGGAGCGGTCGTTCGAGCTCGACGTGCACGACTCCGAGTGGCCGCCGCCGCGGGAGGAGCTGCTCGCCCGCGCGTCAGGATGCGACGGGCTAATGACCATGCTCACCGACCGAATCGACGACGAGCTGATCGACGCGGCCGGCCCCCAGCTCCGCGTCGTCGCGAACTTCGCCGTCGGGTTCGACAACGTCGATGTGCCCGCGTGCACGCGGCGGGACGTGCTCGTCTCGAACACGCCGGACGTCCTCACCACGGCGACCGCCGAGCTGACGATCGCGCTGGTTCTCGCGATCGTCCGGCGCGTGGCGGAAGGCGACAGGCTCGTCCGCCGGCGTGAGGACTGGATCTGGGCGCCCAACATGATGCTCGGCGCCGGTCTGGCCGGAAAGACCATCGGCCTCGTCGGCCACGGCCGCATCGGCCGGGAGGTCGGGCGGCTCGCCGAAGCCCACGGGATGAACGTCGTCCACACCTCGAGCACCGGGGGCCTGCCGCTTCACGAGCTCCTCCGAACCGCCGACGTCGTCAGCCTCCACCTCCCGCTCTCCGACGAGACGAGGCACCTGATCGACGAGCGCGCGCTCGCGCTGATGAAGCCGACCGCCGTGCTCGTGAACACGAGCCGCGGGCCGATTGTCGACGAGGCGGCGCTTGCCCGCGCGCTCGCCGAGAAGCGGATCGCCGGCGCAGCGCTCGACGTCTTCGAGCGCGAGCCGCAGGTCACCGAGGAGCTGCTCGGGCTCGAGAACGTCGTCCTCACTCCGCATCTCGGCTCGGCCACGCTGGAAACGCGCGAGGCGATGGGGATGCTCTGCGTCGAGGCGCTGCGCGCGGTCCTGCTCGAGAACCGCGCGCCTGCGAACGCGCTGAACCCGGAAGCGCTGCGCTAGCTCGCGCCCGTCAGCCGGTAGTGCACGGGGACGATCCGCGGCTGGACGCCGCTGAGATCGTGGCCTGCCCGACCGGCTGCGGGACCTAGCTCCGTCTCGGCAAAGCAGCCGAACGCCTCCGGGGAGTCCCAGACGTCCACGATCACGAGGCCGTCGTCGGCAACCCCTGCGGTGTGCGACACGGCCGGATGGCCGGGCCCGTCGCCGGCGTGGGACGGCATATGTGCGATCACCTCGTCGTACTCCTTCGTCCCGAAGCCCGGCGTCTCAAGCAGCAGGAGCACACCGGCGCGCTGACCGCGGCCCGCGCTCGAGTGGTGCACGGGAAGGATGCGCGGCTCGATCGGCGGCGCACCGGCCTCCTGCATCGCCGGGACCGCTCGCTCCATCAGCCGCTGGAAGTCGTCCGCGGACTGCCACTCGTCGACGATCAGGATGCCGTCCTCGTTCACGCCGGCGGTGTGCGAGATCAGTCCGGCGGGCGGCTCGAAGTCGGGGTCGCGGAAGCCGAGTGCCCGGCTCACCGCCTCGTACTGCTCGACCGTCGCACCGGGAATCTCCGCAATCACCAGGACCGCCATCACTCGCTCCTCTCGTCGGGTTGCCGGGCGTATTCGTAACGGAGCCCGGCGCGGTTCAGGTGGCTCGCCACTCGCGTCGCGACTCGATCGCCACGACGACGAACGGGCCCGAGGGCGGATCTGCCCGGTACTGCGGGTACTTCGCCTGCAGGAACTCGAGGGCGCGCACGTCGGAGTCCAGGATCCGCGCCGGACCGGCGAGCCGCACCCACCACAGCCGCGACCAGTCCTCGTCCCAGTGGTCGATCACGACCTCGACCCACGGGTTCGCTTCGATGTTCGCGAGCCGCCGCAGCCGACGCGTCGCCTTCGGCTTCTCGTCCACCGCCGTGTAGAGCGTGTCGCCGTCGAGCGCGAAGCAGATGGGGACGACGTGCGGGCGGCCGTCCTCGCCGACGGTCGCGAGCCGGGCGACGCGCTCGGCGTCGACGTTCACCACGGCTCGGCGTCGCCCGTCCGCTCGAACAGCCGCTTCGCCTTCCCGGTCTCGGTGCGCGGAAGAGAGCCGACCGGGTGCGCGACGACCGTGCAGCGAAGACGGAGCCGCTGCTCCAGCCGCTGCTCCAGCCCCTCGACGCGGCCGTCCGCCTCGACGTGCACCTCGAGCTCCGGGAGGGTCGGCCGCCGGTCGACGACGATCGCGTACTGCCCGCCGAGCGCCGGATGCTCGAGGACCACGGCCTCGATCTCGCTCGGGAAGACGTTGATCCCCCGGACGACGAGCATGTCGTCCACCCGCCCACTGAAGCGCGCAATCCGCGGATGCGTGCGGCCGCACGGGCACGGCCCGTCGACGAAGTTGGTCACGTCACCCGTCCGGTAGCGCAGGACGGGGAACGCCTCCTTCGTCAGCGTGGTCAGGACGAGCTCGCCGCGCTCTCCCGCCGCGACCGGCTCGCCCGTCTCCGGGTCGACGATCTCGGGATAGAAGTGGTCGTCGAAGAGGTGCAGGCCGCCCTTCGCCTCGCGGCACTCGGCCGCGACGCCCGGCCCGATCACCTCCGACAGGCCGTACATGTCGCACGCGTCGATGCCCCAGGCCGTCTCGAGCTTCTGCCGCATTCCCTCCGACCAGGGCTCGGCCCCGAACACGCCGTAGCGGAGCGGGATCGTGCCCAGCACGCCGGCCTCGGCGGCGCGCTCGGCGAGGAGCAGCGCGAAGGAGGGCGTGCAGGCGAGCCCGTTCGCGCCGAAGTCGGCCATCAGCTCGATCTGGAGCGCAGGATTGCCTCCAGAGGCGGGGACGACGGTGGCGCCGAGCCGCTCGCCGCCGTAGTGGAACCCGAGCCCGCCGGTGAAGAGGCCGTAGCCGTAGGCCACGTGGAGCACGTCTGCCGGTCGCGCGCCCGCGCACGCGAGCGAGCGGGCGGTGACGTCGGCGAACAGCTCGATATCCGCGGCCGTGTAGGCGACGACGAGCGGCTTGCCCCGCGTGCCCGAGGACGCGTGGACGCGGACTGTCTGCTCGAGCGGGACGGCCAGCGTGCCGAACGGATACGCGTCGCGGAGCTCCGACTTGGTCGTGAACGGCAGGCTGTCGAAGGCGTCGGCGCCGCGCACTTTTTCGCGCCAGTACTCGGACGGAGACCGGCGCAGGCGCTCGAGCAGCTCGCGCAGTCGTTCCTCCTGGAGCGAGCGCCGCTCCTCGACGGGCATCGCCTCCAGCTCGGGCTGGAACATCTACGCGACGGCGAGGCCGGGGCGAATCAGCCGCACCGGCTTGCGGAGCCCGTTCGTGTCGACGGGCGGGTTCTGCGGCTCCGCGAGCGGCGCCGCGCCGAACGAGGCGGCCACGCGCTCGGGGTCGGGCGTCCCGTAGAGCGTCGTCCGCTGACGGGGGATGCGGCCGGCGGCACGGATCATCGCCTCCATCCGCTCCGGTGGCATCTCCTGGCCGAAGCCCGCGCCCGCCGCGCGCGAGATCGACTCGTTCATCAGCGTCCCGCCGACGTCGTTCACGCCGGCGTTCAGCGCCGCCTTCACACCCTCCGGCCCGGCCTTGACCCACGAGATCTGCACGTTCTCGATCCACGGGTGGAGGGCGAGGCGCCCGACCGCGTGCATCAGCAGCACCTCGCCGAACGTCGGGCCACGCCGGGCGACGCCCTTGAGGTACATCGGCGCCTCCATGTGCACGAACGGCAGCGGCACGAACTCCGTGAAGCCGCCGGAGCGCTGCTGCTGCTCGCGCACCCGCACGAGGTGGCGCGCCCAGCTCCGCGGGCTTTCGACGTGGCCGAACATGATCGTGTTGTTCGAGCGCAGGCCGGCCCGGTGGGCGGTGTCGTGCACCTCGAACCACTGGCCGGTCGAGACCTTGTCCGGGCAGATGACGGCCCGCACCTCGTCGTCGAGGATTTCGGCGGCCGTCCCGGGCAGCGACGCGAGACCGGCGTCGCGAAGCCGTTCCAGGTATTCGCCGAGCGGCAGCCCGAGCGTGGCCGCGCCCTGCCAGATCTCGAGCGCCGAGAAAGCGTGCACGTGGATGCCGGGAACGGCGTCCTTGATGGCACGGACAACCGACTCGTAGTAGTCGCCGTCGAAGCTCGGGTGGATCCCGCCCTGCAGGCAGACCTCCGTGGCTCCGCGCTCCCACGCCTCCTCGACGCGGCGGACGACCTCCTCGTGCGGGACGAGATACGCCGGCCCGCGCAGGTTCTCTGCCAGCTTGCCCTTCGAGAACGCGCAGAAGCCGCACTTGAAGTAGCAGACGTTCGTGTACTGGATGTTCCGCGTGACGACGTAGGTGACGACGTCGCCGTGAAGCTCCCGGCGGAGCCTGTCGGCTGCGGCGAACACGCGCTGGCGCTCGTCGCCGCGGGCGCGGAAGAGGCGCTCGATCTCGTCCTCGCCGAGCTCGTCCGCCGTGTCGATCGGCAGCGCGTCGCGGGGGACGAACGGCAGCGCGCCGTCGTCGCCGGGGCTCCAGTCGTCCTCGCGGGCCAGGCCGAGCGAGTCCGACGATCGGAGCACGGCGGGCAGCACACGCGGATCGAGCCATTCGGAGTCGAGGTACTCGGGATAGACGGGCAGGCGAGGCGCGAGCTCGAGACCGGCGGCACGGGTTGCGGCTCCGAGGCGCTCGATCTCCGGCCAGGGCGCCTCCGGGTTGACGTGGTCGATCGTGACCGGCGAGACGCCGCCCCAGTCGTCGATCCCGGCCTCGAGGAGCCGGGGGAAGTCGTCGTAGCTCAGGTTCGGCGGGCACTGGACGTGCATCTCCGGCCCGAGCACGAGGCGGGCGGCCGCGGCCGTCCAGAGCAGCTCGTCGAGCGACGGCTCCTCGCGGTCGGCCATCAGCGTGCCCGGCTTGGCACGGAAGTTCTGGACGATCACCTCCTGGATGTGCCCGTGCTCCCCGTGGAGGTCGCGGATCGCGAGCAGGGCCTCGATCCGCTCCCGCCGGGTCTCGCCGATGCCGATCAGGATCCCGCTCGTGAACGGAATCCGCTCCTCCCCGGCGAGCCGCAGCGTCTCGAGACGCGCGGCGGGCAGCTTGTCCGGCGAGCCGAAATGCGGGCCGCCGCGCTCGGAGAGCCGCTCGGAGGCCGTCTCCAGCATGATCCCCTGCGACGCCGTCACCTCGCGCAGCGCGCGGAGCTCGTCGCGCGAAATCACGCCCGGGTTGGCGTGCGGCAGCAGGCCGGTCTCGTCGAGGACGAGCCGGCACATGCGCACCAGGTACTCGATCGTCGTCTCGCAGCCGAGCTCGGCGAGCTCGTCGCGCGCGACGCGGTAACGGCGCTCGGGCTTGTCGCCGAGCGTGAACAGCGCCTCTTTGCAGCCCGCGTCGGCGCCGGCGCGCGCGATCGTCAGCACCTCGTCGGCGGTCAGGTACGCCCGCTCGCCCTTCTTCGGCGGAGCCGCGAACGTGCAGTAGTGGCAAACGTCGCGGCAGAGCTTCGTCAGCGGGATGAAGACCTTCGGCGAGTAGGTGACGAGGCGCCCTTTTCGCAGAGCCTGCGCCGGACCGAGCAGGTCGGCGGCGTCGGCGTCCACCAGCGCGAATGCCTCGTGCGGAGGTAGCACGCGGTGAGCATACGTCCCGGGGTTAGGCTCCCGAAGTGGACGCAGCCCATGTGCTGATCCCGCTCAAGCGCCTCGACGACGCGAAGAGCCGCCTCGCGGACGTGCTCAGCCCCGAGGAGCGCGCTGCGCTCATGCTCGACCTGCTGCACGCGTCGATCGGCGCGGCCGAGGAGGCCGACGTGGGCCCCGTCACCGTCGTGAGCGCCCATCCGGTCGAGATCGAGGTGCCCCGGTTCGACGACCGAGGGCTCGCCTGGAACGAGGCCCTCGCGGCGGCGATGCGCGAGGTCGTCCGCGAGCCGATCGCGACCGTCCTCTCGGCCGACCTGCCCCGCGTGACGGCCGACGACATCCGCGGGCTCGTCGCTGCGACGCCCGACCGCGGCATGGTGATCGCGAGGGCGCTCGACGGTGGGACGAACGCCGTGTCCATGCGTCCACCCGGCGCCGTCACGACCCATTTCGGCGAGCCGCAGAGCGCCGCCGTCCACGCGCAGGCCACGGCCGCCGCGGGCCTGGCGGCGCGCATCGTCGACGTGCCGGGCCTGGCCTTCGACGTCGACACACCCGCCGACCTCGAGGAGCTGCACGCATGGCGTTGATCCTGGGCTACAAGGCATCCGCAGAGCAGTTCGGCCCCCGGGAGCTGCTCGACTACTCCGTGCTCGCGGAGCAGCTCGGGCTCGACTCGGTCGCCGTCTCCGACCACTTCCAGCCCTGGCGCCACCACGGCGGCCACAGCCCGAACTCGCTCGTCTGGCTCGGCGCGCTGGCCGAGCGGACGGAACGCGCCCAGCTCGGGACGAGCGTGCTCACCCCGACGATGCGCTACCACCCCTCGATCGTGGCGCAGGCCTTCGGCACGCTCGGCTGCCTCGCACCGGGCCGGATCTTCCTCGGCGTGGGCACCGGCGAGGCGCTGAACGAGACACCGGTGACGGCGTCGGAATGGCCGGGCGCGAAGGAGCGCCGCCAGCGCCTCGCCGAGTCGATCGAGCTGATGCGGCAGCTCTGGACGCAGGAGCGCGTCTCCTTCGACGGCGAGTTCTACAAGACCGACCGCGCCACGATCTACGATCGCCCCGACGAGCCGGTGCCGATCTACGTCGCGGCATCAGGCCCGCTCGCGGCCAAGCTCGCCGGCCGGGTCGGCGACGGCTTCATCGCGACGAGCGGCAAGAAGCAGGAGCTCTACGAGGAGCTGCTCTCGAACCTCTCGGAAGGCGCCGGCCAGGCCGGCCGCGATCCGGCGACGCTCCCGAAGTTCATCGAGATCAAGGTCTCCTACGACCACGACAAGCAGTTCGCCTACGACGCGTGCCGCTGGTGGGCTGCGCTCGCGCTGACGCCGGAGGAGAAGAGCGGCGTCGAGGACCCGATCGAGATGGAGCGCCTCGCGGACGCCGCGGCCGACCGTGCGCACACGCGCTTCATCGTGTCCGACGACGCCGACGAGGTGGTCGAGAAGATCGGGTGGTACGTCGATCTCGGCTTCGACCACCTCGTCTTTCACGCGCCCGGGGAGGATCAGCGGCGCTTCCTCGAGCAGTTCTGCGCCGACGTCGTCCCGAAGCTCCGCGAGCTGGGCTGAGCCTGCCCTAGCACCCGACGCAGTTGTTCGGGTGGTTGAGCAGGACCGCGCCGCCGGCGATCGTGACGACGCCGCCGCCGTTGTCGATCCCGCCGCCTGTCACCGATGCGCTGTTCCCGGCGACGAGCCCTCCCTTGTCGAGATCCACGATCGTCAGCCCGTTGAACGCGTCGTTGTAGATCCCGCCGCCGTAGGCGGCCTTGTTGCCGTTGAGCGAGCCCCCGCTCGAGCCGACCGTCGTGTCCGTGAGGGACACGTCGGCCGGGCCCCCGTTCGCCTCCGTGTAGATCGCGCCGCCCTCGTTGGTCGCCTGGTCGCCCTGGAACGTGGATCCGGCGGTCGCCGAGATGCTGGCGAGACTGCCGAAGTTGCCGTCGTTGAAGATCCCGCCGCCACGCGTGGAGCCGTGGAGAGCCAGGTTGAACGAGACCGAGGTGTGGACGAGCGAGACCGACGAGGCGGCCCCGTCCGACCGGTTGATGATCCCGCCGCCTCCACCGCTGGCGAACGTGAGTGTGTTGTGGTCGATGTTCGAGTTCGTCAGGGTGACGCTGTCGCCGAGCGAAAAGGCATCGGAGTAGAAGCCGCCGCCCGCGAACGCGGAGTTTCTCGTGAACGCGGAGCTGTCCAGCGAAGCCGTGGAGTCGATGAAGACGGCCCCGCCACCCAGGATGGCCGAGTTCATCGTGAGCTTCGAGGACGACGCACCGAGTGACGAGAACTCGACGAAGACGCCGCCGCCGTCCGACGTCGCCGTGTTGCTCGAGATCGTCGACTGGTTCAGGTTCACCGTGGCTGCGCCCAGCACGCCGATCCCGCCGCCGTCCGACGCGTGGTTTCCGGTGACCGTCGAGGAGTCGACGTTCACCGTGGAGCCCGAGCCGATGGCCAGGATTCCTGCACCGACCGACGAGTTGCCGTTCGTGACCGTGATCCCGGTGAGCGTCGCCGTCTTGCCGCCGGTCACCTCCAGCACCACTCCGGCCGCGTTGCCGTTGAGCGTGGCGCCCGGCAGGCCGGCGACGATCGCGAAGTTCGCGGGGCCGGCGAGCCAGTTGCCCCGGCACGTCCCGGTGATCGTGATCGTCCCGCCCGCGTTGATCAGCGCCTGCAGTGCTGCCTGGTCGGCGCTGCTGTTCGTGCAGGCGTAGGCGGCAGCGTCCGCCGCGCCCACGCCGAACGCGAGAGCTCCTAGGGCAGCAATCGTGAGGGCGAGCAGTCCGCCGCGCCGCCCCGGTTGACGAATGGCCATGTCGTCTCCTTTCACCTCGCTCACTGGACGCGATCGAGGCTACGACCGGCTCGTCAGCCTGTAACGAGGGGTTTCCCTACGTTTCGACGATGCGTTCCCGCTCTGCCATCGCGCGCCCGAGCTCGGCCCGGGAGCGGATGCCGAGCTTGCGATACACGCGCGCAAGGTTCGACTCCACCGTCTTCGGGCTGACGAAAGCGCGCTCGGCGATGGCTCTGTTCGTCAGGCCGGTGGCGGCGAGCGACGCGATCGTCGTCTCCGTCGGCGTCAGGTCGCCCGGAGCTCTCCGAACCGGCACACGCGCCAGCTCTGCCTGCGCGAGCTCGGCCCAGAGAGGCGCGCCCAGCTCCTGGAATACGTCGAGCGCCTCCTGCAGCGCGACCCGAGCCTCGCGACGCTCCTTGCGCCGCCGGAGCAGCCGACCGAGCTCGAGCAGCGTCCGCGCGCGCTCGAACGGCATCTGCAGCCGGTCGTGGTGGCCGAGCGCCTCTTGCATCGCCGTCAGCGCGGCGTCGAGGTCGCCCCGGGCGGAGAGGAGCAACGCGCGCGAGCGGGCCGTGACGGCCTGGATCCACGGCCGCGGGGTGATGCGGCTGCGCTCCTCCAACCCGGCGATCAGCTGCTCGGCGCGCTCGAGCTCGCCGATGCGGATCACCGCCTCGACATGGTCGCCGTCGAAACGGAAGCGGGCAGGCTCGCGCTGGTTCAGCGCCGATACCGCCGACGCTGCCTGGTCGAAGTGGCCGGCCGCGGCCACGGGGTCGTCCAGGGACGAGGCGAGAAAGCCCAGGATCCAGTAACCGACAGCGCGGGCGTAAGGCTCCGTCGTCGGCTCGAGCACGCGCTCGCCGGCGGAGCGCGCCTCGTCCACCCGGCCGAGATAGGCGTCCACCAACCCCCGTGCGTAGAGCGCCCCGCCCAGGTATGCACGGGAGCTGATCCGGTCCGCGACCTGCATCCCTTCGTCGGCCAGCTCGTCGGCAGCCGCCCAGTTGCCCGTCCAGAGCGCGATCTCGACGAGGCGAAGCAGCGTGCCCTGGACACTCATCTCGTCACCTTCCTCGCGGCTGCGGGCGACCCCCGGCCCGTAGAACGCCCATGCCCGCTCGAAGTCGTCCAGGAGCAGGGGAAACATCCCGGGCACGGGGCTCACCTCGTCCCAGTCGTCATTCAGCCGCTGGAGCTCGCAGCCCCGTTCGTACGCCTCCATGTCCGCACCCTGGCCGCTGACGAGACGCAGGTACGCGCCGTGCAGGAGCGCCTGCGAGTACCGCCCGGGCCGCTCTTCCGGGTCGACGAGGGAGAGAACCTCGTCCGTATGCGGGATGGCCAGGCGCGGATCGATGTCCTGGGACACCCATGCCGCCTGCACGTGGATGGCCGCCAGCAACTCGGGGTCGTTTGCGCGCGCCGCCGCCTCGAGCAGCACTCGGTAGCCGCGCTCGAAGTCGCGTTCGTACCACCAGATCTTCCCCTGCTCGTACAGGAGCCTCGCGTGCACGTCGCCGTCCGCCGTGTCGGCGTCAACCGCGGCGAGCACCGACAACGCCTCGCTCGACTCACCGACGTCCAGCAGGTGTCGCGCGGCGTCGATCGCCCGCTCCACGCCTCGCCGGCTCCGCGGGTCGTGAGTGAGCTCGAGCGCTCTCCTGGCAAGCTCGGCGGCCGCGGCGGACGCTCCACGGCGGGCCGCGCGGGCCGCCGCCTCGTCGAGTGCCTCTGCGACCGCCTCGTCCGGCCCCTCGGCGACGAGGGCCAGATGGCGTGCCCGCTCCTCCGGGTCGCCGACTATCCCCGCGAGAGAGCGGTGTGCCTGTCGGCGGCGCCCTGCCGGCGCCGCGTCGTAGACGGCCGACGCGAAGAGCGGGTGCGCGAACCGGACACGCCCGTCGTGGCCGACGTGCACGATCCCGGCTTCCTCTGCAGGCACCAACGCCTCGACGTCGACGAGCGACGCCGTCGGCCGCGAGAGCGATGCGGCGGCGAGCAGAGCATCCTGCGTCCGGCGGGGAAGCCGCGCCAGCCGCGCCTGAGTGAGCGTGCGAATCTGCGCCGGCAACGGCAGCGGCTCGCGCGGCGAGGGCAAGCCGCTGCGTGCGAGCTCGCGCGCGATCTCGAGGGCATAGAAGGGGTTCCCGCCGCACTCGGAGACGAGACGGACGAGCACCGGCCGGGGGAACGTCAGACCGAGCTCACGCTTCACGACGTCGTGCAGGGCCCCGACGCTGAGCGGCCCGAGAACGATCTCTTCGCGACGATCCTCGGGGACGACTTCCTCGAATGTCTCCGGACGCACGCCCTCGACGCGGACTGAGACGAGGATCCCGAGAGGCAGCTCCTGCACGCGGCGGACGGCGAACGCCAGCGTCTCCGCGGTTGCGGCGTCGAGCCACTGCGCGTCGTCGACGGCGATCACGAGCGGGCCCCGGCCGGCCAGCTCGCGGAGGAGCGAGAGGAGCGCGGACGCCACGACACGCCCGTCTGCTCTTCCGGCCGGCGTGTCGTGGCGAAGGAGCGCGATGTCGATCGCCCGCCGCTGCGGGGCGGGCAGCGCCCCGAACACGTCCTCCTCGAGCGGAGCAAGCAAGTCGCTCAAGGCAGCGAACGAAAGCCGCGCCTCGGCCCCCGTCGGCCGGGCGCTCAAGACGGGGCGGCCGAGCTCCTCCGCGCGCTGCGCCGCCGCGCGCAGGACAGTGGTCTTCCCGATGCCGGGCGGACCGACGACCGCCAGGGCCTGCAGGCGCTCCGCCGCGCTGTCGAGAAAGGAGGCAGCGCGCGCCAGCTCCGCCTCCCGTCCGACCAGCGATCCGCCCGGCACTCAGAGAGGGTGCCAGAGCTCTGTTCGGTTCGTAGGGAATTCCCTCTTTCGGTTGCCTCGGGCCGGATCTAGGTTCGGCGCAATGGTCGAGTACGTGGCCGAGTGCTTCTGGGCAGGCGTGCGGGACGCCGACCTGCAGGCGCTGGACGAGCGCGTCACGGCGGTGACCGCCGAACTCGTCCGCGCCGGAGACGAGGTGCGCTACCTCGGCTCCATGCTCATGCGCGCGGACGAGGTCGTCCTCTGCTTCTTCGCCGGTTCCGAAGCCACGGTCCAGCGGGCGGCGGAGCAGGCCTCGATCCCGTTCGAGCGGATCCTCGAAGCCGCCCGCTCGCCCTGGCCGAAGGTCGTCAGTCCCTGAACGAGGAGGTCTTTCCATGCATCGCCCGCGCATCACACTTCTCGCCCTCGCCTTCGCGGCGCTCACAGCAGTAGGGGCCGCAATGGGCTCGGCAGCCACGCCGCCTGCGTGGAACCGCGTCAGCGGGCCGACGCAGCCCGGCGTGCAGCTCGGACTTGCCCGCACCGCGAACGGCGTGCTCCACGTGATCTGGAACCGGGGAGCGCAGTCGACCTCGATCTTCGAGACACGGCTCTCCGCGGCGGGCCGCCCGGTCGGAACGTCGACGATCGCGACCGGCTGGCAGGGCAACGGCGGGCTCGCGCTGCTCGTGATGCCCGACGGCACGCTCCGCCTGTTCACGCCGGGCGTCGGCGGCATCAACACCTTCACGGCCCCCGCGGGCGGCCGCAGCTGGACGCATCAGAGCGTCCCCGGCTGGGGAACGGCCGTGGCCGAGGCCGCCGCCGTGATCGGTGCGACCCTGACGAAGGACGGGCAGCCCGTCACTGCCTGGAAGGGCGACGCCGCCGAGGGCGTGCCGCCGGCCTCGATTCCGCAAGACGCCTACGAGGGCGGGATGGGCGAGTCGTTCCTCGCGACCGATGCAGGTAGCGGCGCAGTCGTGCTCGCTGGAGAGACCGTCGCCGGTCAAGGCGGCGCCTACGTTGAGCAGGTTCTTCCCAGTCCGGGCCCCCGCGTCCTGCTGACGCCGCTGGGCAAGGACTGGAGCGTGGGGCTCAGCGGGCGCATCGGCGCAGCCGGCGTGTTCGTGGCCAACGCCGACGGGAGATCCTTCCGGCTCGTCCGCTACGGCGGCTCGACGAAGACCTTCGCTCACGGTCCGTTCTACAGCGGCACTGTCTGTGCCGGACCCCAGGGCCGGCTCTGGGTCGCCTGGGGTGACGTGACCGACGGGCTCTACGTCACCCGCTCCAACAAGGCTGTCGGTGCGTTCGAGCCCGTGCAGAAGCTTCGATCTCCGTCGAGCAACGGACTCACCTTCCTCCAGTGCGATGGCTCGACCGGCGCCCTCGACCTCTTCGCCGACGACGGCACGGGCTTCTGGCACTCGCACCTGCTCGCGCAATTCGCCGTGCACGGTTCGGTGGCCCGCGGGAAAGCGACGATCTCCGTTCGCGACGCCGGCGATCCCGTCGCCGGGGCGACGGTCAGCGTCGGCGGGAGACACCTGAAGACCGGCGCCGACGGCAGCGTGACGCTGGCGCTGCGGAAGGGCTCGTACTCCGTGAGCGCCTCGGCGCCGGGCTATGCCACCGCGACCGCGTCGTTCCATGTCTAGGGCGCTGATCTCCGTCGCCGCCGTCGTGGCGGTCCTCGCGGCCTCCGGCATCGCCTACGCGACGATCCCGGACGCGAACGGCGTGATCCACGGCTGCTACGCGACGAAGGACGGAAGCCTGCGCGTCGTCGACACCGGCTCGGGCGGCGCCTGCGACGCGAAGAAGGAGAAGCCGCTCGACTGGAACCGGAGCGGCCCGACCGGGCCGGCCGGCCCCACGGGCGTCAGTCACGGGTACTACTCGTACGGCGGCATCCTCAGCTTCACCACGCTCGGCTGGTCGTTTGCGACGGTCGGGCAGCTGAAGGCGCTTCCCGCGGGGACGTACGTGGTCACGGCCAGAGGGCTCGTCGAAGACCTCCCGAACGACCAGGAGGCCGAATGCAAGCTCGTGGCGGGCGGGAACGACGTGCAGGAGACCCTCGTCGACACGTACGCGGTCGGCTCGCCGAGGCTCCCGTTCACGCTGTCCGCGGCCGTCACGTTGACGAGCCCGGGCTCGATCGACACGGACTGCGACACGAACGACAGCGGAGGCTTCGCGTCCGCGCTCGACGTCTCGATGACCGCAGTTGCGGTCGACACCGTGAATTGACCTAGAGCGCCGCGCGGAACGCGGCGGCTGCGTCCTCGCCGAAGACGGCGAAGACCAGCCGCCGCAGGCTCCGCGGCTCGTACCGCCTCGCCTCTTCGACCATGATCCGCGCGCACTCGTCGACCGGAAAGCCACCGACGCCGGTGCCGAAGGCGGGGAGCGCGAGCGATTCGCAGCCGAGCTCGTCGGCGAGCTCGAGGCAGCTCCGGGTCGTCTGCTCGATCAGCCCGGCGCTGGTTCGCAGGTCCTGGCCCATCACTGCGCCGTGGACCACGTGCCGCGCCGGCAGCCGGCCCGCGCCGGTCGCGAGCGCCGTCCCGACCGGGATCGGGCCCTTCGCCATGGCCTCCTGCTCGATCTCCTCGCCGCCCGCCCGCTTGATCGCGCCGGCGACGCCCGCGCCCATCCACAGGTGGTCGTTGGCCGCGTTCGCGATCGCGTCCACGTCGAGCGCCGCGATGTCGCCCTCGACGACGTCCAGCTCGAGCACGCGGGGAGGCTAGCTAGCGGGCGCCGGCGATCGCGAGTTTCGACTGGTCGGCGAGGCCGGCGAGGATCTTGAGCTTTCGCTCGTCGAAGTGCGCGGCAGTCGGAGCGCCTGCGATCAGGAAGCCCATCCGTCCTCCGTCGAAGCGGAACGGGGCGACCCCGAACACGAACCCGTCGTCGGGATGGTGGACCGTGGACACGCCGGGATGCTCGGCCGGCACGAAGATGAACGGCTCGGTCACGTCGACGTACTGCCCGGCCGTCTCGACCGGATAGCGGGTTGCGAGTGCCCGCTCGCGCAGCTCGCCGCTCAGGCCGTGCATGGCCTCCACGCACGTGTCGCCGGTCTCGAGATCCTGCAGCCACAAAGTCGCCTCCGGCAGCTCGAGCATGAGTGCGGTCTGGCAGGCGATGCGCTCGTAGATCTCCGCGAGATCGTCCGTCCCGCCCACGACGCGGCCGAACTCGAGCAGCGCGTTCGCAACCTGGGCGTTCTCCTGCTGCTCACGGAAGAGAAACGCCTTCTGAAGCGCCATGGACGCGCGGTAGGCGAGACCGTCGAGCAGCCTCAGCCGCTCCTCGGTGAAGTGGCCCAGGCCCCCGGCCGGAGCGCGACAGGTGATCCAGCCCTTGACACCGTGGCCCGCGGGCAGCGGCGCGGTCGCGACCGGCTTCAGATCGGACGCGGCGATGTCGGAGAAGAACCAGTCGTGGAGCTCCTGCGCCGTCATCAGGAACGGCGTCTTGCGGCTGCGGATGAACTCCTCGGCCGCCGCGGCGGTGATTCGCGTTTCCACGATGATCCCGCCCGTCGCCTCTTCGACGTAGCCGTGCGACGCGGCGCAGACGAAGTCGCCCACGGTGTCGTCCTCGAGCCAGAGCGAGCACTGCTCGATCTCGAGCAGGCGTGAGGCCGTGTCGACGCTGGCCTGAATCATCGCCTCCAGCGAGCCGGCCGACGACAGCGCGTCCGAGAACTCGAGCCACGCCTTCGTGTGCTCGGCCTCGCGCCTGAGGCTCTCGTACAGGCGCGCGTTCTCGAGCGCCGACGCCGCGTAGCCGCCCAGCACCTCGAGCAGCCGCAGATCGTTCTCGTCGAAGCGGTCGACTCCGAGCTGGGACAGGAAGACGACGCCGTTGACCTTGGAGCCGTACCGGAGCGGGACGGCGACGACCGACTCGTCGATCGGGTCCGTGCCCGGGACGAGCTCGCCGAAGTCGCAGTCGAGAGAGTTCGAAAGCACGAGCGACCGTCCGGTCTCCGCGACGCGGCCGGTGATTCCGAAGCCCATCGGCACGCGCAGCTCTGCCAGAGTGGCCGCTTCCTCGGCCTCCTCGCCCTTGACCGCGATCGGCACGAGCTCCGCGCCGTCGACGAGATAGACGCGGCAGCTGTGGTAGTCGACCAGGATCCGCAGCTCGGTGACGATCGCCTCGCCGATCTCCTTCACCGAGTTGAACCGGTTCAGGCGGCTCGCGACCGACTGGAGCATCTTCATGTGGGCGATCGAGCGGGTGTCGCGGCCCGGCTCCTCGGCCTCCGGCCGGTCGCCGACGTCCTCGCTGAAGACGACGATGCGGTTCTTCCCGCGCGCCTTGCCGGTCATCATCGCCGCCTCGGCGCAGGCGACCAGCTCGCGCGGATTCGTGGCGTGTGTCGGGCCTTCCGCCAGGCCGATCGAGAGCGTCACCTCGCCTGCCGCGTCGATCGGCTGCTGCTGGATGCGGTCGGTGAGCCGCCGGGCGAGCCCGAGAGCGTCGCCGGCGTCGCAGGACGGCATGATCACGGCGAACTCCTCGCCGCCGATCCGGCAGGCCACGTCGCTGCCGCGGACCAGGGCGCTGAGTGCGCCGGCGATCGCGACCAGGATCTGGTCGCCGACGGCGTGTCCGCAGATGTCGTTGACGCGCTTGAAGTCGTCGATGTCGAACATCAGCAGGGCGACCGAGTCGTGCGCGCGCGTCGCCCGCGTGAGCTCGGCGCGCAGGCGCTCGTGGAAGAAGCGGTGGTTGTAGAGGCCGGTGAGCGAGTCGGTCTGCGCCTGGTGCTCGAGCGACGCGCGCACCTGGACGTTGTCGAGCGCGAGCGCGGCGGCGTCGCCGAACCATTTGGCGAGCTCGAACTCGTCGTTGTCGAACGCCGCGTCCTCGCCGATGCGGTAGAGGTTCAGCGCGCCCTTGAGCGAGCCGCGCGCGACGAGCGGGATAGAGATCAGCGCCTCGGGGTCGACGGGCGTGCCCGGCACGATCACGACGCGCGGGTCGAGATGCGCCTTGTTGGTCAGGACCGGCTGCCGGTTGGCGACAGCCCAGCCCGTGATCCCCTGGCCGAAGCCGGGACGCGTGCGCATGACCTCGTCCACCCATTCGGTGCGGGCAAGCTTCGGCACGAGTTCGCGGGCGGCATTGTCGGCCTCGTAGACGTGCAGCGCGTCGTACGGGACGAGTTCCGCCATCGTGTCGGCGACGCGGTCGAGGAGGTTGTCGAGGTTCTGCTCGGAGAGGACGTGGTGGAAGACCTCGGCCAGCCGCCGGTACGACTCGACGAGCGGCGGGACAGCGCCGATGTACGGCGCTCGCTCAGCGTCGGGAAGAACGGCAGCGGAAACAGCTTGCCGTGCGCTCACAAACGGGATATCGGCAGGCCCTGAGCGGCTTCAAAGAGCGAAATGCACCCGAACGAGTGACAACTGCTTCAGGGACTGGGTTTCGCTAATCCTCGCCTTCCCAGTAGTCGAGCTTCTCGATCCGGCCCATCACGCCGACGCCGCAAAAGAAGATCTTGTTCGAGCGGGGGTAGTAGACGATCTCGTTCGCGATCCACGGGCCGTAGGCGAGCAGCGTGAGCCCGGCGTCGCCCGCCACGAAGGCGTGCGCGACGCCGGTGCCTGCCGGACGCGAGATCACGTCGAGGCGCTTGACCGCATGCCCGTCGTCGTCCAGCAGGAGCTTCCCGCTGCCTTCGAGCACGACGAAGAGCTCCTCCTCGGCCGCGTGGCAGTGCGGCGGAGCACCCATCTGGCCGGGCTCGAGGGTGATGTGGTTCAGCCCCGTCCGCTTCGCCCCGGCGTTCTTCGCCAGCGACCGCCATTCGTAGCGGTGGTTTTCGCGCTCGGAGACGTGCGGCTCGAGCTCTTCGACGTTGACGATCGAGCCGGGCCGCCCGGAAAGCTCGGGCGTCTCCGGCGGGCCGAGCTCCGACTCGCGCTCGAACGGCGACTTGCCCTCGCCGGTCGGAAACCAGGAGCGCGCCGTCCAGGTCATGCCGACCCGCGGAAGCCGGGCGCCCGAGCTGCGCTCCTGCGATACCCCGAAGACGAGCACGTCGAGGCCTTCGTCGCCCGCTTTCAGCGTGTGCGCCGCGCCGGCCTCGGGATGGACGATGCAGTCGCCCGCGCGAACGGCGTACGTCTTGTCGTCCTGGACGGACAGGCCGGACCCGCCGAGGACGAAGAACGTCTCCTCGTCGTGCGCGTGGACGTGCAGCGGCGTCGAGAAGAAACCCGGCTCGATCTTGATGCGCCGGAAGCCGACGTCCCGGCAGCCGACGGCTGGGCCTGCGAAGGTCCAGTCCGCCCGCAGGTGGCCCATGTCGACCAGCCGCGGCTCCAGATCCGCCAGGTTGACGACCGGCTCGTCCATCACCGGAACATATCTCTCTCGCGCGGCATGACCAGCTCCTGGGCCGTGCCTTCACCGGAAACGTCCAGGCCGCGGACGACCGCGGCCGGGATGCCCGCGGTCTTGCGCCGGACGAGCTCGGCGGCGGCGGCGATCTCGTCGGCGACGGCGACGACGGTGGCCCGCAGCTCGTAGCCGTTCGCGTCCACGAGGCCGCGCCAGTCCTCGAGCGGGCGCAGGCCGGCAACGCCGATCGCCACGTCGACGATGCCCGTCCGCCACGGCCGGCCGAAGGAATCGCTGACGATCACGCCGACGTCCCGGCCGGTACGCTCGCGAAGCGTCCGGCGGATCCGCTCGGCCGACGCGTCCGGGTCGACCGGCAGCAGGACGAGCGTGTCCGGCTCGGGCGCGTTCGAGGCGTCCACACCCGCCGAGGCGCACACGAAGCCGTGTCTCGTCTCCGCGATGACCAGCGGCGCGCGTGTCCTCACGACGCGGACGGCCTCCTGCAGGATCACTTCGAGCTGGCGCGGATCGTGGTCGGCTGCCAGCTCCCGCGCGCGTTCGGTGGCTTCGACCTCGTCGAGCCGGACGACCCGCCCTTCGGCCTTCGAGACCGCCTTTTGCGAGACGACGACGACGTCCCCGTCCTCGATCTCGGCGCGCTCTGCGATCAGCGCCCCGAGATCTGCCCCTGGTGAGATCTCGGGCAGGCCCTCGACCGGGAAGATCAGCAGCTCAGACACCGGCGAGAACGGCCTCGGCCAGCGCGGTTGCGGCACCCAGGTCGTGCATCAGCGTCGGAACGGGGACGGCGCGCAGGCCTTCGTGCTCGACCGCCGCGGCGCCGTCCGCATCGGACTCGTCGAAGACGAGCACGTCGATCAAGTCCGGATAGCAGCCGGCCACACGGACGGGGGCCGTGCCGCCGGCGAGGCGCTCCAGCATGCGGTCTGCGGGCCCCTTGATCGCGCGGCCGCCGATCAGCGGGCTGACCGCCACGGACGGCACGCGGCGCCGTTCGACCGCGGCGCGGATCTCGGCGACGGCCAGGATGGGCCAGATGGAGACGAAGGGGTTGCTCGGGCAGATGACGATCAGCTCGGCCTGCTCGATCGCCTCCAGGACGCCCGGGGCCGGCTGCGCCTCGTCCTCGCCCTCGAAGCGGACACGGTCGACGTCGTCTCGGTGCCGACGCGCCACGAACCATTCCTGGAACGGGAGCGAGCCGTCGGGCGTGTCGATCCAGGTGCGCAGCCGGTCGTCTGTGGCCGGCAGGAGCTTCGCCTCCACGCCGAACGCCCTCGTCAGGTCGGCGGTGACGGCGGACAGCGGCTCGCCGCCGGCGAGGCGCTGAGTGCGCACGAGATGGAGGCCGAGGTCGCGGTCGCCGAGCTGGAACCAGCTCTCGCCGCCGAGTCGCGAGGCCTCTTCGAACGCCGCCCAGCTCTCGTCCGCGCGGCCCCACCCGCGCTCGTCGTCGGAGACGCCCGCCAGCGCGTAGAGGATGCTGTCCAGGTCCGGCGAGACGTGCATCCCGAGGACCTCGACGTCGTCGCCGACGTTGCCGACGACTGTCACGTCCACGGGATCGGCCGCCCGGACGAGGCCGCGCAGGAAGCGCGCCCCGCCCACGCCGCCGGAAAGAGCCACGATCCTCACGTGCGGGACCCTATCCGCGGGTCGGAGCGAGCTAGTACGCCTGCGCGGCGCCCGGCCCCGACGTTCGCCACTCGTCGAGGTCGAACCAGTGCGAGATCTTGAGCCCCTCGACGACACGCGGGTCGGTGTGCGAAACGTAGTACACGTGCTTGTCCGGGTCGGCACAGACGCTGACCTCGTCCTGGTTCACGTCGCCGATCTCGACCAGGACCTCCGTCGGGAGACCGAGCTCGCGCACGGTGAAGTGCTTGAACTGGAGCTCAGGGGCGAGCTCCATCAGCTCGGGCCAGTCGGGACAAGTTCGGGAGCTCACGACTCTCCGATTGTTGCAGCCGCCTGCTCCCCGGCGAGCGACCAGCGCGCGTCGAGGTGCACGAGCCCCGTGTCGCCTGCGCCCGGGTAGACGACGAAGCGAGCGGCGTCGTCGAGCCAGTGGTAGAGATGCCCTCCTCCCGTGTCGGAAAGCTCGAAGCGGAAGCGGAAGCGGCCGTCCGCGAGCGGCAACGAGTCGATCTCGAGCCGGAGATCGTGCTCGGCGCGCTCCTCGCTCCAGCCGAGCTCCGCGGTGTCCTGGACGCCTCCACCGAGCTGGAGCCCGGCAGCGTCGTGCAGCTCGTACGAGAGCCGCGGCGCCGGCACCGGCCGGGCGGCCACGACCCGTAGCGCCACCGTCAGCGTCTCGCCCGGCGAGAACTGGTTCCGCTCCTCGCCGTCCGCCCCGAGGAGCCGTGCATCCGCGATCCTGAGCTCGCCGCTGCCGTACTCGCTCAGCCCGGCTCCCCGCTCCTCGGGGTCGCGCTCGTCGGCGAGCATCGCGTGGTAGCGCGTGATCGCGTCGCGCACAAGGCCGTCGAATTCGAGCCGGCCCTGCCGGAGGAGCACGGCCCGCGTGCACAGCCGCTCGACGGCCGCCGCATCGTGCGAGACGAACACGATCGTCCCGCCGCGCTGCTTGAACTCGTGGATCTTGCCGAAGCACTTGCGCTGGAACTCCTCGTCGCCGACGGCGAACACCTCGTCGAGGAGCAGCACGTCCACCTCGAGGTGCGCCGCCACAGCGAACCCGAGCCGCATGACCATGCCAGAGGAGTACGTGCGTACCGGCAGCTCCATGAACCGCTCGAGCTCCGAGAACGCCTCGATCTCGGCCATGTGCCGCCGGATCTGCTCCCGCTTGAGGCCGAGGATCGAGCCGTTCAGGTAGACGTTCTCGCGGCCGGTGAACTCCGGGTGGAAGCCGGCGCCGAGCTCGAGCAGGCTTCCGACCCGCCCGCCGACCGCGACCCGGCCCTCGCTCGGCTTGATGATCCCGGCGACGACCTTGAGCAGCGTCGTCTTGCCGGAGCCGTTGCGGCCGACCAGGCCGACCGCCTCCCCGGGCTCGACCGAAAAGGACACGTCGGTCAGCGCCTCGACGTCGCGCCCCTTCACGCGCCCGCGCGCGACGAGCATCTCCTTGAGCGTCCGCACCGGCTGCGGGTAGACGCG
>Ga0070741_10006472_pt1 | contig 25109 bp, 16 predicted proteins | sample Coa_R1_4_FD_66440 | JGI IMG/M metagenome (GOLD analysis project Ga0070741, IMG submission 66440) | Surface soil microbial communities from Centralia Pennsylvania, which are recovering from an underground coalmine fire - Coalmine... | ecosystem: Environmental > Terrestrial > Soil > Unclassified ... | reverse complement strand
TTATGTCCGGCAAGTGAGTTCCGCCGGCAAAGGGATCATTGAGGATTGCGACATCTCCTGGTCCCGGCGAAAGCGCGTCTACCGCCGCCCGCACCGACATAGGCATCGAGCCGAGATGTACAGGCATGTGATCGCCCATGGCGATCAACTGGCCGGCGCCGTCGAAGACTGCGCAAGAGTAGTCCCGCCGCTCTTTAATGTTGGGCGAGAAGGCAGTGCGGCGCAACGACGCGCCCATCTCTTCCGCGACGGACCGGGTGGCGCTCTTGAAGACAGCCAGTTCGATGGGATCAAAGCCGGTCAATTGATTACGCCCTTTGTACCGTTCTTTTTCCTGCGCTCCTGGTTCCCGGGACGAAGGGCGTCCGGGGCTACATTTGCCGGAACAAATCACATGGGGCGGTGCCTCACCCCGCGGCTCATACCGAAATCACAATGTTTAAGTACTCGTCCACCTCGGCCCAGCATCCCGGCAGCACTGCTGTCGTCGCGGTGTACTCGTGGACAATCGCAGGGCCGGCGAAGCAGTTGCCGGGCGCCAGCCGCTCACGATCCATGACCGGGGTCTCCAGCCACTCGCCGTCGAACATCACGGGCTTTTTCTTCAGGATTGCCCGGCTGCAGCCGGCCCCGGCTCTTTCCCTGCTCGGGAAATCAAGCTTCTCCTCGCTCGCGATCATCCGCACGCGCACATTCACGATTTCGACGGGCTTGCTTTCATCCGCGTGCCCGTAACGTTTGCGATGGGCAGCGTGGAAATCCTGAAGCATGCCCGGACCTGCCGGGACGTTCAGCTCATATCCCTGGCCGGCATACCGAAGGTCAGCCGAACGCACCGCGATTCCAGATAAACCCTCATTTCGAAACTCAGCGGAGGCTCTCGCTTCGAGTTCGGCGAAATGCGGCTCCAGGAGCGCGATGATGGAGCGAGTGCCTGACTCATTGGAAACTGAGGGGCGAGACGTCCGTTGGACTGCCGAAGTAGACGAGCCCGCATTCTGCGCCCGGTTCGAAGGCAGGAAGGCGGTCACCGGAATCATCACGGTGCGCGAATAATCTCGCACCACGTCGGACATCAGAATCCCCAGTGCCGAAAGCGCCCCAGGCATCGCCGGCACCAGCACTCGTGGAATTCCCAATGCCCGGGCCAGAGCGCAGGCGTGCAGCGGCCCCGCGCCTCCGAAGCACGCCAGAGTGAACGCGCGCGGGTCGTGGCCGCGCTCAACCGAGATCAGGCGGATGGCCTTCTCCATCTCCGCTTCCGCCAGGCGGACGATCCCCGCAGCGAACTCCTCCACCGAGGGAATCGGGCCACGGGATTTGTCCATGAACTCCCGCGTGCGCTTGCGGTCAAGAGCCACCGTGCCGGCGAGGGTGAGGCCGGCGTCGAGACGTCCCAGCACGAAGTTGGCATCCGTGACGGTGGGCTGCTCGCCGCGGCCATAGCAAATTGGCCCAGGATCGGCCCCAGCCGACTGGGGCCCGACGTGCAGAATGCCGCCGCGGTCGAACCAGGCCAGCGAGCCGCCCCCGGCGCCGACGGTGTGGATATCGAGCATGGGAACGGAAATCGGAATACCGGAGACGCGCGCTTCGTTTGTGATCTTTGGACCGGATGCTTCGATCAGCGAAACGTCGGTCGAAGTTCCTCCCATGTCAAAACCGATAATGTTGTTGAAGCCGGCGATCTGCGCGATGCGGTGCGCACCGATGACGCCGCCGGCGGGGCCGGAGAGCACGGTACGCACGGGCTCTTCCGAGGCCAGCCTGGCCGAGACGATGCCGCCCGAGGACTGCATTACGTAAAGCGACCCGTCGTGCTCTTGCCGAATCGAGGACTCCAGTCGCCGCATGTATCCGCCGGCCTTGGGCGCCAGATAAGCGTTCACGACCACGGTTGCGGCGCGTTCATACTCGCGGAATTCAGGGAGAATGGCGTGCGAAAGAGAGGCGGGCAACTGCAGAGTATAAGAGTCCGTCCTCACATTTAAGGCCACTTTAGCTTCTAAGGCCGCTGCCAGTCGTTTCTCATTTTCCGGGTTCGCAAAGGAAAACAGCAGTGAGATCGCAACGCTTTCTGCGCCGCTGTGCCGAACCTTCTCGCATAGCTGCGCGATCTCTTCCTCGTCCGGAGAGAGAAGAACTTCGCCTTCTGCGCTGACCCGTTCTCTCACTCCGAAGCGCAGTTCCGCAGGAACCAAACAAGGCTTCGGCGTTGCCATCCAGTTGTAAAGGTCCTGCCGCGCCTGGCGTCCGATGGCGATGGTGTCTTCAAATCCCGCGGTGGTGATGAAGGCGACCCGCGCGCCTTTGCGCTCCAGCAGGGCATTGGTCCCGATAGTGGTGCCGTGCCGAATTTCGACGTCATCCAATCGCGTGCAGGGGCGGTGCTTGGGCCCGCCCCCGCGGTCGCAGGCCGCGAATTTACCTTTGCGGAACCGCTCCCCTTGGGCATCGCTGGAGGCGGGCCGGAGGGCCGCTCCTGCACGGGATCGGATCTCGCGCACCGCTTCCAGCACCGAACGCGAGGGGTCGTCCGGCGTCGAGAGCACCTTCAGCACGGCCGGGGCGCCGTCCTTCAGATAAACGCAGTCGGTGAAGGTGCCGCCGGTATCAATGGCGATGCGCATGAGCTTAGCTGCCAATGGAACCTGGCCGCATCAATTTAACACTGGTCGCGCTCATTCTGTGCTACACTCCTGCGCCGTAAGGGAGGTCCCATGGCCAAGGTGGTGAGCTGTCGAGATGTTGGAATGGACTGTGACTTCGTGGCCCGTGGCAACAGCGAAGAGGAAATCCTCAGCCAATGCGCCGAGCATGCCCGTACCGACCACAACATGAGTGAAATTCCAGCGGAAGTAAGAGACAAAGTGAGAGCGGCCATCCGCGACGAGGCCGCCTGACGGAAACGGATCATTGAATCACTGAGGGATTGCGCTCAGCCATCCTCTCAATGGTTCAATGGTCCCACTGACGGTCCGAGAATTCAGGGTTCCCAGCCTGCCAGCTTCTGTTGCACCAGGGCTTCCAGCTGCTGCAACACTTCGTCCTCGGAAAGCGAAGTTGAATCGAGTACCGTGGCATCCTCCGCCGGCGCCAGGGGCGAGTTCGCCCGCGCGCGGTCTCGCCGGTCGCGTTCGCGCAACTCTGCCGCCGTGGATTCCGCCGGGGCGCCTCGCGAACGCTGCTGCTGAATGCGGCGCTGCTCGCGGATGACAGGGTCGGCGTCGAGAAAAACTTTTACATCGGCATGGGGGAAAACCTTGGTCCCGATGTCCCGGCCTTCCATGACCACGCCGCCCTCAGCGCCCATCTCGCGCTGCCGCGCCACCATCCAGGCGCGCACCTCAGGATGAACTGAAACCCGCGAAGCCGCTTCCGAGACGTCGGTGTCGCGCACGCGCTGCGTGACGTCACGGCCATCCAGCAGCACACGGTTGCCGCCGAGAGTCGGCTCCAGCCGGATGCGGGACTGGTGCGCGAGCCGTGAGAGTGCAGGTTCGTCGTCGAAGGAAATGTCCGACTCGATGGCCTTCAACGCCAGCGCCCGATACATGGCGCCACTTTCCAGATTTACGTATCCGAGTTTGCGCGCCAGCCGGGAAGCCACGGTGCTCTTTCCGGCGCCAGCCGGGCCGTCAATGGCAATGATCAGTTTGCGAGGGGAGGGTTCTGTCATCTCCGAGAGCGATTGTACACGGCAGGTGCGGCGCAGACACTCTTCTTCGCGGTACAGCTGAGGTTACATTCAGGTGGCGGCCGGACTTCTCTCCAACCCTTAAAGCGTGCCGGAGCGCCAGCTCGGGCAGGAGCGCTCGGGCCACAATTCATTGCTCGCGGCGATCATCCCGCACCTGTATTTAACGTTTGCTATTACTTTTGCCCGACCGGCGCGTCGGATGCTGCGCAATCTGGATCAGCGAGCGATGCCCGACCGGTACGAAGCCGAGTTCGCGGGCGTCCAGTAGAGCATTGGCCGCTTCCCGCACCCGCGAGCGCGCCACGAAATTTCCAAAGAAAGACTCCAGCTCCGGAAGATCCGCGGCAATCACACAGTCCAGATACTTCGAAAGCAGCGCCGAGAGCGCCGAGTTGACCGAGCAGTTTACGCCTTCCGAAACCGCATCCGGGGCCCAGCGGAAGAGCGCGTCCCACGACGCCCCCTCGCTCTCGTGATAGTCCACCCGGGTGATGCGCAGCTTCGACCACAACTCAGCGAGCGCTTTATCGAGCGCGGCGACAGAAATTCCTTTTCCAAGCTCCTCCAGCAGCTTGAGCTTCGAAATCGGCCCTTTGCGATGGATGATCGCGTAGGCGTCGCAGGCCAGCTGGGAATATGGCGACCGCGGGCCAGGCCGGGGCGCCTGGCGTGGGGTGCGCTCTCCCACCAGCGCGTAGAAATAGGGAAATACTGATGCCGAAAGCAGGAAGGCATTGTTCTCGCCGAAAAGATTGGCTTCGTACGCGGACTTCTCGCGCAGCAGGCGGACCATGAGTTCAGTCGCGTCTTTCACCCTCGGATCACTGTAGGCCTGCCGTTGCGCGGGCAGATGTTCGTCCGAGCCGGACCACGCGCCGACGAAGGTGGGGGCCAGGACCGGCGGAGAGAGGGGAAACATGAGGCAGAAGCCCACAGACTCGATGAAACCGCGCGCATCCTCCAGAGTGCGCACGGGATTACCATCTACGCGCCACTTCTCGCGGCGAAGCTGGATGAGGTCGGATGGCAGCATTTAGCAGTTGGCAGTTGGCACTAGCGCTTAGTAGTTAGCACTCGGCTTGGAAGAGATCACAATACGATTTTGTTTTGAAAGTGTGCGGCTTCCAGCCGCACCGTAGCTCGTCGTTCAACGGCTTACGGCACGGCTGAAAGCCGCGCCCTATCAGCGGTCTCCTCGGGGTCAAATGCTAACGGCAAGTGCTAGATCCTCTTGAACGCCCTCTGAATCTCCTTCATCGAGTATCGCAAAACCACCGGGCGTCCGTGGGGGCATGACATCGGGCAGTCGGTTTTCGACAATTCGCTCAGCAACCACTCCATTTTGTTCTGCTCCAGCGGCATGTTGACCTTGATCGCGGCGTGGCAGGCGATTGAAGCCGCAATGCGCGCGCGGACATGGTCCAGATTCAGGGCCCGTTCTTCGCGGGAGAACTGGTCCAGCAGTTCCTGCAGCATCTGCTCGATCTCCGCCGCCTGCACGCCTGCCGGCGCCACTTTCACCGCGATGCTGCGAGCCCCGAATGGTTCAGCCTCGAATCCGTTCTTCTGCAATTCATCGGAAATCTCGCTAAAGACCGCCTGCTGCGCGGGAGTCAGCTCGATCACAATCGGCATCAGCAGCCGCTGGCTGTCCACTTGCTGCTGGTCGCGCTGCCGCAGGACCTTTTCAAACAGCACCCGTTCATGCGCGACATGCTGATCAATGATCCACAACCCATCATGATTGACGGCGAGAATGAACGACTCGCGCAACTGTCCGAGCGGCTTGAGCGATGACAAGCTCGGCGCCATCTCGCTCGCTGGTTCGGGCTCGTCCGCCGCGGCCGGAGTGCAGCTGTCTTCTCCGGGCTGCGTGCCTCGTCCGGGTTGGGGCTGGATTCCGCCAAACGTCTGCCGCGGAAAACGCGCCAGCGGCGCCGCAGCATTCGCTTCCACCGTGATGGCCTCTGGAAAGTACAGCCTTTCATTGATTACCGGCTGCGGTGGCGGCTGGAGAGCGAAGTCAGGAGCGGTCTGGCTGTAAAGAGTCTTCCACGCCGCGGCCGGCGGCTGCGATCCCGGCGTGAGCGACGGACTCGCCGTTGGCCGCGATCGAATCTCGGTCACAAACTGCGGCACCGGCCGCGCCTTCGCCAGGGCCGCACGGACCGAGTCGCGGAAGAAGTCATGCAGCACGCTCTGCTGGCGGAAGCGCACCTCGGTCTTCGAAGGATGAACATTCACGTCCACTTCAGCGGCCGGCATCTCCAGGAAGAGCAGCACGACCGGGAAGACCGTTGGCGGAAGAATATTGCGGTAGGCCTCGGTGAGCGCATGCTGGATCAGCCGGTCGCGAATGAGGCGGCCGTTTACGAATGTATAGATCGAATTGCGATTGAGCTTCTGGATCTCGGGCTTCGAGACGAAACCGTGCAGGCGGAGAGTCCCGGGCTCCGGTGTGGGGCGGGCGCCTCGCCCGCCTTCCTCTTCCTCCTCTTGCTTACGTCGCCAGGGCGGCGGCTGCGGCAATCCAACGTGCGCCAGCGGCAACTCAGCCGCGACCGGGATCAGCTGATCGAGAACATCTTTTCCGAATACCTGGTAGACCCGCTCACTGTAACCGGCCACCGGCGGCGCAACCAGCATGGCATTGGTCGCCGAGTGCAACTCGAAATGCTTGTCGGGATGCGCCAGCGCATAATGGGTTACCAGCGACGCTATGTGTGACAGTTCCGTCGATTCTGACTTGAGAAATTTCTTCCGCGCGGGCGTGTTAAAGAAAAGATCGCGAATGGTGATCGAGGTCCCGGGCGGAAGCCCAGCCTCTTCGACGCGAAAAATCTTTCCGCCGTTGATCTCAACCACTGTTCCGGACTCCTGGTCAGCGGCTCGTGTTTCGAGGCGCAACCGTGAAACCGAAGCAATAGACGGCAACGCCTCTCCGCGGAAACCCAATGTCGAAATGTTCAGCAGGTCTTCGGCATTTTTGATTTTCGACGTCGCATGGCGCTCGAAGGCGAGCAGAGCATCGTCGCGGACCATGCCGCAGCCATTGTCCGTGATCTGAATGAGCTTCTTGCCGCCGGCTTCGATCTGGATCTTGATCCGCGTGGCGCCCGCATCGAGCGAGTTTTCGAGCAGCTCTTTCACCACGGACGCGGGGCGTTCAACGACTTCCCCGGCAGCAATCTTGTTGGCAACGTGTTCAGGGAGTACGTGAATGCGCCCCATGGCAGGTGAAGCCAGTTTCGCAGAAGGAGGCGGGGAAGGCAAAGGGCGCGTGAGGGAGCGTCTACTTCCGGTGAGTCCAAAGAATATCCGCGTGCCTGCCAAGCTTTTCGAAATCGCGATCTCCAGTAACAAGTGTCGCCTGGCGAAGCGACGCGAGCGCTGCGGCCAGGCAATCCACATAAGGAATCTTGTGACGTGATTTCATCTCAGCGGCTTTAATGGCTTGCTCGAGGTCAACATCCACAGGTCTAACTGACATCAGCGTCAGGTCGTTAATGGCCCTTTTTGCCCCCTCTTCGCCGTGTTCCGGCCAGACGTGATAGAACACTTCCCCCACGTGGGTGACTGACATCAGGACTACGATCTTTTGTTCAAGAGCATCCCGAAGCAGTTGCTTTACACGATGCATTCCGGCACCGCCTTCCAGGAAGTCCAGAGCTGCGTTCGCGTCGAGCACGTAAGTTCGGCTCATCGTTCAATCCGGTGGTCGCGTTCTCGGGCTTCGACCATGGATGACTTTCCTTTATACGAACCGGCTACCCGGTCAACAAAGTCGGCCGTAACAGGTTCGATAATGAGACGATCGTTGTCCTTGCGAACGCTTAGCTTCGTGCACCCTCTGATTCCGAGCTGCTTGCGCAACTCCTCAGGAATTACAAACGCGCCATGTGAACTGACGAACGCCGTGACCGAAGAACCGGCATCGTTCGCATCGTTGTTCATCGTAGTCAAGTCCGGCCTGGGGGCGCTCCCACGAGATTGACGATCACTTGCAGAAGAGTAGGTTGATTCGTACCAGTCGATTAGGCTCTGGTACCCCGGCGGGAGATCGCGCTTTTCAGGATGGATCTTTCCGGCCTCGCGAGCTGGGTGAAAAGGGTCGCCACGCTTGAATAGACGCCGTCTTCCTCGAACTGTCTCAAACAGCATTCGATAGCGCCCCGGATTAGGAGACTTATTTGCGACACAGTGCTTCGATACATGCACTTGTAAGCCCGGAGGAAAGCCCTCCACAAGTCGTTCTCTTGTCACTTGCTCCATGATCTCCTGCACAGAGAAGTCCTGAGCGTACAAATTCTGCCGGTGCAATTGGGCGGTGGCGACCCAAACGGCGTCTGCGATTCTCATATATCGTCCTTCCGTTTTTTTGAAGCCTGATTGATGTAAACACTCAAAACATACACTCACTCCTAGCATCCGTCAATGGCGAAGAATTTGCGAAAGTTTTCGGCCTCGACTTAGAATAGCTCAATGCAGTCCCTCGCCTGGGCCCATCCGCTGGTCGCCGAATGGTTCACCAATAAATTCGGCACGCCCACCGAGCCCCAGGAACTCGGCTGGCCGCACATTCTCGCCGGACGCACCACGCTCATCTCTGCGCCCACCGGCTCCGGGAAGACCCTGGCGGCTTTTCTCGCCTGCATTGACCGGTTGGTCCGCAAAGCCCTCGATGGCGATCTACGCGACCGCACCGAGGTGCTCTATGTTTCTCCGCTGAAGGCCCTGGGCAATGACATTCAGAAGAACCTTGAGGTCCCGCTGGGTGAAATTCTGCAAATAGCCGGCGAACGCGGCATCCTCATGCCGCAGATTCGCACTGCTGTCCGCACCGGCGACACGCTCATGCACGAGCGCCGGGCCATGCTCAGATATCCGCCGCACATTCTGGTCACCACGCCCGAGTCGCTCTACATCCTGCTTACGGCTGAGGGCAGCCGCGCCATTCTGCGCGATGTCGAAACCGTCATCGTGGACGAGATCCACGCTGTTGCCGACGACAAGCGCGGCGCCCACCTGACCCTTTCCCTCGAACGGCTGGAGGCGCTCACCCATCGGCCGCCAGTCCGTATTGGACTCTCCGCAACGCAGAAGCCGATCGAAGAAGTCGCACATTTTCTCGCAGGCAACGGCCGGCCCGATCCGGTGGTGGTCAACATCGGCCACAAGCGCGCGCTCGATCTTGCCGTGGAAATCCCTGACACTCTCCTCGGCCCCATCGCCACCAACGAGATGTGGGAAGAAATCTACGACCGCATCGTGCAGCTTTCCGGGCAGCACCGTTCCACCCTGGTCTTCGTGAACACGCGCCGTCTGGTGGAGCGGGTTGCGCATCATCTGTCGGAGCGAATTGGAGAGGAGAATGTTGGCGCGCACCACGGCAGCCTCTCCCGCAAGCTGCGCCTGGCGGCGGAGCGGAAGCTGAAAGACGGGCAGATCAGGATTCTGGTGGCCACGGCTTCGCTCGAGCTCGGAATTGATATTGGAACCGTGGACCTGGTGATCCAGATCAGTTCCCCGCGTTCGATTGCTGTGGCTTTGCAGCGTGTGGGCCGCTCGGGCCACTGGCGGGGAGCGGTCCCCAAGGGCCGCTTCTTCGCGACCACCCGCGACGATCTCGTGGAATGTGCGGCCCTGGTGCGCGCAATCCGAAGCGGCGATCTGGACCGCCTGATGATTCCAGATTCTCCGCTCGATGTTCTGGCGCAGCAGATAGTGGCGACCTGCGCCACCAGCCGTGCGGCGCGGACACCCCTGTCCGAGCCTTCTGGTTCAGAGCAAACCGAAACTCGGACAGGAGTTACCGAGCCTTTCGATCCAGAGAAAAGGCCGGCTCGGACAGAAATTTCCGAGCCACACGACCTGGGCTGGGATGAGGATGAACTGTTCGCCCTGATCAAACGCGCCTACCCCTACAGGAATCTTTCCCGCGAGATTTTCGATGCAATCCTCGAAATGCTTTCCGAGGGTATCGCCGCCCGCCGTGGCCGCTATGGCGCGTATCTTCACGACGATCGCGTGAACCGCAAACTGCGTGCCCGTCGCGGTGCTCGACTAGCCGCCATTACGAGCGGGGGCGCCATTCCGGAGACTGCGTTATTCACTGTGGTTGCCGAACCCGAGGGAGTGGTCGTCGGGACTCTCGACGAAGATTTTGCGGTGGAGAGCAACGCCGGCGACATCATGCTCTTGGGGAATAGCTCGTGGAGGATTCGGCGCGTGGAAGGCAAGTCCGGCCGGGTGCTGGTAGAAGACGCTCACGGCGCGCCCCCCACCGTGCCTTTCTGGCTGGGCGAAGCCCCGGCGCGAACTCAGGAGCTTTCATTTCATGTCGCCGAACTACGCCGCGAAATCAGCGAACGCCTCCGTGGGGTTTCTCCTCCGTGCACCACCATGTCCTGTGCGATTAAGAAATCTTCAACTGCAGGGGACCCAGAGTTACACCGGGGAAGCACTGAAGGAACCATCGTGTGGCTGCGAGATGAGTGCGGCCTCGATCAGTCCGGCGCGGAGCAGGCCATTCAGTACATCCTCGAGGGCCGCGCGGTGCTCGGCGACGTTCCCACCCAGAGCACCATCATCGCCGAGCGTTTCTTTGACGAAGGCGGCGGCATGCAGCTCATCATCCACGCCCCTTTCGGCGCGCGCATCAACAAGGCCTGGGGACTCGCTCTGCGCAAGCGCTTCTGCCGAAGCTTCAATTTTGAGCTGCAGGCTGCCGCCACAGACAACGGGCTGAACATCGCCCTGGCCGAGCAGCACAGCTTTCCGCTCACAGACGTCTTTCATTTCCTGAATGCCGAAACTGTGCAACCGGTGCTGGAGCAGGCCGCCCTTGCGTCCCCCATCTTCGGCACGCGCTGGCGCTGGGACGCCAACCGCTCTCTGGCGCTGCTCCGTTTCCAGGGCGGGAAGAAAGTCCCGCCGCAAATTCAGCGCATCCGCTCCGACGATCTCTTGGCGTCGGTCTTTCCCGACGTCGCCGCCTGCCAGGAGAACATCGTCGGCGACATTCAGATTCCCGGTCATCCGCTGGTGAAAGAGGTGATGAAAGACGTCCTCACCGAGGCGATGGACCTCGAGGGCATGAAGGACATCCTGCGCCGCATCGAAGATGGCCGCATCCGGTGCCTTGCGGTGGACACGCCCGTTCCGTCGCAGTTCTCGCACGAAATTCTGAACGCGAACCCATACGCGTACCTCGATGACGCGCCCCTGGAAGAACGCCGTGCCCGTGCCGTCGAGATGCGGCGCGTGCTGCCGGAATCCGTACTGGAAGAAGCCGGCAAGCTGGATCCCGCAGCGATCCAGCAGGTTCGGGAAGAAGCGTGGCCCGATGTGCGCGACGCGGATGAATTACACGATGTGCTGCACACGCTGGTGGCGCTGCCGGCGCATTCAGGGGCGGACGCTCTCGTCCGCCCTGCGGAGCCCATCTCCGAAAACGAGCTTTACCTTGTCCACGCAGGCGAGGACGCCTGCACGAGCATTCATAATTGGCAGCCGCACTTCGACTCGCTGCTGGAGGCCGGGCGCGCCGTGGCAGCTTCGCATGCCGGAAAGCGTTACTGGATTGCCACCGAGCGGGCCAGAGCCTTCAGGACCCTTTTCCCAGAAGCGACGTTCGACACCCCCGCCCCTGAAATTAGCCAGCCGTCTCTCTCGCGTGACGAATGTCTCCTCGCGATGGTGACCGGCTGGATGTCGCATCTCGGACCCACCACGGCCTGGGAGCTAGGAGATCTGCTCGGGATAGCAGGCGCGGAGATCGAGAAAACTCTCTTGCGCCTTGAAGCCAGCGGCGCAATCCTGAGAGGTAAGTTCACCGACGGTACAGCTCGGACAGGAGGATCCGAGCCAAACACAACCGAATGGTGCGATCGTAGGCTGCTGGCCCGCATTCACCGGCTCACTGTTTCCACACTGCGCAAACAGATCGAGCCGGTCTCCCCTGCGCAGTTTATGCGCTGGCTCCTCCGCTGGCAGCATGTCACGCCGGACTCGCAAGTGCAGGGGGCGCGCGCCACCCTGGAGGTTCTGCGGCAGCTCCAGGGATTCGAGATTCCCGCCAACGCCTGGGAGCGCCAGGTGCTCGCTCGCCGAATCGCGGATTACGATCCCAAGTGGCTCGACCAGCTCTGCCTCACCGGTGCCGTGGGCTGGGGGCGGCTTTCTCCCCATCCCGCAACCCTGGAGGCCTCAGACGGCAACGGGCGCCGCCGTGTGATTCCGACCAGCGTCGCCCCGATTACGTTTTTTGTGCGCGAGGAGGCCGACTGGATGATGCCGCGCGGATCTGCGGTCGAAGCTCAGGGACTGAGCGCGGTCGCCCGCCAGGTGTTCGAGTATCTGCGCCAGCGGGGCGCGTCGTTTTTTGCAGACATCGTACGCGCCACCGGCAAGCTGAAGGCGGAAATCGAAACCGGTCTTTGGGAACTGGTTGCCGCCGGCCTGGTCACCGCCGATGGCTTCGACAATCTCCGTGCCCTCATAGATCCCAAACGCCGTGCCGGTCAGGGAAGCGGCCGCACCTCGCGCCCGCGCCACAGCGCCGGACGCTGGGCAATTCTGCATAATGACACCGCGGTCGAGCGCGAGCGCGCCCTCGAAGCCACCTGCTGGATGCTGCTGAAGCGTTACGGGGTGGTCTTCCGCGATCTGCTCGCCCGTGAAAGCAATCTTCCCAAATGGCGCGAGTTGCAGATTGTCTTCCGCCGGCTGGAAGCTCGCGGCGAGATTCGCGGCGGGCGTTTCATAGATGGTTTCCTGGGAGAGCAGTTTGCCCTGCCAGTTGCGGTGGAATCTGTGCGCGCAACTCGCAAACTTCCGACTACGGGCGAGGTAATCACAGTCTCGGCGGCCGATCCCCTGAATCTCGTAGGCGTGATTGTGCCGGGAGAGAGAATTCCCGCCATTTCCGGACGAACCGTGAGTTACCGTGATGGCGTCGCGCTCGAACCCGAACCGGGCCTGCAGGCGCGTGTGGCGCTGGTTTAAGGCAAGAGGTATTTTAGGCAAAAGAAATCGGGACCTTGTTCAGGGGGGCCCTTCCAAGTATCCCGAGCCTCGTCCGGTGATATCTCTGCGCTTCCCCACGCACACCGGCGATCAGCCCACGCATGATAACAATCTTGTCTACCCCCGGCGTAACAGTTTGAGTATTGTTACGAATTCGGAACAAGCGCTGGCATTTCGCTGAATCTAAGGGATATTGAGCCGGAACAGGGTGGCCGGATTTACGTAAATCCCTTGCCAGCGCACAGCCAGGTGGAGATGCGGCCCGGTGGCGCGGCCGCTGCCGCCGCTCAGTCCGATCACCTGGCCGACGCTGACCTGGTCTCCTTCCTTCACGTTGAAGTCGGAAAGGTGCAGGTAAAGGCTGAGCAGACCCTGACCATGGTCCAGGACAACACAGTCTCCTTCAAAGTACAGCGGGCGCGCCAGAATCACCGTTCCACGATTGATGGCGTGCACCGGGGTGCCCGCAGGAACGCCGAAATCCAGGCCCAAATGGCGGCTCTTGACTTCCTGGTTGAAAATCCGGGCCGTGCCATACACGTCGGAGGAAGGCGCTTCGACCGGCGGTAGAAAACGGCCAGACCACAGCCGATCCGGCGTCAGCGCGGCGAAGACCTTCTGCTTGAGTTGCTTGTCGGCATTGATTTGTTGAAGCTGCTCCGGGCTGGGCTCGGTGTATTGCTTCGCCACGCGCACTGTGATCTTGGGATACACCGCCCTGCCAACGCGAATGGCCCGCGTGACCGCCACCTGCCTTCCTCCGGATAGATACTCAGTCACACCAAGCTCGTACTTCCCCGGAGAACTCTCGATGGGAACGCCTGCCAGCGCGTACCACTTTCGGCTTCCCGCTTGCCGGGAAAATGCAACCTCGTGGCCAAGCCAGCTTCCTGAAACCGACCGGGCGCCGGCGGGCGCTGTCAACTGAAACAGCACCGGCGATCCATTTACCAGCTTCGCCGGCAGCCAGGTCAGGACGGGACTTGGTTGCGCTGATGCGGGGCAAACAGATATGGCCAGTAAGCAAAAAGCCGTTAACCGCAAAGCATGCGGGAACAGATGACGAAGTCCGCAAAGGAATGCCGGCTGATTCCGCCGTGCGATACCGTTGCGGGCTTTGCAGTTCAAGGCTTTTCCTGGCGTCATTAACTGAATCGTAATCAGGAGATTTCGGTATGGCAAAATCTAAAACTGTCCCAGACCATGAAGGAGCAATACCCGGGTGGCAGGGACGGGCGCCCCACCGTGGTCTGCCGGCGCGAACCTTGTGCTAGTATTTAGCGCGCGAAACCAGATCAGCGGACGCGCAAGCTGCCGGACGTCAAAGCTCGATCGCAATGAAAGACACACTCGGAGTTCTGCTGGCTGGAGGAGCAGGCGAACGCCTTTATCCGCTGACTCGCGACCGCGCCAAGCCGGCCGTCACCTTCGGCGGCATCTACCGCATCATTGATATCACGCTGTCCAACTGTATCAACTCCGACCTGCGCCGGATTTACATCCTCACACAGTACAAGGCGCTTTCCCTCAACCGCCACATCCGCGAAGGCTGGAACATACTCGGCCGGGAGATCGGCGAATTCATCGAAGTCCTCCCTCCCATGAAGCGGGTCAGCGATCAGTGGTACCAGGGGACGGCCGACGCGGTCTATCAGAACATCTATTCCATCGGCTCCGAGCAGCCGAAGCATGTGCTGATCCTGTCCGGCGACCACATTTACAAGATGAACTACGGACTGATGCTGCGGCAGCACGTGGAGTCGGGCGCCGATGTGACTCTGGCCACCATCCAGATCGCACCCGAAGAGACCTACCGTTTTGGCGTGATGGACGTGGACCGCGACAATCGTGTGGTCGGGTTTGAAGAAAAGCCGGCGGTAACCAAGCTGCGTTCACCCCAGAACCCGGATAAAGTCTCGGCCTCGATGGGCATCTATCTTTTCAATACCGATGTACTTATCCCCATTCTCCTGAAGGACGCCGAAGACGAGCGCTCGTCCCACGACTTTGGCAAAGATATTCTGCCCAAGATGGTGGACGAGTATCGCGTTTACTCCTACGACTTCGTGGACGAGAACAAGAAGGAAGCGCTCTACTGGCGCGATGTGGGAACGCTCGAGGCCTATTACGAAGCCAATATGGATGTGGTCTCGATCTCGCCGGTCTTCAATCTGTATGACGAAGCCTGGCCCATCCGCACGCATCAGCGGCAGTACCCGCCGGCGAAGTTTGTATTCGAGGAGCCCGGCCGCACCGGGCAGGCGCTCGATTCCATTGTTTCTTCCGGATGCATCATTTCGGGCGGCGTCGTGCGCTATAGCGTGCTCTCGCCCGACGTGCGCGTGAACTCCTACACCGAGGTGGATTCCAGCATTCTGTTCTCCCACGTGAACGTGGGCCGCCACTGCCGCATCCGCCGCGCCATCATTGACCGCGACGTGCACATCCCTGAAGGCACGACCATAGGCTATGACCCCGAAGCCGACCGGCAGAAATACTTCGTCACTGACAGCGGAATCACGGTGGTGACGCGGGACTACTCATTGTTTGAAAATCCGGTGACCGTGGATTACTTTACCAGCGAGTAGAAGGGTGGACCGGACACCCCTGTGCGGCCTGAATTCCTCAGAAGACCAGACAAGGTTCTGCAAGTGGAGACACGGGCGTCCGGGACCGTCAAAACGCGCGACCCGCGCTCCAAAATCTATTTCTTCAGAATCGGGCTATATCCGTCGCTCACCAGCTTGGCCCGCACGCTCTCGGCATCCTTGATGTCGGCAAATGGCCCGACCTGCACGTGGAAAAGCTTGTCCGAGGGCTGGTTGGCAATGAAGGCCGAATACTGATGCGATTTCAACGCTTCCACCAGCGCCTCGGCATCCTCCTGCTTGCTTACCGCTGCGACTTGAACGTAGTAAGCCTGTCCGGGCTGAGGGGAAGCGGGGGCTGACTGATCTTGTGCGGCCGGAGGCTGCACAGGATTGCTGGAGGAACCGGCAGGCGAGGCCGGGTCTGCTGAGGCCTGTTGTGGCGGCGCCGCAGTTTGCGTGTCCGGCGACGCAGCTGGGGCGACCGGTTTGTTGGCCGCGGAAGGACGCTGACCTGGCGAGCCTGGCGAGGGCAGCAGCTCGGGTGCCGACCGCAGCGAGTTCTTGCCCATGCTGAAGCCCATGGCGAAAAACACCGCGCACAGCGCCACCAGCCCGAAAAACAGGAGCAGCATCTTTCCCGTGCCCAGGGTTATCTCTGTGTCGTTAGTTTCGTCGAGCCGTGTTGAAGTCAGAGGAGACATATTTCACGAGTGTCAGCGGTCAGTGGCTGGCATCCATCTCACAAATTGTTGTCGTGTCAGGGCACGGCTAAAGAGACTGCTGAAAAACTTGAATGCGACACAGGTTTTGAAAGGGCACGGCTTCCAGCCGTGCCGCAAATCGTTGAATGTGCGACCCGCGGTGCGGCTGAGAGCGCGTCGTTTCAAGCAAACCGGCCCCACGATTCACTTACTCCAACCCTATTTTGCGGCCGGAGTCTCGCCCTTCGCTAGTATCTTTTGGAGTCCGGACATGAAGTCCACCGGGACAGGGAAGACCACGGTCGTATTCTTCTCCACGCCGATTTCGGTCAGCGTCTGCAGGTAGCGCAATTGCACCGCAACCGGTTCTACCGCCAGCAGATGGGCGGCGTCCACCAGGCGCTGCGCGGCGGAGAATTCGCCTTCCGCGTGGATGATCTTCGAGCGCTTCTCGCGCTCCGCTTCGGCCTGCTTGGCCATGGCCCGCAGCATGGATTCCGGCATGTCCACCTGCTTGACCTCGACGTTCACCACCTTCACGCCCCAGGGGGCGGTGTGGGTATCGAGAATGCTCTGCAAACGAAGATTGATCTTTTCGCGATGCGCCAGCAGTTCGTCAAGTTCGACCTCCCCGAGGACGGAACGGAGCGTGGTCTGGGCAAACTGCGAGGTCTGATAAACGTAGTTCGAGACTTCCACTACCGCGCGGGTTGGTTCAATCACGCGGAGGAAGATGACCGCATTGACCTTCAAGGTCACGTTGTCGCGCGTGATAATGTCCTGTGACGGTACTTCGAGCGCCTCCTGCCGCAGCGAGACCCGCACCATGCGCTGCACCGGCGCCAGCACCAGGATGATTCCCGGGCCTTTGGGCAGCGGGCGCAGGCGGCCGAGGTTGAAAATGACGCCTCGCTCGTACTCTGCAAGGATCTTGATCGAACTGAGAACGTAGAGAAGGACCACAATGATGGCGATCGTCCCGAAACTCAGGCCAAATTCCATGGCAAGTCTCCCCTTTCACGCTGAATGCAGGTGATTGTACTGCAACCGTGCGGCATGTGCCGCGACATCGGCACAGCGTGACGGATCTCCTGTGGCTCGGACACTCTTGTCCGAGCGGGGCCGAGTATCGAAAACGCCCTCGCGATCCGGCATACGCATTTCAGGTCCGGTTGCGCCTTAGCCGAGGATCGGCAGCGCCACGCACGGCTGCACCAGAAACGGCAGCTGCGCGATGTGCTTCAGCGATTCCTCCACCAGCGACGCCGCGCACGGCTCCAGCGTGATCACAAAAGGAAGGTGAGATTTCGGGAAGCCGGGTTTCTGAAATACCGAATCAATGTTGATGCCGGCGCGGCACAAGATGGTGGCCAGCGCGGCGATGATTCCCGGCTCATCCCGCACGAGGAAACGCATGTAGTGCCGGGTGGTGAAATCCGGGCTCACGGGCAGCCTGGCCAGATTCTCTTCCTGCAGGGCGACTCCGTTCACCTGCCGCGACCGCACGATCGAGATCAGGTCTGAGACAACCGCCACGGCGGTTGGATTTCCGCCCGCCCCGTGACCCGCAAACACTGTTTCACCGCCGAACTTTCCGGTGGACATCACCAGGTTCTGGCCGCCTTCGACGCCGGCCAGCGGCGAGGAGCGCCGCACCAGCATCGGTTCCACCGAAGCCACCAGCTTGTCTGGAAGCTTCTCCGCGCGGGAAATCTGGCGGATGGTGCAGTCGAGCAGCTTGGCGTACTCAAAGTCAATCGGCTCGAGCATGGCGATGGAGCGCGCGGGAATGTCAGAGTGCTGCGCCGAAACCCGCAGCCCGCTGCGCGCAAGAATGGTCAGCTTGGCGCGCGCGTCCAGACCGTCCACGTCCTCGGAGGGATCGGCCTCGGCGAACCCAAGCTTTTGCGCCTCGCGCAAGGCTTCGTCAAACGAAACCCCGGCGCTTTCGATCCGCGTGAGAATATAGTTGCAGGTTCCGTTCAGGATGCCGCACAGCTGGACCAGTTCATCTCCCGCCAGTCCCTCCTGCAGCCCGGAGATCACCGGCACGCCTCCGGCGACCGAAGCCCCGTAAGCCAGATGCGCGCCATTTTCGCGCGCCAGCCGGACCAGTTCTGTCCCGTGACGCGCGATCACCTGTTTGTTGGCGGTGACCACCGACTTCCCGCCCTTGAGCGCCCGCCGGATCCATTCTCCCGCGGGCTCCTGTCCTCCGATCAGCTCAACAACAATGTCGGCGTCGGAGGCGAAAACCTCCTCGACCTCGCCCGTCCAGCGCACACCTGGCGGCGCCCAATCCACGCGTTTGCGCTCGATGTTGCGGTTGAAGATGTGGCTCAGCCGCAGGCCCCCAGGCGGATGCTGCGTAAGAATGCGGGCCACCGAGCTGCCGACCGTCCCGAACCCCACAATCGCGACATTCAGGGTTTTGTTCTGACCGGCAGTACCGTTGCGCCGAACGTCCACTGGAGCTGTCTTACTCAAAGCTCAAGCCTCGCCGGCGGCCGTGCGCGCTTCCGGCCCGGCACGATCTCGCCGGCGCTCCTTTCTGAATAGTTGCTCTTCGTTTTTCCGTTCGCCGCCCCGTTGGCGCGGGTCCGCGCGGTCCTGGCCAATTCGCTTTTGCCGGCCACGCCCACGCCGAAGAAGTGCGCGTGCAGACGTTGCACCGCCCTGGGAACGTCACTCTCTTTCACGACAAAACTGATGTTAATTTCCGACGCGCCCTGGGAAATCATGCGAATGTTCACCGCGGCTTCGGCGATCGTATTGAACACGCTGGCCGCGATGCCGGGCTTGCCGTGAATGTCCTCGCCCACCAGGCAGATGATCGCCTGTTCATTCTCGCAGGTCACGTCAGCGATTTTCTCCAGGTCCTGCAGCAGCGCCTTGGGCAGCCGCTTGGTCTCCATGGTGAAGGACAGGCTGACCTCCGAAATGGCCACAATGTCCACGGAAGCGGCAAAGCGGTCGAGTGCTTCAAACACTGAGCGCAGGAAACCGTGCACCATCACGCCACGCGATGCCACCACGTTCACAATGCTGATGCCGGGCTTGGCGGTGATGGCGCGGAAGACATCGCGGCTGGGCGGCGCCTGCGCTGTGATTTCCGTCCCTGTGCTTCTGGGATTCCGCGAGTTCAGCACATAGACGGGAATGTTCTGATGGATGGCGGGCAGCAGGGTCGCCGGATGCAGCACCTTGGCGCCGAAATACGCCAGTTCGGCGGCTTCGTTGAAGCTGATTTGCTTAATGGTCCGGGCGTCCGGACAAAGCCGGGGATCGGTGGTCATCATGCCTTCGACGTCGGTCCAGATCTCGATGCGCTCGGCGCCGAGCGCTGCGCCGATGATGGCTGCGGAGTAGTCAGAGCCGCCGCGTCCCAGGGTAGTCGGAACGCCTTGCGCCGTCGCGGCGATAAAACCGCCCATCACGGGAATACGCTTCTTCGCCAGCAGGGGCGCGATCTGTTTCTTGGACCGTTCCCGGGTCTCGGCCATTTGGGGAACGGCACGCGTGTGGTTGGCATCGGTCACCAGGCACTTCCGGGCGTCCACCCAAGCCGCACTCAGGCCGCGAACGGCAAAGGCGTCGGCCACGATGATGCTTGAAAGCAGCTCCCCGAACGAAAGCAGGTAGTCAGTTCCACGCGGCGTGAGTTCGCGCACAGCGGCAAGCCCGCGCAGGAAATTTTCCAGGTCAGCAAGAACCGCCTCCAGGCGCGGCTGCAGCGCCGCGGCGCGCTTCGTGCCCAGAAGCTCTGTGGAGGTCTGCAGGTGCCGCTCGCGCAGGCTTCTCAGAAGCTCCAGCGCGTCGTCGCAATCTCCCGACGCGGCAGTGTTCCCCATCGTGACCAGTTGGTCCGTGACTTTGGCCATGGCGCTGACCACCACCACCGGAGCGTGCCGCCGGCGGCTCTCCACGATCCTGGCCACGCGCTCGATCGCCTCAGCGCTCTCGACCGAGGTCCCGCCGAATTTCATCACGATCATGGATACACTCCCCGCAATCTGCCCTCCATGATGCCGTCTCCCTCGCCAGTCCCCAATTAAAAGCTCCACATAAACGAAAGACCCACCTGCCGGCTGACTTCCCCTGGCGGTGGGTCTTGAGCAGATTCTTCTGTACCCGGCTCAGCGCCCACGCCAGACGCTAATTCGTGTGCCCATCAAGCCTGCGGGCGCGTGCGAAATGGTCTGGGGCATGGACGGCATAAACGATGAATATACCGGAAACCGGCCCTGCCGCCGTGCAGGTTTTTCGATGGGAAGCATCGAAATTTCCGCTAGCTAGTGGGCTTTGAGCCAGATCACGGGGACATTGTGGCCCAGCCGGCGGAAGTCGGAATCGCTGGTGACCAGGGTGGCTTTCAGATCTATGGCCAGGGATGCAGCAAAAGCATCCACATAGTAGAGGCCGAAGCGCGATTTCACCTCTGCTGCCCGGAGACAGCTTCGCAGGTTTGCATCCTGCAGTTCAATGGGCAGGGAACGCACAATATTGATCGTCCGCAGCGCTTTGTCCTCTCCGTTTTCCCGGAGCAGCAAACTATAGACTTCGCCGCAGTTCACAGCTGACAGGAGAATACGGCAATGCCCCCTGAAGGCTTCTTTCAGAAGATCTCTTACCTTGGGCCCTCCGGCCCTGTGCTCAAGAAAAGCGAACAAGGCGCTTGCATCAAACACATACGTTCTCAAGGTCTGGCCTTTTCGCCATCAGCGCGATGTTCCTTCTCCCATAACTCCAGAAGGTTAGAGCCGGGTCCCAAATATCCCATAAGCCTCTCGATGTATTCCTCGGTGATCGGCTGCAGCACGATTCGGCCCAACTCATCCTCGTAGACCGCCACCTTCGTGCCTGCCCGGATGCGGTGCTTCCTTCTCAGTTCAGCCGGAATCACCATCTGGCCTTTTGATGTTACGGTAATACGTTTCATGTCCATATCTTACATTTTATCAGAATGTAAGATATCATTCCGGGAAATCCTACAGACGGCGCGGAACCCGAAGTGCCCACCACAGTCATGGCATGACAGGTTTGCCACTCCAAAACAGCCAATCACCACGAAGTTCACGAAGGCGCGCGAAGGAAAATGGGTGAAGGAACCTTAGCGCACCTTCGTGTCCGTCGCGGTGAATTCTTAAGGCAGGGAACACACAGGTACGCAGAGGAGGGTCCCTGGGGGAATGCCTCAGGGCCCCTGCGCCTTCCTCTGCGTGGCCTCTGTGGTTGCGTACTGCCCGCCAGCGACCGGGCGTCTGCCGTTCCAAAATTTCCATCCGGCGTATCGAAATTCTGAATTGTACTTTTGCCCCCAAGTCTTGGTACCAAAGATGTATACGGGAAGAGAACCGTCGCTGGTCATTGGCCGTTGGCCAGGTTGCAGGTGTGGCTGGCCGATCGCATGGCATCTTGGGAGATTCTGGCCGGCGACCAAAGACCGACGACCAACGACGTTCCAGCCGAGACCGGCGGTATAACCCAGGAGCATCTTTGCAGCACTGGAAGACCAGCAACGGCCTGCCTCCGGCGCAGGGTCTTTACGACCCGCGCTTTGAGCACGATGCCTGCGGTATCGGCTTCGTGGCCAGCATTCGCGGCGAGAAGAGCCATCAGATCATCGAGCAGGGCATTCAGGTCCTGATCAACCTGACCCACCGCGGCGCCTGCGGCTGCGATCCGGAAACCGGCGACGGCGCCGGAGTTCTCATCCAGATTCCCCACAAGTTCTTCGCGCGCGAGTGCGAGACGCTCGGCTTCAGCTTGCCGGCTCCCGGCGAATACGCCATTGGAATGACGTTCCTGCCGGTCGAGAAAACGCCGCGGCTGAACTGCGAAGGCGTGCTTGAAACCATCATCCGCGAGGAAGGCCTGAGCGTGCTGGGCTGGCGCGACACCCCGGTCAACGGAGACGCCATTGGCCGCGTCGCCCGTGCCTCGCAGCCGTACATTCAGCAGATTTTCGTGGGCCGCCCTCCGGAGATGGACGAAGACGCCTTCGAGCGCAAGCTCTACGTCGTCCGCAAGCGGGCGGAGCGGGAGATCGCCGCCTCAGACATCGAAGACAAGGAATTCTTCTACATTCCTTCGCTTTCCTGTCGCACGATCGTGTACAAGGGACTGCTGCTGGCGCCGCAGATCGCGAATTTCTACGGCGAGCTGTCCGACCCCGATGTCACCAGCGCCCTGTGCCTGGTCCACCAGCGCTTCTCGACCAATACATTCCCCAGCTGGAAGCTGGCGCACCCGTACCGGTACATCGCGCACAACGGCGAGATCAACACGCTGAAGGGCAATATCGCCTGGATGCATGCGCGCCAGTCCATTCTGGATTCGCCGCTCTTTGGCGACGACATCAAGAAGCTTTTCCCGGTCATCGAGCCGGGCGGCAGCGACTCGGCCAGCTTCGACAATGCAGTAGAGCTGCTGTTCCAGGCGGGGCGCAGTTTGCCGCACGTCATGGCCATGCTGATTCCCGAAGCCTGGGCGGGCAACCCGCACATGAAGCCGGACAAGAAGGCCTTCTACGAGTATCACTGCTCGCTGATGGAACCGTGGGACGGCCCCGCCGCCATCGCTTTTACCGACGGCCGCGTCATCGGCGCGACTCTTGACCGCAACGGCCTGCGTCCCGGCCGTTACGTGGTCACTGACGATGATCTTGTGGTGATGGCGTCGGAAGCCGGAGTGCTTTCGGTTGCTCCGGAGAAGGTGAAGCGCAAAGGCCGCCTGCAGCCGGGAAAGATGTTCCTGGTGGACACGGTGGAGGGCCGGATCATCTCGGATAAAGAGGTAAAAAAGCGCCTGTCCGCGCGCCAACCCTACGCAGAATGGCTGAAGGAAAATCAGATCACGCTCGACCAGCTCCCCGAGCCGGTGCGCGTGCATCCGTCCGACCACGCCACCATTCTTACCCGCCAGCGCGCTTTCGGCTACACCGACGAAGACCTGAAAATGATCATCGAGCCCATGGCCGCCAAGGGCGAAGAGCCAGTCGGCTCCATGGGCACGGACACGCCGCTTGCCTGTCTCAACGACAAGCCCCAGCCGCTCTTCAACTATTTCAAGCAGCTCTTCGCGCAGGTCACGAACCCGCCGATTGATCCCATCCGCGAAGAGATGGTGATGTCGCTCATCAGCTACATCGGCACCGAGCGCAACATTCTGGACGAGACCCCGGAGAACTGCCACACCCTGAAGCTGCCGCATCCTATCCTGACCAACCGTGATCTCGAGAAGCTGCGCCGGGTCTCGCGAGGTGACCTGCTGGCCATCACACTGCCGGCATTGTTCCGCGCGGCTGATGGCGAGGCCGGCCTGCGTTCAGCATTGGACGAACTTTCCAAGCGCGCGTCTTTGGCCGTGAAGTCCGGTTACACGCTGCTGATCCTTTCCGACCGCGGCGTGGACAAAGATTACGCGCCGATCCCCAGCCTGTTGGCGCTCGCCGCCGTGCATAACCTGCTGGTGCGGGAAGAGACGCGTACGCTGGTCGCCCTGATCATCGAATCCGGCGAACCGCGCGAGGTCATGCACTTTGCCCTGCTGATCGGTTATGGCGCCAGCGCCATCAATCCTTATCTGGCAATTGAAACTCTGGAAGACCTGGCCGGCCGCGGCTATCTCCCCGGCGGCATGACGCCCGATGTTGCCGTCAAGCACTTCATCAAGGCCATCAACAAGGGCCTGCTGAAGACTTTCTCAAAAATGGGTATCTCGACCCTGCAGAGCTATCGCGGAGCGCAGGTTTTCGAAGCCATCGGCCTGAAAAAAGAACTGGTGGACTCCTACTTCGCGGGAACCGTCTCCCGCGTCGGAGGCGTCGGTCTCGATGTGCTGGCGCGCGAAGCCCAGATGAAGCATGAGTTCGCCTTCCGCCCGGTCACCGACGCCGACACCGAGCTGGCGGTCGGCGGCAGTTACCACTTCCGCATTAACGGCGAATACCACCTGCTCAATCCGCTGACGATCAGCAAGCTGCAGCACAGCGTGCGCGAGCAGAACTTCAAGACTTTTCAGGAATTCACCGATCTTATCGACCAGCAAAACCAGAACCTGGCCACGCTGCGCAGTCTGATGAAGATCAAGAAGGCGCGCAAGCCGGTTGCCATCGAGGAGGTCGAGCCGGCAAAAGAGATCGTCAAGCGGTTTACTACCGGGGCGATGTCGTTCGGCTCCATCAGCAAGGAAGCCCACGAGACCCTCGCCATCGCCATGAACCGGATCGGAGGCAAGTCCAACACGGGCGAAGGCGGCGAAGACGAAGAGCGCTACAAGAAGGACGCCAACGGTGACTGGCGCCGCAGCGCAATCAAGCAGGTCGCCTCGGCCCGTTTCGGCGTGACCACCAACTATCTGGTCAATGCCGACGAGCTGCAGATCAAGATGGCCCAGGGCGCGAAACCGGGCGAAGGCGGCCAGCTTCCCGGACACAAAGTGGACGAGGTGATCGCCCGCCTGCGGCACTCGATCCCGGGAGTGGGATTGATCTCTCCGCCGCCGCACCACGACATCTACTCGATCGAAGATCTCGCGCAGCTGATTTACGACCTGAAGAACACCAATCCGCAGGCGCGAATCTCAGTCAAATTGGTCTCCGAGATTGGTGTCGGGACCGTTGCTGCCGGGGTGGCGAAAGCGCATGCTGATGTTGTCCTGATCTCCGGCGACAGCGGCGGCACCGGCGCTTCACCGCTTAGCTCCATCAAGCATGCAGGGATTCCGTGGGAGCTGGGCCTGGCGGAAACGCAGCAAGTCTTGCTGATGAACGACCTGCGCAGCCGCATTCGTGTGCAGACCGACGGCAAGCTGCAGACCGGCCGCGACGTAGTCATCGCCGCGCTGCTTGGCGCCGAAGAATTCGGCTTCGCCACTGCGCCGCTCGTGGCCATGGGCTGCATCATGCTGCGCAAGTGCCATCTGAACACCTGCTCGGTGGGTATCGCCACGCAAGACCCCGAGCTGCGCAAGAAGTTTGCCGGGAAGCCCGAGCACGTCATCAATTATTTCTTCTTTGTCGCCGAACAGGTGCGCCAGTACATGGCCGAGCTGGGTTTCCGCAAGTTCGACGAGATGGTAGGACGCGTG
>Ga0070741_10006471_pt1 | contig 25112 bp, 21 predicted proteins | sample Coa_R1_4_FD_66440 | JGI IMG/M metagenome (GOLD analysis project Ga0070741, IMG submission 66440) | Surface soil microbial communities from Centralia Pennsylvania, which are recovering from an underground coalmine fire - Coalmine... | ecosystem: Environmental > Terrestrial > Soil > Unclassified ... | reverse complement strand
AGAAGCGACGTGAACCCGAGACCTCTCCCGACCGGCATACCGGCCTTAACCTTAGCGTCACGCCGCCGTTCAAGAAACGGCGCCGCGGATTTTGCGGAGCGATACACCAGGAATCACGGGCGGTTCCAAGCCGTGGTCTCCGACCGGTCGGACTAGTTGACGACGGGTGCGGTTGACCGAGGCACCGACGGCTCCAACTTTTCACAGGCCGCCAACGCCTGCAAGACACCGTCGACCTGCTCGAAGACCCGCGCGTATTCGCCGCCGGTTTCTATCTTCACGATCACCTGGTAGGAGGGCGTCAGTCTCATCGTGCGGCGGTTTGCCTCGGCAAGGGCGGTGAGCCTGGCGGTGTCGACTGGGGCATCGGGATGGAACCTGATTTCGAGCTGCTGGCCCTTGACGATCGCGCTGAGCACCAGCATCTCCTTCATCCGCCTGCGCAGATTCATCGACGCAACAAGGTTTTCGACCAGGGTGGGCACGGGGCCGAACCGATCGCGCATCTCGTCGCGCAGGTCGAAGAGATCCTGCTCAGTATTGGCGCGGCCGAAGCGGCGGTAAAGAACGAGCCGTTCGTTTTCGTCGGGGACGTAAACGTCGGGGATATAGGCGGGAATTCCGAGCTTGAGTTCGGGCTCGAATTCGGGGCGGCGCTGTTCGCCGCGCAGCTCCGCGATCGCCTGCTCCATCATCTCGGTGTAAAGCTCGAAGCCCACGGCGGCGATCTCGCCGGACTGTTCGCGGCCCAGCAGATTGCCTGCGCCGCGATGCTCGAGATCCGCCATCGCGAGCTTGAAACCGCCGCCCGACTCGCTCTCTACCAGTTCGCGCAGAGCATCGATGCGCCGCTTGGCGTCGCGGGTGATGATGTGTTCGCCGGGGATGAGCAGGTAAGCGTAGGCCTTTTGGCGGGAGCGCCCGACCCGTCCGCGCAACTGGTACAACTGGGCCAGGCCGAAGTGGTCCGCGCGATTTATGATCATCGTATTGGCGTTGGGGATATCGAGTCCGGATTCGATGATCGCGGAGCAGACCAGCACGTTGACGCGGTTCTCCACGAATTCCCTCATCACGTCCTCGAGCTGACGCTCCTTCATCTGGCCGTGCGCGACGGCGACCTTGGCCTCCGGAATCAGGGTTTTGAGATGGCGGGCCATGTAGTCGATGTTCTCGACGCGATTGTGAACGAAGAAGACCTGGCCGCCTCGGTTCAGCTCGCGCAGGATGACCTCGCGGATCAAGTCGTCGTCGAAATGCGCGACAAAGGTCCGGATGATCTGGCGGTCGGGGGGCGGAGTCTGGATTACCGACAGATCCCTGATCCCCAGCATCGCCATGTGCAGGGTGCGCGGAATCGGCGTCGCGGTAAGAGTGAGCACCGCCACCAGCTTGCGCAGTTTCTTGATTCGCTCCTTGTCGGCCACTCCGAAACGATGCTCCTCGTCGACGATGAGGAGGCCCAGGCGCGGGAAGTTAACGCCGTCCTGGAGCAGGCGATGGGTGCCGATGACGATATCGACCTTGCCCGCGGCAAGGTCTTCGATCACATTGCGGTTCTGCTTTGCGGTGCGGAACCGCGAGACCATCTCGATGCGCACGGGATAGTCCTTGAAGCGCTTCTGAAAGGTGTGGAAATGCTGCTCGGCGAGCACGGTGGTGGGCACCAGAACGGCGACCTGCCGCCCGTCCATCACGGCTACGAACGCGGCACGCAGGGCCACCTCGGTCTTTCCAAAGCCCGCATCGCCGCAAATCAGCCGATCCATCGGCTTCGGCCGCGTCAAATCGCGGATCACGTCGTCTATCGCGGCCTGCTGGTCGGGAGTCTCTTCGAACTCGAAGCGATCGGCGAATTCCTGGAATTCGGAAGGGATAGTGAAGGCGTGGCCTTCGAGCACCTCGCGGGCGGCGTAGACCTCGAGCAGCTCCGATGCCATCGCGAGCACCGCCTGCTTTGTGCGCCGCTTTACCTTTTCCCATGAACCGCTGCCGAGCCGGTCCAGCTTCGGCTCGTCGCCGTCGCCGCCGATATAGCGCTGGACGAGGTTGATGCGCTCGACCGGCACGTACATCGTGTCGTTGCCGGCATATTCGAGGTTCAGGAAATCGCCTTCGACGTCCGCGACCTTCATGTGCCGAAGTCCGCGGAAGCGGCCGATGCCGTGATCGATGTGGACGACCAGATCGTCGGGTTTGAGCTGTTCGAGGTCGAGGATCGCGCCCTTGGGCGTAGGGCGGGAGCGGCGGCGCACGCGCGGCTCTCCGAACAGCTCCTCCTCGCTGTAGATGTAGATGCCGTCGGACGGCAGGATCACGCCCGCCGAGATCTCCCCTTCCATGATTGCGGGCCGGTAGTCCGGCCATTCGAGAAGCCGGCCGAAACTGGGGCATTCGGTGTTGACTTCGAGCTCGTAGGCTTCGAGATGGCGCCTTAGGAGGGCGACCTGATGGGGTCCTTCGACGATCATCAACGCCCTGCCCTGTCCGCGCTGCACCTCCTTGAGCTGATTGGCGAGAGGTTCGAAGCTGGGCGCGGAACGGCCGCCCGACAACTCCGTAGAGGCAAGCCTAAGGCCGGCCTGGGATTTCACCTCGATCGGCTCGGCCCATCCCTCGCGCGGCGGAGCGACGGTGACGAGCGATCCGATCTCGACGGCGGTTCTCGCGGCGATTTCGTTTTCGAACTCTTCGGCACCGAGAAACAGCGATGAAGGTTCGGGATGAAAGGAATGTTTGTCGGCGGCGGCGGCCGCTTCGACGGCGATCCGTTCGGCGTAGCGCTGCGCTTCCGCGACGATCCGTCCGGGATCGATGAGCCAAAGCAGCGCATCGGCGGGAAGGTAGGAGAAAACCGGCTCCAGTGGAGCCTCATACACATACGGCATCAGCAGTTCGGCGCCGGGAAAGAGGAGGCCGTTGGCGATGGTCTCTTCCATCTCGGCCAGCTCCTTGCGGACCATCCCGAGGTCGGCGCCTCTGACGGCAACCGCCGCCGCTACTCGGGGTTCGCGCAGAGAGGTGGGAGCGACGAACCGGGTGCGCACGATCACTGCCTCCTGCGCGGCGCCCGCGGAACGCTGCGTCGCCTGGTCGAAGCGGCGAATCGACGTCACCAGGTCGTCTTCAAGCTCGATTCGAAGCGGATCGCCGTGCAGCGGCGAGAACACGTCCACGATACCGCCGCGCACGCTGAAATCTCCCGGCTCCTCGGTCTGAGGCAGGCGCTGGTAGCCGGCGCTCGCGAGCGCATCGACAAGCCCCTCCAAATCAAGACGATCGCCCGGGGCCACTCGCACAATCGAGCCGTTGAGGACGGCTCGCGGAATCGTCCGCATCATCAGCGCTTCGACGGAGGTGATGACGATCGGCGCCGGCTGACGCAGCATCGCGACCATCGCGGCAATCTGAGCAGCCTGCACGTCGGGGGGCGGAGAGAGATGGGCGAAGGGCTTAATCTCCCATGCGGGAAGATGGTGGACTCGGCGAGCGGCCGCATCCAGGTCTCGCCGTTCGTCAAGGAAGAACGCAAGCTCGCCGGCGAGCGCTTCGGCCTCGTTCGGGCGCGAGGCGATCGCGACGATCGGCCGGGCAAGACGCATCGCGGCTTCCCGGAGCATCAGCACCGAGGCCGCACCCTTGAGGCCCATCACTGGAAAGCGTCGGTCGCGGCCCGCGCCAACGCGCGCCTCGAGTTCGCTTGCCGCTTCCCTGAGACTCCGCTGCATCCTTCAACCCGTTTCAAAAACGCAAATCTGCGCATCCGCGATTCCCAAAAGGGGGGTATCGCGGCGCGCCCTATCGAGAGTAGCAGAGAATCGCGCGCGAGTCCGTGCCTGAACGCGGAGCGACGCCGAAGTCCTTACTGCGCGGAGCCGTCCGCCGAGGGAGTGTTGGCCTTGGCGAGCGGTTGTCCCCACTCGCCCAGTTTGACCGGAATCTTGAGGGTCTTGTGTTCTCCGCCGGGCATCGGTCGAATGACCGTGAGATACATCGTGTCGCCCGGCTTCATCTGCGCCATCTTTTCTTCCAGATCGTCCTGGGTGCGCACGCGCTGGTCGTCAACCGCAACGATCAGGTCTCCGTCGAGACCGAGCGAGCCCGACTTCTCGAGGAAATGATTGATGAGAGGATTGGCGAAGGGAATCAGCGTGCCGAGCGTCACGCCCGACGCGCCGACGGCGGTGGCGGGCTGAGGGCCGCGCAATCCCGCGGCCCACGCGGGGCTGTTGGGATCGACCTTGACGATCTGCAGGCCGCGTTCCTCCTTGCCGAGGAAACATCGCATCGTGTACTGGACCTCGACCCCGAGGTAGGGGCGGCCGCGGCGGCGGGGACGCGACGAATCGCGGTTTTCCAGATCGGGGGGAATCGATGCGGTGTCTTCGCCGGGGCGGAAGCTTCTCTCGCCTGGAATTTCCTGGACACCGGGCTTCATCGGAACAGACCCGGGTTGGGGAGCGAGTTCGAGGGTTGAATCGTTCTCTTCGCCCTGGCCGGCGGGCGGGGTTGTCGCGGCCCCCTGCTCCTGCGACTTGAGTTGAGGATTATCCGGCGCGGCCTGGCCGAAGGAGGCGATGGGGGCGCCGCAGACAAGGAAAAGTGCGAGAGCCCCTGCAAACTTTGCCTGCTTCATTGCGCGCATTTCCCCGCCCTGCGAGTTCTCAGGATCATAGGCTGCCGCCTCCCGCTGCTCAATGGGCGCCCGGACGCTTGAAGATGGCGCGGCGGGCATGCGACATTTGGCCCGTACCCGCCATGAAGATTGCCGCAACGGTCGCTCTCGCTCCCGCGCATCGCAGGATGCTGGAGCAGGCGCTGCCAGGAATCGAGCTGGTCGATCGCGCATGCCGTTCGAACGAGGAGGTGTGCGCGATGGCGGCGGACGGATGCGACGTGATGCTGGGCTTTCGGATGCCCGAGGATATGGGCCGCCATGCGCGCGGACTGCGATGGGTGCAGTTGCTGAGCGCCGGCGCGGACCATGCGATGGGATGGCTTAGGGCCAACCCCGAGATTCCCCTGACCACGTCGAGCGGAATTCACGCGACGCCGATCGCGGAATACACGATCGCGTCGATGCTCGCATTTTCGCATCGCTTGCACATCGCAATCCGCGCCCAGTTGCGCCGCGAATGGCATCGCCGCGGCAGCTTCATGGAGGGCGTCGATGAATTGCGCGGCAAGACGCTGGGAATCATCGGCTACGGATCGATCGGAAGAGAAACCGCGCGGCTCGGCGATGCGCTCGGGATGGCGGTGCTTGCGCTCAAGCGCAATCCCGAAGATCGGCGCGATCCGGGATGGTGCCCGGCGGGGTTGGGCGATCCCGACGGGCGGATTCCGCAGCGCTTTTACGGCCCCGACGAGCGCGCCGAGATGCTGGCTGGATGCGACTACGTGAGCGTGACGCTGCCGCTTACGCCCGCCACGCGCAGGTTCATCGGACCGCAGGAGATCGCCGCGATGAAGCCCGGCGCGTACATCGTCAACGTCGGCCGGGGCGAGGTCATCGACGAATCGGCGCTCACCAAGGCGTTGCGCGATGGAAAGCTTGGAGGGGCGGGACTCGATGTCTTCGAGCACGAGCCGCTGGAGTCATCGAGTCCGCTATGGGACCTCGAAAACACGATCCTGACGCCGCATATGTCCGGCGCGAACCGCGGCTACATGGACAAGGCGTGCGAGCTTTTCGTGGAAAATCTCCGGCGCTTCCAGGCGGGGCAGCCGCTGCTCAACAGGGTCGATCCCGTTCACGGCTACTGACCCGGGTGGAGCCTTGAGAAGTTCGGGAGGCTCTGAATGAATCTGATCGACATGCTGGGGCGAAGGCTTTTTCTCGCGCTTGTCGCGCTCGCGGCAGCCGCCGGCATCGCGCGGGCGGAGCCGGTTCCGGACTTTTTGGTGGCAAAGCCCGACCTGGGCGATCCGTTCTTCGAGCAGTCGGTAATCCTGATGCTTCCGCCGCCTGCGATTCCGCTAATCGCCGGCGTGATCATCAACAAGCCCACCACGCTCAGCGTCAAGCAGATCTTCCCGAAGGCGTCCGGCCTCACAGCTCCGTCGGACATGGTTTATTTTGGAGGTCCGGTGGAGCCGGATGCGGTATTGATGGTCAGGCGCACGTCGGCGCCGATCAAGAACGAGCGGCACGTCTTCGCCGATCTGTACCTGACCGTGGATCCCAACGACATTTCGACGCTGCTGCAGAGCAAGGATCTCGATCGCGCAAACCTGCGGCTGTTTCGCGGCTATTCGCAATGGGGCCGCGACCAGCTTAGAGCCGAGAAGATGGAGGGTTCGTGGGACGAGGTGCCCGCAAGTCCGGAACTCGTGTTCACGTCCAATCCGAAGCAGCTCTGGCGGCAGTTGTCGGAACGGGCGCGATACCTGCGCGTCAACGCGCCATACGAGGATCTTCCCGGGGGCCTGCCGTGCTCGTTTGGATTCAGACTTGAGCCGCTGAATTCGAGGTAGGACTCGCGCGACGAATCATCCGCGCGCTGCGCCGCCCTCTCGCGTCCTCATCGTCTCCAGAAACCGATCCTTCAGGCGATCGAAGGGGCCGTTCGACATGAAGACCGCAACATCGCCTGCGCGCGCATCCTCGACCATCCGCTCCAGCACCTCGTCATTGGAGGCGCATGCGAAGGTTGCGGAGCCGTGCGACTCAATCGCGGCGACAAGCGCCCCGGTATCGAGCCGTTCATTGGGTGGAATGGGATCGGTGTCCTTGAAGTACACCGGAGCCAGGTAAACGCGCGCGGCCCGCGCGAACGCATCGCCGAATTCCCTCTGGAACACGTTGCGGCGCGCGGTGTTCGATCGCGGTTCGAACGCGGCCAGCAGCCTTCGGCCGGGGAAGCGCTCGGCGATCGCTTCGAGGGTCACGCGGATGGCGGTCGGATGATGGGCGAAATCGTCGATTACCACGACGCCGGCCGCCTCGCCGATGATTTGCTGGCGCCTTACGACGCCTCGGAAGGATGCGAGGCCACGGGCGATCTCGCCGGAAGTCAGCCCGAACTCCCCAAGCATCACCGCGACGCCGAGCGCGTTGGCGACGTTCATCCGCCCGCCGATTCGCAGATGCATCCGGGCAAGCAAAGCGCCGCCGCGCTCGATATCGAAGCGCGCGCCGTCCGCGCCGATCGCAACATTGGCGGCGCGGTATTGCCCCGAGCGCAGGCCGAAGGTGAGCACGCGCGCCGAAGTTTCGCGGACGCAATCGAGCGCGTGCGGAAAATCGGCGCATACGACGAGCGTGCGGCTCGAATCCGCCTGCCGCGCCATCGCCCGGAAGCTCGACTTGACGTGATCGAGGTCGCGGTAGATGTCGGCGTGATCGAATTCGACGGCGGTGACAATCGCGCCGTGAGGGCGATAGTGGAGAAACTTCGGTCCCTTGTCGAAGAAAGCGGTGTCGTATTCGTCGCCCTCGATCACGAAATGAGGGCCCGCGCCCAGCCGGTAGTTCGAGCCGAAATCAACCGCGACCCCGCCCACCAGCATCGAGGGATCGCGTCCGGCGGCGGCGAGCACATGCGCCATCATCGCGGTGGACGTGGTCTTGCCGTGCGTCCCGGCGACCATCAGCACCTGCCTGTCCTTCAGGAAGAAATGCCACAGCGCCTCGGGCATCGAGACGTACGGGATGGCCGAGGCAAGCAGCGCCTGGGCTTCTGGATTCACGCGCTGGACGACGTTGCCGACCACGACCAGGTCGGGCGGCGGATCGAGGTTCGCGGCGCCGAAGCCCTCGCGGAGCTCGACGCGCGATCGGCGCAGCAGCGAGGCGGTCGGCTCGTAAAACTGGTTGTCGGAGCCGCTCACGCGGTACCCGCGCTCGACCAGCATCCCGGCCAGCGCCGCCATCGCGGTGCCCGCGACGCCGATCAGATGAACGTGGCGCACATCGCGGGGGATCCGCGAAAGTCGCGCGATGCTGTCCGCGTCAGGCACCGTCGATCGCTTCCATGATCAGGTCGTGGATTCTCGGGCGGAATTCCCGGATCGCCTGGTTGTCGCGGCGGGGATGAACCCGGTTGGTGAGAATCGATACGGCGATCTCGCGGGCGGGCTCGATCCAGATCGAGGTGCCGGTGAAGCCTAGATGACCGACCGCCTCGGGTGAGAAATGACGCCCGGAACTGGAACCCTGGGGCGACGGCGTGTCCCATCCGAGCGCCCAGGTGGAACCGGAAACGGTGAGATCGCGGGTCCAGAACTCGCGCGCGATCTTCCGGGGAACGAGATCGGAGCGGCCGGCCCAGCACGCGATCAACTCGGCGGCCATCCTGTCAACCTCGCGCACCGGCGCGAACAGGCCCGCGTGCCCTGCCACCCCGCCCATCGCGTACGCGTTCTCATCGTCCACCTCGCCCACCAGCAAGCGCCCGCGCGAGGGGCAGATCTCCGTGGGCGCGAACATGTCGGCGACCGGCTCCAGCCGATGCGATCGCGCCATCGCGATGTCGATGAAATCGGTTGAACGGAGGCCCAGGGGACGGAAGATCTTCTCGCGGCAGTAGCGATTGAGCGGCATCGTCGTGATCTTCTCGACCGTCTCGCCGAGCAGGATGAAGTTCAGATCGGAATAGATGGTCTTCGTGCCGGGAGGGGCTTCGGGCTTTTCGCGATGGATTTCCTCGTAGGTGAACTCCTTGGCGCCGTAGCTCGCTATGAAATTCACCTTTCCGCCCTTCTCGATCGCGGCGATCCTTTCGTGGAACGGGCGCCATGCCGCAAGGCCGGAGCAATGGGCCAGCAGATGGCGGAACGTGATGGCTCCTTTTCCGTGAACTCCGAAGTTGTGAAAAAAGCGCGTCACGCGATCGGTGAGCCTCAGCTTTCCGTCGCGCACGAGGATCATGGCCGCGACCGTGGTCGCCAGCGCCTTGGTGAGAGACGACAGGTCGAAGACCGTGTCGATCTTCATCGGGGTGCGATTGGGGAGGAGCGAGCGATAGCCGAAGGCGCCTTCGAAGGCAATGTCGTTTCCGACGCGGACGACGACGGTGGCGCCGGGGATGGCGCCGCGCTCGACCGCATCGTTGAACGCCTGCTCTACTTCACGCCATCCCAAGACTCATCCACTCCGCCGCGGCAATTCGCGCCCGCAATTTCATTTATGCGGCGCGCCGCGCGCCACTGCAACCGCGCATCGCCTGCGCGCATGAAAAATCCGGCCGGTGGCGGAAGCCGCCTCGATGGTCAAACCGAGCGAAAAGGGTGCTCAGGCGGGCTTCTATGCCGCGCGCGAGACGGGACTTTCGGAAAACGTCAAGCTGCGCAGGGCGGCATCGACCCGCACCCGCACGCCGAGCGGTATCGTAAAGTTCTCGGTGCCGTGACCGGCCTCGACACCGGACACCACCGGAATTCCCAGCCCGGAGGTCTGATGGGCGATGAAATCGGCGATCGCGCGGGCCTCGGTTTCGCTTCCATCGACCGGGCGAATTCCGCCGAAAACCACGGCGGCGACGCTGCCGAGGACACCCGATTGCCGCAACTGCACTAGCATCCGGTCTATTCGATATGCGCGTTCGCCCGTATCCTCGAGGAAGAGCACCTTGCCGCGAAAGTCGGGAACGAACGGCGTCGAGAGCATCGCCACGATCACCGACAGGCATCCGCCTATCAGCACACCCTCGGCGGCGCCGGGATGGACCGATTCGCGAGCGTCGAGCTCGAACGACTGGAATTCGCCGCAAAGGAGCCTGCGCATGTGATCGGCGGAGCGCTCGCTTACGCCGCGGGCGAAATCCATCGCCACCATCGGCCCGTGAAACACGACCATCCCGGATTTCTCGACGATCGAATTCAACAGGAAGGTTTCGTCGGAGAAGCCGATGAAGGGTTTCGGAGAGCGCGCAATCGCCTTGAAATCGAGCATCGGCAATATGCGGCCGCATCCGTAGCCGCCGCGCGCGGCGAAGATCGCGCGAACGGAGTCGTCGGCGAAGGCCGCCTGCAGTTCGGCGGCGCGGTCCTCGTCGGCGCCGGCGAGGATTCCCGCGCGATCCAGAGCGCGTTCGGAAACCTTCACCCGAAACCCCATGGCGCGAAGCGCGTTTACGCCCCGCTCAAGGTACGAGCGTTCGATCGCGGCGGCGGGCGCCACCACCGCGACGGTGTCTCCCGGCTTAAGCGCGGGAGGTCTGATGCAATCGGAGGCCACGGGAGTCAGGTGAAGTCTAGCAGATTGAGCGTTACGGAATGGATGGCCGTGGTGGGTTGAGATGGAGCGTCGGAGTAGGCTTTTTGGAGATGAATCTGCTTCCGCTGGTGCTTCGCAACCTGTTCCGCAATCCGCGCAGAACCATCCTGACGGTTCTTTCCATCGCGGTCTCGGTCTTCATGTTCGGGGCGCTGATGAGCCTGCCGACACTGGTTGACGAGATCCTTCGTGATCGCGCCAACTCGGTCAGGATAATCACCTACGCAAAGACGGGGCTTTCCTATCCGCTGCCGTCGGCCTATGCGGCCAAGATCGCGAGAATTCCCCACGTCGAAGCGGTCACGGGCGAAGCGGTGTTCGCGGCGACCTATCGCGACCCGAAGGACTACGTGCCGGCGGCGGCGATGGATCCCGACCAGATCGAGGCGCTGTTTCCGGATTGGGAGATCAAGCACGAACAGGCGGAAGAGCTTCGGCGCAACCGGTCGGGCGTGCTCGTGGGGCAGCCGCTGATGAAGCATTTTCGATGGCGCATCGGCGACAACATCATCCTGCGCGGCGTGGCCTACCCGCTCGAGCTTCAACTCAAGATCGTGGGAACGCTCGGAGGCGACGTGCCTCCGTCCGCGGTCGTGATCCGGCAGGACTTCCTGGATGAGGCGCTCGGGCGGCCGGGCACGGTGATGATCTTTTTCACGAAGGTGGATCGGTCCGAGTCGGTAACACCGGTCGCGGCGGCCATCGACGCGATGTTCGCGAATTCGCGGGCGCAGACCAAGTCCGAATCGGAGGTCGGCTTCGCACGGCTGGCGATCCGCAACTATCGGCTCATCTTCGACGGGATGAAGCTCATCGCCGTGGTCGTGGTGTTCACGATCGCGCTGGTCGCCGCCAATACGGCCTCGATGGCGGTGCGGGAGCGGCGGCACGAGCTGGCCGTGATGCGGTCGATCGGGTTCACGCGCGGCGCGGTGTTGTCGTGCCTGACAGTGGAAGGGACGTTGATGGGAACGATCAGCGGGCTCCTGGGATGCGCGATTTCGTTCGGTGCGCTGCGCCTGGTGCCGAAGATGGCGCGAGCACTCGGCCCGCTGGCCTTCAGGATCGGCTTCAACTCGCAGGTCGCCGTCGAGGGTCTGCTGATCGCGATAGCGATAGGCGCGTTGAGCAGCCTAGTTCCCGCCCTGATAGCCGTGCGCCGCGACGTGAGCGCGGAGCTGCGCGCGCTTGTGTGAGCATCGTCGCATCCCCCCGGGGCGCCGGCAAACGAAAGCGGCCTACTTGCTGAACTGTACCGTCGCGGTGCCGGTCACGAGGCGCTCGGCATCCTCGTTCTCGATCCAGACATCGATCTCGGCCGTGCGTTCGGCCTCGTTGGCGTGGGTGATGAAGCCCTGAAGGGTAAGTGTATGGTCGGGCTGGACCGGGACGCGGTAGGTGGTGCTGATGCGGACCAGGCGTGCGCCGCCGTCGGCGCCGAGCCAGTCGGTCACAAGCTTGCTGAGGATTCCGAGGCTCATGTTTCCGGGCAGGATCATCCCGGGCAGGCCTTCCTTGCGCGCACCCTCGTCGTCGGTGAAGCGGGGCGCATCGAGCCCGCATGCACGCGCATAGCGCCGGCATTGATCCTTGCTGATGAACTGCTGAACGGGGCCGAGGGTGTCGCCGATATGAACGTCTGCGAAGCTTTTCACGATTTTTTCCGAATGGAGATTCAGGTGCGATTCATGAAGCGATGGTCGATGTGGGCGACCTCTTCGCCGTTCTGATTCTTGAGCGTGGACCTGACCACCACGAACACCATCGAGCCGGTGCGGCCGGTCTTCTCGTAGATTTCCTTGACGTGCGAACTGAGCGAGATCCGGTCGCCGGCGCGGATGGGGCGGACGAACTCGACGTCCTTTCCCGCATCGAAGCCGGCGCGTCCGAAGCGCGGCACGTGCTGAAAGAAATGGCGGCCGTTGCGGAAGGTGATCGCGAACGACGGCGGCGCCACCCGGCCTTCGGCGTAAGCGGGGCTGCTTTCGCCCAACGCCTCGCAGAAGTTGCGGATTTGTTCCGCCTTCACCTCGACGGGTTCGGTGGTTTCGAAAACCTTGCCGATGAGACTGGGATCGTAGTTCACGGCCATGATGGTTTATCTCGTGACGACGGCCTCCGCATGGGGAACCGGCTTGCGGCGCGGCCGGAAATCGACGGGTTCGTAGGCGCCGCCCCTGAGTTCGCGAACAAGGTCATCGATCGACCGGATATCGGCGGCAAACCGGGTCGCGCACAGACCGATCAGGCTCACCAGATGGCTGTCGGACCCGCCGATCGCCCCATAGCCGAAGCGCTCCACCAGTTCCGCGCTGCGTTCATCCTCACCCTTGCGCGAGCCTCCGTTGAGAACCTCGACGGCGACCACGTTCTCGAGCGGCGGCCTTTTCTGGTAGTGCTCGTAAAGCCCGATGTTGGGGCGGCCCGGGTGGCACGGGATGGCGATACCGCCCATCCTCGCGACCTCGTTAATCAATTCCTGGGCATCGAGGCGGATATTGGCGAAGTCGAAGCGCTTCAGGATGTCCTCGTTGACGCCATAGACCAGCACGTGTCCGTAGTTGGTCTCGACCTCGGAGGCGCGCAGGACCATCACGCCGTACTTGTCCTCGAGATGGCGGTAGTCGGCATCGCGGTTGAACTGGCGATGCTCCGTAAGGACGATGCCGTCGAGCGGGCGCTCGGCGCGCCTCAGCTTGATCCAGTTGAGGTAGGCCTCTACCGGTGCGCGGCTGTCCTCGGAGGCTTCGCTATGGCAATGAAGGTCAAGGGTTGTGCTCACCAGGGTTATGTTCCTTACCTCGCCGGGCGAAACTTCGCGAGGGTCACCTGTGGAGTAACGTCCTCGTATACGACCTCGACGGGCATACCTATTTTAACCTCTTCGGGACGGCATTCCACCAGATTGGTGAGCATTTTCAAGCCTTCCTGAAGCTCGATCCATGCCATGATATAGGGCAGCGATTCGCGGAATCCCGGGGCCTGGTTCTGATAGGTGGCGGTGAAGGTGTACACCGTCCCCCTCCCGGAGCATCGCACCCACTCCGTTCGCGAGGACAGGCAGTTGGTGCACAGGGCGCGGGGATGAAACCGTAAGTCTCCGCAATCGCGGCATTTCTGGATGTACAACTCGTGGCGCTGCAGCGCCTCCCACCACGGGCGCATCTCCTCGTCGATAAAGGGCAGCGGCTTTGAGTATTTCTTTTCCTTTTGATCGGCCATGACTGGACCTTCCTACTGATTGGCGAGGATCAGGGTGGCGCCGGAATGGCGGGTGCCGAGCGCTCCGCCAGTGCCGTGCACCAGCGCGATACGGCAATCCCTGACCTGGCGCGGGCCGCATTCGCCGCGAAGCTGTTTCGTCGCCTCGATCACGAGAAAGATCCCGCGCATCCCCGGATGGTTCGACGAGAGGCCGCCGCCGTCGGTGTTGATCGGAAGCTCGCCGTCGTAACGCAAGCGTCCTCCCGTGACGAACGCCCCGCCCTCTCCGCGCTTGCAGAATCCGAGGTTCTCGAGCGTCGTGAGCACGGTGATCGTGAACGAGTCGTAGATCATCGCCATGTCGATGTCGGAGTGGGTGACGCCGGCGCGCTCGAAAGCGAGCCTGCCCGACTGGGCGGCGGCGATTTCGAGGAAATCGCGCTGGCCGCGCGCCGCGTGACGCACGGTCTCGCCGGCGCCGAGGATATAAACGGGCTTTTTCTTCAGATCGCGGGCGCGCTCGGCCGAGGTTATCACCAGGGCTCCGCCGCCGTCGGAGATGATGCAGCAATCGAGCAGATGCAGCGGCGAGGAGATGATTCGCGATGCGAGCACGTCCTCGACGGTGATCGGGTCGCGGTACTTGGCGACCGGATTCATCGACGCATGCAGCCGCATCGTGACCGCGATCTCGGCAAGCTGCTCCGAGGTCGTGCCGTAATCATGCATATGGCGCTGCGCGACCATCGCGTAGGAGCCCACCGTGGTGGGTCCGAAGGGAATCTCGAACTGATCGCACGGATCTCCGCCGCCCCCGCCGCCTCCGGTACCGATCGCGAATCGCGATGAAGCGGCCGTGGACCCGTACACCACGAGGCATACTTCGCAGAGTCCCGCGGTGATCGCGGCGGCGGCGTGGGCCGTATGGGCGACGAACGACGATCCACCGATGGCGGTCGAGTCGACGAAGTTGGGCGTGAGGTTCAGATAGTCGCAGAAGCCGACAATACCCATCCCGCCCATCCCGATGCCGGTGGTGCACAGACCGTCGACATCCCTGATGGTGAGGCCGGCGTCCTCGAGTGCGCCGCGCGCGCTCTCCGCCATTATCTGGAACATGCTCTTGTCGGGAGCAAAGCGGGTCGGATGCTCGAATACTCCTGCAACGCAGGCTTTGCGGCTGAGGCTCATGATGCGTTCTTCCTACTGAAGCTCGGCAAGGAATTTTCCGATCGAGGCGTTCAAGACGTCGGGCCGCTCGACCGGAATCATGTGTCCGGCATCCGCGACGGTCTCAAGGCGCGCGCCGGAAATGCGATCCTTGATCACCTGCGCGTCCGATGGAGGCGTAAGCACGTCCTCTGCGCCGGCATAGATGACGGTGGGAACCCGGATGGCGGAGATTGCCGGGGTGAGATCGACCTCGCGGCAGGCGACGATATCGGTGTAGCGCACGCGCGGGTCGGTCTTGATCTGTTCCATCCACATCTCGCGAACGATGTCGAATTTTTCCTTGACGGTCTTCTGGGAGAAGCCGTCGGTAAGGAACGCCTGCGGCGCCCGCCCCATCATCACCGCCCACAACTGCCTGATCCTGTCCTCGGGAACGGAGAATTTGGCGGCGGTGGCGACCAGGACGAGACCCTGCACGCGCGCGGGATAGCGAAGCGCGAGGTCCATCGCGATCGCGCCCCCCATCGACCACCCCGCTATCACCGCGGATTCCATCCTGAGGGCGTCCATGAAATGGACCACGAAGTCGGCGTAGTCGCGAATCGACTTCAGGCCCTCGACTCCGGCGGAGCGCCCGTGGCCGGGCAGATCGAGCGCGACGGGGCTGTGCGATGCGCCAAGGCCGTCGATCTGGTTGTGCCATGGATGGCCGTTGCCGCCGGCGCCGTGGACGAAGACGATCTTTCGCCCGCGGGAGAAGTCGGGGATGACGTCCGGCAGCGTGGTTGCTCCGTGATAGTGGTAATAGATGGCGTGGCCCTTTACGTCGGTGTACTTGGTCGGCATCGCCGCGCAAATCTCCGTGATGCTTTTGTGGGTTAGCTATTAGGTTCGGCAAGGAGTTGTCAAACCGGCGGGGCCGACCGGCCCTCCCCTACTCATCGAGGGCGGAACGCGCTATCAAGAGCGAATCGAACGACGGGAGCATTCCGATGGCATATCAGGCAATCGAGATCACCAATGAAGGCTCAATCGCGTGGCTCACGCTGAATCGTCCTCACAATCTCAATGCGCTGAGCGCGCAGATGGTCGAGGAGCTGGAGGATTACCTGCACAAGCTGCCGACCGAACGCGCAACGCGGGTGGTAATCATGCGCGGCGCCGGCCGGGCGTTCTGCGCCGGGCTCGACCTCAAGGAGCAGAATCGCGGAGGTTCAGGGCTGGGCGCCTCGACCACGGGCACGATGGAAACGCAGCGCAGGATGAGCGACCTGGTGGTGGCGATTCGCCGAGCGCCCCAACCCTTCATCGCGGCCGTGCGGGGCCCGGCGGCGGGCGGCGGTTTCGCGCTGGCGCTGGCCTGCGATGTGCGCATCGCGGGCGCTTCCGCGCGCTTCAACGCCGCCTTCATCCGCATCGGGCTGAGCGCGTGCGATATGGGCGTGAGCTACCATCTTCCGCGCGCCGTCGGGATGTCGGTCGCATCGGAGTTGATGCTCACCGGACGCTTCATCAACGCCGAGCGCGCGCTCGCAACCGGCCTCGTCTCGGAACTTCATCCGGATGCGGAAGTCGATGCGGCGGCGAAGAAGCTGGCGGAGGAGATGACCGAAACGTCGCCGCTGGGGCTGAGGCTCACCAAGGAGTGCCTGTGGGCGAGCGTGGATGCGGGCGGGTTGGAGCAGGCGCTCGCGATGGAGGATCGCAACCAGGTGCTGTGCGTGCGCGCGGGTTATATCGAGGAGGGCGCGCGCGCCTTCCTCGAAAAGCGCAAGCCCCGCTACGCCGAGCGCGCCTAGCGAAGCGCGAACTGCGTAAGTCCGACCAGGCGCGCGATCCGGTAATTGTTGGACCCGGAGCGCCAGATCCGGATCGAGACGCGCTGGCCGGGCTTGTGCTGCGCAACCGCCTTTTCCAGGTCCCGGGCGTCGGCGACGGTCATGTGATCGAACTCGCGGATCACGTCGCCGTCGCGGATTCCCGCCTTGTAGGCGGGCGAGCCAATCACCACGGTGCGAATCTTCGCGCCCCATACGTCGGGAGCGTACCCGGCGATCGCGCCGAAGAAGGCGGAGCCTTCGGCGTTGCGGAGTTCGGGATGGAGGAAGTAGACGCGGGTGCCGGGAGCGGCCAGCCGCGCGACCTTCACGATATTGTCAGCCTCGTCGAGGCTGAAGACCTCGCCGGCGAGATAGACTTCTCCGCGGTGGCTCGCTGAGACCCCGATATCGGGGAAGCCGTTGCTCGCGAGCATCTCGCGCACTTCGCGCTCGATCTGATCGGGCTGCATCCTGGGTCGAACGCGCCTGGGCGCCTCGGGCTGAGCCGGAGCCTCCAGCAGGAGATCATCGTCGTCTATCTCCTTCCACGCATCGCGGCCCGCTACGAGCGAATGACCGGCCGACGACGCGATCATCATCATTGTCGGCTTGCTTGGACCGAAATGGACGGCGGTACCGATCAGGATGACCGCGGCGATTACCAGGGTGGCGATGCTGAAAGCGTAGCGCTCGCGACCTGCTCGGATGGCCGGGGCGGGGACGGGCCGGACGGCGGGGGCGCGGCGAACCGTCGAGGCCTCGATGATTCGGCGGACCTCCTCCCTCTCCTCGCCGGCACACCACGCCTCGCAATGGGAGACGTAGTCCGGAAACCACAGAACAGGAGCGGGCTCGGCGGCGGGTTTGGGAGCGGCGGGCGGCGCGGCCTGGCCGTTGGCGCGCTCAGCGCGCATCTGCGCCACTTTGAGCATCATTTCATCGAAGGTGAGGTACTTGATGACGCCTTCGCCGCTCCTTCTGGTGCTCATTTGTCCACCTCGCAGAATCCTCCCTGGCGCGGCGCATCGCGCGCGGCCAGAAGCCGGCCGGTCCCGCCTGGGGCCCGGAGCGATGCGCGGCCGAGGGGAAGAAAGCGACCGACCTCAGGCGTTCCGGACGGAGGCGAGGATGGAGCCGACGTCGGTCACAACCCGAATTTAGCAAGGTGGCGCATTTTGCGCCAACCATGAAGAGGCAAGAATTTTATGGCGCGGCCCTAAGCAAAAGGAATATCATTGGGTGCCGCTTGGCTTAGATTGCCTCGCTCACGGCATCCTCACGCTGCGTTGGCTTTGGCCTTTGCTCAATTGGCACGTAATGACGCAATTGCTCGCCGATGTACACTTGGCGAGGTCTTGCGATGGCCTGTTCGGGGTCGCGCACCATCTCCGCCCACTGCGCCATCCATCCCGCAGTCCGCGGAATCGCGAACAGGACCGGGAACATCGTCATCGGGAATCCCATCGCCTGGTAGATGATTCCGGAATAGAAGTCCACGTTCGGATAGAGCTTGTGGGAGATGAAGTACTCGTCCTCGAGCGCGATTCGCTCGAGTTCGACGGCGATGTCGATAAGGGGATTCTTGCCGGTGACCTCGAACACCTCGTAGGCGAGTTTCTTGAGGATTTTCGCGCGCGGGTCGTAGTTCTTGTAGATCCGATGGCCGAAGCCCATCAGACGGCGCTCCTTGTTCTTAACCCGCTTGATCATGTCCGGAATGTTCTTGACCGACCCGATTTCCATCAGGCCGCGGATGGCCTGTTCGTTGGCTCCGCCGTGGAGCGGGCCGTAGAGCGCCGCGACGGCGGCGGCGGCAGCCGCGTACGGATCCGCATGCGAACTCCCGACCGATCTCATCGCGTTCGCCGAACAGTTCTGCTCGTGGTCGGCGTGCAGGATGAACAGGACATCGAGCGCGCGCTCGAGGACGGGGTTGGGCTTGTACTTCAGCTCCGTCATCTTGAAGAGCATCGACAGGAAATTCCCGGTGTAGCTCAGGTCGTTGTCGGGATAGACGTAGGGAAGCCCGCGGGTGTGGCGGTAGGCGAAGGCGGCCAGCGTGGGCATCTTGCCGATGAGCCGGCGGGTCTGAAGGCGCCGCGATTCGAGGTCTTGGATGTTGGCGGCGTCGGGATAGAAGGTCGACAGCGCGCCCACCGTCCCGAGCAGCATCCCCATCGGATGCGCATCGTACCGATAGCCCTGCATGAACTGCTTGATGCTCTCGTGGACCATCGTGTGGATCTTGATGTTGTGTTCCCAGCGGCGGTAATGCTCGCGGTCGGGCAGCTCGCCCTTGACGATCAGGTAGGCGGTTTCAAGGTAGTTGCTCTTCTCGGCCAGTTCTTCGATCGGATAGCCGCGATAGCGCAGGATTCCCTTGTCGCCATCGATATAGGTGATGCGGCTGCGGCACGACGCGGTATTGGTGAAGGCCGGGTCGTACGACATCAGTCCGAAATCGTCGGGCGAGGCCTTGATGTTGCGGAGCGCTGCGGCGCGGATGACGCCGCCCTCTTCGATTGGAATCTCGTAGGTCTTGCCCGTGCGATTGTCCGTAACGGTGAGACTGTTCTTTCCCATCTTCTGATCTTCCATTTCCGAATTGCTGCGGGCTCGACCGATCGAGTATCGGGCGCCGCGGGCGCCCTTCGAGCCGTCAACATATATACAGTGATAACGACCACAGTCTATGCGATCCGCGCGCACCGGAGCAATCTCGCGCGGCTCGCTTTGCCGCCCGCTCCCATGGCAGGCTTTGAAGGCCCTGGGGAACGAGGTCTCCACCGGCCGCGATCATGACTGAAAAGATTTTTGCCGCGGTATCAGCATTCATTATCGCCACCATCTCATCACTCGGCTACGGCGGCGTGGTCCTGATGATGGCGATCGAAAGCGCGTGCATCCCCCTGCCCTCCGAGATCATCATGCCCTTCTCCGGCTACCTGGTTCACACGGGAAGGTTCGGGCTCCAGATGGTGGCGATAGCGGGGGCGGTGGGATGCCTGCTCGGGTCGTACGTGGCCTACTACGTCGGCGCCAACGGAGGGCGATGGTTCCTGCTGAATTACGGGCGATGGGTGCTCATCGCGCCGCACGAGATTCAGCTTGCGGATCTGTTTTTCGAGCGATGGGGGAAGCCGGCGGTGTTCCTGAGCAGGCTGCTGCCGGTGGTGAGGACGTTTATCGCGTTTCCGGCCGGTGTGTCGCGGATGCGCCTTCTGCCGTTCACCATCTATACGCTCGCGGGCTCATACCTGTGGTGCCTCGCGCTTGCCTACGCCGGAATGAAGCTCGGACAGCATTGGGACGGCCTCGCCCCGTACTTCCACCGCTTCGACACCGCGATCGGCGTCGCGTTGGTCGCGGGCGCGGGCCTGATGATTTACAATCGCGTCAAGAGCATCTTAAGCGCGCCCGCGCGCGATGCCGCTTCGTCCGAATGAGCAGAAATCCCGACAATCCCGGCCAGCTCGAGCAGGTCTTCAACAGCGTCGATCCGATCGAGGTGGCGATGGCGCGCGACCTGCTGCAGGGCTCGGGGATCGACTGCTTCGTCTTCGATCTGGACGCGTCGCGGATGCTGGGATCGACGGCGGCGATCACCGCGCGGCTGATGGTGCGCGCGGAGGATGCCGCGGAGGCGCGCCGCCGGCTCAGGGATCTCGGCTTCGACAGCGTATAACCATAGCGCATCGCGCGGAGCAGCCCCCGGGCTGCGCAGATCCACCGGCAAACCAATCGTCAACCTTCCGTTAAAGACGCGGGCGGAGTCGGCATTGTGGTATTCTGCGCTCGCACGGAGGACGGGATGGCCGACGAATGGTGGCGCAGGGCGGTCTTCTATCAGATCTACCCGCGCAGCTTTGCCGACTCGAACGGAGACGGAATCGGGGACCTCGACGGCATCGTCGAACACCTCGACTATCTCAATGACGGCACCGATCGGTCGCTTGGGATCGACGCGATCTGGCTTAGCCCCATCAATCCTTCGCCGCTCAAGGACTGGGGCTACGACGTCAGCGACTATTGCGACGTGCATCCGGAGCTCGGCGACCTCGCGGCGTTCGATCGGCTCGTGGGCGAGGCGCGCCGCCGCGGCATCCGAATCATCCTCGACATCGTTCCGAACCACACCTCGGACCGGCATCCGTGGTTTCTGGAATCGTCGTCCTCCCGCTCGAACCCTCGGCGCGACTGGTACATCTGGAAGCCGGGCTCGCCGGATCGCCCACCCAACAGTTGGGTCAGCATGTTCGGCGGATCGGCATGGAAATGGCACGAACCGACGGGGGAGTGGTACCTTCATCTCTTCCTGCCCGAGCAACCCGACCTTAACTATCGCAACCCCGAAGTGGTCGCCGCGATGCATGATGTGCTCCGCTTCTGGCTCGATCGCGGAGCGGCGGGCTATCGCGTGGACGTGATCCACGGGCTGATGAAGGATGCCGAGTTCCGCGACAATCCTCCCCTCGAGCGCGTTGAATGGGGATCGCAGACCGACGTCGAGCTGAAGCAGCGGCATCTCTACGACGTTGACCGGCCGGAAGTTCACGAGATCATCCGCGGATTTCGCCGGGTGATCGACGAGTACGGAGACCGGATGATGGTCGGGGAGGTGTGGCCGAGAGACAATCAATCGCTTGCGATGTACCTGCGGCCGGGCGAGCTGCAGCAGGCATTCAACTTCCGGTTTCTGTTCTGCCCGTGGAAGGCGTCGCGCTTTCGGGCGCAGGTCGAGGAGATGGAACGGATTCTGCCCGCGGGATCATGGCCGACCTGGACGCTTTCGAACCACGACTTTCCCCGCCACATCACGCGCTACGCGCAGGGCGGCGATGCGCCGGCGCGGGCGCGGCTTGCCGCGGTGATGCTCCTTGGTCTGCGGGGAACTCCTTTTCTCTACTACGGCGAGGAAATCGGGATGCCGAACGCGGAAATCGCTCGGGAGCATCGGCGCGATCCCGTGGGACGCGACGGTTGCCGCACGCCGATGCAATGGTCGAATGAGCCGGGAGGCGGTTTCACGCGCTCGCCGCGGCCGTGGCTTCCCCTCGGCGACTGCGCGATAAATGTGGCGGATCAGACTAATGATCCGCACTCGATGCTTTCGTTCTACAGGCGTCTCATCCGCATCCGCCGCGCATCGCCGGCGCTGGTGTCCGGAGCAATTCGGATCGCGGACGACGCTCCGGACGACTGTTTCGTCTTCGTTCGCGAGGCGGCGGGAAACCGTGCGATGGTGATGCTGAATTTCGCCGAGGAGCGGCGCGAGATCAGGGCCGCAAGCGGCCGGATCGCGCTGAGCAGCGACCCGGCAAGAGAGCCCGGCGCCGTGAAATCGGGCAGGCTTGCCCTCTCGCCCAACGAAGCGCTCATCATCGCGATTGCGTAATCCGGCGCGCGGGTGCGAATCGCTCCGGATGAGGGGGCGATTGGCGATTGCGCCCGCGCGCTCTGCTTCCTACGATCGCCTCCATGCACAAGCCGCGTTATCTCGACGAAGTTGCCGAGCTGCTGGGAGATATCGATGCGTTCAGCGGCCGCGGAGCGAGCGGCCGAAGACCGTTTCAACCGGCCCACGTCGAACCGCGATGGCCTCGCGATCGGGCGGCCGACGTCCTGCACATCAGGCTCGAGGTGGAGCTGGATTTCGACCGCAGGCGAATCGCGGGCACGGCCACCCATCGCGTCGCAGCGATCCTCGACGATCTCGACCGGCTGGAGTTCGATGCGGCCGAGATGGAGATCGGGGCGGTGCGGGCGGGCGGCGAGCCCGCCACGTTCGAGGTCCGCGAAGGCAAACTGCACATCGGGCTGCCGCGGGCGCTCAAGTCGGGCGAGGAAATCGAGGTTGCGATCGACTATTGCGCGGTTCCGCGCCGCGGGCTCTACTTCGTCGGACCGGACGAGGCGTATCCGAACAAGCCGGTCGAGGCATGGACGCAGGGCGAGGACGAGGATTCGCGCTACTGGTTTCCCTGCTACGACTATCCGAACGATCGCGCGACCAGCGAGGTGATCGCGACGGTGCCGGAGAGGTTCACTGCGATCTCGAACGGCGCGCTGGTATCCTCGACGCACAATCGGAACGCCGCAACGCGCACGTTTCACTGGCGCCACGATGTGCCGCATTCGACTTACCTGATCACGCTGGCGGCGGGCGAGTTCGTGGCGATCGAGGATCGCGCGGGCGACGTTCCGGTGCACTACTACGTGCATCCGGGGCGCGAGGATGACGCGCGGCGCGCGTTCGGCAACACGCCGAGGATGATCCGGTTCTTCGAACGGATAATCGGAGTGCCCTACCCGTACGCCAAGTATGCGCAGGTGGCGGTGAGCGACTTCATCTTCGGCGGGATGGAGAACACGTCGGCGACCACGCAGACCGCGGACACGCTGCACGATGCGCGCGCGCACCTGGACTTCAAGAGCGATCCGCTGGTCGCCCACGAACTGGCCCATCAATGGTGGGGAGACCTGCTGACCTGCCGCGACTGGTCGCACGCATGGCTCAACGAAGGATTCGCGACCTACTTCGAGGCGCTGTGGTGCGAGGAGGATCTCGGCGCGGACGAATTCGCATGGAACCTGCGGCAGGATCGCGAGGCGTATCTCGCCGAGGACTCGCGCGAGTACCGCCGTCCGATCGTATGCAACCGCTATCGCGCCCCGATCGAGCTTTTCGATCGGCACCTTTACGAGAAGGGATCGCTGGTCCTCCACATGCTGCGGCGGGAGGTGGGCGATGCTTTGTTCTTCAAGTCGCTGAACCTCTACTGCAACCGCCATCGCGGCGGCAACGTGGTGACGAGCGATCTCGAGCGCGCGTTCGAGGACGCAACCGGCCGCAACCTCGAATGGTTTTTCGATCAATGGGTGTACAAGGAAGGGCATCCGGACATCGAGGTTTCGAGTTCGTTCGACGACAAGCGCAAACTCTCAAGCATCACGGTCAAGCAGACGCACAACACTTCCCCCGCGACGCCGCTGTTCCGCTTCACGGCGACGATCGCGCTGATGGATTCGGAGGGGCGCGAAATTCGCCATCGCGTGGAAGTGCGCGAGGCGGAGCATGTGTTCAATTTCCCGTGCGAGAAAGCGCCGAAAGCGGTGCGCTTCGACCCCGGCTTCGACATCCTCAAGACCCTCAAGCACAAGCGCGGCCGCGAGGCGCTGGAAATGGAACTCAAACACGCACCCGAAGCGATCGGCCGCGGGGCGGCGGCCCGCGAACTGGGCCGGGAGGGAAGTCCCCAGGCGGTAGCCGCGCTCAGACAGGCGCTGCTCAACGATAGCTTCTGGGGAGTACAGGCGGACGCGGCGACCGCGCTCGGGGAGATTCGCACCGAAGCCGCGCTCGACGCGCTTATCGAGGGCCTCCGGCTCGGCCATCCCAAGGCGCGGCGCGCGGTTGCGCGCGCACTCGGCCATTTCCGGGGCAACCCGCGCGCCGCATCGGCGCTCTCATCCCTGCTCTCGCGCGGAGACGAAAGCTATTTCGTCGAGGCGGAGGCCGCGCTCGCGCTCGGACGAACACGCGACCCCGAAGCGGCGCGGATGCTGCCGGAGGTGATGGCGCGGGAGTCGCACCTCGACGTGATTCGCGCCCATGCGCTGGCGGGGATGGCGGAGATGCACGACGAGCGCGCAGTGAGCGTCGCTCGTGAATGGACGGTCTACGGCAAGCCGCCGCGCGCGAGGGTGGCGGCGGTCGGTGCGCTGGCAAAACTCGCGCGCCATCGCGAATCATGGCGCGACGAAATTGTGGATTATCTTTTGCCGTTCGCCGACGACAAGGAGTTCCTCGTGCGGATGCGCCTGCCGGGAGCGTTCGAGGAAATCGGAGACCCGCGCGCGCTCGAACCGCTCCATCGGCTCGCCGATCGCGATCTCGACGGCAGGGTCCAGCGCAGGGCGCGCACCGCGATCGCCGCGATCAACGAAGGACGCAATCGCACCGAGCAGGAAAAGCGGATGCGCGAGGACCTCGACAAGCTGCGCGACGAGAACAAGCGCCTCCAGCAGCGCATCGAGAAGCTCGAGGCGCTCGCGATCAAGGAATGACCCAGGCGGCTCGCGCCGCCGGGCAAACGCAGGTGAATCGCCATGGAAACCACCATCTCGGTCTGCCTCACCTTTGACTTCGATGCGCTCTCGCTGTGGATCGGCGGCTTCAGGGCGCGCTCGCTAAGCGCCATATCGCGCGGGGAGTTCGGCAGGGTCGGCGCGGCCAGGATTCTCGACCTGCTGCGCAGCCGGGGAATCAAATCCACGTGGTTCGTGCCGGGACACAGCGCGGAGACGTTCCCGCACATCGTCGAGCGGCTGGTGACCGAGGGACACGAGGTAGGAAATCACGGCTATCTTCACACCTATCCGAAGAACCCGGAGGACGAAGAGCAAATCCTGCTCAAGGGAAACGAGGTGCTGACCAGGATCGCGGGCAGAAGGCCGCTGGGTTTCAGGTCGCCGGGCGCGGGACTGAGCGAGACCATGGTCGGCCTGCTCGTCAAGCACGGATTCGAATATGACTCGAGCCTGATGGGCGACGACTTCACGCCGTATTACATGCGAATCGGCGACGAGGCGCCCGAGGACGGACCGTACCGGTTCGGCCGGCAGGTAAACGTCGTGGAGATTCCCTTCACCTGGGGATTGGACGATTTTCCCGCGTTCGAGTACGTGACGAGCCG
>Ga0070741_10006470_pt1 | contig 25115 bp, 29 predicted proteins | sample Coa_R1_4_FD_66440 | JGI IMG/M metagenome (GOLD analysis project Ga0070741, IMG submission 66440) | Surface soil microbial communities from Centralia Pennsylvania, which are recovering from an underground coalmine fire - Coalmine... | ecosystem: Environmental > Terrestrial > Soil > Unclassified ... | reverse complement strand
CGCGAACGGCGCGAGCGCGGTCGCGCGGACGGCGGAGTCCGACGAGGAGTTCGCGCGCTGCGTGCGGCAGGTGTGCGGCGAGCTCGCGAAGCACATCGTCTCCGACGGCGAAGGCGCGACAGTGCTGGCCGAGATCGCCGTGCGGCGCGCCGCGAGCGAGCCCGAGGCGCGTGCGATCGCCGAGCGCGTCGCGACGTCGCCGCTCGTCAAGACGGCGCTCTACGGTCACGACGCGAACTGGGGGCGGATCGCGGCGGCGGCCGGCTCGGCGAAGTTCAACGGCGGCTTCGCCGACCTCGATCCCGACCGCCTTTCGATCTCGATCGACGACGTCGCCGTGCTCGTCTCGGGCCGGCCGACGGGCGACGAGCCGGCGCTCGCGAACGGCCACTGTGCGATCGAGATCGACCTCGCGCTCGGCGACGGGAGCGCGACGTACCTGACGACCGACCTCTCGTACGACTACGTGAAGATCAACGCGGAGTATCGGACGTGACGGTCCGCGTAGGCTCGACTGAGCGGACCGGGCGCGGAGGTGCCGGCTTTGACGGTGCCGGAATCACTGTCCTGAAGGTGGGAGGCGCGTCGACCGGAGGCGTTGCCGCCGCGGTGGCGGCGATCTCCGAGCCCGTCTGCGTCGTGCACGGCGCCGGTCCGCAGATCAGCGAGGAGATGGCGCGCCGCGGGCTCGTGCCCGAGTTCGTCGGCGGGCGCCGCGTCACCACGCCCGAGGTGCTCGAGGTCGTGCGTGAGAGCTTCGCCGCGGTGAACGCCGCCGTCTGTGCGGCGATCGGCCCGCGCGCCGTTCCACTCTCGGGCGACGAGATCGGGCTCGAGGCGGAGCTCGTGCCCGAGCTCGGGCTCGTCGGCTCGCCGCGACCGAGCGCGCCTGCGCAGGTGCTCGACGCCCTCGCGGCCGGCCTCGTGCCCGTCGTCTCGCCGCTCGCCCGCGGGCCGCTGAACGTCAATGCCGACGAGATGGCGTCGGCGCTCGCCGTCGGCATCGGCGCGCAGAGGATCACGTTCCTGACCGACGTGCCGGGGGTCTACCGGGACGGCGAGCTGATCCAGTCGATCGACGCCGCGCGCGCCGAGACGCTCGTCGTCGGCGGCGCGTTCGACGGCGGCATCGTGCCCAAGCTGCTCGCCGCCGCACTCGCCGCCCGCAACGGCGTCGCCGCGGAGATCGGCGTCACGGCGGTCGTCGCATGAGCACGCTGCTCGACACCGTCCTGCTGCCGACGTATCCGCCGACGCGCGTCACGTTCGTCGAGGGTCGCGGGACGATGCTCTTCGACGATGCGGGCCGCGAGTACCTCGACTTCGCCGCCGGCATCGCCGTCGTCGCTCTCGGGCACCGCCATCCCGCGCCGCTCGCGGCGGCGCATGCGCAGCTCGATCGGCTCTGGCACGCGTCGAACCTCTACGGCACCGAGCCCGCGCGCGAGCTGGCGTCGGTGCTGTCGGAGCGCTTCGGCGGCGCGCAGGCGTTCTTCTGCAACTCGGGCGCGGAGGCGAACGAGGCCGCGCTCAAGTACGCGCGCAAGGCGACCGGCAAGCCCGGCGTGATCGCGCTCGAGGGCGGGTTCCACGGCCGAACGCTCGGCTCGCTCTCGGCAACGGGCCAGCCGGCGAAGCGGGCCGCCTTCGAGCCGCTGCTCGGCGGCGTCCGCTTCGTGCCGCCGAACGACGTCGCCGCGCTGCAGGGCGCGATGGCCGACGACGTCGGCGTCGTGCTGCTCGAGCCGGTCCTCGGAGAGGGCGGCGTGATCCCGCTCCAGCCGGCGTTCCTCGCCGCGGCGCGCGAGCTCGGGGCGCTCCTCGCGTTCGACGAGGTGCAGACCGGTCTGGGGCGGACAGGCTCGTTCTTCGCCTTCGAGCAGCTCGGAGTGCGCCCGGATCTCGTCACGCTCGCGAAGGGACTTGCAAACGGCTTGCCGATCGGCGCGCTCCTCGTCGCCGACGCCGTGGGCGGCGGGTTTGCGCCCGGCGACCACGGCTCGACGTTCGGCGGCAACCCTGTCTCGTGCGCAGCCGCGCTCGCGGTGTGCGAGACGATCGACGACTCGCTGCTCGCGCGCGTGCGAGCGAGCGGTGAACAGCTGCGCGCCCGGCTCGCCGGGCTGCCGCACATCGTTGACGTGCGCGGCCGCGGCCTGCTCGTCGGAGCGGAGCTCGACGTGCCCGCGCAGCCCTTCGTCGACGCGGCGCTCGACGGGGGCCTCGTCGCGCTCACGTCCGGCGCGAACGTCCTGAGGCTTGCGCCGCCGCTCGTCGTCTCGCCCGACGAGATCGACCGTGCACTCGCCGTCCTCGAGGAGGTGCTGACCGCATGAACCGCAACGAGCGCCACGCCGCGATCCAGCGCCTCGTGCGCGCCGAGCCGATCTCGACGCAGGCGGAGCTCGCCGACGCGCTGCGGCGCGAGGGTCACGAGGTCGTGCAGACGACGATCTCGCGCGACGTGCACGAGCTCGGCCTCGTCAAGGTGCGCCATGCGAGCGGCAGGCTCGTCTACGCGTTCCCGGAAGACGCGGGCACGAGCGAGGAGCTCGCCGACGCGCTGCGGCGGTGGGCGCTCACGGCCGAGCCGAGCGGCAACCTCGTCGTCGTGACGACGCCGTACGGCTACGCGAGCGCGCTCGCGCAGGCGATCGACGTCGCGCGCCACCCGCACGTCGCCGGGACGATCGCCGGCGAGAACACCGTGCTGCTCGTCTCGCGCGAGCCCGTCACGGGCGCGCAGCTCGCCGCCGAGCTGCAGGCGCAGCGGCTGCGGGGCGCCGCGTGAGCGTCGCTGCGCAGCAGCAGCGCGTGCTCCTCGCGTCGCTGCCGGTCGGGGAGCGCGTCGGCATCGCGTTCTCGGGCGGCCTCGACACGTGCACCGCGATCGCCTGGATGCGGGAGCGCGGGGCGGTGCCGTATGCGTTCACGGCCGATCTCGGCCAGTACGACGAGCCGGACATCGGAGCCGTGCCCGAGCGGGCGCTCCGGTACGGCGCCGAGGAGGCCGTGCTCGTCGACTGCAAGGAGGCGCTCGTCGGCGAGGGCTTCGCCGCCCTCCGCTGCGGCGCCTTTCACGTGCAGACCGCGGGCCGCCGCTACTTCAACACGACGCCGCTCGGCCGCGCCGTCACCGGGACGCTGCTCGTGCGGGCGATGGCCGAGCACGACGTCGACATCTGGGGCGACGGCTCGACGTACAAGGGCAACGACATCGAGCGCTTCTACCGCTACGGGTTGCTCGCGAATGCTGCGCTCCGCATCTACAAGCCGTGGCTCGACGAGGCGTTCGTCTCGGAGCTCGGCGGCCGCCGAGAGATGAGCGAGTGGCTCGAGGCACGCGGGCTCCCGCACGGCACGTCGGTCGAGAAGGCGTACTCGACCGACGCGAACATCCTCGGCGCGACGCACGAGGCGAAGGATCTCGAGCTGCTCGATACGAGCATGAAGATCGTCGAGCCGATCATGGGCGTCCCGTTCTGGGAAGCGGAGACCGAGCCCGAGGTGACGACGATCGCGTTCGAGCGCGGGCTTCCCGTCGCGATCGACGGCGACGAGCTCGAACCGGTGGCGCTGATCCACCGCGCGAACGAGATCGGCGGCCGCCACGGGCTCGGGATGTCGGACCAGATCGAGAACCGGATCATCGAGGCGAAGAGCCGCGGCGTCTACGAGTCGCCGGGGATGGCGCTCCTGCACGTCGCGTACGAGCGGCTGCTCACCGCCACGCACAACGAGGCGACGCTCGAGCGCTACGCGGTCGACGGGCGGCGGCTCGGGCGGCTGCTCTACGAGGGCCGTTGGTTCGACCCCCAGGCATTGATGCTGCGCGAGTCGCTCGAGCAGTGGGTCGCGGCCCCGGTGACCGGCGAGGTGACGCTCGAGCTGCGCCGCGGTGACGACTACACGATCCTCGACACTCGCGGCGACGGCATCACCTACGACTCCGAGCGGCTGAGCATGGAGCGGAGCGCGACCGCGTTCAGCGCCGCCGACCGCATCGGCCAGCTCGCGGTGCAGATCAACGACGTCGCCGACACGCGCGCGCTGCTCGAGCGGCAGGGATACCGGCCGCTGTGACCCTCTGGTCGGGACGCGTCGGCGAGGTGCGCCTCGCGTCCGAGGTCTGGGCGTTCCTCAAGGCCGAGGACGCCGAGCTGCTGCCGTACGACCTGCACGGGACGCAGCTGCATGCGCGGCGGTTGCACGCCGCAGGGATCCTCGACGACGCCGAGCTCGCGGAGGTCGAGCGGCTGCTTGCGGAGATCGAGCCCGACGACCTCGAGCCCGGCGACGAGGACGTGCACAGCGCGATCGAGCGGCTGCTCGGACCGCTCGGGCGGAAGATCCACGCCGGGCGGTCGCGCAACGACCAGGTCGCAACCGCGCACCGGCTGTACGTGCTCGACGCGTGCGACGAGGCAGTCGCGGCGCTCTCGTCGTTTGCCGGCGCCGTGCTCGAGCACGCGGAGCGAGAGGCGAAGACGCCGATGCCGGCCTACACGCACCTGCAGCGCGCGCTCCCGATCACGGTCGGCCACCACCTGCTCGCGTGGACCGAGATGCTCGAGCGGGACGTCGCACGCTTCCGCTTCGCCCGCGGTCAGGCGGAGCGCTCGCCGCTCGGCGCGGGCGCGGTCGCAGGCTCGACGCTCCCCTTGCCGGCGCCCGAGAACGCGATGCGCAACTCGATCGATGCCGTCGCCGACCGCGACTTCGTGCTCGACTACCTCTACGCCTGCGCGGCGCTCTTCGTCCATCTGTCGCGCGTCGGCGAGGAGCTCTGCCTGTGGACGACGAGCGAGTTCGCGTTCGCGCGGCTGCCGGAGGACGCGGCGACGGGTTCGTCGATGATGCCGCAGAAGCTCAACCCGGATGTCGCCGAGCTCGCGCGCGGCAAGGCCGGCACGGCGATCGGGCGGCTGACGGGCCTGCTCGCGACCGTGAAAGGGCTGCCGCTCGCGTACAACTCCGACCTCGCCGAGGACAAGCAGGCGACCTTCCGCGCGCGCCGGGACGTGCGGCTGACGCTCGGCGCGTTGACCGCGCTCGTCTCGGGGCTCTCGCTCGACCGCGACCGTCTGGCGGAGGCGGCCTCCGATCCCCTGCTGCTCGCGACCGACGCCGCCGAGGCGCTCGTGCGCGAAGGCGTCCCGTTCCGCGACGCGCACGAGCAGGTCGCCGCGCAGGTGCGTGCCGGGACGTTCGAGGCGCCCGAGCCGGCGCCGCGACTCGGCGACGTCGGCGCCGCCGTTCGGGCGGCGAAGGAGCGGTGGGGATGCTGACGGTCTCGCTCGCAGGGCGGGACCTGCTGCGCATCTCGGACCTGGCCGCGGACGAGGCGGTGTCGATCCTCGACCTCGCGGTCGAGCTGCGCGACCAGCCGAAGCAGCCGTTGCTGCCGGGCGCGACGCTCGGGCTCTACTTCGCGAAGCATTCGACGCGCACGCGCGTCTCGTTCTCGGTCGGGATGGCGCAGCTCGGCGGGACGGCGATCCCGCTCGCACCGGAGGAGCTGCAGCTCTCGCGAGGCGAGTCGCTGCCCGACACGGCACGGGCGCTCTCGCGGTATCTCGATGCGCTTGCCGTGCGGACGCACGAGCAGGCGGAGCTCGAGGCGTGGGCGGAGTGGGCATCGATCCCCGTCGTGAACGCGCTGACCGCGGAGGAGCATCCTTGTCAGGCGCTCGCGGACGCGCTCACGATCCGCGACCGGCTCGGCACGCTCGACGGCGTGCGCGTGGCGTGGGTCGGCGACGGCTCGAACGTGCTCGTCTCGCTCGCCGCGCTCGGCGAGCTGCTCGGCTACGAGGTCGTCGCGGCGTGTCCGGCGGGCTATGAAGTCGAGGGCGTCGCCACGGTGCGCGACCCGGGCGAGGCTGTGGCGGACGCCGACGTCGTCGTCACGGACACCTGGATCAGCATGGGGCAGGAGCACGAGCGCGCGCGGCGCCTGCACGACCTCGAGCCGTACCGGGTCGACGGGGCGCTGCTCGATCGCGCGTCGCCCGACGCGTTCGTCATGCACTGCCTGCCGGCGCATCCGGGCGAGGAGATCACCGCCGACGTCCTCTACGGGGGCCGGTCGGCGATCTGGGACGAGGCCGAGAACCGCCTGCACGTCCAGAAGGCGCTGCTCGTCTCGCTCCTGGCCTAGCGCGTGCGGCGAATGCCCGGGCGTGCGTCTGCTGTCGCGTGGCGGTGTCTTTCTGCAACCAGGTTGCTGTGCAACCTGGTTGCGGGGAATGCCTGAGCGAGCGTCCGCTGTCGCGTCGGGAGCGGTCGCGGGTGCGGTCGTGCAGCGCAACCAGGTTGCTGTGCAACCTGGTTGCGGGGAATGCCTGAGTGAGCGTCCGCTGTCGCGTCGGGAGCGGTCGCGGGTGCGGTCGTGCGGGGAGTGCCTGAGCGAGTGTCCGCTATCGCGTCGGGAGCGGTCGCGGGCGCGGTCGTGCGGGGGAGTGCCTGAGCGAGTGTCCGCTATCGCGTCGGGGGCGGTCGCGGGCGCGGTCGTGCAGCGCAACCAGGTTGCTGTGCAACCTGGTTGCGGGGAATGCCTGAGCGAGCGTCCGCTCTCGCGTCGGGAGCGGTCGCGGGCGCGGTCGTGCAGCGCAACCAGGGTGCTGTGCGCTCTACAGGGTCAGCGTCCCGTCGAGCCAGGCGCGCCCGACGACGGCGCCGTCGACGCCGAGCTCGCGCACGGCTTCGAGGTCGGTACGGTCGCGGATGCCGCCGGCGGCGAGGAGCTCCCCGGCGTACAGCGACCGAGCCTCGTGCAGCAGCTCGAGGTCGGGGCCGCTGCGCGTGCCGTCGCGGCCGATCGCGGTGCAGAGCACGGTGCGCACGCCGGCGTCGGCGCACCGTCCGAGCGCCTCTGCGGTCGTCAGGCCCGACGACTCGCGCCAGCCCGCGGTGCGCACGAGGCCGTCCGCGACGTCGACGGCGACGACGAGCTCGACCGCCTCGACGAACTCGCACAGCGGCGTCGCCCCGAACGCTGCTGTTCCGATCATCACCCGCGCGACGCCGGCGTCCGCGAGCGCGACCGCATCCGAGAGCGAGCGTACGCCTCCGCCGAGCTGCACCGGCACGGGTCCGGCCGCCTCGACCGCCGAGCGCGCGAGCTCGATGGGCACGCCGCCGTCGCGTGCGGAGCCGAGCGCCACGACGTGGACGTAGGGAGGGCCGAGCTTGGCCGCCCGCCGAACGAGCTCGAGCGGGTCGCCCGCGGGGTCGACCCGGCCGTAGTCGCCCTGCGTCAGCCGTACCGCCTGCCCGTCGAGCACGTCGACCGCCGGGAGGATTGCGAAGCTCTGTACCAACGTGTTACTATGCTAACACGATGGCAGCAGCAGCCACGACCACGGATCCCCGACATTGGCCGACGACATCGCACCGGGAGCTCTTCGAGACGATCGCCTCGCTTCGCAATCGCGACGAGGTGGAGAGGTTCCTGCGGGATCTCTGCACGAGGTCGGAGCTCGACGCGATGGCGCACCGCTGGGAGGTCGCGCAGCTGCTCGAGCAGGGGTTCCCGTACCACGAGGTGGCGCGGCGGGCTCACGCGTCGACGACGACGGTGACGCGGGTCTCGCAGTGGCTCCGGAACGGGGAGGGCGGCTACGCCCTCGCGCTGCGGCGCCGCCGCAGGCGCGCCTGAGGATCGCGGTTCCGAGCAAGGGGCGCCTGCGCGAGCCGGCGATCGAGCTGCTGCACGACGCGGGCCTCGGCCCGGAGACGCCGGGCGACCGCGCGCTCGCGTTCCCGTGCCGGAACGCGCCGGTCGAGGCGCTGCTCGTGCGGGCCGACGACATCCCCGAGTACGTGCAGGACGGCGTCGTCGACTGCGGCATCACCGGCCTCGACATCGTGCGCGAGCGCGGGGCGGACGTGGCCGAGCTCGCGCGGCTCGGCTTCGGGGCCTGCTCGCTCGAGGCGGCGGTGCCGGCCGAGTCGCCGCTCCAGGACCTGCGCGGGCTCGCGGGCGCGCGCGTCGCGACGAGCTTCCCGCGCCTCACCCGCGAGCTGCTGCCCGACGTCGAGCTCGTCGACGTGCACGGCTCCGTCGAGCTCGCGCCGCGGCTCGGGCTCGCCGACGCGATCGTTGACCTCGTCTCGAGCGGCAGCACGCTGCGTACGAACGGGCTCCGCTCGATCGGGATCCTGCTCGACTCCGAGGCCGTGCTGATCGGGCCGTGCGAGCCGCGCGACGACGCGACGCAGCTCGCCGGCGTCTTTCGCAGCGTCGTCGACGCGCGTGGTGCGCGCTACCTGATGCTGAACGCGCCGGAGGACGCGCTCGCCGCGATCTGCGCGCTCGTGCCGGGGTCGCGCGCGCCGAGTGTGCTGCCGCTCGCCGAGCCCGGCATGGTCGCCGTGCACAGCGTCGTCCCCGCGCACGACGTCTGGCGGCTTCTGCCCGCGCTCGAGGCGGCGGGCGCGTCGTCGATCCTGCTCGTCCCCCTCGAGCGGATGCTCGGATGAGAGCGCTGCCGGCCGGGTTCAGGCCGTACGAGTGGGCGCCCTCGACGGAGGAGCTCGCGGCACGCGCCGGGCTCGACCCCGTGGAGATCGTCCGCTTCGACGGGAACGTTCCGCCGCTGCCGCTCGCGAGCTCGCGTCCCGGCGCGCTCGCGGCCGCGCTCGCCGACGTGAACACGTATCCGCACGGCGGCTACCGGGAGATCCACGAGGCGATCGCCGACTATGCCGGCGTCGAGCCGGAGAACGTCGTGCTCGGCGCGGGCGGCGACGACCTGATCCTGCTCTGCGCGCGCGCATTCGCAGGCGCCGGCGACACGGTGGCCGTGCCGCCCGATCCGACGTATCCGCTCTACCGCGTCGCGACGCAGCTCGCCGGAGCCGAGATCGGCGACGACGCACCTGCGCTCACCTTCTGCTGCCGGCCCGGGAACCCGCTCGGCGACCTCCCGCCCCTGCCTGCCGCGCGGCCCCTCGTCGTCGACGAGGCGTACGCGGAGTACGCCGGCGAGACCGCGGTGCCGCTGATCGGCGACGGCGTGGTCGTGATCCGCACCTTCTCGAAGGCATTCGGCCTTGCGGGCGCCCGCGTCGGCTACCTCGTCGCCGAGCGCGCGACGGCAGCCGAGCTGCGCGCGCGCCAGGCGCCGGCTCCCGTCTCGACCCTCTCCGTCGCGCTCGCGGTCGCCGCGCTGCGCAATCCGCCCGACGTCGCGCCGGTGCTCGAAGAGCGAGAGCGGCTCGCGGGAGAGCTGACGCGCCTCGGGTTCGCTCCGCTCCCGTCGCGGGCGAACTTCCTCTTCGTGCCGACGCAGGAAGCGCAGGAGGTCGCCGAACGTCTGCTCGTGCGCGGGCTCGTCGTGCGCGTGACCGGCAGCGGGATCCGCATCACGATCCGTGACCGCGAGGACGACGACCTGCTCCTCGCTGCGCTCGCAGGCGATGCCGCGCCCAGCGGCCGCAGGGCGCGCCACGTGCGCGCGACCGCCGAGACGTCCGTGCGGGTCCGGCTCGGCCTCGAAGGCGCGGGCCGGGTCCGCGTCGCGACCGGCGCCGGGCTCTACGACCACCTGCTCGAGCAGCTCGCGTTCCACGGCGGCCTCGACCTCGTCGTCGACGGAACGGGCGACCACGAGACCGGCGACCACCACACCGCCGAGGACACGGCGATCGCGCTCGGCGAGGCGCTCGACCGTGCGCTCGGCGACCGTCGGGGGATCGCGCGCTACGGCTCCGCCGTCGTGCCGATGGACGACGCGCTCGCCCGCGCCGCCGTCGACCTCGGCGGCCGGCGCGGTGCGGAGATCGAGCTCGCGGAGGACCCCGGGCTCGCCCGGCACGCGCTCGAGAGCTTCGCGCACTCCGCGCGGATGACGCTGCACGTGAACGCGACCGGCCGCGATCCGCATCACGTCGCGGAGGCGGCGTGCAAGGCCGTCGGGCGCGCGCTGCGCGAGGCGGTACGGACGGACGGCGCCGAGGTGCCGTCGACGAAGGGCGTTCTGTGAACGTCGCGATCTGCGCCTACGGCGCCGGCAACACGCGCTCGGTGCAGCTCGCGCTCGAGCGGCTCGGCGCCACCGCTCGCGTCGTCGACGACCCGCAGGAGGTTCGCACGGCCGACCTCGCCGTGCTGCCCGGCGTCGGCTCGGCCGGCGCGGCGATGGCGGGACTCGCCGCGCGCGGCCTCGACGACGCGCTTCGCGGGCGTGCAGCAGCGAGCCGTCCGATCCTCGGCATCTGCCTCGGCCTGCAGCTCGCCCTCGAGGAGACGGAGGAGGACGGCGGCATCCGCGGGCTCGGGCTCGTTCCCGGCCGCAGCGTGCGCCTGCGCGACGGAGGCGTGCCGCGCATCGGCTGGGCGGCGCTCGACGGCGGCGGCGAGACGTACTGGTACGCCCACTCGTACGCCGCCGAGACGCCTGCCGCGACTGCGACCGCGGAAGGCGTCACCGCGATCGCCGAGCACGGCGCCTTCGTCGGCGTCCAGTTCCATCCCGAGAAGAGCGGACGCGCCGGCGCGCGGTTCCTGGAACGATGCCTCTCCCGCGTCTGATCCCGTGTCTCGACGTCGCCGACGGGCGCGTCGTCAAGGGCGTGCGCTTCGCGGGGCTGCGCGACGTCGGCGACCCGGTCGAGCTCGGCGCCGCGTACTCCGACTCCGGCGCCGACGAGCTCGTGTTCCTCGACGTGAAGGCGAGCGTGCGCTCGCGCGATGCCGCCGTCGACGTCGCGGCCCGCGTCGCCGAGCGCGTGACGATCCCCTTCACGTTCGGCGGCGGCATCCGTACCGTCGACGACGCGTGCGCCGTGCTCGCCGCCGGCGCCGACAAGGTCAGCGTCAACTCCGCCGCGCTCGAACGGCCCACGCTCGTCGAGGAGCTGGCCGAGACGCTCGGCTCGCAGGCGGTCGTCGTCGCGATCGACACCGAGGACGGTCGCGTGCGCTCGCACGCGGCGACGCGCGAGACCGAGCGTGCGACGCTCGACTGGGCGCGCGAGTGCGAGGCGCGCGGCGCGGGGGAGCTGCTCGTCACCTCGATCGACCGCGACGGCACGCGCTCGGGCTACGACCTCGAGCTGCTCGCCTCGCTCCACGACGCCGTGTCTCTGCCGGTGATCGCGTCGGGGGGCGCCGGGAGCGCCGCGCACGTCGCCGCCGCGCTGCGCGTCGTCGACGCCGCGCTCCTCGCGTCGATCCTGCACGAGCAGCCGGCGCGACTCGCCTCGCTCCGGCGCGAGCTCGCGGCGCTCGGCATCGAGGTCCGCGATGCCGCCTGAGCTGCGGCCGGCGATCGTGCAGGACGTCCGCGACGGCCGCGTGCTGATGCTCGCGTGGATGGACGACGAGGCCGTGCGGCTGACGCGCGAGACCGGCGAGGCCTGGTTCTGGAGCCGCTCGCGCCGGCGACTGTGGCGGAAGGGCGAGACGTCCGGCAACACGCTGGCGGTCGCCGAGCTGCGCGACGACTGCGACGGCGACACGTGGCTCCTGCGCGTCGAGCCGCGCGGGCCCGCGTGTCACACCGGGTCGCGCTCGTGCTTCGCGCCGGCACTCTGGCGGACGGTCGTGGAGCGTGTGCGCGACCGGCCCGAGGGGTCGTACGTCGCCTCGCTCGCGGACGCCGGTGTCGCGCGCGCGGCGCAGAAGCTCGGCGAGGAGGCGGTGGAGGCGGCGATCGCGGCGACGGCCGCCGACGGCCGGCTCGTGGAGGAGGCCGCGGACGTCGTCTTCCACCTCTACGTGCTGCTCGCGGTCGCAGGCGTCGACGTCGCGGACGTCGAAGACGCGCTGCGCCTGCGCGCAGGCGTGTCTGCAAGCGCCTAACATCTGACCGTGGAAACCGCCGGTCAGCGGCCTCTGCTCCGAGGAGCGCTGCATCAGGCCGCCTTCACGGTCGCCGTCGGCGCCGGCGCTCTTCTGATCGCCTACTCCGACGGCAACGACCGGACACGCATCGCCGCCGCGGTCTTCGCCGGATCCGTCGTCGCCATGCTCGGTGCGTCGGCGCTCTACCACCGGATCACCTGGAGCGCGCGTGTGCGCCCGTGGATGCGCCGCCTCGACCACGCCGGCATCTACGTGCTGATCGCCGGCACGTACACCCCGGTGGGGCTCCTTGCGCTCCACGGCGCGCTCCAGACGGCGGTGCTCGCCGTCGTGTGGAGCGGAGCGGCAGCTGCAGTCGTGCTCAAGTTCGCGTGGGTCGCTGCGCCCAAGTGGCTCGCCGCGGCGATCGGCATCGCGCTCGGCTGGGTCGGCGTCGCGATGCTGCCGCAGCTCGCGCATCATTCGGGCGCCGCGGCCGTCGGCCTGATCGCGGCGGGCGGGATCGCGTACACGGCCGGCGCCCTCGTCTATGCGTTCCGTCGTCCCGACCCCGTGCCGCACGTGTTCGGGTATCACGAGGTGTTCCACGCGCTCACGCTCGTCGCCGTCACGTGCCAGTACGTCGCCATCGCCTTTTTCGTTTTGCGCGTGGCCTAGTGGTACCCTGCTGCGACGCATGGCCGAGAAAGAGGAGAAGATCGAGGTCGAGGGCGAGGTCGTCGAGTCGTTCCGCTCGGGCATGTACCGGATCGCGCTCGACAACGGCCACGAGACCCTCGGCTACACGTCGGGCAAGATGCGCCGCTACCGCATCCGCATCAATCCCGGCGACCGCGTGAAGGTCGAGCTCTCCCCGTACGACCTCACGCGCGGCCGGATCGTTTACCGCAACAAGTAGCTACCTCTTCACGACGAACCGCGCCTGCATGCCGAGCGCGCGATGGTCGGCGACGCTGCACCAGAGGCGGTAGGTCCCGGCGCGCAGCGTGAGCTCGCGGTCGATCACCTGACCCGCCTGCGCGACCGGCCAGACGTAGACGCGGCTCCCGCCGACGCGCTGCAGGACGAGGTCGTGCGCGTCCTCGCCCGCGTTCCGCAGCTCGACGATCGCGGGACCCGCCTTGATCGTCTGCCGAGAGAGCACGAACGAGAACTCCTTCGCCAGGACCTGGATGCGCGCCGGAGGCTGATGGTGCACGATCACGCGACGACGGATGTCCGCTGGAACGACGACGCGCCCGGGATGACGCGGCCCGCGTCGACGCCGAGCCACTGCTCGAGGAGCGACGCGTAGACGCCGCGGAAGTCGGCGGTCGCGGTGACGTTGCCGTCGTCGTCGAGGCCCTTCGCGAGCCCGGGGAACTCGCCGACCATCTGCGCCTTCGCGCGCGACCCGATCAGGAAGCCGACGCCCGCCGCGCCGTGGTCGGTGCCGGCGTCGCCGTTCTCCTGCGCGCGCCGCCCGAACTCCGACCACACGTGCACGAGCACGCGATCGGCGAGGCCGCGCGCCTCGAGGTCGCGCTGGAAGGCGAGCAGCGAGTCCGACGTGAGCTGCAGGCCCTGGGCGAGGTCGCCGGCCTGGTTCGAGTGCGTGTCGTAGTGGCCGGGAGCGGTCAGCGCGACGACCCGCAGCGGCAGCCCGGCGCCGAGCATCGCCGCGAGCCCGGCGAGCCGGCGCGGGAAGGCGTCGTCCGAGGCGGGATACGTCACCGGGCTCGTGAAGCCCGGCTTGTCGTCGACGCTCTGGAACGGCAGCAGCTGGCTCCGCAGGCGATCGACCTGCGCGGTCACGCCGGCGACGGTGTCGTACGAGGCGTCGCCGGAGGGCTTTCCGAGCGACCCGATCGCGTCGAGCATGCGCGCCTCGACCTGGCCCCAGACCCGGCTCGACCAGAAGTCGTAGCGGTCCGGGCCGTCGATCGACGCGACCGGCACCTTCGCAGTCGCGAGCGCAGGTGCGAGCGTGTCGTCGAGCGAGAGCCCCTGCAGCGGGTTGTCGAGCGTGCCCACCGCGTCGAGATAGCGGCCGAGCCAGCCCGTGCGGATCTCGGTCGACGTCGCGCCGACCTCCCAGTAGTGGCGCGAGGTGAAGTGGCTCTGGTCGGCATGCGTGTAGCCGATCGCCGGCATGACGCTCACCTTGCGCTCGCCGTAGAGCTGCGTCAGCCCGGCGGCCGCCGGATGCCAGAAGAGCCGCTCGTCCTCTGCGAGCGGGACGCCGCCCGCAAGCGCGAGCTTCGGCCGCACCTTCGCGTAGAGCGGGTCGCCCTGCGGCGAGAGCACCGACATCGCGTCGGCGCCGCCCTCGAGGAAGACGCTCACGAGCACCTGCTGCGGGGGAGACGTCGCTGCTGCGGCGATCCCGGCGTCGAACGCGTCGAGGCCGAGGCGCGACGCGCCGTAGACCGCCAGGAATGCGCCGAGGCCCTGTGCGACGAAGGAGCGCCGCGTGAGTCCCGTGCCCGCGGGAAGCGGCATGCCGGGCTCGATCGCGGGCAGCCCGCGTCCGGCCTCGGCGGCGGCGCGGTGCAGCAGGCGGGAGCGGGAGAGGCCGGTGCAGTGGTTGCAGGAGCTCATGCGGTCTGGAGGTCGGGGCTGACGGCGATCAGGTGGCGCAAGGCGTTCTGCGCCATCACGGCGTACTGCTTGCGCTTCCAGGCGGCGTCGCGCGCGTCGGCGAGCGCGTTCTGCGCGAATGCCTGCAGCGCCGTGTGCGTCGACGGCGAGAGCGCCGGCTTGCGCCAGAACGCGAGCGCGCTCTCGACGAGCTTCGCGGCGTCGTAGGGCTGCGCCGCCTTGCCGGGGTCGAGCGCGTACGGCTGGAGCACGTACTGCGCGATCCACCAGCGCCCGCGCCACGTCGCGGTGTCGAGCCAGCGCGTGTCGTCCCACCCGGCGACGTTCGGCGGATAGAAGAGCTGCTGCCCGGCCATCGCGTCGAGCCACGTCCACGCCGACGTGTCGATGCCGCGGCCGAGCCGCCGCAGGAGGCCCGCGGTGTAGACGACCGGCGACTTCGTCAGCCGCCCGCCGCTGTAGAGGGCGGGGTGCTTGAGGATGGCGGTCACCACCGGGCGGACGTCCGTCCCGCTCGAGAGGTAGAGGTGCTCGAGCGCAGCCTGGGTGTGGGCATCGGGCTCACCGGCGACGAAGTAGCTCCAGAGCTTGCGTACGAAGAAGCTCGGATGGTCGGCGTGTGCGACGGCGAGCCGCACCGAGTCGCGCCACGCGTACGGACCCCGGTGGCCGAAGATCGTCTTCTGCCCGGGGTCGTGCCACTTCGGGTCGTAGCGGAAGTTCACGCTGCCGACGCCGTTCCGCCAATCGTTCCTGAAGCCGGTGAGCGCGCGTGCCTGCTCGCGCACGTCGGTCTCGGTGTAGCCGCGGCCGGCGCCGAGCGTGAAGAGCTCCATCATCTCGCGTGCGTAGTTCTCGTTCGGCGCGAAGCGCGAGTTGTCGCTCCCGTTCAGCCAGAGCAGCATCGCCGGATCCTTCGTCACCTCGAGGAGCAGCGAGTGGAACGAGCCGAGCCCGCGCGTGCGGAAGAGCCCGTTCTGGTTCAGCATCAGCCGCTGCGAGTCGACGCCGTCGTTCGACGTCGCGAACCAGTCGTGCCAGACGAGCGCCATCCGCTCGACAAGCGGACGCGACGTGCGCACCATCCGGTCGAGCCACCAGAGATGGTCGGCGCCCCAGGCGTCGTACGGTGCGAGCGGATTCCCCTTCTCGTCGTGGGGAGCGGGGCCGACGAGCCGCTCCGGTCCCGGATGCGTGAGCGCGTGCACGGCGCCGTCGAGCCCGAGCCGCGCGAGCGCTTCCGCCTCGCCCTTGCGCGGGCCGAAGCCGGCACGCCACAGCAGCCGCTCGGCCTGCGCGGCTCCGAACGCCCCCCTGTACGCGGCGACCTGCGGCACCTTCGCAGCGAATCATCGGCAACGGATCGGCCGGACGCGTCCCGTAAACGGGTGAGGCCCCGCGTCGGGCGGGGCCTCACCGTCTTCCGTTCGTGCGAGCCGACGCTATTCCGACTCGGAGCCTCCCGTGACCTCCGGCGAGCGGTTCAGCTCGCCTTCGGTGCCGATGCCGATCGTGCCGAGCGACGGCGTGATGCCGAGGTCGCTCTGCGTCTCGACGACGGGAGTGGGGGTGCCGCCGGTGAGGCCGGCGGACGTCCCCGTGCGACTCGTTCCCGTGCGTGCCCGCGACGTGCTGCTGCGGGAGGCCGTGCTGCGCGTGGAGCGAGCCGCGGTGCGCCGCGTGGAACCAGCCGCGCCCGTGCGACGGGTGCTGCTGGTGCGGCTTGTTGTCGCCCGGGCGCCGGTACGGCCGGAGGAGCTGCGCCGGGCTCCGGTCGAGCGCTTGGCTGCGGTCCGGCGGGTGCCGGTCGAGCGCTTGGCAGCGGTCCGGCGCGTGCCGGTGCTGCGTGCCGAGGCGCGACCGCCGCGGCGGCCGAGCGTCTTGGCGGCCCGCTTGACGCCGGACGTCGAGCGACGCTTCGTGCTCGCGCGGCGGGTGCCGGTCGAGCGCTTGGCGGTCGTGCGCTTCGCCGCGGTGCGGCGGGTGCCCGTCGAGCGCTTGGCGGTCGTGCGCTTCGCCGCGGTGCGGCGCGTGCCGGTGGAGCGCTTGGCCGTCGAGCGCTTGGCCGTCGAGCGCTTGGCCGCGGTGCGGCGCGTGCCGGTGGAGCGCTTGGCGGTCGTGCGCTTCGCCGCGGTGCGGCGGGTGCCCGTCGAGCGCTTGGCGGTCGTGCGCTTCGCCGCGGTGCGGCGCGTGCCGGTCGAGCGCTTGGCCGTCGAGCGCTTCGCCGCTGTACGGCGAGTGCCCGTCGAGCGCTTGGCCGCGGTACGGCGGGTGCCAGTCGAGCGCGAGCGCGCCGTCGTGCTGCGGCCCGTCGTCGAGCGGCGTGTCGTACCGCTGCTCGAGCGAGTGCTCGAGCTCGTCCTTCTCCGTGCTGTCGCCATGTGCCTCCTCCTATTGGGCGAGTTCGGTGGCAACAACGTCCCGTGCAGTATGCGTGTTGCCCCGGCTGTCATTCAGCAGGAACGGCATCACTCCTACTTGGAGATGTCCTCCACGACATCCCCCGTCTGTGCGTCCGACGCGTTTCGAGCGACGTCCGCTTGCGCGACGATGCCCACGAGCGTTCCGTCCTCCTCCACGACCGGCAGCCGGCGTACCTGGTGACGGGCCATCAGTCGCAGAGCCTCGTCGAGGTCCTGCTGAGGGTCGAGCGTGACGAGCTCGCGCGACGCGATCTCGCCGACCGTGACGGATTCGGGCGACTTGCCCTCCGCGACGACGCGGACGGCGATGTCGCGATCGGTGACCATGCCGACGAGCTTCTCCCCTTCGACGACGGGAATGATCCCGACATCCTCGTCACGCATCAGTCGTGCTGCCTCCATCACTGTCTGTCCGCTCTCCATCGAGCGCGGATTGTCCGTCATAAGCTCGCGGATGCTTCGCGCCATTGCAACCCCTTTCGCACGTTCTCAGCGTTCTCTACCTGGAGAACTTTCCGGAAAATGCGTAACGCAAACGACAAACCGCGCGCATGTGCGCGCGGTTTGCGAGTTGCAAGCGTGTCGTGTTGGCTTACGACTTGCGCGCGGTGGCCTTCCCGCCCTTGCGGCCGGCGGCCTTCTTCTGCGCGGTTGTCCCACCCTGCGACGAGCTGCTGCGCGAGCTCGACGAGTGCGACGCCTTGCCGCCGCGGCTCGACGCGCCGGGCGAGTTGGCGATGCGCGCGGCGCGCTCCTTCGACATGCCCTTGTCCTTCAGCGCCTCGTACTGCTTCTCGTTCTTGACGTTGGCGCTCTTGTTCGGCACCGACCCCTCCTTCGCTCGACGTTACGATGCGTGCATGAGCGCGAACCGGACATCGACAGGCAGCCGCGCGCGGCTCCCGGTCGCCCGGTCGCGCGCGGGCCTCTAGTCGGCCTCGGGGTCCTCCTCGGCCGACCCGCCCGTGGCCTCCGGGTCCGGGACCGGCGACTCGTCCAGCTCGTCGTTCCGATCGTCCGAACGGGGGTGCATATCCTTGTCTTCCACCATGAAGGTCGTCCTTCCCGACAATTCCGAGCTTGAACTTCCCGACGGCGCATCCGGCCTCGACGCCGCGCGCGCGATCGGCCAGAGGCTCGCCGAGCAGGCGGTGCTCGTGCGGACGAACGGCCGCGTGCAGGATCTGCGGCTGCCGCTCGAGGACGGCCAGCCGGTGCAGTTCCTGACGACGCGCGACGTCGACGACCCGGACGCGCTCGCCGTGCTCCGTCACTCGTCGGCGCATCTGCTCGCCGAGGCGGTGCGCCGGCTCTATCCGGACGTCAAGCTCGCGATCGGACCGCCGATCGAGAACGGCTTCTACTACGACTTCGAGTTCCCGGAGCCGATCCGCGAGGAGGATCTCGAGCGCATCGAGGCGGAGGTGCAGAAGGAGCTGAAGGCGGGTCGCGAATGGACGCGCAAGGAGGTCTCGCGCGACGAGGCGCGCGCACTGTTCGAGGCCGAGGGCGAGCCGTACAAGGTCGAGCTCCTCGACACGGCGGAAGGGGACATCTCCCTCTACACGCAGGGCGAGTTCACCGACCTCTGCCGCGGTCCGCACCTGCAGAACTCGAAGCCGATCAAGGCGCTGAAGCTCACCGGGCTCGCCGGTGCGTACTGGCGCGGCGACTCGTCGAAGCCGCAGCTGACGCGGATCTACGGGACGGCCTTCTACCGCAAGGAGGATCTGGACGCGTATCTCGAGCGGCTCGAGGAGGCGCGCCGGCGCGACCATCGCCGGCTCGGGACGCAGCTCGACCTCTTCCACTTCGACGAGCACTCGCCGGGCTCCGCGTTCTGGCATCCGAAGGGGATGGCGATCTGGAGCGTGCTCGAGGGCATTCGGCGGCGCGAGAACACGGCGCGCGGGTACGTCGAGGTGAAGACGCCGATCATCTACGACAAGGCGCTGTGGCAGACGTCCGGGCACTGGGACAAGTTCCGCGAGCACATGTTCCTGATCCCGCTCGAGGACGGGCAGGTCTACGGGATGAAGCCAATGAACTGTCCGGGCCACATGCTGCTCTTCGGCAGCGCCCTCCGGAGCTACCGCGACCTGCCGCTCCGCTACGCCGAGGCGGCGCCGCTGCACCGCAACGAGCTCGCGGGCGCCCTGCACGGGCTGACCCGCGTGCGCCACGTGACGCAGGACGACGCCCACATCTTCTGCACGCGGGAGCAGATCGCGGCCGAGCTCGACGGCTGCATCGCATACATGCAGTACCTCTACGGCCTCGTCGACCTCGAGCCCAGGGCCGAGTTCTCGACGCGTCCCGACGACAAGCTCGGCTCCGACGAGGAGTGGGACTTCTCCGAGGGCGAGCTCCAGGCAGCGCTCGAGCGGCACGGGATCGACTATGTCGTCGGCGCGGGCGAGGGCTCCTTCTACGGGCCGAAGATCGACCTGCACGTGACCGACGCGCTCGGCCGCTCGTGGCAGCTCGGGACGATCCAGCTCGACCGGCAGATGCCGAAGCGGTTCGGCCTCACCTACATGGGGCCGGACAACGCCGAGCACTCCGTGTTCGTCATCCACCGGGCGCTCTTCGGCTCCTTCGAGCGCTTCATCGGCATCCTGCTCGAGCACTTCGCGGGTGCGCTGCCGTTCTGGCTCGCGCCCGTGCAGGTGCGCGTCCTCCCGGTCGGCGACGGCCACGTTCCCGCCGCGGCGGCGCTCGTCGAGCGGCTGCGTGCCGCCGGCTACCGGGCCGAGCTCGGCGAGCCGACCGAGACGATCGGCAAGCGGATCCGGGCCGCCGAGCTCGAGAAGGTGCCGTTCGCGGTCGTCTACGGCGACCGCGAGAGCGAGGCCAGTCTCGCGATCCGCGAGCACGGGGGCGGCCAAACCGAGGAATCGCTCGCAGATTTCCTCGGCAGGCTTGCTACGCTTGCAGTCTGAAAAGCAGGAGCGGACCCGTTCCTCACCTCCTCGGCGCAGGCCGTGAGGGGTTCAACCGAGTCGCGAGATTCCGTTGGAACGGGCCGCTGCGTGCAGCGGCTTTTCTGTTCGACGACAAGCGATTCGAGGAGGACTAAGCCCAACTTGGTGATGTGCCTTTGAGGCCGAGACGCCGGCCGATCGAGCAGTCCCGTCCAGTCAACCGCGACTCGACCCGTATCAACGACGCGATCCGCGTCCCCCGCGTCCGGTTGATCGACGACGACGGCGCCCAGCTCGGGATCAAGACGACCGACGACGCCCGCGAGTACGCCTACGGCAAGAACCTCGACCTCGTCGAGGTGGCGGCCCAGGCCGACCCGCCGGTCGCCAAGGTCATGGACTACGGCAAGTACCGCTACGAGCAGGAGCAGAAGGCGAAGCAGGCTCGGAAGCACCAGAGCCAGATCCACGTGAAGGAGATCAAGCTTCGCCCGAAGATCGGCGTCCACGACTACAACACCAAGAAGGGTCACGTAGAGCGGTTCCTGAACCAGCGCGCGAAGGTCAAGGTCACGATCATGTTCCGGGGCCGCGAGACGAGCCATCCGGAGCGCGGGCGCGACCTGCTGTTGCGACTCGCCGACGACGTCAAGGAGATCGGGATGATCGAGTCGCAGCCGCTCCTCGACGGTCGCAACATGGTGATGGTGCTGGGCCCGACGAAGAACGCAGGAGTGAAACGAGATGCCGAAACAGAAGACCAAGAGCTCGGCGAAGAAGCGGTTCAAGGTGACGGGCAGCGGCAAGATCATGCGCCGCCCGACGATGCGCAGCCACAACCTGGAGCACAAGCCGGCGAAGCAGAAGCGGAAGTTCCGGAGGGAGCTCCAGCTCGCTCCTAGCGACGTCAAGACGCTGAAGCAGCTCCTGAGGGTCAAGTAATGCCGAGGGTCAAGCGTTCGATCCACGCGCAGAAGAAGCGCCGCAAGATCCTCGAGCAGGCCCAGGGCTACTGGGGCTGGAAGCACAGCCACTACCGGTACGCGAAGGAGCAGGTCGAGCGCTCGCTCGTCTATGCCTATCGCGACCGGAAGGTGCGCAAGCGGACGTTCCGGCAGCTCTGGATCACGCGCATCAACGCCGGCGCGCGCCAGCACGGGCTCTCGTACAACCAGTTCATCCACGGCCTCGGCAAGGCCGGCATCGAGCTCGACCGCAAGGTGCTCGCCGACCTCGCCGTGAACGACCCGGCCGCGTTCGGCGCGATCGCCGAGCAGGCCAAGGCCGCGCTCGGCGCGTCCAGCTGATCACCTCCCGCGACAACGAGCGGCTCAAGCTCGTCCGCAAGCTCCACGACCGGCGCTGGCGCGACAAGCTCGAGCTGCTCGTCGCGGAGGGCGAGGACCTCGTGGAGGCTGCGGCGGCGGCCGGCCTCGATCCGGTCGAGCTGCTCGTCGCCGGCGAGAACGTCGAGCCGGCGCTCCTGGCGGAGGTCTCGACGCTCGCGCATCCGCCGCGCGTCGTCGCGGTCTACCGGCGCGGCGATCTGCCGCGTGGTGTGCGGCCGGTGACGCTCGCGCTGTGGCGCGTCGCCGATCCGGGGAACGTCGGGACGCTGCTGCGGTCGGCCGATGCGTTCGGCGCGGGCGCGGCGTTGTCGAGCGGCTGCGCCGATCCGACCTCGCCGAAGGCGCTGCGCGCGTCGATGGGCGCGCTCTTCCGCGTGCCGCTCGCCGCGTTCGACGAGCCGGCGGGGACGCGGGTGGCGCTCGTCCCGCGCGGCGGCGTGCCGCTCGCGGAGGCTGCGGTCGAGGGCGACGTCGTCTTCGTCCTCGGCGCGGAGCGGGAGGGCCTGCCGCGCGAGGTGCTCGCGGCCTGCGACGTGCAGGCGTCGATCCCGCACGCGGGCGACGCGGAGTCGCTGAACGTCGCGATGGCGGGGACGATCGCGCTCTACGAGTGGAGCCGGCGAAGCTAGCCCCGACCGGACATGCCCCGCAACCAGGCGGCGGGCCATGTCTGAGCACGACGCCGCTTCGACCGGTCGGCAACCGCCCGACTGAGCCCGCCGCCGCGCCCGACCTGCGCGGGCGCGGCACCCAGACGTCCGTCGCACACGCGCGCGCCTCCGGCGCGCGCACACCCGGGCCAGAAAAGCACAGCGCCCGCCCGGCCGAAGGCCGCGCGGGCGCGGAGCGGTGGCGACGGTTAAAAAGAATTCAGCGAGCCGGTGGCGCTTTCGTCCGCCCCGTCCAACCGGCCTTCCGCCTCGGGGTTGCCCCCTCGTCGTAGAACCGCTCGGTCGAGGTTTCGACCTAGTCGCGCTCCGTGCTCGCTGCAGGGGAGAAGCTACTGCGAGGGCCGAAGGCGCGCAAGACGAGCTGTCAGGATTTTGTCGCTATTTGCGGAGACCGGCGACCCACACCGTGTCCTCGCCGCCGGCGTAGGGTCGCCGGTCGAACCAGCCGTAGCAGGCGTGCACCTCGAAGCCGGCTTCCGCGAGGAGCGAGTGCCAGCGCTGCGGCTCGAGCCACGCGAGCTGCATCGTCGACTCGCCGCCGCGCCCGCGCACCGACAGCGTGAGCGTGCGCGCGGCGAGATCCCAGTCCGCGCGCTCCTCGATGCCGGGCTCGCGCTCGATCCAGCGGCCGTGCGTCTCCTCGATGTCCTCGCGCGACGGCATGAACACGTCGAAGACGAGCCGGCCGCCGGGGCGCAGGAGCGCGCGCGCCGCGCGCAGCGCTTCGAGGCGCTCGCCGTCGTCGCGCAGGTGGAGGTAGGCGCGGAACGGGCACGTGACGAGCGGGACGCGCTCGTCGACCGGCGGCCGGCGCAGGTCGCCGAGGCGGAGGTCGAGGAGCGCGGCGACGCCCGCCTTGCGCGCCTGCTCCGCGCACACCGCGAGCATGCCCGCCGACGAGTCGACGCCGATCACGGGCACGCCGGCAGCCGCCGTCGGGATCGCGATCCTCCCGGTGCCGACGCCGAGCTCGACGACCGTGCCGGACGCGGCGAGCGCCTCCTCGACGTAGAACGCGATGTCCTCGATCACGCTCACGCTCCACGGGTCGTAGAGCCGGGCGATTGCGTCGTACGAGCTCACGCGGGCTTGCGCGCGATCCAGACGAACTCGGTCGACTCGTCGTCGAGCGGGCGGCGGTCGAACCACCCGTAGACCGCCTCCGTCTCGAGCCCCGCGGCCTCGACGAGCCCGTCCCACTCCGAGCGCGTCGCCCACCAGAGGCGGATCGTGGCGCCGTCGTCGCGCGTGATGTCGACGCGGTTGTCCGACGGGACGTAGCGAAAGCTGTGCACGGTTCCGTGCTGGTTCTGCGTCGTGCCGTCGAGCTTCGCGGCGATCGCGTGGTGGAACGCGAAGGAGTTGAACGCGAAGCGGCCGCCCGGCCGGAGCGCGGCCGCCGCCCGCTCGAAGACGAGCCGCTTGTCGCGCCACGTCGGCATGTGCAGGAGCGCTCTGAACGGGCAGATGACGAGGTCGACCGGCGCCTCGAGCGCGATCGGGTCGCGCATGTCGCCCAGGCGGAGCTCGACGGCGAGTCCCTCGGCGCGTCCGCGGGCCACCTCGAGCATCGCGGGCGACGCGTCGATGCCGACGACGCGCTTGCCCGTCTCGCGTGCGATCGGGATCGCGACGCGCCCCGTGCCGACGGCGAGCTCGACGACCGGCTCGACCGTCGCCTCGCGGGCGAGCGAGACGTAGAACGGCACGTCCTCGGTCATGTCGGCGGCCCACGAGTCGTAGACCGGCGCCCAGGCGTCGTAGTCGCTCACGCGGGGTATAGTTGCGCGCGATGGCCCGCGTCGCACAGCGCTTTATGCAGCCCCGGCTCGCCGCCGGGGCGGCCGCGCGCTAGGTCCGTCCCTTTCCTTTCCGAGCCGGGGCGCAGCAGGTGTCTGTCTCGTCGTCGTGCTCGTGAACGGAGGAATCGTCAATGGATACAGTCGGGGCTCGTTTGGACTGGGACCCGGATTCGTACGAAAGCGACGCGCGTGCGGCGCTGGAGGGGGCCTCGACCTCTGAAGAGGTCGAGGGTGTGTCCGTCGCCTGGCTCGGTCGGAACAGCACGCTGAAGCTGAAGCTCCGCGAGGTTCGCGATCGGGAGACCGGAATCCGGCTCAACGCCGTGCGCGAGGCGCTCGAGGCGGCGGTCGAGGCGAAGCGCAAACAGGTCGAGGCCGACGAGCTCGAGCGTCGCCTGACGACCGAGCAGGTCGACGTCACGCTGCCTGCGCGGATGCTCGGGACGGTGCAGCCGCGGCGGCGCGGGGCGCTCCACCCGTCGACGCTCGTGCGCCGCGACGTCGAGGACATCTTCCTCGGGCTCGGCTACGAGATCGTCGACGGCCGCGAGGTCGAGACGACCCGCTACAACTTCGACGCGCTCGGCTTCCCCGACTGGCACCCGTCGCGCTCGCCGCGCGCGTCGCTCTACGTCGGCGACGAGACGGTGCTGCGCACCGAGACCTCGCCCGCGCAGATCCACAAGATGGAGTCGACGCGGCCGCCGATCTACATCATCTCGATCGGTCGCGTCTATCGCCGCGACACGATCGACGCGACCCACTTCCCGATCTTCCACCAGTTCGAGGGGCTCGCGATCGACAAGGGGATCACGATGGCGGACCTCAAGGGAACGCTTCTCTACGTGATGCGGCAGCTCTACGGGCCCGAACGCGAGGTCCGCTTCCGCACGCACTACTTCCCGTTCACGGAGCCGTCGATGGAGCCCGACGTCTCGTGCTTCAACTGCGGCGGCGCCGGCTGCTCGGTCTGCAAGCACTCGGGCTGGATCGAGATGGGCGGCTCGGGGATGGTCGACCCCTACCTCTACGAGTTCGTCGGCTGGGGCCCGGAGGAGTACACGGGCTTCGCGTTCGGCATGGGCATCGAGCGCACGGCGCAGCTCCGCTACGGCATCCCGGGCATCCGCCCCTTCTGGGACAACGACGTGCGCTTCCTGAGGCAGTTCCGATGAAGGTGCCGCTCGGCTGGCTGCGCGAGTACGTGCGCACCGACGCGACGCCGGAGCAGATCGCGCACGCGCTCTCGATCTCGACCGCCGAGGTGAACGGCATCGAGCGGCGCGGCGTCACCTCGGACCTCGCGCTCTTCCGCGTCGGTCACGTGCTCGAGGCGGGCAAGCATCCGAACGCCGACCGGCTGCAGCTGACGAAGGTCGACGTGGGAGAGGACCGGCCGTACCAGATCGTCTGCGGCGCGTGGAACTTCGGCGAGGGTGCGAAGGTCGCGGTCGCGCTGCCGGGCGCGACGCTGCCGAACGGGCTGACGCTCGAGCGGCGCAAGCTGCGCGGCGAGGTCTCGGAGGGGATGATCCTCGCCGAGGACGAGCTCGA
>Ga0070741_10006469_pt1 | contig 25115 bp, 24 predicted proteins | sample Coa_R1_4_FD_66440 | JGI IMG/M metagenome (GOLD analysis project Ga0070741, IMG submission 66440) | Surface soil microbial communities from Centralia Pennsylvania, which are recovering from an underground coalmine fire - Coalmine... | ecosystem: Environmental > Terrestrial > Soil > Unclassified ... | reverse complement strand
CGCCAGCGCCGCCACGAATGACAACTGCGGCGCCACCGCCGGTACCGACGGCTCGGTGAGCAGCAAGGTGGCAAACAGATTGCCGGGCGCGGAAACCCAGGCGCTGCCGCGCCGTCCGCGGCCGGCGGTCTGCGTTCTGGCCGTGATCCACAACGGCCCGCGCTCGCCGGCGCGCGCAAGCGCCAGCGCCTCGGCATTGGTCGAACCGAGCGTGTCGTAGGCTTTGTGCCGGGCCCCCGCCAGGCCCGTGACGTCGCGGTTCATTCAAAAGAGCGAGGCTGCCGCCGCCGTCGCTGCGCCGAGGATCGGCGCCGGATAGGCAAAGAACAGGATGTTGATCAGGCCGGCAATGCCGAGCACGATGCGCAGCAGACCGGGCATCGCATCGAAGCCGGGCTTGGGCTCGTCGAAATACATCAGCTTGACGATCGCCAGATAATAATAGGCGCCGATGACGCTGGTGAGCACGCCGATCACGGCGAGCACATAGAGCCCGGCCTTGATGGCGGCGAGGAAGACATAGAACTTGGCGAAGAAACCGGCGAGCGGCGGGATGCCGGCGAGCGAGAACAGCAGCATCGCCAGAAGAAACGCCACCGTCGGATGCGTGCGCGACAGCCCGGCCAGATCGCCGATGGTCTCCACCGCCGTGCCGCCGCGGCGCATGAACAGAATGACGGCGAAGGTGCCGAGCGTCATGGCGACGTAGATCGTCATGTAGACCAACACGCCCTCGACGCCTTCGGCGGTGCCGGCGGCCAGGCCGACCAGCGCAAAGCCCATATGACCGATCGAGGAATAGGCCATCAGGCGCTTGATGTTGCGCTGGCCGATCGCGGCAAAGGCGCCGAGCGCCATCGACGCGATCGAGACGAACACCACGATCTGCTGCCACTCATGCGTGATGCCGGGGAAGGCGACCACGGTCGCGCGCACGAACACGGCAATGCCCGCCACCTTGGGCGCGGCGGCAAAGAAGGCCGTCACCGGCGTCGGCGCGCCCTCGTAGACGTCGGGCGTCCACATGTGGAACGGCACCGCCGAAATCTTGAAGCAGAAGCCGGCGAACAGGAACACCAGCCCGAAGATCAAGCCGATGCCGGCGCCATTGGCGGTCGCCCTGGCAATGCCGGCGAAATTCACGGTTCCGGTGAAGCCATAGATCAACGAGGCGCCATAGAGCAGCATGCCGGACGACAAGGCGCCGAGCACGAAATATTTGAGGCCGGCTTCGGTCGAGCGCACATTGTCGCGGTCGAAGGCCGCGACCACGTAGAGCGACAGGCTCATCAGCTCGAGCCCGAGGTAGAGCGCGATCAGGTCGCTCGCCGAGATCAGCATCAACATGCCGAGCGTCGACAGCAGAAACAGCGCGCCGTATTCGAATTTCTGCTGCCGCGCCAGCTTGAGATAATCGAGCGACAGCGCCAGCGCGCCGGCCGAGCCGGTGAGCGTCAACAGCTTGAGAAATCGAGAGAAATCGTCGACGACAAAGCTGCCCTCGAACAGCGCCAGGCGTCCCGCCGGAACCCAGGCGATCAGCGCATAGCCGGCCAGCACCATGACCGCGATCGACCAGCCATTGACCGCCGGCCCGCTGCGCTCGCCGCCTGCCGCGCCGAACATCAGCATCAGCATGGCGCCGGTCGCCAGCACGATTTCCGGCAGCAGCGGCAGGCAAGGCGACAATTGCGACAGCTCGATCATGGCGCGGACCTCGCGCCGATGTCGGCCGCGGCGACCTTGGCCTGCGCCCGCTCGACATCCGCCGCCTTGACCGCCCGCGTGTAACGCTCGAGCAGCTGCGTGACGGAGGCCGCGGAAATGTCGAGCACCGGCTTGGGCGCAACGCCGAGCAAGATGGTGAGCGCCACCAGCGGCGCGAAGATGATGTTCTCGCGCCAGCCGAGATCCCTGATCCCGGCAACCGCCGGCTTGAGCGGGCCGAAGATCATCTTGCGATACAGCCACAGCGCGTAACAGGCCGACAGAATGACGCCCAGCGTGGCGATGAAGGCGACCGAGGTGTTGACCTTGAAGGTGCCGAGCAGCGACAGGAATTCGCCGACAAAGCCCGAGGTGCCCGGCAAGCCGACATTGGCAAGCGTGAACACCATGAAAACAAAGGCGTAAAGCGGCATGCGGTTGACCAGGCCGCCGTAGAACGCGATCTCGCGGGTGTGCATCCGGTCATAGACGACGCCGACGCAGAGGAACAGCGCGCCCGACACGACGCCGTGCGAGATCATCTGGAATATGCCGCCGGCAACGCCCTGCGCGGTGGCGGCGAAGATGCCCATCGTCACGAAGCCCATATGGGCGACCGAGGAATAGGCGATCAGCTTCTTGACGTCCTCCTGCATCAGCGCCACCAGCGAGGTGTAGACGATGGCGACGACCGACAGCGTGAAGATGAGCGGCGCATAATCGTGGCTGGCGACCGGGAACATCGGCAGCGAGAAGCGCAGGAAGCCGTAGCCGCCCATTTTCAAGAGGATGGCGGCGAGGATCACCGAGCCGGCGGTCGGCGCCTCGACGTGGGCATCGGGCAGCCAGGTATGCACCGGCCACATCGGCATCTTGACGGCGAAGGAGGCAAAGAACGCAAACCACGCCCATTTCTGCAAGGCCAGCGGGAAGCCGTGGCGCAGCAGCGTCGGGATGTCGGTGGTGCCGGCGTCCCAGTACATCGCCATGATGGCAAGCAGCATCAGCACCGAGCCGGCGAGCGTATAGAGGAAGAACTTGAAGCTCGCATAGACGCGCCGCGGCCCGCCCCAGACGCCGATGATCAGGAACATCGGGATCAGGCCACCCTCGAAGAACAGATAGAACAGCACCAGATCGAGCGCCGCGAAGGTGCCGACCATCAGCGTTTCCAGGATCAGGAAGGCGATCATGTATTCCTTGACGCGCCTCTGGATCGCGGTCCAGCTCGCCAGGATGCAGATCGGCATCAGCGCCGTCGTGAGGATGACGAAGGGCAGCGAAATGCCGTCGACGCCCATGTGGTAGAAGGCGACGCCCAGCCAGGGGTGCTTCTCGACGTATTGGAATTCCGGCGAGGCCGGGTCGAAGCGCGCCACCATCACCAGCGAAATCGCAAACGTGATCAGCGTCGCCCACAGCGCGATCCAGCGCGCGGTGCCGCGCGCGATCGGCGTGTCGCCGCGCGTCAGCAGCATGACCAAGAGCGCGCCGAACAGCGGCAGGAAGGTGACGACGGAGAGGATCGGCCAATTCATCGCTGCTGCCTATCGGAACGCGAACATGAACCAGGTGATGAAGATCGCCGCGCCGATCAGCATGGCGAAGGCGTAGTGGTAGAGGTAGCCGGTCTGCAGGCGGATGACGTTGCGGGTGACGTCAAGGACGCGCGAGGACACGCCGTCCGGTCCGAAGCCGTCGATCAGCCAGCCGTCGCCGCCCTTCCACAACAGGTAGCCGAGCCGCTTCACCGGCCGCACCAGCAGCGCGTCGTAGATCTCGTCGAAGTACCACTTGTTGAGCAGGAACTTGTAGAGCACCTCGTGCTGGCGGGCGAGCTCGGCCGGGATGTCGGGCCGCCGCACATAGAAGTGCCAGGCGATGACAAAGCCGATCGCCATCATCACCGTCGGCAGCAGACCGATCACCGGCGGCACCTTGTGCATGTCCTCAAGCACGGTGTTGGTCTTGGCGAAGGTCAGCGATTCGCGGAAGAACGTTTCGACGCCGTGGCCGGCGAAGATTTCCTTGAACGGCAGGCCGGCGAAGATCGAGCCGAAGGCGAGGAAGCCGAGCGGGATCAGCATCACCATCGGGCTTTCCTGCGCCGCCCGCCAATGCGCGCGGTCGTGCGGCTCGCCGTGGAAGGTCTTGAAGATCAGCCGCCAGGAATAGAACGAGGTCAGCAGCGCGGCGCTGATGACGCAGATATAGGCGTAGAGCGCCGCCGCGTTCTTGCCGACGAACGCCGCCTCGATGATGGCATCCTTGGAGAAATAGCCGGCGGTGAGCGGAAAGCCGGTGAGCGCCAGCGTGCCGACGATCATGACGACGTAGGTGAACGGGATGCGGTCCTTGAGCCCGCCCATGGCGCGGATGTCCTGCTCGTGATGCATGGCATGGATCACCGAGCCGGCGCCGAGGAACAACAGCGCCTTGAAGAAGGCGTGGGTGAACAGATGGAACATGCCAACCGAATAGGCGCCGACGCCCATGGCGACGAACATGTAGCCGAGCTGCGAACAGGTCGAATAGGCGACGATGCGCTTGATGTCGTTCTGCACCAGGCCGATGGTGGCGGCGAACAGCGCGGTGGTTGCGCCGATGACCAGCACAAAGTCCTTGGCGTGCGGGGCAAGCTCGAACAGCGGCGACAGCCGCGCCACCATGAAGACACCGGCCGTCACCATGGTGGCGGCATGGATCAGCGCCGAAACCGGCGTCGGGCCCTCCATGGCGTCCGGCAGCCAGGTGTGCAGCAGGAACTGCGCCGACTTGCCCATGGCGCCCATGAACAAGAGCAGGCAGGTGAGCGTCAGCGCATCGACCTGCCAGCCGAACAGCGGCAGCGTCTTGCCGGTGAGGCCCGGCGCCTGGGCAAAGACGGTGTCGAGGTCGACGGCGCCGACCAGCATGAAAACGGCAAAGATGCCGAGCGCGAAGCCGAAGTCGCCTACCCGGTTGACGACAAAGGCCTTGATGGCGGCGGCGTTAGCCTCCGGCTTGTGATACCAGAAGCCGATCAGCAGATAGCTCGCCAAACCGACGCCTTCCCAGCCGAAAAACAGCTGCACCAGGTTGTCCGCGGTCACCAGCATCAGCATGGCGAAGGTGAACATCGACAGGTAGCCGAAGAAGCGCGGCCGGTACGGGTCCTCCGCCATGTAGCCGATCGAATAGAGGTGAACGAAGGCCGACACCGACGTCACCACCACCAGCATCACCGCCGTCAAGGTGTCGATGCGCAGCGACCACGCGATCGAGAGGTTGCCCGAGGCCATCCAGGTGAACACCGGCACACGCGCCTCGTCATGCGCAAAGCCGACCTGCACGAAGGCGATCCACGACAGGATCATGGAGATCATCAGCAGCGTCGTGGTGATAAGCTCCGTGGTGCGCGAACCGGCGGCGGCCGGCTCATGCGCGCCGTGCTCGTCATGGGCGTGATGCGTGGCGTCCGCGTGCGCGGCATGCGCGTGCGGCTGGGCGTGCGCGGCGGCGTTTTCCTCCAGGCCCGGCGGCGGTCCTTCGCCGGGGCAGCGCGCCCGTGCGCCGGCGAGCGCGATAATCGCGGCCAGGATCGCGCCGAGCAGAGGCAAGAAAACGATCGCTTGATACATCTTCGCCTCAGCCCTTCATCAAATTGATGTCTTCGACGGCGATCGAGCCGCGATTGCGGTAGAGCACGACCAGGATGGCAAGGCCGATCGCGGTTTCCGCAGCGGCCACGGTGAGAACGATCAGCGCATAAATCTGCCCGACGATGTCGCCGAGATGGGTGGAGAAGGCGACCAGGTTGATGTTGACCGCGAGCAGGATCAGTTCGATCGACATCAGGATGATAATGACGTTCTTGCGGTTGAGGAAAATTCCGAACACCCCGAAGGTGAACAGGATGGCGGCGACCGAAAGGTAATGTCCGAGACCGATGGTCATGCGTTGAGCCCCTGCCCCGGCTTCACCTTGACGATCTCGATCGAATCCTCAACCCGGCGGAACACCTGATCGGCGATGACCTGCCGGCGCACGCGCGTCTTGTGCCGCAGCGTCAGCACGATGGCGCCAACCATGGCGACCAGCAGCACCATGCCGGCGGCTTCGAAGAAGTAGACGTATTTGGTGTAGAGCACGAGGCCGATAGCCTCGGTATTGGCGACGTTCGCCGGGATCGGCGCGGTGATAGTCTGCGGCACGCCCGGCCCGATCGCCCAGGCGCCGACCACCAGCAGCAATTCGGCAAGGAAGATGGCGCCGACCAGCGCGCCGATCGGCAGATATTGCAGCGCGCCCTGCTTCAGCTCGGCGAAGTCGACGTCGAGCATCATCACCACGAACAGGAACAGCACGGCGACGGCGCCGACATAGACCACGATCAGGATCATGGCGAGAAATTCGGCGCCCATCATTACGAACAGGCCGGCGGCGTTGACGAAGGCGAGAATGAGATACAGCACCGAGTGCACGGGATTGCGCGCCGCGATCACCATGAAGGCGCTGGCCACGCAGATGCCGGCAAAGAGATAGAAGAACAGCGCGGCGACGATCATGTTCGCCTCTCCGCGCGCGCTCTTGGCGAGCCAAGCTCACCCCACCCCGCCGCCTCACTCACGTTCGGCGGCGACCCTCCCCCTCCAGGGGCGGGTGATACCGTGTCCGCTGCGCGCGCCAAGCCCAACATCAAATCACCTGTACGGCGCGTCGAGCGCCATGTTCTTGGCGATCTCGCGCTCCCAGCGGTCGCCGTTGGCGAGCAGCTTTTCCTTGTCGTAGTAAAGCTCCTCGCGCGTCTCGGTGGCGAATTCGAAATTCGGGCCCTCGACGATGGCGTCGACCGGGCAGGCCTCCTGGCACAGCCCGCAATAGATGCATTTGACCATGTCGATATCGTAGCGCGTGGTGCGCCGCGTGCCGTCGTTGCGGCGCGGGCCGGCCTCGATGGTGATGGCCTGCGCCGGGCAGATCGCCTCGCACAGCTTGCAGGCGATGCAGCGCTCCTCGCCGTTGGGGTAGCGGCGCAGCGCGTGCTCGCCGCGGAAGCGCGGCGAGATCGGCCCCTTCTCGAAGGGATAGTTCAGCGTCGCCTTGGGCTGGAAGAAATAGCGCATGCCGAGCGCGAGCCCGATGACGAACTCCCAGAGAAACAGCGCCTTGGCGGATCCGACGAGCCTCATCGCGCCCTCACTTTGCTGCCGCCGAAGCGAACCCGCCGTACTGGATGACGGCGGCGACAATCGCCACCATGGCCAGTGACAGCGGCAGAAACACCTTCCAGCCGAGCCGCATCAGCTGGTCGTAGCGGTAGCGCGGAACGATCGCCTTCACCATGGCGAACATGAAGAACAGGAACAGCGCCTTGCTGGCGAACCAGATAATGCCCGGGATCCAGGTGAAGGGCGCGTAGGGCACCGGCGGCAGCCAGCCGCCGAGGAACAGGATGGTGCCCATGGCGCACATGGTGGCAATCGCCACGTATTCGCCGAGCATAAACATCATGTAGGGCGTCGAGCCGTATTCGACCATGAAGCCGGCCACCAGCTCTGATTCCGCCTCGACCAGGTCGAACGGCGGGCGATTGGTCTCCGCCAGGGCCGAGACGAAAAACACCACGAACATCGGCAACAGCGGCAGCCAATACCATGAGAACAGACCATACGGCCCGTCCTGCGCCTCGATGATCTTGGAGAGATTGAGCGAGCCGGCGCAGAGCAGCACGGTGATGAAGACGAAGCCGATGGAAACCTCGTAGGACACCATCTGTGCCGCCGAGCGCAGCGCGGCGAGGAAGGGGTATTTCGAATTCGACGCCCAGCCCGCCATGATGACGCCGTAGACCATCAGCGAGGAGATGGCGAAGATATAGAGCACGCCGACATTGATGTCGGCGATCACCCAGCCGACGTTGAACGGGATCACCGCCCAGGCGGCAAGCGCCAGCACGCAGGTGACCAGCGGCGCCAGCAGGAACACGCCCTTGTTGGCGCCGGCGGGAATGACCGGCTCCTTCACCACGAATTTCAAGAGGTCGGCGAAGGATTGGAACAGGCCCCAGGGCCCGACCACGTTGGGTCCGCGCCTGATCTGCACCGCCGCCCAGATCTTGCGGTCGGCGAGCAGGATGTAGGCGATGGCGACCAGCAGCACGACCAGCAGCAGCACGGATTCCGCCACGATCACGATCACCGGCCAGAGATAGGTCCAGAAGAAATCCATGGCTCCCTACTCCGCCGCCGTCATCGACGGATTTTTCGCCGATGCCTGCGCCAAGGCGGAACATTCCGCCATCACCGCGGAGGCCCGGGCAATCGCGTTGGTCAGATAGAAGTCGCCGACCGCCGGCTTGAACGGTTTCTTGTCGGCTGCGCCGCCGAGCCCGGCAAGCCTGCCGATGTCGGCAGCCTCGCCCGGCGCGATCTCGCCGATGCGCATCATGTGCGGATGGGCGGCATAGATGGCGCGGCGCAAGGCGGCAAGCGAGTCGAACGGCAGTGTCTTGTCGAGCGCCGCCGATAGCGCGCGCATGATCGCCCAGTCCTCGCGCGCATCGCCCGGCGGGAAGGCGGCGCGCTCGCCCATCTGCACGCGGCCCTCGGTATTGACATAGATGCCGGATTTTTCCGGGTAGGCCGCGCCCGGCAAGATGACGTCGGCGCGGTGGGCGCCGCGGTCGCCGTGGGTGCCGATATAGACGACAAAGGCGCCGGCCGGCACCTCGACCTCGTCGACGCCGAGCAGGAACAGGACGTCGAGCGCGCCCGCGCCAAGCATCGCCGCGGTATCGAGGCCGCCCTCGCCCGGCACGAAGCCGACGTCGAGCGCGCCGACAAGCGCCGCCTCGTGATGCAGGATATTGAAGCCGTTCCAGCCGTCCTTGACGGCGCCGAGGGAGCCTGCGGCTTTCGCGGCCATCGCCAGCACGGCGGCGCCATCGGGGCGGTTGAGCGCGCCCTGGCCGATGATGAACATCGGCTTCTCGGCCTTGCCGATGTCGGGCTGCGCCAGGCTCTCGGGACCGGCGCCCAGATAATTATACTTGTAGGTCAGATCGGCCTTTTCACCGACGACGCCGATCAGCACGTTGCCCTTGAGGTACCGCTTGCGGATGCGCGCGTTGAGCACCGCCGCCTCGCGCCGCGGATTGGTGCCGATCAGGATAATGGCGTCGGCCTGTTCGATGCCGGCGATCGTCGAATTGAACAGGTAGCTGGCCCGGCCGAATTTGGGGTGCAGCGGCGAACCGGGGTAGCGCGCGTCGATGTTGTTTGAACCGAGCGCCGCCATCAGCGCCTTGAGCGCGAACATGTCCTCGACCGCCGCCAGTTGCCCGGCGAGCGCACCTATACGCTCGGCCCGCGCAGCCTTCACCTTGTTGGCGATGATGGCGAAGGCTTCCTTCCAGGTCGCCGGTTTCAGGCGGCCGTTGACGCGGATATAGGGCTGGTCGAGCCGCTGCGTGCGCAGCCCGTCGACGACATGGCGGGTCTTGTCGGAGATCCACTCCTCGTTCACCTCGTCATTGCGGCGCGGCAGGATGCGCATCACCTCGCGGCCGCGGGTGTCGATGCGGATGGCCGAGCCGAGGCCGTCCATGACGTCGATCGACTGCGTCTTGGTGAGCTCCCAGGGCCGCGCCGAGAAGGCATAGGGCTTCGAGGTGAGCGCGCCGACCGGGCAGAGATCGACGACGTTGCTCTGCAGCTCCGAGCTCATGGCGTGCTCGAGGTAGGTCGTGATCTCCATGTCCTCGCCGCGGCCGATGGCGCCGAGCTCCGGCACGCCGGCCACCTCGGTCGAGAACCGGATGCAGCGCGTGCAATGGATGCAGCGCGTCATGATGGTCTTGACCAGCGGCCCGATATATTTGTCCTCGACCGCACGCTTGTTCTCGGCATAGCGCGAGGCATCGACGCCGTAGGCCATGGCCTGGTCCTGCAGATCGCACTCGCCGCCCTGGTCGCAGATCGGGCAATCGAGCGGATGGTTGATGAGCAGGAACTCCATCACGCCTTCGCGCGCCTTCTTCACCATCGGCGTACGCGTATTGAGCACGTGCGGCGTGCCGTCCTTTTTCGGCGGCAGGTCCTTCACCCCCATGGCGCAGGAGGCCTGCGGCTTGGGGATGCCGGCAACCTCGATCAGGCACATGCGGCAATTGCCGGCGATCGACAGACGCTCGTGGAAGCAGAAGCGCGGGATTTCCGCGCCCGCGGCTTCGCAGGCCTGGAGTAACGTGTACTCCGGCGGAACGTCGATCTCTTTACCGTCGACTATGATCTTGGCCATGGCCGTCGTCTTTAGCTCACATTTCCTTGTGCTGGTGATCGCCGCACCAGTCGTCGCGCTTGGTCGTTGCCCAGACCGGATAGTGCCTGCCGTGATCCGGCAGATCCGAAACTTGCGTCGGCGGCGCAAAGCGCCGGCATTGGCCGAGGATCGAATGCTCGCGGCTGGCCTCGCGCCCTGCGCCCTCGGGCATCGGCCACCAGGACTTGCAGTTGAAGCACCTCAGGTTCCTGTTGTCCCATGACATTGTTCTGCCCCACGGCGCGGCCTTGCGCTATTCCGCCGCGACCGCAGCGGGCGCAAGCTTGACGCCGCGCTGCGTCGTCCAAAGCTTGGCATCAGCGAGCTGCGCCCAGCCGAAAGCGTAGTCGCTCGGGCCGCGCGCCTTGAGATGATCGAGTCGCTTGACGCCCTCCTCGAGCGGCGGGCGTTCGTCCTCCGCCACCCACCACAGCACCAGCGGCGTCTCGATCGGCTCGAACCAGTCCTCGCGGCGGCGATAGAAACGGCCGTGCACGGTCTGCCAGACGAAGCGTTCGAGCGCGGCCGCGCTTTTCCAAACGGTCAGGTTCGGCAGGATGGCCGGATCGCCGTAGACCGTCATGTTCATGGCGTGGCCGCTGTCGTCCTGCAGCCGCCAGACGAAGCCGTCGATCTGCTCGGCCAAGGCGTTGACGCGTTGCACGTTGTCGACGAACTCCGCCATGCGCGGATCGTCGAGCGGGTAGCGGATGCGCGCGATGTTGAACTGGGCGAGGTGCATCGCGCTTACTCCGCCGCCTGCGCAGTGGGCTCGCGCACCGCGCCGTGCGGGTCGGCGTTGCGCGTATAGGCGTCGATGCGCCGCTCGATCTCGGGCCGGAAATGCCGCAGCAGGCCCTGCACCGGCCAGGCGGCGCCGTCGCCGAAGGCGCAGATGGTGTGGCCCTCGATCTGGGTCGTCACCTGCATCAGCATGTCGATCTCGCGCTTCTGGGCGCGGCCCTCCGCCATGCGGGTGAGCACGCGCCACATCCAGCCCATGCCTTCGCGGCACGGCGTACACTGACCGCAGGACTCGTGCTTGTAGAAATAGGAGATGCGCGCCATCGCCCGGACGATGTCGGTCGACTTGTCCATCACGATCACGGCGGCGGTGCCGAGCGCCGATTTCTTGTCGCGGCAGCCGTCAAAATCCATCAGCAGCGAGTCGGCCCAATCCTTGCCGGCGGGAACGAGCGGCATCGACGAACCGCCGGGAATGACGGCGAGCAGATTGTCCCAGCCGCCGCGCACGCCGCCGGCATGGGTTTCGATCAGCTCGCGCAGCGGAATGCCCATGGCCTCTTCGACGTTGCAGGGCTTGTCGACGTGGCCGGAAATGCAGAACAGCTTGGTGCCGGTATTGTTGGGCCGGCCGATGCCGGCAAACCAGGTGGCGCCGCGGCGCATGATATCCGGCACGGCGGCGATCGACTCGACATTGTTGACGGTGGTCGGACAGCCGTAAAGGCCGACATTGGCCGGGAACGGCGGCTTCAGGCGCGGCTGGCCTTTCTTGCCTTCGAGGCTTTCGAGCAATGCCGTTTCCTCGCCGCAGATATAGGCGCCGGCGCCGTGATGAACGACAAGGTCGAAATCCCAGCCGTGGACATTGTTCTTGCCGATCAGCTTGGCCGCGTAGGCTTCATCGACCGCAGCCTGCAGCCTTTCCCGCTCGCGAATGAATTCGCCGCGGACGTAGATGTAGCCGGTGTGTGCGCCCATGGCGGCGCCCGCGATCAGGCAGCCTTCGATCAGGAGATGCGGATCGTGCCGCATGATCTCGCGGTCCTTGCAGGTGCCGGGCTCGGATTCGTCGGCGTTGACGACGAGATAATGCGGCCGCTCGCCGATCTGCTTGGGCATGAACGACCATTTCAGCCCGGTCGGAAATCCAGCGCCGCCGCGGCCGCGCAGCCCGGAATTCTTCACCTCGTTGACGATCGCCTCGCGCCCAAGCTCGATAATCTTCTTGGTGCCGTCCCAGGCGCCGCGCGCCCGCGCGCCCTTGAGGCCCCAGTCGTGGAGGCCGTAGAGATTGCGGAAGATGCGGTCCTTGTCCGCCAGCATCAGGCTTTTTCCTTGAGCGTGCCCGGACCGCCGACCGGAGCGGAAAACTGCCGGTCGATCTGCGGACCGGGTTTCACTTTCTTGCCGGCGGCGAGGTCGTCGAGGATCTTGCCGAAGCTCTTGGCGTCGAGGTCCTCGTAGTAATCATAATTAATCTGCGCCATCGGCGCGTTGACGCAGGCGCCGAGGCATTCGACCTCGACCCAGGAGAACTTGCCGTCTTTGGTCACCTCGCCCTGCTCGCCGATGCGTTTCTTGCAGATTTGCTCCAAATCGTCGGCGCCGCGCAGCCGGCACGGCGTGGTGCCGCACAGCTGCACATGGAATTTGCCGACCGGCGACAGGTTGAACATGGTGTAGAAGGTCGCAACCTCCAGCGCGCGGATATGCGCCAGCCCAAGAAAGTCGGCGACGTAGCGGATCGCGGTCTCGGGCAGCCAGCCGCCGGCCTGCTCCTGGGCGCGCCACAACAGCGGGATGATGGCGGAGGCCTGCCGCCCTTCCGGGTATTTCTTCACCTGCTCCTTGGCCCAATCGAGATTGGCCTTGCTGAAGGCAAATTCCTTCGGCTGCAGCTCCGGCGGGGCGAGACGGCGCACGCTCATCGATCCACCTCCCCGAACACGATATCGATCGATCCCAGGATCGCCGAAACGTCCGCCAGCATGTGGCCGCGCGTCAGGAAATCCATGGCGCTCAGATGGGCAAAGCCCGGTGCCCGGATCTTGCACTTGTACGGCTTGTTGGTGCCGTCGGCGACGAGATAGACGCCGAACTCTCCTTTCGGCGCCTCCACCGCGGCGTACACCTCGCCGGCCGGCACGTGATAGCCCTCGGTGTAGAGCTTGAAGTGATGGATCAGCGCCTCCATCGAGCGCTTCATCTCGCCGCGGCGCGGCGGCGTGATCTTGTTGTCGTCGACGACCACCGGCCCCTGCCCCGCCGGTTCACGCAATTTGGCGAGGCACTGCTTCATGATCTTGGTCGACTGCCGCATCTCCTCCATGCGGATCAGATAGCGGTCGAAGCAGTCGCCGTTCTTGCCGATCGGAATGTCGAAGTCCATTTCGGCATAGCATTCGTAGGGCTGCGCCTTGCGCAGATCCCAGGCCGCGCCAGAGCCGCGCACCATCACGCCGGAGAAGCCCCAGTTCCAGGCATCCTCGAGCTTGACCACGCCGATGTCGACATTGCGCTGCTTGAAGATGCGGTTGTCGGTGAGCAGCGCATCGAGATCGTCGACCACCTTCAGGAAGGGGTCGCAGAAGGCCTCGATGTCGTCGATCAGCTGCGGCGGCAGGTCCTGGTGCACGCCGCCGGGGCGGAAATAGGTGGCGTGCATGCGCGCGCCCGAGGCCCGCTCGTAGAACCCCATCAGCTTCTCGCGCTCCTCGAAGCCCCACAGCGGCGGGGTAAGCGCACCGACGTCCATGGCCTGCGTGGTGACATTGAGCAGATGAGAGAGCAGACGGCCGATCTCGGCATAGAGCACGCGGATCAATTGCGCGCGCCGCGGCACCTTGATGTCGAGCAGCCGTTCCACCGCCAGGCAGAAGGCGTGTTCCTGGTTCATCGGCGCGACGTAGTCGAGCCGGTCGAAATAACCGATCGCCTGCAGATAGGTCTTGTGCTCGATCAGCTTCTCGGTGCCGCGGTGCAAAAGGCCGATATGCGGGTCGACGCGCTCGACGATTTCGCCGTCGAGCTCCAGCACCAGGCGCAGCACGCCATGCGCCGCCGGATGCTGCGGGCCGAAATTGATGGTGAAGTTGCGGACGTCGGTTTCGGCCATCAGCTCACCGCCTCCGCCGCCGCCCTGGCTTTCTCCGCGACCTTGGCGTTGAAGCGGTCCCACGCCACCACGACGCGCTCGTGACGGCCCTCGCCGATCAGGTCGATGCCGTCATGGGCACGCACCTTGAACACCAGCTTGCGGCCCTTCACTTCAGCAAGCTCGACGTCGACCGTCACCGTCTGCCCGGGCAGCGTCGCCGCCAGATGCGAGACGTCGACATGGGTGCCGAGCGAACCTTCGCCGTCATCGAGGTGCGGCGCCATCAGGTCGGCGCAGGCCCATTCCATCAGCACGATCATGAAGCCGGTGGCAAACACCTTCGGCATGTTGGCGATGATGTCGGACTCCGGATAGGTGTAGGGCACCGTCTTGTTCTCCGGAACCTTGTAGGAGAACGAATGCTTCAATCCGGGCGCGAGCGTCGGCTTCATGACGGCTTGCCCTCTTTCGCCTTTTCGTCTCCCGGAATGACGTAATCGGTGCCTTCCCAGGGCGACAGGAAATCGAAGTTGCGGAATTCCTGATTGAGCCGCACCTTGTCATAGCGCACGCGCTTTTCCTCGTCGTCGTAGCGCACCTCGACGAAGCCGGTGAGCGGGAAGTCCTTGCGCAGCGGATGACCTTCGAAGCCGTAGTCGGTGAGGATGCGCCGCATGTCGGGATGGCCGGTGAACAGCACGCCGTAGAGATCGTAGGTCTCGCGCTCGAACCAGTCGGCGCCGCGATAGACCTCGACCAGCGAGGCGACCGGCGTCGTCTCGTCGGTCATGATCTTGACGCGCACGCGCGTGTTCAGGCGCGGCGACAGCAGGTGATACACGACGTCGAAGCGTTGCTCGCGGGCTGGCCAATCGACCGCGGTGACGTCGATGATGCAGACAAACTGGCAGAGCGAATCGTCGCGCAGGAAGCGCGCGACCTTGACGATGTCGGCAGCCTTGGCGTGCACGGTCAATTCGCCGCGCACCACCTCATAGCCGGTGACCGAGCCGCCGAGCGCGCCCTTGATGATCTGCCCAAGCCTGTCGAGCGTGTCGTCCATTCCAGCCTTGTCCTAACGCTCGATCGTGCCGGTGCGGCGGATCTTCTTCTGCAGCAGCATGACGCCGTAGAGCAGCGCCTCCGCCGTCGGCGGACAGCCCGGCACGTAGATGTCGACCGGCACGATGCGGTCGCAGCCGCGCACCACCGAGTACGAGTAGTGATAATAGCCGCCGCCGTTGGCGCATGATCCCATCGAGATGACGTAGCGCGGCTCCGGCATCTGGTCGTAGACCTTGCGCAGCGCCGGCGCCATCTTGTTGGTCAGCGTGCCGGCGACGATCATGACGTCGGATTGGCGGGGCGAAGCGCGCGGCGCGAAGCCGAAGCGCTCGGCGTCGTAGCGCGGCATCGACATCTGCATCATCTCGACCGCGCAGCAGGCCAGTCCGAACGTCATCCACATCAGCGAGCCGGTGCGCGCCCAGGTGATGAGGTCGTCGGCGGCGGCGACCAGGAAGCCTTTGTCGGACAGTTCGCTGCTGACGTCGCGGAAAAACGCGTCATCCGCGCCCACCGGCCTGCCGGTGCGCGGGTCGAGAATGCCTTTCGCCTCGGGCGCGATCAGCGTCATGCGGCGCCCCTCGGGGTCAGTCCCATTCGAGCGCCCCCTTCCGCCACTCATATATGAAGCCGACGGTGAGAACGCCAAGGAACAGCATCATCGCCCAGAAGCCGAAAGCGCCGATCTGGCGGAACGCCACCGCCCAGGGGAACAGGAAGCTCACCTCGAGATCGAAGATGATGAACAGAATTGCGACCAGATAGAACCGCACATCGAATTTCATGCGCGCGTCGTCGAAGGCGTTGAAGCCGCACTCGTAGGCCGAGAGCTTTTCCGGGTCCGGCTGCTTGTAGGCGACGATAAAGGGCGCGATCAGCAGCGCCAGGCCGATCGCCAGCGCGACCGCTATGAAAATGACGAGGGGCAGGTAGTCCATGAGCAAAGCGTGCATCGGCGACCTCTAGCGAAGCGAGCCCCCAAGCCCCTGCCCCGGAAATGCGCCCGCCCCGGACTGTCCGGCGGCACCAGAACCTGCGCCGCAACCCCGCACAAAATGCCCTTGCCGTGGTGGAAATAGCCTCGTGAACGGGAGCGGCTGAGGCTTAGCGCAGGGCAAAAGGGGGCGCAAGCCGACATTCCGCGGCATCCACGAGCGCGAAAACGTCACATTTGACAGAGGCTGAGGCGCGCCACGATAGTCGGCGCGCGGGCGGCGGTAACGAAGTTCGGAGGTCGGCGCATGGCAATCCTGCGCGCAAAATCGGTCGCCGTCGCACTCGCTGTCGCGGCCCTGGTGGCCGCCGCCAAACCGGCTGGGGCCGACGACTACCCCTCACGCGCGGTCAAGATCGTCGCGCCCTTCGGCGCCGGCGGACCGGCCGACCTGTACACCCGCGTGGTGGCGCAGGAGCTGCAGACCGTCCTGCACCAGGCTTTCGTGGTCGAGAATCGTCCCGGCGCCGGCACCACCATCGGCACCGAGGTGGTCGCGAAATCGCCGCCCGACGGCTACACGCTGCTCGTCGTCTCCGGCACCCAGACCGTCAACGAAACGCTCTACGCCAAGAAAGCCTATCGTCTGATGCAGGATCTGGTGCCGGTCGCGCCGATCGTCGACAGCGATCTGGTCCTGGTCGTCAACCCGTCCGTGCCGGCGAAAACCCTGGATGAGCTCATCGCGCTGGCCAAGGCCAAGCCGGGCACGCTCAACTACGGCTCCTCCGGCCCGGGCTCGAACTATCACATGGCCGCCGAGCTGTTGAAGAACCTCACCGGCATCGACTTGGTGCACGTGCCCTATAAAGGGTCGAGCGGCATGCGCACCGACATTCTCAGCGGCCAGATTCAGATTCTGTTCGATTCCGTGCCGACCATGGCTCCGCTCATAAAAGAGGGCAGAGTTCGAGCACTCGGCACCAGCGGCCGCACCCGTTCGCCTATCCTGCCGGACGTGCCGACCATCGCCGAAACCGTGCCCGGCTTTGCCGCCACACTCTGGGTCGGCTTCATGGCGCCCGTCGGGACGCCCCGATCGGTGATCGACAAGCTCAACGACGAAATCTCCAACATCCTGTCCCGGCCCGACATCCGCGAGACCTGGGCCAAGCAGGGCGCCGTCCCGCTGGTGATGACCCAGGCCAAATTCCGGACTTTTATGGACGGCCAGGTCGATACCTGGGCCAAGGTCATCAAGGACAACCACATCGCCCTGATTCAATAGCGGGCGGGCCCTTGCGTCCCGGATCCTTCGGCAAAGCGCGGCCAGTGCGCGGCACTTGATTTTCGAAGGGCGAAAGCCCGATGATTTGCCTTCCGCTGGCGGCCGCCGCGACGGCGCCCGCCAGGACGACAGACAAGAACAACCACGGGGACCCTTTGCGTCGCCCGGGAGGAACGAATGGCTTCAGTTGCGATCCGCGGCGTGCACAAGGCATTCGGCCAGACGGCGGTGATCCACGGCGTCGACATCTCGATCGGCGACGGCGAGTTTGTCGTCCTGGTCGGACCTTCGGGCTGCGGCAAGTCGACCTTGCTGCGGATGATCGCGGGACTCGAGAACATCACCGCAGGCGAGATTTCCATCGGCGATCGCGTCGTCAACAGGCTGCCGCCAAAAGAGCGCGACATCGCAATGGTGTTCCAGAATTACGCGCTCTACCCGCACATGACGGTCGCCGACAACATGGCCTTCTCCATGAAGCTGCGCGGCGCGCCGAGACACGAAATCGACGAACGCGTCAACCGCGCCGCCGAAATCCTGGGCCTGTCGGCGCTGCTGTCGCGCTATCCGCGTCAATTATCCGGCGGCCAGCGCCAGCGCGTTGCCATGGGGCGCGCCATCGTGCGCGATCCGCAAGTGTTTCTGTTCGACGAGCCGTTGTCGAACCTCGACGCCAAGCTGCGTGTGCAGATGCGCACCGAGATCAAGGAACTGCATCAGCGGCTGAAGACCACGACGATCTATGTCACGCACGATCAGATCGAGGCCATGACCATGGCAGACAAGATCGTGGTCATGCATGACGGTCTGGTGGAGCAGATCGGCGCGCCGCTCGAGCTCTATGACCGCCCGGCCAACCTGTTTGTCGCCAGCTTCATCGGCTCGCCGGCGATGAACATGCTCAAGGGTCGTATTCGCCTCAATCACAACGCAAGCTTCGAAGGCCAGGCCGGCGTCCGCTTTGCGTTGACCGCGGCGCCGACCGGAAGCGACGGCCGCCCGGCGCTGTGCGGCGTGCGGCCGGAGCATTTTGTGCTTGCCGACGACGGCGCCGACGCCGAGGTCCAGGTGGTCGAGCCGACAGGGTCGGAGCTGCAGGTCGTCGCCAAGCTCGGCGGCGAAGAAGTCATCGCGGTGTTCCGCGAACGCCATCAATTCAAGCCGGGCGACAAGATCCGGCTCAAGCCGGACCCGCGGCTTGTCCATCTTTTCGACGAGACGACGGGTAAGCGTCTCAGCAACTGACACAACAAACGGAGGAACGATCGATGCCATTCTTTACTCGCCGCACACTGGTGAAAGGCGGCACGGCGGCGGCCGCCGCCGGCGCGCTGACCGGGCCTGCCCTGCTCGATTGGGCGAAGGCCTGGGCGCAAAACGCGCCCTGGAAGCCGGAAAAGGGCGCCAAGCTGTCGATGCTGCGCTGGAAGTATTTCGTGCAGTCCGAGGACGACGCCTTCGTCAAGCTGATCGAAGCTTTCACCAAGGCGACCGGCGTCAAGGTCGACATCGCGCGCGAGTCCTACGAGGACGTCCAGCCCAAAGCATCCGTGGCCGCCAATACCGGCACGGGGCCGGACCTTTTCTGGGGCCTCTACTCGCTGCCGCATCTGTTCCCGCAGAAATGCGTCGACGTCACCGACGTTGCCGACTACCTCGGCAAGAAATACGGCGGCTGGGTCGACAGCGCGGTCAAGTACGGCAAGAGCGGCAATAAATGGATCGCGATCCCGATCTGCTATTCGGGCAATATGGTCAACTACCGCATCGACGCGTCGAAGAAGGCCGGCTTCTCGAAATTCCCGGACAAGAGCGACGCCTTCCTCGAATACGCCAAGGCGATGAAGAAGAACAACACGCCCGGCGGCTTCGCCCTCGGCCACGCCTCCGGCGACGGCAACGGCTGGGTACACTGGTGCCTGTGGTCGCAAGGCGGCAACGCCGTCGACAAGGACGACAAGGTCATCATCAATTCGCCGGAAACCGCCAAGGCGCTCGAATATGCCAAGGCGCTCTATGCCGAGATGATCCCCGGCGTAGCCTCATGGAACGACGCCTCCAACAACAAGGCCTTCCTCGCCGGCGAAATTTATTGGACCGATAACGGCATCTCGATCTACGTCGCGGCCAAGAAAGACCCGACCAAGAAGCAGATCGCCGAGGACATGGACCACGCCTACTGGCCGGTCGGCCCGGTCGGCAAGCCGACCGAACTGCACCTGATGTATCCGGTGCTGGCGATGACCTACACCAAATATCCGCAGGCCTGTAAGGCGCTGATGGCCTTCATGCTGGAAGCCGACAACTTCAATCCCTGGATCGAGTCGGCGCAAGGCTATCTGACGCACTGCCTCAACGCCTACGACAAGAACCCGATCTGGACCGCCGACCCGAAGAACAAGGTGTTCGGCGAGGCCGCCAAGCGCACGCTCACGGCGGGCGGGCTCGGCTCGGTCGGCGAGAAGGCGGCGACCGCAATCGCGGACTTCGTCATTCTCGACATGTTCGCGAACTACTGCACCGGCCGCGAAGACGTGAAAGGCGCCATCGCCATCGCGGAACGGCAGCTCAAGCGCATCTACCGCTGATCGCACTCCCTCTCCCCGCTCCGGGCGACGTCGCCCGCGGGCGGGGAAAGGCAAATCGCCCGGAAGACATGGCCGACATTGCGTTGAAATCGTCCGTCAGGCCCGTGCGGACCGAAGTCACGTTGTGGAATCGGCTGAAGGCCGACCGCAACTGGCTGGGGCTATGGTTCATGGTGCCGGCAGCGGCATTCCTGATCCTGTTTCTCGCCTATCCGCTCGGACTCGGCGTCTGGCTGTCGTTCACGGACGCGCGCCTCGGCCGCGGCGGCATCTTTGTCGGCCTGGAGAATTACGAATTCCTCTGGGACGATTCGACCTTTTGGCTGACGGTGTTCAACACGCTGCTCTATACGAGCGTCGCCAGCACCATCAAATTCGCGGTCGGGCTTTACCTTGCGCTGCTGCTGAACGAGCGGCTGCCGTTCAAGGCCATCCTGCGCGCGGTGGTGCTGATTCCCTTCATCGTGCCGACGGTGCTTTCGGCCATCGCTTTCTGGTGGCTGTTCGATCCGCAGTTCTCCATCATTTCCTGGTCGCTGCGAAAGATGGGGCTGATCTCGGCCAACATCGACTTCCTGGGCGATGTCTGGAACGCGCGCTGGTCCGTCATCTTCGCCAATATCTGGCGCGGCGTGCCGTTTGTCGCGATCACGCTGCTCGCCGGCCTGCAGACGGTTTCGCCTTCGCTCTACGAGGCCGCCACCATCGACGGCGCCACGCCGTGGCAGCGTTTCCGCTACATCACCTATCCGCTGCTGACGCCGATCATTGCCGTGGTGATGACCTTTTCGGTGCTCTTCACCTTCACCGATTTCCAGCTCATCTGGGTGATGACGCGCGGCGGGCCGGTCAATGCCACGCATCTGATGGCCACGTTCTCCTACCAGCGCGCCATCATGAGCGGCTACCTCGGCGAAGGCGCGGCCATTTCCACCGCCATGATCCCGTTCCTGCTGCTCGCCATCCTGGTGTCCTGGTTCGGCTTGCAGCGCCGCAAATGGCAGCAGGGAGCCGACAATGACTGACGCTCTGGCGGGCAAGGTCGTCGATCCGAAAGCGGTGCTCACCGGCTCCTCGCCGCTCGCCGACACCACCGAGGGAATGAGCTATCTGCAGTCGCTGCCGCGGCAATTGGTGACGCTCTATCTGCCGCTGTCGGTCATCCTCTTTGTCCTGCTGTTCCCGTTCTATTGGATGGCGCTGACGTCGATCAAACCGGACAGCCAATTGCTCGACCTCGACACCTACAGCCCGTTCTGGACCTGGAACCCGACGCTGAAGCACATCGAGAAACTGCTGTTCGACACCGACTACCCGATCTGGCTGTGGAACACGATGATGGTGGCGGTGTGCGCAACCGCGCTATCGATTGCGGCGAGCGTCCTCGCCGCCTATGCGATCGTGCGCCTGCGTTACAAGGGCGCGCAGTGGGTCGGCGGCGCGATCTTCCTTGCCTATCTGGTGCCGCCGTCGATCCTCTTCATCCCACTTTCGACCGTCGTCTACCAGTACGGCTTGTTCGACACGCCGTTTGCGCTGATCCTCACCTACCCGACCATCCTGATCCCGTTCTCGACCTGGCTCTTGATGGGCTATTTCAAGACCATTCCCTTCGAGCTCGAAGAATGTGCCTTGATCGACGGCGCCAGCCGCTGGCAGATCCTCACCAAGATCGTGCTGCCTTTGGCGGTGCCGGGGTTGATCTCGGCCTTCATCTTCTGCTTCACGCTGTGCTGGAACGAATTCATTTACGCGCTCACGTTCATTTCCTCGACGCAGTACAAGACGGTTCCGGTCGCCATCGTCACCGCGCTGGTCGACGGCGACATCTACCGCTGGGGCTCGCTGATGGCCGGCGCCATGATCGGCTCGCTGCCGCTGGTGATCCTCTACGCGTTTTTCGTCGAGCACTACGTGTCGGCGATGACGGGCGCGGTCAAGGAGTAGCTTCAGGCACTCGGCGTGACGCGGGCGGGTCACGTCAGCGCAAGGGCGGCTGCCTGCGCTTCGGGCACGACGTCGTGGTCGTACAGCGTCCTGCGGAAGGCCGCGTGCGCGGCAAGCTCGGCGTCGCGCACCGCAAGATCGGCATACATCGAATCGTAGCGCAGGCCGTTCTGTCGCGAGCCGCGCTGCACCTCAGCCACCCGCTCGCGGCGCAGCCGTTCATAGGCGAGCAGCGCCGCCGGCGCGGTGCCCCGGTCGGCCCGTGCCAGAATCGTCGCCAGCGCCATGCCGTCCTCGATCGACTGATTGGCGCCCTGCCCCATGTGCGGCAGCATTGGGTGCGCGGCGTCACCGAGCAGCGTCAGCCGGCCTTTGCTCCAGCTCGCCAGCGGCTCGCGATCGTAGAGCGCCCAGCGAAACGTCGTCCGCACCTGCGCCAGGATCGTGTCGATGCGCGGGTCCCAGCCGGCAAATTCGCCCCGCAAAACGTCCGGATCGCCGGCGGCCGACCAGGATTCCTTCATCTCCTCGTCCGCCGGCACGAAGCCGACGTAATTGATCAGCCTGCCGGCGCGCACCGGGAAGGTGAGAAAGTGCTTGCCCTTGCCGAGCCACATCAGCCAGGCGTCGTTCGGCCAATGCGGCACGCGCTCGTGCGCCACGATGCCGCGGTAGGAGATCGTGCCGTGGAACACCGGGCGCGACGGCGGGAAAACATAAGGCCGCAGCTCGGAATGAATGCCGTCCGCGCCAACGACGATATCGGCCTCGGCGCTCGCACCGTTGGCGAATTGAACGCGTGCAACGTCGCCGTCCTGTTCGAAGCCGACGCAGCGGTGCCCGGTGTGCACGACGCCCGCCGGCAGCGCCTTCGCCAGAAATTCAACCAGGTCGGCGCGGTGCATGCCGAAGGTGCCGCTGCCCGATGAATCCGTCACCTGCACCGGCGCGATCGGCGAACCGTCCTGGCGCAGGTAACGCGAGCCCTGGCCGACCCGCGCGCCCCAGGTCTCGACCTCAGATCCGAGGCCCAGCCGATAGAGATGCCGCAGGCTGTTCGGCGTCATGTAAACGCCGGCGCCGACCTCGCCGAGCGCAGGCGCCTGCTCGTAGACGTCGACGTCCAGTCCGTGCGCGATCAGCGCATTGGCGGCGAACAGACCGCCGATGCCGCCGCCGCAGATCGCCACTTTCAGCTTCGCCATCGCCCTTGATCCATTGCGCGGGACCCGGTGTTGTATCCGCGGCCAGCCTATAGCACTGTTGGCGGCACAAGGCGCGCGATCAAGCGCCGCAGAATGTGGAGGAAGCCATGCGCGGCCTGCTCGGAGTCGTTTTCGCGCTCGCGCTCGTTTCGCCGATAACGCAACTGCCGGCACGGGCGCAGACCTATCCCGACCATGCCGTCAAGATCGTGGTGCCGTTCCCGGCCGGCGGCACCGCCGACGCGGTGCCGCGCATCATCGCCGACTGGCTGTCGCGCAAATGGGGCCAGACTGTGCTGATCGAGAACAAGCCGGGGGCCGCCGGCAATATCGGCGCCGATGTGGTTTACCGCGCCGCCGCCGACGGCTACACGCTGTTGTCGGCGCCACCGCCGCCGCTGGTGATCAACCAGAACCTCTATCCGAAGCTGCCCTATGATGCCGGCAAGTTCGAGCCCATCATCGTCATGGCGCAGGTGCCGAACGCGCTGTTCGTCAACCCGGACAAGATCAAGGCCTCGACCTTGGCCGAATTCATCGCTTTGCTGAAGCAGAACCCCGGCAAGATCACCGACGCGACGCAAGGCAACGGCACCACTTCGCATCTGACCGCCGAGCTGTTTCAGCTGATGGCCGACGTCAAGATGCAGCACGTGCCCTATCGCGGCTCGGCGCCGGCGCTGCAAGGGCTGCTGGCCGGCGACGTCGACCTGATGTTCGACAATCTCGGCGTCGCTCTGCCGCTGGCGCAGGCCGGCAAGCTCAAATTGCTGGCGGTTGCCTCGCCCAAGCGCCTGCCGAGCCTGCCCGACGTCCCGGCGATCGCCGAAACGCTGCCCGGCTTCGAGGCCGTGGCCTGGTACGGCATCGTCGCCCCGCCCGGCACGCCAAAGGCGATCATCGCCAAGATCAACGCCGACACCGACGAAGCCCTGCGCGATCCCGGCGTGCAGAGCCGGCTGAAGAACCTGACGGCGGAGATTTTCGGCGGCTCGGTCGACAAGACCGCCAAATACATGCACGAAGAGGTCGAACGCTGGGGCAAGGTTATCAAGGCCGCCAATATCAAGCTTGAGTAAGCCGAACGGGTGAATCAATGAACGAAATGGCGAAGATCGCGATCAAAGGCGAAGAGCATTGGACGACGCGCGAGCCTGGCGTGAAGCTGTTCATGTGGGAGAAATCCGCCGGTGATCCGGCAAAATCGCGCGGCACCATTTTGTTCGTGCACGGCTCCTCGATGGCCTCGCAGCCGACCTTCGATCTGCAGGTGGCGGGACGGCCGGATTCCTCGGCGATGGACTATTTCGCGCGCCACGGCTTCGACTGCTGGAGCGTCGACATGGAGGGCTACGGCCGCTCCAGCAAGGATCGCAACAACAACGCGCCGATTTCCCAAGGCGCCGACGATTGCTACGCCGCTGCGATGCACATCCAGAAACTGCGCGGCAAGCGCCCGCTCCTGGTCTACGGCATCTCATCGGGGGCGCTGCGCGCCGCGGTGTTCGCCGAGCGCCATCCGGAGCTGGTGGCGCGGCTTGCGCTCGATGCCATGGTGTGGACAGGCGAAGGCTCGCCCACGCTCGAGCAACGGCGCAAGAAGCTGCCCGAATTCCAGGCCAAGAACCGCCGCCCGATCGACAAGGCCTTCATCCATTCGATCTTCGAGCGCGACCATCCCGACACCGCCGAGAAGAAAGTGATCGAGGCTTTCGCCGACGCGGTCGTGGCGCTCGACACGTCGGTGCCGACCGGCACCTATGTCGACATGTGTGCGAAACTGCCGGTGGTCGACCCCGCGAAGATCACGGTGCCGACGCTGATCATGCGCGGCCAGCACGACGGCATCGCCTCGTTCAAGGATCTGTTGAATTTTTTCGAGAAGCTGCCCAATCCCGACAAGCAATTCGCGGTGATGCCGGGCGTCTCGCACGCGAGTTTCCAGCAGAAGAACTACATGCTGGTCTATCACATCCTGCTCAGCTTCTTCACGCAGCCGGAGCCGGTGTATAAAGGCTGAGCCTCGCGCGCTCGCAATCCGTCATCCTGAGGTGCGAGCGAAGCGAGCCTCGAAGGATGAACGGCCCCGGCCGTCGCCCTTCGAGGGCTGCGCTGCGCGCAGCCGCCTCAGGGTGACGGATCACACGCCCAGCTTATCCGCCAGCTCCGCCAAATCCTTCGCCGCGTAATCGACCGGCACTGTCGGCCCCGCCTCACCGGTGTTCGGCCCGTATTC